>Ga0180009_10005370_pt1 | contig 13753 bp, 13 predicted proteins | sample OS_PC_MetaG_FD_123537 | JGI IMG/M metagenome (GOLD analysis project Ga0180009, IMG submission 123537) | Groundwater microbial communities from the Aspo Hard Rock Laboratory (HRL) deep subsurface site, Sweden - OS_PC_MetaG | ecosystem: Environmental > Aquatic > Deep subsurface > Groundwater... | reverse complement strand
ATGCGTTCAAATCTGCCGTACTGAATTTCAGCCAGCCGATACGTGCCGCTATCAGCCCGGGGCAGTTCGGAACGGTGTCCGTAAATCCTAACGGCTTTTCCGCTGATCTCCACTTCGAGGTTTTCCTTGTCCACTCCGGCAATTTCAGCCCGAATAATGATCTCTTCAACTGTTTCGTAAATATCCATTTGAGGTTTCCAGGACCGCTCGGAAAGGGTAAACATCGGTTTCATGGAGCGGAATATTTCCTCAAAGGATTTATCCAACTCGGAACTTAAATCTTCAAAATCATTAGAAAAACGTATTTTGATAAAGTCCATTTGCCTTGCTCCTGCCTGTTTAGGGCGATTCTATCGGTTTTTGAATATGCGGTATCTTTTCAATGACGCGATTATGTTAAAAAATTAACATTCCCGGCATGTTTTGTAAAGAAAAGAAATCAATATAAAATTGCGATTTAGGACTAAATGCCGTATGACCGGGGTATGTTGAAAACCTTTCACTCCTCCGGAAAATTTATCATCAGCGCGCAGTATTTCGTCTATTTTGGCGTGATGGGGATTTTCCTGCCGTATTTTAATCTGTACTGTTATCACCTTGGGTTTAATGGGTTTCAAATCGGCGCGCTGTCGGCCTTGCGTTCGATGGCGCTGATCGTGTTCCCGCTGTTGTGGGGCGGGCTGGCCGACCGATACCAGAAACGGCGAGCCATCTATGTCGGCTGCAACCTTGCGAGCGCTGCTTTATGGGCTTTCTATCTGTTTGCCGTCGATTTCTGGTTTATGATGATAATTACCTTTTTTTACGGAATATTTTACGCACCGATTATTTCCTTTCTGGAAGCGTTCAGCATGGAAGTCCTCGGTCATGAAAAAAACAGCTATGGGAAGGTGCGGGCCTGGGGGTCCATCAGTTTTATTATAATCGTTGTAGGGATCGGTAAAATCATCGACCTGTATTCGATCCAGATTATTATAGTGCTGATCTTAGCCGGATCCGCACTGATGGCGGCCATTTCCGTCCGTGTTCCGGAGGTGCGCAAGCATCAGGGAAAATCTTTCCGTAAACAGGTCGATGCATTTCTAAACCGACGCGTCCTGGTTTTCCTGATTTGCGGTTTTTTGATGTTGGTCAGTCACGGAGCGTATTATGGCTTCTTTTCCATTCATCTTGAAAAACTGGGTTACGGCAGCACTTTCATCGGTGCGAGCTGGGCTCTGGCATCGTCCGCCGAAATTTTGGTGATGATCGCCTCGAAGCGGTTATTCAGGCGATTTTCACTGGTCCATGTGCTTTTATTCTCATTTATGGCAGCCGCCATTCGATGGCTGGCACTTTACTATGTTCAGTCACCGCTGTTGATTTTGATGACTCAGTTATTGCACGCATTTAGTTATGGAACGTTTCATATGGCCAGTATTCTTTACATTGATTTGCTGACGCCGATTGAAAATAAAACATTGGGCCAGGCGGTCAATAACGCGGTTTCATACGGAACCGGTTTGATGATTGGGTTTTTGATAAGCGGGTATCTATATGAACGAATGGAAACAGCCGGTCTTTTTTTAATCAGCAGCTTGATTGCGGCGGCCGGGGGGGTGCTGATGAAAAGGTTTGTCTTTACTCCCCTTTAAGCGGGAAAAGGAGATGACGCAGCCAGCCCAGCAGCGTGTTGTTTCGCAGCATGTCCCTGTCAAACTGATCAAAATCCTTAAACAGCTTGGCCGGATTAGAATAAAAATGCGCCCGGGTTGTGATCTCTTCCCGGGGGTCCAACTCTTTGACGACCTTTGCCGGATTTCCGGCGGCAATGGTGTTGGCGGGCACAGAATCCACAACGATGGCGCCGGCGCCGATAATACTGTTTTCGCCGATGGTGACCCCTTTGCAGATAATGGCGCTGTCGCCGATCCAGACGTTTTTTTCTATCCGAACAGGGGCTGTTTTTCCGATGGCGACCCGGTTGTAAATATCGTGCCAGTCCGCATCTGTTATGTAGACACTGCTGGCAAGCATGCAGTTGTCGGCAATGGTGATTTCGCTGGCTGAGCCAAGCCGGACACCCGGGCAGACTAAACAGTAATTGCCGATGGCGATGCGGCCCAGGCCTTCCTGCTGCGACCAGATCGAAAGCCTGATTTTTTTATCGGGAGTGGCCACCACCATGGCATAATCACCGATTATAATGGGCGCTCCGAAGATGTCCACATGCCAGGGCTTGATGAAAAGGCAGCCCTTTCCCATGGATTCCAGCTGCGGCTCTAAAAAGCGGCGGGTGTAAAATTGCTGAAACCCCAGATGTAATTTTTTGATAAAATAGGGGCGATGATCTCTTTTCATAAATTAATTGTTTCCCAGAACCGGTGATTGAACAGTTGGCTGGCCGGTGTCTGGTTATACAGGGCATCGGCTGCCATCAGGACGACTGCGTTGGTCCATGTGGTTTTGTCTTCGGGCCAGATCACCATGTCCGGAAAAGTAAAACCGCACCAGTAGGAACCGTCTTCATAGGTTTTGTCGCAAATCCAGCTGAACACGATTTTGGCAAGATCCGATTTTCCCATGGCGGACAGCGCGAGTGACAATTCCGAAGTTTCCGCCACCGTCACCCACGGCCGGTCGGATACACAGCGGACACCCTGGCCGTTGATGACGAATTTTTTCCAATACTGATCGATTCGGCGTTGGGCCGCGGAAGAAGTAAAAATACCGCAAAGGACCGGGTAGTACCAGTCCATGGCGTAGCGCGATTTGGTCATGTTAAACAGATGCGGGCGGGTGCTAACGGCCGTTTCGAGTTTTTTCAGTGCCGTTTTCCAGGCCGGCAGATGGCGGCCCAACTGGTTTGCAATCACCAGGGCACACCGCAAACTCATGCAAATGGAGCTTGATCCCGCCAATAGCGCCATGGTGTCGATCTTTCCTTCCGGGCTGATCGCCCAATAAATTTCACCTTCCGGCGCCTGCATCCGCAGAACAAATTCGATGGCGGCATAGACCGTTTCCCACATATCGTTTAAAAAGGAAATATCACCGGTTGTCAGATAGTAATGCAACAGGCCGACGGCAACATAGGCGGACAGGTTGGTGTCCAGGGTGGTGTCTTCCGGAATGCCGTCTTTGTAGGCGGCGTACCAGCAGCCCTCCTTGAGCTGGGTGTGCGCCAGCCACCTGAATGCCTTGCGGGCCTCCCGGTGGTATCCGCCGATACAGAGCCCCATGGCGGCTTCAACATGATCCCAGGGGTCTGTTTTTAAACCCGAACTCCAGGGGATTTCACCGGTTTCCTTTTGGGCTTTAACAATCATGGCGGCAGCAAAATCGATGTCAAGCGGAAGAATTTCTCGATAGGGCGAGGTTTTGATTATCGAAGAGCTGGTATCTTTCATCATTATAAGCGAAAATCCGTTTGTTGAAAGTTAGATCGGCTCAGTTTCATGAAACCGTTTCACTCCATACTTTGGATTCCGGCGGCATGCAAGTACAATTTTTTTCAGGAATAATCCGCCAACTTGCATACGTGCCCTTTGGTTTGTGGATAAGATCGCTTTTACGCCTGTATCGATGTTGACCCGGAGGGGCGCTCCTGATAGGATGGAGCTACTCAGGCGGATAAGGGGTCAGGTTTCAGGGGTCGGGTGTCAGTGGCCAGGTGTCAGGAATCGGGGTCAGGTTTTGGGTGACAGCGGAAAATTTTCTTTTATAGAATCAGGTCAGGTTATGAAAAAATATATCCGGTTCGCCGGATTTGCTTTTTTGCTTTTTATTCTGGCAGGCTGCCGGTTACAACGCGAAGTGCTCATTGACGGCAACACCATGGGCACCACCTATCATATTAAGGTGGTCGCCGGTTATTTTGATCGAATCTCCGACCTGAAGGAAAAAATAGATCGGCGTCTGAAAGAAATCAATGACAGCATGTCGATTTACGAGGCCAATAGCGAAATCAGCCAATTTAACGCAATCCAAAACACGGATGAACGCTTTGCCGTTTCCGAGGACTTTTTTAGCGTCATCAAGGCGGCTGAAAAATTGTATCACCTCACAAACGGCGCCTGGGACGGCACGATAAAGCCGCTGGTGGATTTGTGGGGCTTTGGCAGCCCGTCGGTTCAAAAAAAGATTCCAGCGAAACAACTTATTGACCGGTTGCTGGCCGATGTTGGTTTTAGTCATATTGAAATTTCGGACAGCCGGCATATTCGAAAAAAAAGGCCATTGCTGTCTCTGGATTTAAACTCGATTGCCAAGGGGTATGCGGTTGACCGGATCGCAGCCGTGATCAGAGAAAACGGCAGTGAGGATTTTCTGGTGGAAGTCGGCGGGGAAGTATATGCGTCCGGTACCAAGAAAGGCGGACAGCCCTGGCGGGTAGGCATTAACCGGCCGCTGAAAGACGCGTCTGTCAGCCAGGTTTACCGGGTAGTTACCCTGCAAAATCTTGCCTTGGCGACCAGTGGGGATTACCGCAATTTTTTTGAAATCGAGGGCCGGCGCTATTCCCACGTGCTGGACCCGCGGACCGGGTATCCGGTCCGCAATTCGGTTGTCAGTGCTTCCGTTATGGCTGAAACCTGCACGTTTGCGGACGGACTGGCAACCGCCCTGATGGTCATGGGTGCCGACAAAGGTCTTGCGCTGGTTGAGCGTCTTGACAAGGTTGAGGCCATGATCGTTATCCAGCAAACGGATGGGCTCCTGGTGGATTATTTTTCAAACGGGTTTAAGGTGTCGCAATGAAATTGCACTTGGTAAGCTTGGGCTGCGCCCGAAATCTGGTGGATAGCGAGGTCATGCTGGGCCGACTGAAGCATTCCGGCTGGACCATTACCGAAGATTCGGCCGAAGCCGAGACCATCATCGTCAATACCTGCAGCTTTATCGAATCGGCAGTCAATGAATCCATTGATGCCATCCTGGAATTGGCTGCTCTTAAAAAAAACGGGAACTGCCGCAAGCTGATAGTCGCCGGCTGCCTCCCGGAACGGTACCGGGAAGATATTGTCGGGGCGCTGCCGGAGGTCGATATTTTCCTGGGCACCGGCGCTTATGACAGGATTATCCAGGCTGTCGACGGGACGCTTGCAACCCCGGGGTGTATCTTGCCGGACCCGAATTTAACCCTTCTGCAGACGCATGATATTCCCAGGGTTCAAAGCTGCGCTCATATGGCCTACATCAAGATCGCCGAGGGATGCGACCGCCACTGTACCTATTGCATTATTCCGACGCTGCGGGGGAGACAAAAAAGCCGCCCGCCCGGATCGATTACGGCTGAAGCCCTTAGCCTGATAAAAACCGGTATTAAAGAGCTGATCCTGGTGGCACAGGACACCACGGCCTATGGTCGGGACTTAAATCCGCCGACAGATTTAAGTCGTTTGCTGGAAGAACTTGCGGCGCTGTCGGATCAGGTCTGGTTCAGGGTGCTGTACGGACATCCGGAAAGTATTCAGCCTGCCATGATCCAAACCATTGCAGATCACCCGAATATATGCTCATATTTCGACATCCCCATCCAACATGCCGACCCGATGGTTTTAAAACGGATGGGGCGACAATATACCGGTGATGATCTCAAACGGCTTTATGAAAAAATTCGAACCCTTTGCCCGGACGCTGCTCTTCGGACCACCGTTATCGTCGGATTCCCGGGTGAAACGGATAAGGCTTTCAGGGAGCTGATGGATTTTGCAAACCATATTCGCTTTGACCACCTGGGGGTTTTTACCTATTCTGACGCTGAAGACATCCCTTCCCACAGGTTTTCCGGCCATGTTTCAGCTCAGAAAGCCCAGGACCGCTTGGACCAGCTGATGTCCTGTCAGGCCCAAATTTCTTACAGAAACAACTGTAAACACGTCGATAAGATTTATCAGGTCCTGGTTGAAGAAAAGCAGGCAGGGAAAATATTTATCGGCCGCACCGCTTTTCAGGCGCCTGAGGTTGACGGCATCACCACCCTTCGTGGCGTGGGGTTGAAGACGGGCTGTTTCCGCAGCGTCAAAATAACCGGCGCGCAGGATTATGACCTGACCGGAGAGGCAATATGAGTGATATCAAACAGAAAATTTTGGATCAGGCCGAAGATGATCTTATTGAAATTGAAAACGCCCTGACGAATAACTTAAGACCGCATCTTGATCTGGTTGCCCGAACGGCAAAGCACATTCTATTCAGCGGCGGTAAACGGTTAAGGCCTTTACTGATGGTTCTTTCGGCTCGGCTGTGCGGCTACCAAGGCGATTACGACAAGACTTTTTCGTGTGTATTTGAATACCTTCATGCCGCCACACTTTTACACGATGATCTGGTCGATGATGCTGAATTCCGGCGGGGCAGTCCGGTCGCCCACACGAAATGGGGCAACGCGGTTGCGGTTTTGACAGGTGATTATCTGCTGGCGCGCGCGCTTTCCATTACCGCGGAGACCGGATCGCTGAAAAGCATCAAGATCATTGCAGAAATTACGGAACATATGTCCCAGGGTGAGATTCAGCAGTTAATCAACAAGGGCGATTTGAACCTTTCTGAAGAGGACTATATGGCGGTTATTTACCGTAAGACCGCCGTACTCATAGAGGGGGCCTGCCGGGTGGGCGCCATATTTGCCGGTGCTCCGGAGGTGCAGGAGCAGGCCCTTTCCGATTACGGTCGGCATCTTGGTCTGGCTTTTCAAATGGTCGATGACCTGCTTGACTATACCGCTGATACAAACGCACTGGGTAAAAAAGTCGGCGCTGATTTAAGGGAGGGCAAGCTGACATTACCCCTTATTAATGCATATTCAAAGGCCGGAACTGATGATCGCGCCTTTATTGGAAAGGTTTTGGAGCAAAAAAAATTTTCTGTTCAAGCCTTTGAAAAGGTGATAGATATCTTGCAAAAATACAAGGGGCTGGATTACACTTATCAAGCAGCTGCCCAGAGGATTTTGGCCGCGAAAGAGGCCCTGTCCGTGTTTGACGGATCAGAAACCAAGGACCTCCTGTTAAATATTGCCGATTATGCGCTGGTTAGAAAAAACTGAAGGACGGAGGGCGTTGCCCTATTTTTTATACCAGTATAAAAAACCTGGTCCTCAGGGCCAGGTCAGAGTTCAGTGGATCTGCCGTATGAAGTGCAAAGACTCTAAATCCGAAGCACGTCTCGGTTCAAGGCGGTAGCCGCAAATCCGAAATCCGAAACAATATTTAATGACCAAAATTCAAATGATCCAAGTAATAGACGCATCTGACATCGTGAATATTATTTTTTAAAAAATAGGAATATTTCAAGGTGAAAAACAGCATGGCTTTGGTTGCAGTCTCCCCTAAGAGATACATAGGGGTAATTTTGGCGGTGGGTGTAATGCTCAGCAGCCTGTCGGTTTATGCTGAGGCACCGCCGACAACAAAAACATTAACGGTTATGGGTACCGGTTTCATCCGGGGTGAAAATGTCGAGGCCGCCCGCGACCAGGCCATTTCCAGCAGTCTGGATGGGGCGGTGAGCCGGATGGTGGTGTCTGAAATCCCCCTGGAGACGCTACTGAAAAATTTTCAGCCCATCAACAGGCTGATTCATACCTATAGGGATAAATTTATTCAGGATTACAAAGTTTTGACGGAAACCAAATCGGGTCAGATATACAGTGTATTGGCACAGGTCACCGTTTCACTGGCCAGTTTGGAAGAGCAGTTGTTGGGTGCCGGGATTATGTTCGGCCGCAAAGCGCTGCCTAAAATTCTGTTTGTTATCGCTGAAAAAAACCGCAGCGATATGCCGCCCCAGTACTGGTGGGGACAAACCATAGCGACGGTCAAGGGCATTGCGGAAAGCAGGGCGGCGGAAACAATGAAACAAAAGGGCTTTACCATCATCGAACCGGCAGCAATGGACGCTTGGCAGGATATCGGTATGGATCTGAACAAGCCCGATCTGAGCAACCCGGAGGCAATCGAACTGGGGCGACGGTTGCAGGCGGAAGTCGTCATCATCGGCCGATCCATTGTTCACCTGCTTCCCAACACGATGAGCGGAAATGTCAGATCCTACCAGGGCATGGTAACGGCCCGGGCGGTTCGGCTGGATACCGGCGAAGAAATTGCAGCTTCTATGCAGACGGCGGTTACGGCAAGTTCCGATGAGTTTGCAGGGGGCAGAGAGGCCCTCTCCAAGGCAGGGGCCCAGGCAGGATCAGATCTGGCGTCTCAGATTCTGAACATCTGGCATAAAGAATTGAGCCAGCCGACCCTGGTGGAGGTTATCATTCAAGGCAGCAGCAACCTGTTATATTTTGAAAGGTTTCGCCAGGCCCTGATGGAGCTGCAAGGGGTCAGGGGACTCCAAATAAAGGAAATGCGGCCGGATGAAATAAGGCTGATAATTGATTTTGAAGGAAACGGCGAAAAACTTGCCGCCATCCTGATGCTGAAAGCATATGGCGCGTTCGGGATTAACATAACCGAAATTGCATTGAACCATTTGAAAATTCAGTTGATACCCAGATAGCCGTCTTTATCGAATGTCTCCTTATGGCTTGACAGGCAACCCATTAAGTGCTATCGAGCTAACCAATTCAGGCACGTAGCTCAGGGGGAGAGCGCTACCCTGACGCGGTTTTTGCTGTTTGTTATCCTGCTGTTATTACAAGAAAAATCAACGTAAATTTTGGTAATATTTTAAAGTGTATTACCAGCCAAAAATCGAGTATTATAACAGAGCTATTTTTTTGTCATTTGTCAAAAAATTGTTGACAAAAACAAAAAAATATAAATATTATAAAGAAAAAATCCTGAATGCCAAAAACTGATTATAGTCCCGGGGTGCCTTTTTGTGAGGCACTCCGAATTAAAGCCCCGGCTGTCAAATGACAGTCCGAATTATACCCCAGGGAAGCCGCAAGGCTTCCCTTATTTTTTTGGGAGGCAATAGAAATTGGCAGAACAGATTAGGATATTCGTTGATTTTTGGAATTTTCAATTGCAATGGAATGAAACCAGTCCAAACCAGCCCCTTAATTGGTCTAAATTACCCCAAATTTTTTTACAGGAAACTGTTAGGCTGGCAACTGTTAATAATTATCAATATGACGGCTGTCGGGTATATGCTTCTGTAAATATGGGAACTCAAGAAGGGGGAAAACTCAAAGGATGGTTAAAAACATTCTTAGACCGCCAACCTGGAATAAATATTTATATAAGAGAAAGGAAACCCAGGTTAAAAGGATTTCATTGTAAAGAATGTGATACTGAAATATCAATATGCCCTAACTGTTCCAAGCCATTAAAGAGAGCCGCAGAAAAAGGTGTTGATTCGGCAATAGTAACCGACATGTTTTCATTGGCTTGGGCGAGTGCCTATTCTATGGCTATATTGGTTACAAGCGATGCTGATTTTGTGCCTGCCGTAGAGAATTTGCAGGCCAAGGGCTTTAAGGTGATTAACGCTGCGTGGAAAAATATCGGTTATCAGTTAAGTGGTACATGTTGGGCCTCTTTTAATATTGATGATTTGATACCACAATTAATAAGATAGCGAACGCCTATTCAAATTCATCTTACTGCGCCAAGCATCTCACCGAATGATCCAATCCCGAACGTGGGGTTGATTGCTTATTTTTTTAGTTCAATTTGTTTAGTTGCTCTGCATTCCTATTTTAACACAACACAAACAGAAATTTAAACTGGTTGATGTTATGCATATTAAAACGGGAAAATAGGAAAAATCCATGCGTCAACCAAACTACCTCTTCAATAAATATGACTGGTTTTCAGTACAAGAACACGTAAAGAAACAACTAACAAGCGAAATTTTGGGCATGGATGGTAATCGACTGCTAAATACATCAGCTGACGATCTATCTAAATATTTCGAGAACAAATATCGTGTAAATGTGCCCATCTTACTTGAAGATAAAATCTCTGCCGACCAACAGGAGACACAAATTGACGTCAGTCAAGATCGATTGCGAGCAATCAGAGATCGCAGTCGTCCCTTTTACATCCCCGGTACGGCAATAGAAATTACAATCCCATTTGAGGGTGACGCAGAAGCATTTAACTTCCAACCAAACCCATACACATTGAACCCGCCGCTAGCTGAAATCAGTGGTAATAGTTTGACTATTATGATTCAGGGCGTGGATCTTAAACCAGATCAGGTTAGAGCGCAAATTGACCGAACCATTTCAGATATTAAAGGCTATCTTAATAACCTTCGAAATAATGCGGGAGGTTTAAATAGCCAGTTAAATCAGCTCGCGCGTAGTGCAATTGAGCGACGGAGACAAAAGCTTCTATCAGATCAAAATCTTGTCGCATCTCTTGGATTTCCGTTAAAAGAACGATCTGATTCTCCCAAAACCTATGTATCGCCAACCGTGCGTCGAAAAATTCGGGCTACACTTCCTCCAGCTAGCACAGAGCCGTTTGAACCTGAACCAGCCCTATCCAATGATGATTATGAACATATTCTTAGCGTAATACAGAATATGGCTCAGGTTATGGAACGCAGCCCTTCAGCATTTGCAACAATTGACGAGGAATCATTGAGGTCTCATTTCTTAGTCCAATTGAATGGACACTACGAAGGTCAAGCAACCGGCGAAACCTTTAACTATGAAGGGAAAACAGACATCCTGATTCGGGTAAATGGTAAGAATATTTTTATTGCTGAGTGTAAATACTGGAGTGGACCCAAGAAACTTATAGAGACTATTGATCAGCTCTTAGGATACAGCAGTTGGCGGGATATAAAAGTAGCTGTGATAATATTTAATAGAAATAGAAATTTTTCAAAAGTTCTTGACGCAATACCACAAACCGTTGAAACTCATCAATGCTACAAGCGCTCTTTGGGCAAGATTTCAGAAACTAACTTTAGATATGTTTTTTCAAATCGTGATGATCCAAACCGGGAGATGATTCTTTCGGTACTTGCGTTCGATGTACCTGAAAACGAAAAGGGAGGGAGAAATGGATAGATCCAAGCGCGAACAAGCTAATCATGACAAAAAAGTGCGTGAGGAGGCAAACAAGCTGAAGGAAAAAGGGTTCAAAGTAAACGCTGACATTAAAGGCTTTTCAAAGCCTCCATCCATCGGCGGGTACCGGCCCGATATCGTCGCCACCAAAAATGATCAGAGGAAAATAATCGAGATCGAAACGGAAGAATCAAAGAATACTGCTCGCGACAAGGGTCAACAGTCCGCTTTTCGTAAGGAAGCCAATCAGAATGATAATACTACGTTCAGGCGTGTCATTACAGATGATTAGGATGTTAATTATCAAGAACATACAGAGGATGAATATTTGATAATTAAGGCCCGATGCTTTAAAGCGCTATTTTGAAGAATGAATGAGTTTAGAATAATTACATTTCTTGGGCTTGTGTTTCGGTTGATCGCGGCGGTGTTCCTATTGCCCTACCCTGTGGTTTGGGCGGGAGCGGAGGAACCGGGGTGAATTCCACAGATTGAACAGATCGATCCACGGGATATATCGGTTCAGATTGGGAGTGAAAAAGGGACGTATGGCAATGAGTATCTGCGGGATGCGCTGCGGGTGTTCGAAAAGTGCGAAAAGTTTCTGAACATCCGGAGGGAGGAGGTTCCAGTCGCGGCGGCCGATGCCGAAGCCCTTTTTCAAAAGCTTGAAAAGGAACATTCCCAGTTTGGCGGCTCGTTTCTGAATAAATACATTTCCCAGTTGATGAATAAAATCAGCAAAATCCGCGACAATGTTGACTTTGTGGACGTGGAGAGCCATAAAAGCGATCAGGACAAAAATTATGATGGCGTCATCTACAAAATCCAGGAAGTCGCCATCCTGACACAGGAAATCAGCCTGATAATATCCGGGATAAAGTCGGGGCTGTTGGTGCCGGGCGGGGGTTTGAAATTAACCCTCGCTGTTGAAGAATATCGCAAATGCAGATTGGATTGATGATAAATGAACGATCACTATCAACAAATTTTGCGCAATATGGAATCAACTCTGAGGGCTTTGGAGAAGCGAGTTCCTGCTCCCAAACTTGTTGATTTTGGAAATGGCCATGTCTTTCGTTACGTCGAACGCTCAATTCATCAAGCTATTATTCAAAAACTTGCACGAATAATCAGCGGTCTTCACGCGGCCCTTATCCTTTTGGCTTATGGGTTCGTTCAAGAATTGGGTGCACTACAAAGAATGCTTGACGAATTCCAGCAAGATGTAATGTTTCTTTCTCATGGAGTTATAAATGGGGATTTAACCGATTTGCACACAAGTTATCTAGATGCGTTTTATATGGAAGAACTAGATAAACCTGAAGATCCTTTGGCTTCAAAACAAAAGCGTCCGATGATTCAGCGAAAGAAAATTCTCTCTTATTTGGCAAAATTAGACGGTGCTATTCTCGATCCATATAGAGGCGTAGAAACACCCAGGACACTTGGGAAAATGTATTCAGGTTTCGTGCACGGCGCATCACCCCATATTATGGATATGTATGGTGGCAATCCACCGAAATTTTATGTCGCCGGTATGCTCGGGACGCCAAGAATTAATGAACATAGGGATGATCTTTGGAACTATTTTTATCGAGGTATTCTTGCATTTTCTTTTGCCGCCATGGCGTTCGGAGACGAGGTTTTAGTTTCTAGTATTCGTGAGTATCGCGACCACTTTATGGCAGTGTCTGGAAGGGGAACAAACTGCCGAAAATGACCAATCAATTTCCCGTATTGTGGTGATAAACCGGGGCGGCGATAGATCACGCCGACGGGCGGGGTGACGGCCGGAAAGTGAAAGATTAAGACTTGGAGATGACCACAGGAGAGATCATCATGACGGTTCTCATGGTTATTGGTACACTTGTCACAGCAGCGGCAACTGCCGGGATATTCTTCTTTACTAAACAAATGTATTCACTTCAAAAAGAACTCACCTCTAAGCAGGAGGACCTCCAAAAGAAACAAGAGGATCAAGAACAAAAGTTCCATGACCTCTTGGAGGCACTCGTAATTGCAACTATCATCAGTGGCCCAAGTTCAACCGGTGGCTTTGATAATGCTAAGGCGAAGTTTATTGAAGAGTACAAAGGTAAAGAAAAAATATTCAAGCGAAATTGAGGCTGGCTGAATATCGAGGAGAATTTTTATGCCACGACTAACTGAACAAGAACAGCAGGAGATCATTCGCTTCATTGAGGCAGACAAGCCGTTGCCGGAGAAATATCGCTTTCTGCTGTTTGAGGACAAGCGGGAGGTGGAGCTGGTTTGGAACGGCAAGACGAGCGAGGTCTGCAACATCGTACTGCCCTTCCAGGTCATCGAGCAGGTGGACGAACCGCGCGCCGAAAAGCCGTCTGATACAGCTAAGCAATTGAGCCTGTTTGATCTGGATGCCCGGGGCCGCCAGCTCAAGGGCTGGACGAACAAACTCATCTGGGGCGATAACAAGCTGATCCTGTCCAGCCTGAAGAACGGACCGCTGCGCGAGGAGATCGAAAAGCAGGGCGGCATAAAGCTCATCTGCATCGACCCTCCGTTCGATGTGGGTGCGGATTTCTCAATGGACATCGAGATCGGTGGTGACACCTTCACCAAAAAGCCCAACATCCTCGAAGAAATCGCCTACCGCGATACCTGGGGCAAAGGCGCGGATTCCTTCATCGCTATGATCTATGAGCGGCTGGTGTTGATGCGGGATCTGCTGGCCGAGAATGGAAGTGTTTATGTGCATTGTGATTGGCGGGTTGATGCGTTTCTGCGTGTTATTTTAGACGAGGT
>Ga0180009_10005369_pt1 | contig 13754 bp, 11 predicted proteins | sample OS_PC_MetaG_FD_123537 | JGI IMG/M metagenome (GOLD analysis project Ga0180009, IMG submission 123537) | Groundwater microbial communities from the Aspo Hard Rock Laboratory (HRL) deep subsurface site, Sweden - OS_PC_MetaG | ecosystem: Environmental > Aquatic > Deep subsurface > Groundwater... | reverse complement strand
TTCGGAAATGTATATGCCTATTTGATGGGGACGTCGGAAACATTTCAGGTGATGCTGCCGGCGCACAGCGACTCGGTGGGCATGATTGTAAGCCACATCGAGCCCGACGGCTATATTCGGATTGACAACATCGGCATGGTTCCACCCAATCTCATCTATGCTCAACGGGTCGTCATCGTGACCCCCAAAGGGGAAAAAATCGGAGTGGCGGGAAGCAAACCCGGCCATCTGGCATACAACACCCCCATGGCAAACGACATACCGGCTGTCGATGCGCTTTTTATCGATGTCGGCGCCGCAACCCGTGCCGAAGCAGAGGCCATGGGCATCGCCCCGGGCCGGCAGGTGGTTTTCGATCGGGAACTGAAATGGCTGGGAGACGCATCCACCGGTCTGGTCACGGGGCGGTCATTGGATGACAAGGTCGGTTGCTTGGTGATCATAGAAACCTTAAAAAGACTAAAGGCTTTGGGGCAGAAGCCGCCGTGCACGCTTATCTTTGTAGCCGCCGTTCAGGAGGAGGTCGGATTGAGGGGTGCGCAGCAGGCGGGGCAGCGAATCGCGCCCGATCTTTGCATCGGAGTCGATGCAACCATATCCCAGGCAGGTTCCGGAACCGGTATCGCCCCCATGCCGGCCACCGCCTTTTCCGAGGCGGCCAATGCACTCGGCAAGGGCCCGGGGCTATCGGTGAGTGATTATAGCTTTCGATCCGGGAAAGGTCTCATGGGTCATCCGAAATTGATCGAATTCTTAAAAACCGTGGCGGAACAGGAGGGAATCCCCTACCAGATCGAAGGAAGCATGCCCGGCATCACCTCCGATGCAGCAGCTGTTCAGTTCGCCGGAAAAGGCGTTCCTTCCATTACGGTTAAAGTCCCTTCGCGCTACACCCATGGTCCGGTCGAAGTCTGCTCGCTTCATGATATTCAGTCCACAATCTATCTGCTGGTGCATGCACTTCCCCGAATCGAGCCGGATTTTGATTTCAGTTTCGTGGATTTGAAAAATATGTAAAATTAAGCCGTACATCAAGTTCAATAGGACGCAGACCCGCCTGCCAATCCTAAAGATATAAGATGGCGGGCAGGTTTGCTCAGATATTCACAGATAATAATCTTTTTTTAATCTATGAAATCAGCGTTTATCAGCGTCCAAAAAAGAAAATTCCTATACCATGAACGTAAGGATCGGACATGATGTTTTTCTCTGACACGAAGAAGGAGGATAACGATGGATAACATGGCAGCAATCAGCCCCGTTGGAGTGAAGTTGGTCGACAAGCAATCCGTTGCACCCCGTCTGGACACCCTTGAGGGTAAAACCATCGGCGAGACCTGGAACATGGATTTTAAGGGTGACATCATGTTCCCGATATACCGGGAGCTGCTCAAGGAGCGATTTCCCGGCGTTAAGATCGTTCCCTATACGGAATTTCCCAGATCGGTCTTGAGCGGGATGCCTGAATATCAGAAAGAAGTGTCGCAGCAGATCGCGAATTCGGCAAAGGAAAAGGGTTGCGATGCCATGATATCCGGAAACGGCGGGTGAGGCACCTGCACCCCGGCCGCGGCGCGGCCGGCCATCGACTGTGAGAAACTCGGCATACCGAGTGTCGTCATCACCGTCACGGGGTTTACGGATGTCGCCCAGCAGGCTGCTGAGGGCGCCGGTTTGGACGGCCTCAGGGTTGCACACTATCCGGGCGCCGTGGGCGTTCATCAAGATGAGATCAAAAGAAACATTAAAGAAAAACTCTTTGATCAAATCGTGGACGGCTTGACCAAACCGGTGGATCCGGCTTCACTCGGCAAAGAGACGGCCGTCTCATCAACGGATACCGTGTGTGAAGGAACCCTCGAAGAGATCAACCGGTTCTTTATGGACAGGGAATGGAGCGACGGCCTGCCGATCATACCCCCCACCATTGAACGGGTGGAAGCGTTTTTGAAATTTACCGACCGCGCTCCGGATGAGAAGATCGCCGTCCTTCCTCAGGCCAACCTTGTGGCAACACCATGGAATATCGCTGCCAATGCCGTCATGGCAGGCTGCCGCCCGGAACATATGCCCTTGTTGATCGCGGCTGCCGAAGCTGTCGGAGAAGAGCACTATAATCTCAACAACATCGGAACGACCTGGGGTGTATATCCCTATTTGCTGGTCAATGGTCCGATTGTGAAACAGCTCGATATTGCGTACAAAGGACAGCTCATCTGCAAAGGTCCCAATCCCGCCCTCGGGAGAGCCCTCGGTTTGATGGTTCGAAATATCGGCGGCTACCGGCCCGGAAGAAACTACATGGGAACATTCGGGTATCCGCTGGTGTTTGCCATCGCCGAAAATGAAGAGGAGAATCCGTGGGAACCGTTCCATGTGGAGCACGGCTTCGACAGAAACACGAGCACGGTGACCGCTGCGGCAACCATCAACTGGGGTTGGTCGCCGTCTCCCTACAGCACGTCCGACAGAAGCGCAGCACAGGTCACCCTCGAAATGCTGAGTTCGGAAGTTGTCAGAAAAGCAAGCCTCGGCAGGTTAGCAGAGATCGGGCCCAAAGGCATGCGGAACATGATCACGCTGCTTCTGAGCCCGCCCGTGGCGAAATCCCTTGGGGATGCCGGCTATTCAAAACAGGACATCAGGGAATATATCTACGAGAATGCCAGGGTGCCGTTACATGAACTGGATTGGAACTCAAGATATACCCACCCGGATTTATTGAGCGTCAGCGAAAAAATTGAAATGGGCATCTACCCCGAAGATTATCGGGTGGGTCCGGATGAGTTGATCCGGGTGCTGCCGACTCCTGATATCCTTCACATTGTCGTATGCGGCGATCCCAGCAGAAACCGGTTGATGGTTCTCTGGACCGGGTATATCCAGCCGGTTACCAAGGAAGTCAAACTGCCGGCAAACTGGGGACAGATGTTGTGAACCAATTGAAATGGGACGCAGATTTTCGCGGATATGCGCAGATAATATGATTATTCGTTGATTTTTAGAACTATTTCAATTCGTTTAATCTGCGTTTATCAGCGTCCTAAGAAAAATATTTTCTACATTATCAAGCCTCGGTAACTTCTAAGTCCAGATGCGACGCTTTTTCCTTAAATTTATCATACTGGCCGCCATGCTGCTCGGGTTGCCGCTGCTGGGTGTTGTGATTGCGGGATATCCTCTCGCGCGATATCTGGAATTTCCCCCCATCAGCCGGTACATCGAGCACGCGCCGTTTTCATGGATCGCTTTCGGGGGGTACACGGTTTTTATTATTATCATTACCTTTCATTTGATCGTCAGAAGATTTAAGGCGGCTGAAGAACCGGAAGGCAAACCGAAACCATCGTATCGGTTTCCCTGGTGGGGATGGTTAGCGGTGGTTTTCGGAATCATTGCATGGATTTTTGCCTGGAGCCGGTTTTCCTGGTTTGCTCAACTTCAGCCTCACACCTTCACACCGCTTTGGGTGTCATTTATCGTGGTAATCAATGCATTGACTTTAAAGCGGGCCGGCCGATGCATGATGCTGGATCGACCCGTGTTTTTTCTGATCCTGTTTCCTTTCAGCGCGCTGTTCTGGTGGTTTTTTGAATACCTGAATCGATTCGTCCAGAACTGGCATTACGCGGGGGTACGGTTTCAGCCGACGGAGTACTTCTGGTATGCCACGCTCTCTTTTTCTACTGTTCTTCCGGCGGTTTTGGGCGCAATGCAGTGGATTGCAAGTTTTAAAGGCTTTCATGAAAGGTACGGAAACTTCTTTCCCATCAAAATCGCCAAGCCCTGTTCAGCAGCCGGCGTTGTGTTGGCTCTATCCGGGTTCGGCTTGGCAGGAATCGGCTTGTGGCCAAATTATCTGTTTCCCCTGCTCTGGATTTCACCGCTGCTGATTGTGGTATCGCTTCAAACCTTTATGAAAGAGAGACACGTTTTCTCGGATATCGCCTGCGGCAATTGGCAGCGGGTCGTCACATCGGCACTTGCAGCCCTTTTATGCGGCCTGTTTTGGGAAACCTGGAATTTTTACAGTCTCGCCAAATGGCTTTACACCGTACCGTATGTCCATCGGTTTCAAATCTTTGAAATGCCGATTCTGGGATATGCCGGTTATCTGCCCTTCGGTCTGGAATGCGTAACGGTGGGGCTGTTGATTGAAAATCTGCCTATCTTTTCCAAAAACCCGTCAATACTTCTTCAATCGCCTGGGGATGCTTAACCCTGCCCGGATCCCATTCCTCCGGCAGGATATGTCTGTACGGAGAGTAGGTAAACCGCTCCCCGATCAAAAGAATCGCACCCCGGTCGTTTTCGGAACGGATGACACGTCCCGCGGCCTGGAGCACCCGGTTCATGCCGGGAAAAATATACGCATACTCAAAACCCAGTCCCTGATGATGCGAGAAATAGTCCTTAATTAATTCCCTTTCCAGGGAAACAGCGGGAAGGCCGACCCCTACGACAGCGGCTCCGGATAATCGCTCCCCCTCAAGATCGATACCCTCTCCGAAGACGCCCCCCATAACCACGAAGCCCACCAGGGTTTTCCCGGACTCGCCGGAAAACTGTTCTAAAAACCGGTCTCTTTCCGCTTCCGTCGATTCCGGGGTTTGGCAGATGATATCGATATTCGGGTGTTCCGAAACAAACAATTCAGAAACCATCTTCATGTATACATAGGATGGAAAAAAAATAAGATAATTCCCCATCTTCTGCTTCACCATAGTGGAAATAGCTGCGGCCACCGATTCCTTGCTGATTTCTCGATGTTTATACCGGGTGGAAATGTTCTCCATTATCAATACGCGTTGATTTTGCGGGGGGAATGGAGACGGGATGCGGCGTTGATACGCCCCTTGGTCACAACCCAAGATGGATTTAAAATAATCCATGGGACTCAGGGTAGCGGAGAAGAATACGGCGGATGCACACCGGCGGAACGCTTCATTAAGCGGTCCGGAAGGGTCAACGCAGAATAGTTTGATCCGGAAGTCCTTGTGGAACCTCTCCGAACAAGTGGCATATTTCTCGTCATACTGCTCAGCTATTCTCAAAAAACCATTGGCCTTAAAATAGAGGTCCAGGAGGGACTCTCGAAAGGATGTTTTAATATTGAGGGCCAACCATTTTTCGGTAAGCCTCAAAAAATGCTGCAAGAATGGGTATAGATCCTGAGGATCTTCTTTTTCCGCCATTGCATCACCTGCGGCCTCACAGGCTTTCCGCTTTTTCACCATCCAGGAATTGATCCTGCCCAAGCTCTTATACACCCCGGGCAAATCGTCTCTTAACGCCCGTCTCGCATCCAGAAACGGCTGTTTCCACAATTCCGCCGAGAACATGTCCCGGGATCGGTCCACCAGGTTGTGCGCTTCGTCGATGAGAAAGGTGTATCGATTGTCTTCATTCCCAAAAAACCGCCTGAGATAGACCCGGGGATCGAATGCATAATTGTAGTCACAGACAATGCAGTCGGCCCAGAGGGCGAGTTCCAGTGAAAATTCAAAGGGGCAGACCCTGTGTTCAAGTGCGATTGCGGATACGGTCTCACGATCAAAATGGTCCATGGCGAAAATCGACGAGAGGGCGGCATCGATACGGTCATAATATCCCGCTGCGAATTCGCACTCATCGGGGGTGCAGGTCTTTTCGGAATCAAAACATATTTTATCCTTGGCGGTCAGCGTCAACGATTTTATTCGGGCCCCCTGTTTTCTCATTACGATCAGGGCCTTTTCCGCCGCGGTTTTTCCGGTGGTGCGCGCAGTCAGGTAAAAGATCTTGGGCGTGAGCCCTTCTCCCAGAGCTTTGGCAGCCGGGAACAGGACCGCCATGGTTTTGCCGATCCCGGTTGCCGCTTGAACCATCAACTGCCCCCCTTGCTGGATGGTTCGATAAACATCCACGGCCATTTCCCGCTGGCCCGGGCGATATGTGTCAAACGGGAACTCAAGACGATTCAAGGCTTCATCACGGAGCCGGCACCAATCCGTTATCGCCTCCGCCCAACGCAGGTACCGGTCGATGAGATCAAGGAAAAAGACCTCCAGCTCCTCAATGGTAAAAGAGCGGAGAAACTCGCTGAACGCTTCGGTATCCGGCCGGTAATAGGTGAGCTGAATGTCTATGGTCTCTAATTTGAATTCCAGTGCATAAAGGTAAGCGTAGCATTTGGCCTGACCCCAGTGGATCTGATTCTCTTGATCCTCAAATCTCTCCAAATCAGAGACCGTTGTTTTGATCTCGTCGATGACCGCTCTATCCGGATAACGGTATACGCCGTCGATTCTGCCGCTGATTTCGAGGATAAATTTTTCGGTTTCTACTTGATGGGAAACTGTGATTTCCGGGGTATAGACGTCGGGGCGGGATCGTTGAATCTTCTGGTGGGCCCGGATACCTTCCACCGCACGACTGACGCCGATAAAAGCGTGTTCGAGATCGCCGGATCGGAGTACATGTTCAACCAGTTCACGAACCGCGATCTGGAGTTTTTGTTTCAATTACGAAACTTCCCTCAGCAATTCCTCGGGCAGCTCGCAAACCGCTTCCCCTGTTTTCTTTGCTTCGACATAATGGGCTGCGGCAAGGGCTGCCGTGCAGCCCTCCCCGGCGGCAACCACGATCTGGCGGGCGTATTTTTCTCTCAAATCTCCGATGACATATATTCCGGAAAGGTTGGTTTCACACTTTTCATCGGTGACCACATACCCGTTTGCATTCATTCTTGTGCTGGCTGGAACCAGTTGGTTGTTCGGTTCGAATCCGATAAAAATAAAAACCCCATCGGTTTCAAGGACCCGCGTTTCGCCGGTTTTGGTATCCTGAAGGTTTACCGAAGAAACCCCCTGGTCGTCGGCATTGATCCGGGTGGGGACGGTATTCCATAGAACTTCGATCTTGCATTCTTCTTTGACCCGCTGCTGCAGGATCATACCGGCTCTTAACGCATCCCGCCGATGAACCAGATAAACCTGTTTGGTCAGTTTTGCCAGGTAAAGGGCTTCCTCGGCAGCCGTGTCCCCGCCTCCCACCACCACAACGGTCTTATTTCTGAAAAAGAACCCGTCACAAACCGCACAATAGGAAACTCCTTTGCCGTATAACTCATCCTCTCCGGGAATATCCAGTTTTCGCGGACTTCCCCCGGTAGCCAGAATGATGGAATGCGCACCGACTAATTCTCCGTTATCGAGCCGGACCCGATGATATTCTATGGCCGGTTCGATGGCCACCACCTCTCGGGTGGATATCTCCAGCCCGTACGCCCGGGCATGTTCTGAAAACTTTTGCGACAATTCCGCTCCACCGATTTTCACAAAACCCGGATAGTTTTCAACGGAATCCGAATTGACCATTTGGCCGCCGGGCACTCCGTTTTCAAACAGGATGGTTTTCATGGCGGCTCTCATGGCATAGATGCCTGCAGAAAGCCCGCCCGGCCCGCCGCCGATAATAATCATATCATAGATTTCACATTCCGACATGATGGACCCTCCATTGCTTCTTTTATCCTTTGATGGTTCGCGGCAGAAGCATTTGGTGCTGGGGACAAATGGATTTGGGGTTTTGATTGGCGGCACCGGCAAATGCCACCAGATAGTTGCGAATGGAATCCATTTGAACCATTTCATCCACCAGACCGTGCTGGGCGCAATAGATGGGACGCGAATTATCATGATATTCCTGTGCCAGTTTATTCATGGCTTCTATGACGGGGTCAAGGGGTCTTCCCGCATCCTTTTCCTTGACCAGTCTCCTGGAGTAGGAGGCAACCGCTGCCGTTTCTCCGTGCATGACATAGATTTCCGTTGTGGGCACACCCAAGGTGAATGCATTATGCCGATTCGCGGTGGGCCCGCCCATAATATAATGGGCCGCAGCAGTCCCTTTCCTGAGTACCACCAGCATCATGGGAACATCGGTTTGCTGGATGGAATAAATGAGCCCCTGGCCCAATCCCAGCAACTCCGCCTTTTCCGCAATATCTCCCACATCGATGCCCGAGGTATCCTGAAACCAGATAATGGGAACCCGGTCCCTTCCGCACAGGGTGACAAATTCGTTCAATTTGATTAGCCCCTGGCGGTAGAGTTTCCCCCCAATACCCGGATAATCGGCATATTCCGGATACCCTTTGCCAAGATACCCCTGCCGGTTTCCGATGACCCCAACGAGGAATCCGTCCACTTTGCACAAACCCGTATACACCTCCGGACCGTATTCCGGGCGAAACTCCATGTGTTCACTGCCGTCCACAAGTCGGGAGAGCACCTCGTCAAAATTGTAAACCTGCTTCTGGTTATACGGGATCAACCGATAAAGATCCTCTGCAGGAAATTTCGGCGCTTTGGGCTCAGCCACTCTGAAAAATTTGGGATTATACGCCGGCATTTCTTTCATGTAATCTTTGAGTCCGTCCAATACCCCCTTTTCTTCTTCGAATACGTATCGGAAGAATCCGGTTTCATCAAAATGGATCTTTGCGGACCCCGGCGGTGTTACTTTATACTTCTTGGCAGCGTCGATCAGCTGTTCCGCTCCGTCCAAATCGAAGAAGCCTTTAGGGGACATACCGCTGAGAATACCGCCGCCGCCCACGGCAATATTACAGTCTTTATGGGCAAAGAGAACGGTCGGACTGATGCCCTGATACCCGCCTCCGGCAGGGTTGGTCCCGTAAATGCCGGCAAGTACCGGGATCCCCATCTGCTCGAGCTCCGCATGTCTGAAGAAGGTGGTGCCGGATCCTCTCCGGTCTCCGTAAAATTTCTCCTGTTCGGGTAGTTTCACGCCGCTGCAGTTCACCAGCCAAACCAGTGGAATATTAAGGCGTTTGGCGAGATCTGTGGCTCTAAGGACATTTTCAGCCTGCCCGGGAACCCAAGCGCCGGCATACAGTTTGTTGTCGAAGCCGATGATGACGGCCCACTTTCCTGAAATCTTTCCGAGCCCGTCGATCACATTGGTGGTGCCTTCCTCGTTGTTTTGAGGATTGTAAATGGTGTGCAGCGGGCACCATGTTCCCGGATCCACCAGATATTCAAGCCGCTGCCAGACGGTCATCTGTCCTCTGGCGTTGATCTTTTCTTCGGGCAGACCGACATTCTTGATCCGCTCGATCTCCTGGGCAAGTTTTGTTTCTTCTTCTTTGATTTGCTTTACGTTTTCTTCGGTCCGTTTGATCTGTCCTTCTTTCAACGGGTGGCCGAACTCGGTCATTTTTTCAAAATATTGTCTCATGGTATGGCTCTCCGATTTAAGTTAAATGGGCCGCTGATTTTCGCAGATAATTGATCATTGATACTGGATACAGTATCCTCGATGCTGGATGAAAAACTCGGTATGGATACATTGATTTATCCAGTATCAAGCATCGAGTATCAAGAATCAGATAAGAATCTATTCGGTGTTCATGCGTATCCAAAAGAAGGTTTTCCTATTCTTATTAATTGGTACGAATCTGTGCTTATTCCTCAACAATGGCCAGAACATCATCCTCTTCAACGGTATCCCCTTCTTTGACTTTTATTTCCTTAACCGTACCGTTGCAGGGACTGTAAATCGGGGTTTCCATTTTCATGGCCTCGATGATGATCGCTTCTTCATCTTCCTCAACTTTACCACCAGTTTCGATATTCAGCTGCATAATTTTTCCGGCAAGCGGGGCTAAAATTTCATGTTTCATGTGATTAACCTCCTAAATTAAAAGTAGCTATAAACGAAATATAAGGCATCGGCCTTCCTCAACTTTATGAATTTCTCATAATACCAATTCTTGCATAGGGCAAAGAGCTTAGAGCAAAGGGTCACGCTTTGCGCTTTGCCCCATGCGCTCTGCTATTTCAATATGGTGCTAAAAATCCCGGCTGCAATAACGGTTCCGATCACACCGGCCACATTAGGCCCCATGGCATACATCAGCAGATAATTCTTCTTATCCTCCTGGGCGCCGACTTTATGCACCACACGCGCCGCCATGGGCACCGCAGAGACGCCGGCCGCCCCCAGCAGCGGGTTGATTTTGTCTTTCAAAAATAAATTCATCAGCTTGGCCAGCAGCACGCCGGCCGCCGTGCTCACGCAAAAGGCAAACAGTCCCAGGCAGAAGATGAAAATAATCTTTGCCTGAAGGAAATTGTCGGCATTCATGGTGGCCCCGACTGAGATGCCTAAAAAAATAGTAACAATGTTGAGCAATTCGTTCTGGGCGACATTTGTCAATCGTTCCACCACTTTTGCTTCCCGGAACAGGTTTCCGAGCATAAACATGGCCATCAATGGAGCGGCTGCCGGTACCAACAGAATGATCACTATCGTTGAGATGATGGGAAACAAAAGTTTTTCCAACCGTCCCACTTTCCGCAATTTCTTCATCCGGATAACCCGCTCTTCTCGGGTGGTCAGCAGCCGCATGATAGGGGGCTGGATGATGGGGACCAGCGCCATATAGGAGTATGCGGCCACCGCACATGAACCCAGCATATGGGGGGCGAGCTTTGCTGCCAGAAAAATAGTGGTGGGTCCGTCTGCGCCGCCGATAATGCCGATGGTAGCCGACTCATTGACGCTGAATCCCATGGCATTGGCCGCAAAAAACGTTACATAGACTCCGGCCTGAGCACCGGCGCCGAGGAAAATAAGCCCTGGACGCGCCAGCAAAGGCCCGAAATCGGTTAATGCCCCTATTCCTAAAAAGATAAGCGGGGGAATAACTTCCCATTGTACGCCGTAATGGTAGAATCGCCAGATTAAGCCTTCATGGGGCTTCATCAGATCGGCAAGGGGGAGGTTGACCACCAGGATACCGAAACCGATAGGCAGAAGCAGCAGGGGTTCGTATTGTTTGGAGATGGCGAGATAGATCAGGGTCAGGCTGATCAACCACATGATCACCATCCCCGGCGTAAGGTGGAAAATTCCGGATGTCTTAAACAGTGATAGGAGGTTTGCCATTATTGCGCTTCTCCTGTTTCAACCCACTTTCCGATGATAAAGGATGTCAACCGAATGGATGCATACAGCAGGGCCATTCCCAAGAAGACGCCGCCAAGGCCGCCGACAAAAATTAAAAGCGTCTGGTTCAAAACTGTCTTCCTTCCTATTCAGCTTCCAGGGGCCACATTCCACGATCTTCAAGGACCGACCGAAGGGTTTTCAATGCATTGTTACCGGCCGGGACCCCACCGTAGATCATGGTTTGAAATATCACCTCGGCAATCTCTTTCGGTGTGCACCCCACGTTCAGCGCCGCTTGAATGTGAAGCTCCAGCTCGTCCTGCCTGGATAACACGGCCAAGGCGGCAACCGTAACCAGTTGCCGGGTTTTATGGGGAATCTTCTCGCGGGCATACATCTGCCCGGTGATAAAAACAGACATGTCCCTGGCAAGATCCTTGTCAAATGACTGCCAGAGTTTGAAGGGCGTTTCGCCTTTTACATTGCTGAAATAAAGCGCGGCCGTCTTTTTGGTTTTCTCGATAATCTCTTTATCCAAAAGAATTCCCCTCCTTCGCCATGCACGCCTTAAAACTCTGAACTCAGAACTCAGAACCCTGAACCCTGAACCCCTCTCCTCTACCGATTCGCTTTCCGAATTCCGAGCTGATCCATTGCAATGATCATTTTGCAGATATTTGTCGAACCTTCCACGATAAAATAGGTTGGGGTATCCCGGTAAATCCGGGCGATGGGATACTCGGTGGAATATCCGTATGCACCCAATATCCGCATGGCATAGTTTGCGCACCTGTTTACCACTTCACCGGCAAAATATTTGGCCTGGGCCACATCGAGCCCGTTGTTCAGCTTGCCCTGGTCTTTCACACAGGCCGCCTTGTAAACCAGCAACCGGGCCGCTTCAATTTCCGTGGACATCTGGGCTATCATATCCTGATTCATCTGGAACTGCCCCACAGGCTTTCCGAACTGTTTTCGATCGTTACAATACTTGATTGCGGTTTCAAGACAGGCCTGGGCCACACCCACCGCTCCGGCCGCAGCGGAAAGCCGGGTCTGGTTGAGGGAGCCGAAAACGATTTTGGCGCCCTCGCCGGGTTTTCCGATTATATTTTCCTTGGGAACCTTGGTATCGCTTAAAAAAAGTTCGCCGGTAGGCGATGAATGGGAACCCATCTTGTCCAAAGTGGTGGTTTTAATACCGTTAAAATTCTTCAGCTCAACAACAAAAGCAGACAGGCCTTTAGAACCGGCAGAAGGATCCGTATACGCATAATAGATGATCGCGTCCGCGACTTGGACGTTTGAAATCCAGGTTTTGGATCCGTTCAGCAGCCAATGGTCCCCTTTGTCTTCTGCGGTTGAGGTCATCGCCATGACATCGGATCCGGCATCCGGTTCGGTAATGGCAAAACCGCCGATATATTCAGCGGTCACAAGCTTCTGGATATACTTTTTCTTCAGCTCATCGCTTCCGTATGTGAAGATGGTGTATGCACATCCCAGGGTCTGCATGTTTATCTGTACGCGAAGAGAACTTGAAACTCTCGCGATTTCCTCGGTTACGATCATGGCGGCCAGCCAGCCCATATCCTCACCGTCATATTCCTCCGGTATAACCGTTCCGAAGAATCCCAACTCGCCCATGGGCAACATCACTTCCTTTATAGGGAAATAATGTTCTTTATCCCATTCATCCACATAGGGCGCGATTTTTTTGTTTGCAAATTCGCGCACGGATTTGCGCAGCATTTCGTGCTCTTTAGACAGTTGAAAATCCATATATATACCTCCTTCATAAAGAATGATTATAGGCTGAATCGCAATCGCACGGGTCACCACGGGCCTAATGGGACAGGTGACCGGTAAAGGTGTGAGATACCAACAAACCCATCGATATGTAAAGAAAAATCTTAGAGCTTTGCGATGGGTGAGGCTAATGGATTTTGGGAAATCCAATCGGGTTGATTTAATATCAGGGTTCGCATATACAAAATCAACGATTCAAATGCACGGACGTATTGCACCTATAATTTGACCGTTCTATAAACAAGAACAAGGTTATCAGCATCGGATTTTGAGGTTAATTTGGTTTATAGATCCATAATCTAATCGAGAAAGGAAGACCGTATTATGCCAAAAGGATTGTATTTTGAGGATTTCACAGAGGAAAAAAAATTATATACGAGCAGAAGGACGGTTACCGAAACAGATCTGGTGACCTTTACAACCCTCTGTGGATTCTTCGAGCCCCTATTCATGGACCAGGCCTATGTCGAATCCGAAACCCCGTTTAAAAAGCGGATCGCCCCGGGGGCCCTGACATTTTCAATTTCCGAGGGCCTGGCCATACTCTCCGGTATTCTTTATAAAACCGGAATGGCGTTTCTCGGTGTTGAAATGGAAGTCCTGAAACCCGTGTTTATCGGGGACACACTTACCGTTGAGATAGAAGTGATCAACAGGAGAGAAACCAAGAAAGCGGATCGGGGCATCGTCACATTTCTGCACCGGGTCATCAACCAGAATAGCGAGCCGGTCATGGAGTATAAGATCAAGCGGATGATAAAACGTAAAACTGGTTGAATAGGACGCGGACCCGCCTGCCGATCCTATAGAAATAAGATGGCGGGCAGGTTTGCGCAGATATACGCTGATAATTATTTATCGGTTCTATCACCCAAACGAAGGTAACGTAGGCCGAGTGGTTTTGGGGTTGTTTTCGAACGATATTGTGTCGGTTTTTGTAAAAAGCGCTTAGCGAAATGGAGCGTTAAGAAATTGAAACTGTCCGA
>Ga0180009_10005368_pt1 | contig 13755 bp, 15 predicted proteins | sample OS_PC_MetaG_FD_123537 | JGI IMG/M metagenome (GOLD analysis project Ga0180009, IMG submission 123537) | Groundwater microbial communities from the Aspo Hard Rock Laboratory (HRL) deep subsurface site, Sweden - OS_PC_MetaG | ecosystem: Environmental > Aquatic > Deep subsurface > Groundwater... | reverse complement strand
CTAAGGGAAGGAAGGTATGGGAGTCGGACTGAGGCCCACGGGGAAACCTGTGGATATGCCGCCGAACCCTAAAGCCACTGCACCGAGGTTCTACTCTACTAATTATTGCAGATCATGAAATTCAATATATCCTACCTTAATTACAGCACATTCAACTCCCGATATGAATCTTGAATACTGTTATTCAAATTTATCTTGCCGGTGAATCTCACTTATACTTGTCAAACCAACTGTAACAAAAATGTTGCCACTGTAACAAGACATGGTACTATTTAGAGGATGATTCAAAGCTTTAAGCACAAGGGGTTTGCTGAACTGTTCGAATAAGGCCGTGCACGTCGGGTACGACAGGATTTACAATCACGTTGTTTGCGACGTTTGGAAGCTCTGGATCATGCAGAATCATTGGCAGATTTGAAGCTGCCCGACGGCTGGGTGTCTCTCGACAACAGCGGTATTCCATATATTATCGCCGTAGCACCGATTAAAGCATCTGCAATATTCAAGGAGTGACTCAGATAATGCTGTTCTATTAGGAACATTGCTTTTGTTGAAATTTCTTCACTTATATAAAAGCATATCCACTTGATTGTCTTTTAAAAAGCTTCTTAACGTATTGAGTTCAGCCTTGTTTCGAAGTCCCTGCACCAATTCCATGTAAGTGATCACCGATACAGAAAACCGCTCTAAACCCGAGAGTTTCCTTAATGCCTGTCGGTTGCCTCGCATATACCATATCATCACATCTGTATCGACCAGCATTAGAACCTGCTCTTTCTCAGGTTTCTAACATACGAGTGGACATCCTCCGATTTTTTGTGCTCTCGCCATATCCCCAAAAGCGGATGTTCTTTAATGTCTTTTTCTTTTCTTTTTTCTAAGGGCACCATTTTTGCGCAAGGTTTACCACGATAGGTGATGACAACCTCTTCCCCCCTGGAAGCGGCATCGAGCAATCTCTTCGGTGAAAATCTCATCTCTTTAGTAGTTGCTTTCATTATGTGCCCCCTTTTCAAGTAGATACTGTGAAGTATAAATTTCATGCTCAATTCTGTCAATAATGAAAACGTCAGGTCAAAATTCGCACGCAAAAAGCACTAAACGAGGAGGTAGTCACGCCGGGGGGCGGATCTTTTATTCTTAGAAATCAGAGATGGACTGTATTAAATTATCTTGCGGTGAACTTTATTTTTACTTCTTTTTCAACTCCGCCTCGATCATCTCTGTGAATCCTGAAAGTTTCCGATCATTCAGCCGCTTACCGTTGATATATACAGTGGGTGTGCCGCGAACCCCGATTTTTCTGCCGTCTTGAACGTCTCTGTTGATGATGTATTGAACGGCCTTGGAATTCATATCTTTGTTGAATTTTTCCATATCCAGATTGAGCTCTTTTGCGATATCCTGAATCTTTCCGTCATTTATCGACTTATAATTCTGGAATAGTGTGTGGTGAAATTCCCAGAACTTACCCTGCTCCTTTGCCGCAAGTGCCGCCTGGGCCGCCTTTCTTGCAAACTTGTGGTTATTCAACGGGAAATTTTTTACAACCAACTTGACCTCATTCGAAAACATATCGAGCACCTGCTCGAGTGTCTGCTCTAAGAGAGCACAATAGGGTCACTGGTAGTCATCGAATACGGCTATGGTAACAGATGCATTCCCAGGGCCCTTGAATGCAAGGCCTGAGATGTCGATTGGATAGATTTGGTCCACACGAATGACCTTGAGTGTATTCAGCGTGCTGCTCGTGAGCACCAATAGGCTACCCCTTGTGGAGTATTCGATTTTGTCAAATTCCTGATCCAGCGGAATCCGCTTGAAGATGCTGTTTTTATCCGGTGAGTAGACAACGATTTCTCGTTTGGTCAGGACGAACACCATTTGGCCGTCGTCCGAGGCGGCCACGTCCAGCGGTTTTGAACCTATATCGAACTGTTTGATGACTGTCCAGTCGATTTCAGCACTATCACTTAACTCGAGTACTCCAAAACTCATAAACATAAAAACAACAGCTCCCCATATCTGAGCCCGCTTATACATACCATACTCCTCTCTATTGCAATTTTTAGATCGTCTGTATTAAACAACGCCTAATGTCCCATTTGTCAGTGAAAATATGACATAGAAGCATCCAGTCGATTTGTACGCTTGAATCGAACGCAAAAAAATCCATCCATTTCATGGCGGTACGGGTAAGTGATGAGGTATCCATCCTGATTAACGATGGATCGAACCGGTTCAGAAAATCCACTGAAATCTTTGTCCACAGCAAATTCACCGTTATCACTGATAAATGCATCCACAACTGTTTCGGTCTCTTCCGGTTCGGTGCTGCAGACCGAATAGACCAACACACCACCGGGTAAAACCAAACCACTGACGGCAGATAAAAGCTCCACCTGCCGCCCCCGGTTCCGCTCTATATCTTTTTCTGTTATCGACCACTTGGCGTCCGGATTTCTCCGCAGCACCCCGATTCCTGAGCACGGAGCATCCAAAAGCACCCGATGAAATCGGCCGGAATGTTTTTCATTTAAGGGCTTTTTGAAGTCGTGCAGACAGGTTTTCACAATGGAAACACCCAGTCGTTTCATCTCCGATTCCAGTTTCCTGAGTTTTTGTTCGTCCTTGTCCGTTGCCAGGAGGGTCCCCTGATTCCTCATCAACTGAGCGAGGTGACCGGTTTTTCCACCCAAACCGGCACAGGCGTCCAGAACCGATTCACCCGGTAAGGGATCCAAGAGCAGAGAGACCAGCTGTGCGGCCTCGTCCTGGACTTGAAAAAGCCCCTCTTTAAACGGCTTCATGGACGGGATGGATAATTTTGGATTTCTGAAAACAATCCCGTCAGGTGAAATCGCGGTTTCACGAATGGATTCCACATGGGAGTTCAACCGTTCCAGCAACTGCTTCCGGGTTGTTTTTAGTGTGTTGGTTCGAACCGATATCGGAGGAATGGTATTGACGGCATCACAACGCGTTGAGGTGCCTTGAGTACCGAAACGATCCAGCCACCGCCGGATCAGCCATTGGGGAAAGGCTTTTTCCACGGCCATTGCGGCCGCAGGGTTTTTCTCAGGATCAGGCAGTGTTACGGATAAGTGATCTCTCGATATCCCGCGCAAAAGCCCGTTGACGAAACCGGTTACCCAGCGGGGGGCATCTGATTTTGCCAATTCCACCGAGGTGTTTACTGCAGCAGAATCCGGTATCCGGGTCAGATAAATAATTTGATAGGCACCCATGCGAAGGATATTTAAAACTTTAGGCTCGATTCGTTTCAGAGGAGTTTTTGAAAAATGTCCGATGATCCAGTCCAGTCGGCCCCGCCACCTTAACACCCCAAAGACCAGTTCGTTGAATAGATTCCGATCCGGTTTGGAAAGCTTTCCGATCTGAACCGCAGAATCATCTAAGATGAGATCGAGTATTTGGTCTTCACTTTCCAGTCGGTTTATTACCGATAACGCCAGACGGCGAGGGTCAGCAGGGAGGTCGGTTTTGGTTCCTTTTCGTGTGGGCTTCGACTCGCGTTTCACGTTTCAATTCAGCCTAGCCTTGCGCCTGGTGGAATTTTGTGACCGCGCAAAAACTCATTTACCGGCAACCGTTTTCCGGATTCGCCCTGGAGTTCCAGAATGGACAAAGCCTTCTCTCCGGCGGCAACTCTGAGTTCGTCGGCAAATCCTCTAATAACCGTCCCGGGAGGTTCTGGCAACTCCATTTTTCCGATTTCCGCACGATAGATTTTGATGCGTCGATTCTGATAAACAGTAAACGCGCACGGCCATGGATTCATGCCGCGAATGAACGTCTCTATTGTCTCTGCCGGATTTTCCCACTTGATAAGCCCGTCTTTTTTTTGAAGCATCGGCGCATAGGTGGCGGCGGAGTGATCCTGCGGAATGGGACGGATCGCCCCGGTTTCAATCCCTTTCAATGTTCTGATGAGAAGATCCGCACCGATTTCAGACAGACGGTCATGAAGGGTTCCGGCGGTATCTTTAGAAGTAATATCCGTCGATTCGGTCAAGAGAATATCTCCGGTATCCAAACCTTCATCCATGAGCATGGTGGTTATGCCGGTCTGGGTTTCCCCGTTTATGATGGCCCACTGAATGGGTGCCGCACCGCGGTATTTCGGAAGCAGAGAGGCGTGTATATTGATGGCCCCGAACTTTGGGAGGGTGAGGATATGTTTCGGCAGGATATGGCCGAATGCTGCGACAACTAATAAATCAGGTTCGATTTGTTTTATTCGAGCCTCGAACCAGTCCGCTCGGATCGATTCGGGCTGAAGTGTTTCATATCCGAGGGCTATAGCGGTTCGCTTAACAGGGGGGGATATGACTTTTCGTCCCCGGCCTTTCGGGCGATCCGGTTGAGTAACCACCGCCTCAACGGCGTATCCGTGCTCGTGAAGGGATTCTAGCGGGGGCACCGAGAAATCGGGAGTACCCATGAAAACGATCTTCACTGTTCGTCACTTCTTTTGAGCTGTTTGATAATCCGTTTTTTATACAATTCCCGTTTGAGTTTGCTGATCCGGTCAATAAAAAGCGTTCCGTTTAAATGATCGATCTCATGCTGTAATACGATGGCCAATAATCCCTCGGCATCGAATCGGAGCGGATTCCCGTCCCGATCCACCCCTTCCATAAGAATCGACTCGGCTCGTTTCACATCGGCTCGGTAGTCGGGAACGCTTAAACAGCCTTCATCTTCAGATAGGACTTCGCCCTCGCTTGAAATAATTTTTGGATTGATCAATACATGAAGCTCCCGGTTCTCGTCCCGGGGGGCAATGTCGTATACCAGAATGCTCTTGTCGACACCCACCTGGATCGATGCCAGGCCGACGCCGGGGGCCGCGTACATGGTCTGAGCCATTCGGTCAATGATGTCCTGAAGTTTTCCGTCGATGTTTTCAACCGCTTTAGCGGTCTGCGTCAGAAAACTATCCGGGAAGGTATGGATCCGCAACATATTCATGAATCGACTTCTTGGCTGTATTCAGGTTTCGGGTTTCGGGTTTCAGGATTTAAAGTTTGGACTGCCATCTGAAACCTGGCACCTGAAACCATGACATCATCTCAGGATATATTTCATAGATCCGAACAAATGGCTACTTGAATAAACTCCATAACCACAAACTCTAATTAATCGTATTATACCCAGCCTCCCCGTTGTCGGCAATATTTCGAATTTTGATGCCGGTGACCACCGCTGAACCGAATCCCACTAAAATCACAGGAATCATTTGAATGGCATGGCTTGCCAAAGTGAATCCGGCCGCATCTTTGACGGCAACATCGAAGATGGACATGGCAAACACCCCACCGGCTTCCCACACCCCCCAGAACCCGGGCACCGACGGCAGGGCAATAAAGAAACAGATAATTACCAGTACCGCGGTCATCTCAAGAAAAGTGAGTTCGATACCCGGGCTGCCAAAAGACATGACATAGTATGATAATGCAGCCGTTCCCCAGATAACTACAGAGAGAACAAAACAGGTTAATATTTTTCCAGGATCTTTGGTCATGGAGAGCCCTTGGGCGAAATTATCTACGATATGAACCAGGGGAATACAAATTTTTTCTTTGAATGTCTCTTTCCCGGTTGAACCGATAAAGAAAAGCACATGAGGTATACGGTGTATGAGACGGTTTATGATACTGCGGGTTTTCTCAATGGTTACCAATACGATCCCTGCCAGCAGCACCAGACATATTTGAAGCATACCGATACCGATCGTTTCAAGGGTTTGTCGATTGAGCTCGTATTTACCGAAGGTCATGGTCAAATCGGGCCTGATCTTTACCGTAGCGAGAACCACCGCAAAAAGGATGATTAACAGCGCGATATCAAAGACCCGTTCTGCTGCCACCGTAGCCAAACCGGTAGAGACCGGGAAATTATCTCTCTTACTCAAGATCATGGGTCTGGCCACTTCTCCGAGCCGACCCGGCAGGATACAATTGATCATAAAACCGATCATCAGGGGATGAAAAGCTCTCCAGAAACTGACCCTTTGCGAGGAGGCCAAAATAATTTGCCACCGTACCACTCTGACGACAAAACTGAAAATAATGAGAAAAGTCGCGGGTATCACCCATAAATAGTTAATGGATGCCAGATAATCGATCAGTTCAAGAATCGGAACATTTCGGAAGGCAAGATAGAGTGCGGCAGCCGACAGAATTATTCCCACTGTCAGGGAGATGGTTAAATTCTTTTTCATATGCGCAACAGCATCAACAGAAACTCGGTATCCGACTCACGGGCTAAATGGATAGAAGTTCGCTTGTTTTCTGGATATCCTTTTTGATTTGTTCGGACAATTCTTCAACCGAATTGAATTTGATTTCATCTCTCAGCCGGCTGACAAAATTGACACGGATTTTTTCTCCATATATGTCTTCGTTGAAATCGAGGATGTGAACTTCAACCGTAAAACATTGATCTTCAAAAGTAGGACTGTACCCGATGTTTGCGACCCCTTTATACGGTTTTCCCAATCGCTCGACGGTAACGGCATATACCCCTTCTTTCGGACAAAGCTCATCCTGGAGATTGATGTTTGCAGTGGGAAACCCCAGGAGTTTCCCTCCCCGGTCCCTGCCGGCAACCACTTTTCCCCTCATCTGATAATCCCGCCCCAGAAGCTTCCCGGCTTCAATGACATTGCCGTCCATGACCAATTCACGGATAAGCGTGCTGCTGGTGCGGCCGGGAAGACTATCGGGAACCTTGATCCAGTCGGCAACAATAACCTCAAAGCCAAGTCGGTCACCATCGGCTTGCAAAGTGGCGAGTGTGCCTTCCCGATTTTTCCCGTATGTGTAATCTTTTCCGACCACGATAGCCTTCATCCCGATACGTTTCACCAGAAGATCCTCAACAAAATCTTCAGCGGGCAATGCGGCAAATTCCGGGGTAAACGGCACACAAAGCAGAACATCAAGGCCGGACCGCTCCATGAGCTCGATTTTCTGCTCATACAAGGTGATTAAAGGGGGTTGGCCGTTTTGCTTTAACACACGGATGGGATGGGGCTCAAAAGTCATGGCGATGGATGTGCCGTTGAGTTGATTCGCTTTTTCAATAACCTCGTAAAACAGGGCCTGGTGACCGATATGGACACCATCAAAGTTTCCGATGGTAATTACCGCATTCGGATAGGGAGATGTTATTTTTTCAATATTTTCTATAAGTTCCATATTCAATTACAACACGGGTCGTCTGTATAAAGAATTCTCCGCTCCGGCCAATGGAAATATACGCTCACCATACCCCTGACAATTTAGAAGATCTCGCTTGACAGGATTTTTAAACGTATATATATAAAAAAACTTATCAATGAAATCAATCTTTTTTCATGTGCCGAAGTGGCGGAACTGGTAGACGCGCTAGGTTCAGGGTCTAGTGGGGGTTTCCCCGTGGAGGTTCAAGTCCTCTCTTCGGCACCACAAAACGTAACCATGGAAAGCGCAATTTCAACATTGCGCTTTTCTGTTTGAAGGATTTTCAAAGGGCGTTATGGGTTGGTTGGGAAAAATGGTGGGCGGTACCATCGGATTTGCTCTGGCGGGACCCCTGGGAGCCATCGCCGGGGCTGCATTCGGGCATGCCTTCGATACGACGGCCGAAAGCAATCTCGCGGAACAGCGACCCGCCCTCTCCAACGGAGAAACAGCGCAGCTCACTTTTTTTGTCGCCGCTTTTTCCATGCTGGCCAAACTGGTGAAGGCGGACGGCCGCATCGGAAAAGAGGAAATCGATACCATTGAGCGGTTCATGGTGGCGGATCTGAATCTGGATCCGGAAAGCCGGCGATATGCCCGGAACATTTTTCAGACTGCGCTCCATTCCCACGAAACCTTTGAGCAGTTCGCCGCCCAGTTCTATCAACAGTTCCAATACCAACCGCAGTTCTTGGAATTATTGGTCGATATTCTCCTGAGGGTAGCCGTAGCGGATGGCGGATTAAATGAAAATGAGGAACGCATCATTTACAGCGCAGTTCGCATTTTCAATTTCAATGAAGCAAAATATCAGACGTTTCGTTCCAAGTATGTCAGTGATGTTGAAAAATATTATGCCGTTTTGGGCTGCAGTACAAAAGATTCCATTGATCGGATCAAACAGCAGTATCGAAAACTTGCACAGGACTATCATCCTGATAAAATCGTATCAAAGGGGCTGCCCGAAGAGTTTGTCAAATTTGCCAACGATAAATTCCGGGAGATTCAACACGCATACGACACCGTCAAAAAAGAAAGGGGAATCCGGTAATACAGGCTTCGCTTTTCCTCACACCAGCCCCTGGTCCAACATAGCCTCCACCACCTTCACAAATCCCGCAATATTGGCGCCATTGACATAGTTGCCGGGTGTTCCATACTCCTCAGAGGCATCCAGGCAGGTCTTGTGAATGCTCTTCATGATAATATGCAGACGGTGTTCCACTTCCTGGCGCGGCCAATTGAGCCGCATGCTGTTCTGGGACATTTCAAGACCCGAAACCGCCACGCCTCCGGCATTTGCAGCCTTTCCGGGGCCGTAAAGAATTTTGTTGTCCTGTAAAATTTCGACCCCCTCCGGTGTTGTGGGCATATTGGCTCCTTCACTTACCAATTTCACGCTGTTGTTCACCAGGTTTTGAGCGTCGCTTTCGTTGATCTCGTTCTGGGTGGCACTTGGAAAGGCACAGTCTGCTTTCTGATTCCATAAAGGGTTGGAGTCTGCCGACGGGTCGGCAGGTGTATACACCGCTTCAGGATATTTGTCGGCGTATTCTTGGATTCTGCCCCTCTTGACATTCTTCAGCAGCTTTACATACTCCAGTTTCTCGCTGTCGATTCCGGCTTCATCAAAGATATACCCGGAAGAATCGGAAAGCGTGACAACCTTTCCTCCCAACTCCAAAATTTTCTCGGTAGTGAACTGAGCGACGTTTCCCGAACCGGATACCAGGCAGGTCTTTCCCTCGAGCGTGGTGTTTTGGGTGGCCAGCATTTCGGCCGCAAAAAAAACGGATCCATAGCCGGTGGCTTCAGGCCGGATAAGACTTCCCCCCCAATTAATGCTTTTTCCGGTCAAAACGCCGGTGAACTCGTTTTTCAGTTTTTTATACATCCCGAAAAGAAAGCCGATTTCCCTGGCCCCGACCCCGATATCTCCGGCCGGTACATCCGTGTCCGGTCCGATATGCCGGAATAGTTCACCCATAAAGCTCTGGCAGAATTTCATCACCTCACTATCCGATTTTCCTTTGGGATCGAAATCGGACCCGCCTTTACCGCCCCCCATGGGTAAAGTGGTTAATGCATTTTTAAACACCTGTTCGAAGGCCAAAAACTTCAGTATTGACAGGTTCACGGAAGGATGGAAACGAAGTCCGCCTTTGTAGGGCCCCAGGGCGCTGTTCATCTCAATTCGAAATCCCCTGTTGACCTGAACTTCTCCCCGATCATCCATCCAGGGCACTCGAAACATGATGACCCGCTCCGGCTCTGTTATCCTTGCAGGAATCTTGGCCTGTCGATATTCCGGATTTCGATCCAGAACCGGTTTTACAGATTCCATTACCTCATGTACAGCCTGATGAAATTCTTCTTCGCCCGGATCCCTTGACTGGACATATGCCATAATGTCTTCCATAATGGCCCTCCTTTTTTTAGGTTTCCATAGGATTTTTACAGGGAAAATGGGTTTTTTCCACTTTTCCGGCATCCCTTCCTACCACAAACAAATCGGTTTGTTCAATGGCCTTTTCACTTCTTGATCTTTTATTATTTGAGCCCATATAATACTCAAAATTGCGACTCTTTAATGGAAAAAACCGATGCCTTTAAAAGTAATGGCCATAAATGGAAGAAAACCGCCGGTGCTTGCTGTTTTATGCCATTCGTAATAAGATTTCGGACCCTATAGCGATTATCCGCGGGATCGGTTTTCGGCTCCATTAGCTCATCGGATTTGTGGTTTTGTGATACGGAAATTCCGATTAAGCGGAAAACGATGAAAAACACGGGAGGAATATGAAGAAGAAAAGCATCTGCTACGGTGCATTGATCATAATCGGGATTTTCATCCTATACTTCGGAGTCAAGATATATACGGAGAAAACGGTACAACGAAATATCGACAATGAAATTCGGAAAATTACTCAATTTGCCGATGTCAAATACGATGATTTGCAGGTGGATATCCTCGGACCGAGTATCCGTTTAAAGGATGTGGTCATCACGCCCAAATTTTGGAAGGAAGAGATACGCATTGATGAGGGCGTATTTTACGATTTAAAAAACGAAGACGGGATACCTTCCAATATTCGTTTCAATCTGGAAGGCATCCATTTCAAAATAACACGGCCCAATAGTTTTTTGAAACCCTATATCGATTCCATGGGGCTGGAGAATGTTAAGGCGGATCTGGAGTGTGCGGTATCCTATGATAAAAAAGACCGTATTTTAAACGTTAAACAGATCAAGCTGGGCGCAGGCGGGGTAGGTAAAGCGCAATTGAGCCTGCGTCTGAAAAACTTCGATCCGGAAACCATTGGTTCCCTCCCACAAAACATAGTGCTGTTGCTCATCACCCTATCGGGGGTTTCTATCGAAAGCGCGGAAATCAAATACCAAGATGAAACCCTGATGGATAAAATCATTACTGTCGCAGCCAGACAAAAATCACAACAGGCAGACGACTATTATCAAAGCATTGTTCAACGGCTTGAACAGGCATTTGAAAATGAAACCGACCCGGATGTAAAAACGGCCATAAAAGGCATCCTGGACTTTATGAAGAAAAAGGATAAAGTATCAATCATGGTGGCCCCGAAGAGGCCGGTGCCTATTGGAAAGCTTTACTGGATAAGGGACCTCAAACGCCTGGTCGACCTGCTCGGTATAAAAATCGCCGCCTGACCATCGACCCATCCTGCATCATTCAGAAGTCAGCGACAGTGGTGGAGAAAGAGTTTAATTGAAAAAAGATCCCGCCATTAAGAAATCCCGATCTCATAGCGACTATCGGTTATATCTTTATGTCTTTTTATTGGCGATCGGGGTTCGAAGCCTTTTTCTTATTTTTATAGATGAACCGATCTTGTTTAACAAATACCCCTATTTTGCGGAAAAACTTGCAGAGGGTGTCGATATCGGTGAGCGCCTACTGGATTTAAGCCCATTTTACCTCTATTTCCTCACCCTTATCAAAAAGATACTGAACCTGGATTGGATTTATGTGAAGACGATTCAATCCATCATCGGAGCGTCAAACAGCCTGCTCCTATTGATTTTAGGAACCCGACTCTTTAACAGAGAAACAGGAATCCTGTCCGCCATAATCTATGCGGTCTACGGCAATCTTATTATTCTGGAGTCGACTTTAGAGCCGACCGTATTTGTCCTGCTATTTAATTTGCTGACGCTTCTTTTTTTAATCGCATCAAGAACCCAACATCGACCAAAACAACACCGGAACCGCATGCTCGTTCCGGCCGGATTGTTCTGCGGTATATCCATCATCACAAAGCCAAGCTTCTTGCTGTTTCTTCCCATAGGTGTCTGTTTCTTATTTATTTCATCACCCGGAGAAGATTTGATGAATATAAGGATCCGACAATCGATCGTCTTTCTCACACTGTCTGTTCTGATTATACTTCCCATTACGGTAAGAAACTATGTAAAATTTAACGATTTCGTGCTGGTAACGGCAGATGCAGGCAAAGTATTTTATCATGGCAACGGAAAAGGTGCTTCAGCCCTGGAAGGCATTGCGCTGGTCGATGAAGGATTCTCTGAGGAAAGTGCCAAAGAGCCTGATTATGCCCATGTATTATATAGAGAGGCCGCTAGAACCTTAAGCGAAAGGAATCTATCTCCATCAGAATCCTCTAAATTCTGGTTTCAAAAAACCTTTGCCGAAATCATTCAAGACCCCACGGCCTATCTTCTCCTTCAGGCGAAGAAGTTTTTTTACTTTTTCAATGATTACGAAATGCATTATATCGCATCCGCATACAAAGAATATAAGCAATCTCTTTCTTTTCCCTTTATTCGGTACGGCGTAATCGCTGCATTGGGTATTCTGGGAATGCTCCTATCTCTCAAATACTTTCATCGTCTGTTTCTGGTTTATGGGATAATGCTCATATATCTGCTGTCCGGGCTGCTGTTTCTGGTGCAGTCTCGATATCGACTGCCGGCCGTGCCATATCTTTGCCTGTTTGCCGGTTTTGCCGTATCCTGCCTAAAGGATACCATCTATCAGAAGAGATACAGATCCGCTATGGTCTATCTTACGGTTGTTGTTCTTTCATTTATAATGGTACGTTTTGCTTATCGTGTTGAAATCAACACAATGGAACGATGGCAGAAAGCAACTAAAATTCACTACCTCATGGAAGCCCGGCCGTCTTTTCGCATGGGAAAATATGATATGGCTGTCGCACAATTGGATCGATGCCTGGCCCTGGCCCCTAATTTCAGTCCGGCCTACAATCTCAGAGGCAAAAGCCATGGAATGCTCGGAAACTACTCGGAAGCCCTTAAAGATTTCTCAATCGTGATCCGATTGAGTCCAACTCTGGCGGAAGGTTATAAGAATTTAGGTTTTACTTACCTTATCCTGGGAAAGAAAGAAGCGGCAAAGTCCAACTTATTGAAAGCCGTCTCCCTTGCACCGGATGATAATAAGATAAAAGAAGCACTCGGGCAACTCAAGGTGCGGTAACGATATCTGCTATGCTTTCTCATTTCTTACATCTATTCTATCTTTTGGGATTAAGCGTCGTTGCTGCAGGATATGGGCTATATTGTCTGCAAAAGGCATCTCTCGGCTTCGTTACCCTAACGGAAAAACTCGTTTTCTCAATCGCAATCGGGTTTTGCGCACTCGGTTATACCGTCTTTTTTCTTGCAGCAACCCGAACCCTTTATGCGGTAAATATCCACATCATCTCCGGTCTATTCACACTGTTGGCCGGCTGCGGCTGGATGACGCTTGTCAAATCTTATGTTGGGTCGCTCCGCATGGAAAATCACCGCAAATTATCAAAACCGGATCAATGGGCCGGGCTCATTTTACTCTCCGCTGTCATCATTGGATTGATGTTCGTACTCACCCCTGCTACCGGCAATGATGCATTGTCCTATCATCTTGCTGCCCCCAAAGAATTCCTCTCACACAAAGGATTTTTCTTCATACCCGGAAATCTCTTTTCAAACTATCCGCTGTTTGGTGAGATGTTATATCTGATCGGTCTTTTTTTTAACGGTGATATCACGGCCAAAGGTATTCATTTTCTGATGGCCCTGTTGGTAATGGTGAGCATGTATGAGTTTTCTAAAACACATATCTCCGTTGAATCCCCTCGATATATCCCCGCACTGATCTTTTTTACGATTCCTTCCGTCTTCATGATCGCTCAAAAAGCTTATACCGATCTGGCTCTGACGTTTTTCGTGTTTTTATCGGTCTGGGCATATGCCAACTGGTATCGCCGGTCGGAAACCGGATGGCTTCTCTTATCCGGAATCTTCACCGGATTGGCGGCCGGAACCAAATATGCCGGACTTTACCTTCCTTTTTTGGGCTGCTTCGGTATTTGCATGGCCGCCAGAAACCGGAGAAACTCTGTTCAACATGCTGTCCGCAGTCTGCTGATCTATATTATTGCTTTTTTAGTTACCGGAAGTCCCTTTTATATTAAAAACTGGATATTAACCGGAAATCCGCTAT
>Ga0180009_10005367_pt1 | contig 13758 bp, 11 predicted proteins | sample OS_PC_MetaG_FD_123537 | JGI IMG/M metagenome (GOLD analysis project Ga0180009, IMG submission 123537) | Groundwater microbial communities from the Aspo Hard Rock Laboratory (HRL) deep subsurface site, Sweden - OS_PC_MetaG | ecosystem: Environmental > Aquatic > Deep subsurface > Groundwater... | reverse complement strand
CGTCCAGTTCGGTGGCCCTCCAGGTAAAACAGTACCTGGAAGACCACCCCTTCCTGAAAAAGGAGAAGTTCAACACGGACATCGGTTTCAAGCTGGTGGCGGTCCAGAAGATCGGCATGACGGGCTATACCTACCTGTACGCCATGCCGGACCGGGACAAGGTGTGGCGCATCTGGGCCCATGTGGACCCGGATGTGGTGGGCAAGGACATGGGGGCCATGAAGACCCGGTTCGGGGATGGGTTTGCGGCCTACGAGAAGATCTACAAGACTGCCGAAACCGGCCGCACCAGCCGGGGCACCTATGGATGGACCGAGGCCGGGGAACGCTTTGAGCGGTTCATCGTGGCCACTCCCGTGGAGGGCACGGATTACGTGGTGGTGGCCTCCATGCCCGCCGAGGAGTTCATCCGGGACGTCAAGCGCCTCGAGACCCGGACCGGCAAGGTGGCCCGCGACACCCGGAGCGCCATCCTGGTGATCCTGGCCATCACCCTGGGCCTCATCGCCTTCATCGTGGCCTTCTACGGCGCGCGCCTGACTTCCCGCATCCGGGCCCTCACCGATGCCGCAGACCGCATCAGCGTGGGCGAGATGGACACCGAGATCCAGGTGGACTCGGACGACGAGATCGGAGACCTGGCCGATGCCATCGGCCGGATGCAGGAGAGCATCCGCCTCTCCATCGATCGTCTCCGCCGCCGCCGCAACCGATAGCAGGCTGTCGAAAAACGCGATCTGCTGCGTTGCGCTTCATCCCTCGTCACTGCGGCATACAGTATAGGGGTCCCCAAGGAATCGAAGATTCCTTGGGGTGAAAGTTCGCCTCATTCCTCGGGATTCGCGCGCCATCGGGGTCCCCGCACGGCCAAAGGCCGGGTGGGGTGACTTGCAGCTCATCGTTTTTGAACAGCCTGCTCAATGCCTGTTTTTCAACAGGCTGCTAAGGGAAAGCGATCCGCCCGGCGTCGGGCATACAAATCCGGGGGAGAACCGGCGACGGTTCTCCCCTTGTTTATGAAGGCCCCGGGGCAGGGACGTGTACCGGCCAGCATGGCGCGGCCACGGGCATGACCGCCATCAGGCGGGCTGCGGATTGACAATGCCCAGGCCTGCCACCATTTTTGATGTATACGGTTTTTCAGTTGATAGTCTTTCCTCTTGGAAAAGCCCCCCTGTTCAGCCTGGAAAATCCAGGGCAAAGGCCCGCATGGCTTGCGCAGGACGGATTTTAGTGCAATAGTGGATTATTTATAGGTCGGAAGAGTTTGGGCGTGCAAAAAAGGCGGGGCAAAGTGCCCGCCTCCCCTTCTGGAAAGGACGGCCATGCCGAGAGATGTTCTGATCGTGGACGAAGACGAGTCCTTCCTCTCCGTGCTGAAAGACGGCCTGGAGGATTATACGGACTCGTTCGCCGTGATCACGGCTTCCGGCGCGGATCAGGCTCTGGACTGCCTGGGAGAAAGGGTCTATTCCGCCCTGGCCCTTTCCTCGAATCTCGCCCTGGACGGATCGGGGTTTTTGGAGATCATCACCGAGTCCTATCCCGAGGTGCCGGTCATCATCATGGCTGCGGGAAAACCCGATGGGCTGGACGCCGCCGCACAGTCCGACGGGGTCGCGGCGGTTCTGGAAAAGCCTTTCGAGATGTCCGACCTCGCCCGGCACATCGGCGCCCTCATCAAAAAGGAGGCGGACGCGGGAAGCCTCCGGGGCGTTTCTCCCGGTATGTTCCTTCAGATGATCGAGATGGAGGAGCGTTCCTGCACCATCCGCATGGCGGAGAAAACCTCCAACGTAACGGGCGTGCTGTTCTTTTCCCAGGGCGAACTGGTGGACGCCCGGGTGAAGAACCGTACCGGCGAGGAGGCCGCCTATTTGATCTTCTCGTGGGACGAGGTCGCCCTATCCATCCAGACCGGCTGCCCGGTGCGGGAAAAGAAGGTGGCGAGTAACGCCCAGGCCCTGCTTCTGGAGGCCATGCGCCGCAAGGACGAGGTGGAACCCGGCGGCTACGAGGAGCCCGGGGATCTTCCTCCCCCTGAGGAGGAGGAGGAGGAAAGCCTGGGGCCCATGGGGGACCTGGGGGGTTTGGGGGATCTGGAGGATCTGGCTGCCGACGATGTGGAAGCCGAGCCCGAGGAGGCGCCCATTCCGGGATTGGTGGCCGTCTCGTCCATCCCGGGCATCGAGGAAGTGGACTCCGATGCGCCCCTGACCGCCAAAAGCGTGGCCGAGCGCCTGGAGAACGAACTGGGCAACCGTTGCGGCCTGGAAGAGTGCGTCGAGGACCAGACCCTGGAAAAGAGCGTCCAGATTCTGGAGGCCGCGGCCGCCCTGTTCGACGGGGGCCGGCTCCGCATCGGATACATGGACCGGGAGAACCAGCCGGACCTCATGATCGTCCGGGGAGAAACCCTCATCCGGGCAACCCTGAACCCCCGGTGCCCCACCAGCCGGATCATCCAGTTGCTGGCCTTCTAATGGGATGCGGCGGGCCCCCTCCGGCCGCCGGATGACACCCCCTGGGGAAAACATTCATGAACGAGCTGTTCACCGAAGTCCTGGGCATCGAAAACGTCCACGGCGCCATGGTGGTTTCCGATGAGGGCAAGGTCCTGTTCCAACAGTTCAACCAGGCCCCGGTCAAGGACGTGGGAACCGGGAACTGGGCCGGATTTGTGAGTTCCCTGAGCAGCGCCAAGGAAGCGGACCTCATCTTCGAAAGCCGCCGCATCTTTGCCCGCCGCATGACCGGCGGCTACGTCCTGGTGGTCACCGGCCTCTACGCCCCCATCTCCATGGTGCGCCTTTCCGCCGACGTTCTGGTGCCGGCCGTGGAAAAGCAGATCAATGTCACCGCGGGTGGCGGCGGCGGGGGAGGGCTGCGCAGGCTGTTCCGCAGGAAATAGGGCCGGGTTTCGCTCCAATCCCCTGGAAATTCATGGGAAAACCCACCATGCCCCCCTTCAAAAAGATCGTCCCTTGGATAATCCCTTCCTGGCCCCTGAACCATCTGTGTAATCTGTGGGTTTTTTGCTTTTTCCGAGCCGTTGTCAAAAATGATGGAACGGCAACAAGTCGTCATCCCGGCGAAGGCCGGGATCCAGGGTCTTTGTAACCTAGTGAAAAGACTGGGCCACGGCCTTCGCCGGGGTGACGGTTGAGAGTGGCCTCAGGACTTGTTGCAGCTTCATCAAAAACAGGGTCTTTTTGAAACACGGCCCGGCTGGGTTCCCCCCCTTTTTCAAAGGCGGGGGCGGCCTTGGGCCGCTTTCCGGTACGGCCTTGCCTTGGAAACAGCCCTCGGGCGGATGAACCCTATTTTTTCTCCCTCTCCATGTCCCGCATGATGTCCCGCTTCTTGATGCTCTCCCGCTTGTCCACGGTCTTCTTGCCCCGGACCAGGGCGATCTTGATCTTCACCTTGCCCCGGGAAAAGTAGATGGAAAGGGGCACCAGGGTCATGCCCGATTTTTGGGTCTTGCCGATCAGTTTCCGGATCTCGTGGGCGTGGAGGAGAAGCTTGCGGGGGCGGGTGGGCTCGTGGTTGTCGAAGTAGGCAAAGGGATACACGCTGATGTGGACGTTGTGGACCCACACCTCGGCATTCTTGATCCGGGCGTAGGCGTCCGTGAGGTTGGCCTTGCCCAGGCGCAGGCTTTTGACCTCCGTGCCCTTCAGCACCACCCCCGCCTCCATCTCGTCCACGATGAAGTACTCGAACCGGGCCTTCTTGTTCTGGGCCACCAGCTTGATGCCGCCGCCGGAGGGGGTCTTGGGGGGGGTCTTCCTCATGGTTCCTTGGCCGGGTTCAGAGGGCCGGGGGTTTTTCCGGCGCGGGGCCGAAGATCCGCTCCCGGAAGTTTTCCTGGATCAGGGCTGCCACCTTGTCGGCCGAGTCCTGGGCCAGGGCCTTTTCCACAAAGGCCTCGCACTCGGCCCGGGGAAGGCGCCGGATGGCGTTTTTCACCACGGGCACGGAGGCGGAGTTCATGGAAAGCTCGGAAAAGCCCATGCCCAGGAGCAGGGGCGTGTGGAGGGGGTCTCCGGCCATCTCCCCGCACATGGCCAGGCGCACGTTCTTTTCCCGCCCCACCCGGGCCACCTGGTGGAGGAGGCGCAAAATCGCCGGGTTCAGGGCCTGGAACAGGTAGGCTACGTGCTTGTTGGTGCGGTCCGCGGCCATGGTGTACTGGATGAGGTCGTTGGTGCCGATGGAGAAGAAGTCCACCTGGTCGGCCAGGAGGTCGCACACCAGGGCGGCCGAGGGCACCTCGATCATGACCCCCACTTCCAGGTCAAAACGGTGGGGCTTCCCTTTTGCGGCAAGCTCGGCGGCCGCCTCGTCCATGATCCGCCGGACCTGGAGGAGTTCCTCCCGCTGGGAGATCATGGGGAAGAGCAGGCGCACGTTGCCGTGGACCGCCGCCCGGAAAACAGCCTTCAACTGGGTCTTGAAAATATCCGGGTTGGCCAGGCAGAAGCGCACGGCCCGAAGTCCCAGGGCGGGGTTGTCCCCGTCCTCGGCGCAGATGCCCTCGGCCACCTTGTCGCCGTTGATGTCCAGGGTGCGGATGGTGACGGGCCGGGGGGCCAGAAGCTCCACCACCTGCTTGTAGTCCCCGTACAACTCGTCCTCGCCGGGGAGTTCCTGGCGGTTCATGTACAGAAATTCCGTGCGGTACAGGCCCACCCCGTCCCCGCCCCAGTCCAGGACCGACACCACCTCCTCCAGGAGTTCGATATTGGCGTTCACGGTCACGGTGAACCCGTCGGGGGTGGTGGCCGGGAGGTTCGCGTCCCGGGCCAGGACGGCCTGGCGGGTCTCGAACCGGTCCTTCATCTTCTGGTAGCGGAGAAGCGTCTCCTCCGCCGGGTTGATGACCACCACCCCGGAGTCGCCGTCCACGATGATGAAATCGCCGGTCCGGATCTTCTGGGTGACGTTTTCCAGGCCCATGACCGCAGGCATCTGGAGAGCCCGGGCGATGATGGCCGTGTGGGAGGTCCGGCCGCCCTTGTCCGTGACAAAGGCCTGGACCCATTCGTGCTGCACCCGGCTGGCCTCGGCCGGGGAAATGTCGTGGGCCACCAGGATCATGCGCGGGCCCTCGGGCTGGGAGATTTTCTCCCCGGTCCCGGCCAGGTTGCCCATGACCTGCTGGTACACGTGCACCACGTCGGTGACCCGCTCCCGGATGTAGGCGTCCTCGATCTTCTTGAAGATCTGCTTCAGGCGGTCCACCGTAGTCTTCAAGGCCCATTCGGCGTTCACCCGGCCCCGGCGGATGGTCTCTATGGTGCGGCCGTAGAACATCTTGTCCTTCAGAAGCGCCTTGTGGGCTTCCAGGATGTAGACGTGCTGGCCCAGTTCCTTGGGGGAACGCTTGATGAGCCGACCCAGTTCCTTTTCGGCCTCCTTGACCGCTTGCTTGAAGCGGGACACCTCGGCCTGGACCTCGCTCATGGGCAGGACCACCTGCTCCACATCTTCGAAGTCCACGTGGTTCTGGAGGAAGGCCTGGCCGATGGCGATGCCCGGAGCGGCCCCCATGCCGGTCAGGATGATCTCTTCCTGGGAATCGTTGGTCATGGCTCTCGGATTTCGCCGAAGCCCCGGGCCACGAGGCCGCAGATATCTTCCAGGACAGGCTGGTCGTTGGGATCGGTGATGCGGATCTTGATGCGGGTACCCCGGGGGCAGTCCAGGGAGAGGATATCCAGGGTGCTCCCGCCGTCCACCTCGTGGCCGTTCCTGGAAATGCGCACATCGCCCCGGGCCTTTTCCGCAGCCATGGCGATCATGGCCGCGCAACGGGCATGGAGTCCGAGCTCGTTCACGATTTCGAGCTCTTTTTCCAGGGGCGATGCCTGGCTTGTTTCCATCTGCGCTCCAAGGGGCCGGGGGGGGGCCGACGGGGTGGTCACAAAACAAATTCAAATACCATGATCCCCCAGGCGTGTCAATGTGCGGCCCGCCCGTTCCAGGGACGGAACGGTCCGGGGCGGCCTGGGGGAACGCTCCGATCCTGCAACGCATTTACCCTCGGAGGCTGGACAAGTAAATGGGGTGTTTTGCCCATGGCGGAACCTGGGCCCCTTTCCGGGGACCGTTGCCATTTGATCTCGATTCTTTGGGCAAAACTTGTTATGGAATGGGCTGAGTTGATCCGGCCGCCCAAGACCAACTTCCTCCCCGGGCGGGAAAGCAACACGGAGACGGCGGATGTCCAAAACACGCATGGCCATCTACATCACCGGCACCCTGGCCGTCCTCGCCGTTTGTTCCTACCTGGCCTTCACCTTTTTCTTCCTGGACTTCTGGGTGGATTCCTGGTGGTTCGAATCCCTGGGATTCGGGACCTATTTCTGGCAGCGCTTTTTGTACCGGTACCTCATCTTCGTGGGCGTGGTGTCCGCCTTTTTCCTGGTCTTCTTCGCCAACTTCTGGGCCGCGGCCCGGTACCTGGCGGCTACGGACGGCCAGGAAACGAAAAAATCCCGGATCAAACCGCTCCACGCCTTTCTCCGGGGCTCCCTTTCCGCCTATGCCTTCCTTTCCGTAGCCCTGGCCGTGCCCATCGCCCTGCCCCTGTACTCCCGGTGGGAGGATACGCTCCTGTTTCTCTTCAGCGAGAAATCGGGCGTCGTGGGCAGCGTTTTCGGCAAGGACATCACCTACTACCTGTTCGATTTCCCCCTCTACGTCACCATCCAGAGCCGGCTGCTGCTGGGCTTCGCCGTGGTGGGGATTGTGGTGGGGGCCCTGTACTGGGTCAAGCGCAGGGAAGCCGGCCATTGGACCCGGCTGCCCCTTTTCCCCCGGATTCACCTCACCGTGCTGGCAGCCCTGCTGGTAGGGCTCCAGGCCTGGAACTTCGTGCTCCATCACCACGCTCTCCTCATGGTGGACAGCCACCAGCCCCTGTTCTTCGGGCCGGGCTACGTGGAGATGATGGTGCGGCTTCCCCTCCTGTGGGCCGCTTTCTTCCTGGTTCTGGCCACGGGCCTGTCCCTTCTGGTGACCATCCACACCCAAAAGGGCGTCCGGGTCCTGGCGGGCTTCGCGGCCCTCCTGCCCCTGGTGTTAGGTGCCGGCTACTCGGATTTCCTCACGGACTGGGTCCAGAAATACAACGTCTCCCCCAACGAGATCGCCAAGGAGAAGCCCTACATCGCCAACAGCATCCGGGCCACCCTTCAGGCTTTCGGTCTGGACCGGGTGGAGCACCGGGAGTACTCCCTGTCGGACAAACCCACCCCCGAGGGCGGCGATCAGGAACGAAGCCTCCGGAACGTGCCGGTGTGGGACCGGGAATACCTCATGGATTACTACTTCCAGATCCAGGGTATCCGGCCCTACTATAAGTTCGCGGACGTGGACGTGGACCGGTACAACGTGGGGAACGCCAGCCAGCAGGTGTACCTGGCCGCCCGGGAGATGGACCTGTCCCGGCTTCCCGCCTACGCCCGGTCCTGGATCAACGTGCACCTGCGCTACACCCACGGCCAGGGCGTGGTCATGACCCCGGCGGCCCAGAGCGGCGAGGAGGGGATGGTCTGGTTCATCCGGGACATTCCCCCGGGCTCGGACTTTGGCTTCTCCATCGAAAACCCGGACATCTACTACGGCACCGAGCCCTATCCATGGATCATGGCCCCCAACGACACCGGGGAGCTGGACCGGCCGGGCCAGGGCGAGGACCTGTTGGCCAGCTACGAGGGCAAGGGCGGGGTGCTTCTTTCGGGATTCTGGAAAAAACTCCTCATGTCCATGTACCTGGGGGACCGGAACCTGCTCTTCACCACCAAGGCCAACGAGAAGAGCCGGGTCCTGTTCCGCAGGAACATCGTGGAGCGCATACGCCATCTGACGCCCTTCCTGGTCCTGGACCAGGACCCCTACATCGTGGTGACCAATGACCGGCTCCACTGGGTCCAGGACGCCTACACCACATCGGACCGCTACCCCAACGCCGAGGGTTTTCCCGGGTCCTACAACTACATCCGCAACTCGGTGAAGATCGTGGTGGACGCCTACGACGGCACGGTGAGCTACTACATCGCCGATCCCGAAGACCCCATCATCCGGGCCTATGACCGCATCTACCCGGGGCTCTTCCTGACCCTCGACAAGATGCCCCAGGAACTGGCCCGGCACCTGCGCTATCCCAAAGACCTGTTCGCAGCCCAGATGGAGAAGTACGCCAAGTACCATCAGACGAACCCCGAGATTTTCTACCAGCAGCAGGACCTGTGGGAGTTCGCCAAAACCTATTACAAGAAGGGCGAACAGGCCCGGCCCATGCAGCCCTATTACCTCACGGTGGACCTCATCCGGGAGGACCGCCAGGAGTTCCTCCTGATCAGCCCCATGAGCCCCTTTCGCAGAGAAAACCTCCGTTCCCTGGCCATCGGCCGGTGCGACGGGGAGAACCGGGGCCGTATCCTCATCTACGAGTTCCCCCAGGGCCAGCAGGTGTTCGGGCCCAGCCAGGTTTCCACGGTCATTGATCAGGACCCGGACATCGCCCAGCAGTTCACCCTCTGGGACCAGGCGGGCTCCGAGGTGCGGAGGGGCCGGATGATCATCCTGCCCATCAACCACAGCATCATCTACTTCCAGCCCGTGTACCTGCGTTCCGTCACGGCCAGCCGGTTTCCGGAACTGAAAAGGGTCATCGCCAGCGACGGCACGATAGCGGTCATGGATGTCTCCGTGGAAAAGGCCCTGGAAAAGATGGAGGAGCGCCTCCGGGTCCGCAATTCCCAGTCTGAAAAGCGCTTCCCCATCCAGCCCAATTCCTGATCAACGCCCCATCCAAAAGAATTCCGGAAACGGACCATGGAAATCATCGCTCAACTGCCCGTCTACATCCTGGGGCCCATCATCTTCTGCCTGCGGGTGGTGGACGTGTCCCTGGGCACCATACGCACCATCATGATCGTCCAGGGCCGAACCACGGCCGCTTTTTCTCTGGGATTCTTCGAGATCCTGGTGTGGCTGGCGGGCATCTCCACCGTGGTGGTGCTGATCCAGGACCGTCCCGTCCTGGTGGCGTTCTATGCCCTGGGGTTCGCCAGCGGCAACGTGGCGGGCATCCGTCTGGAACAGTGGATGGCCCCGGGTCACACGGTCCTTCACATCATCAGCGACCGGGCGGGCAAGGAGATGGCCGCCGAAATCCGGGGCCAGGGGTTCGCGGTGACCACCTTCTCCGGGGAGGGCATGTGCGGCCCGGTCACGGAACTCTACGTGGTATGCCGCCGCCGGGACCTCCCCTGCCTCATCCGCATCGTCCGGGCCCAGGAGCCCAACGCCTTCTACACCGCCGAGCGGGCCGGCAGCGTCTCCCGGACCATCCGTCCCTTCATGCCCGCCCCCACAGGCTGGCGGGCGGTGTTCAAGAAGAAGTGAGGCCCGGGCGGCGGAGAGCCCCGGGTGCCCGGGTCACCCCTGGAAAAAAATCCTCCCTGTCCCCCCCTTGTCAAAGAGGGGAATCCCGCCTGGGCTGCTTTCCATTAAGACCAGCCTTTTGATCGCCGCTCTATTCCCCCTGGCCCAGGAGCCGCGCCAGGCTTTCCCGGGCGAATTCGATGCCGGGGTCCAGTTCCAGGGCCCGGGCGAAATGACCGATGGCCCGGCCGGGGTCGCCCAGTTCGCGCCAGTTGACCCCCAGGTTGGCGTGGTCCATGGCCGAGGTGGGGTTCAGGGCCACCACCCGCTCGAAATACCCGATGGCCCGGCGGAAGTCCTTGAGCTTGAAGCAGCAGACCCCCATGAGATTCAGGGCGTCCGTGCGCTCCGGGTCCAGGGCGTCGGCCTCGGCCAGGGCCGCGAGCGCCCCTTCCCAGTCTCCCAGGTCTTTTTTGGCCGCGCCCCGGTACACGTGGATGCTGGCGGCCTCCTCGGGATGGGGGTCCCGTTGGGCGGCCTCCTCGAAAAAGGCCAGCGCCCGGGCGGGCTCGTCCGCGAGATAGAGGGTTCCCGCGTAGAAGGGCACGTAAGGAGGCCGGTCCAGGGCCTTTTCCATGCGGGCGAGGAGGTCCATGGCCTTTGCCTTGGAAAGGGTCCCGGCAGCCATCTTGGCGGTGAAGAGGCCGGTATCCCCGGAGGCGGCCCGCTCCCGGAACCGGGCCCCGGGCACCATGATGTAATAGGCGGGAACGCCCAGGCCCGGATGGGTGGTGTCCACGGCCAGGACCCGGTAGCCCCGGTCCGTGAGGGCCGCCACGCAGGCGGTCAACTCCCGGGCCATGTTCTCGTCTGCCAGGCAGGGAAGGGCGGAGATGTCGGCCATGTCCGCGGGGTGCAGGAGGGCCTCTATCTCGGAAAGGGACGCGGGTTTAGGCAGGCCCGAGGCCACGTAGCAGGCCCCGGTGTCGAAGTCGCCCCCCAGTTGGGCCGCCTCGGTGAGGGCCCGGCACAGAGCCCTTTCCGGATGGGGCGCGGTGCCCGCCGTCCAGACGATCTCGCTCTTTTTCGTGTCCAGCCCGGCAGGGTCCCAGGCCACCACGCCCAGGGTGGGCACGCCCATGGCAAGCGTCATGTCGTGGAGGTGGGCCTTCACCCCGGCCCGCTCGTATTTGTCCAGCAATTCCAGGGCCATGGGGTCGCTTACGCTCTCGGGCCGGATGCCGGGAAGGGCCGCGCCGTCGGACGCCAGGGCGGACACGTGGCGCTCCACCACCTCGCAGACCCCCTGGCACAGGGCCTCGGCAACGACGTTGCCCGCGCAGGAACCGTTGAACTGGTTGATGGCGAAGAACCAGTCAAAGGGCACCAGGATTTCCTCGTCCCGGGAAAGATCCGTGGCCGCGCACCAGCGTTGGGGCAGTTCCGCGAAGAATTCCAGGGCCCTGGCCGCCCGTTCCGGGTCGTGCCCCACGGATTTGGCCACCTCGGAAAGGGGCAGGGCCCGGTCCTTCACCTCGTTCCAGGTGGCGGTCTCGAACCTGCCGGGATCGGCGGAAAAGGCATACAGGGAAAAACGCTCGGCCAACTCCATGACCGCGCTGGCTTCGGCCTGGGCCGGGGTGGCGCCCTTGCCCATCTGTTTTTTGGTGCCGGTGAGGGCAAAAGCGTCCGCCCCGCAGGCGGAGACGTACACCGGGATGTCCAGGCGGCCCCGGTCGATGCGCACGGCCTCGGCCAGGATGTCCAGGTCCAGCTTGGCCAGGCGGGCGGAGAACCGCCGCACGGTCTCGGCCGGGGAAAGGACCTTGTCCTGATCGGCCACGTCCTTGCTCTTGAAGGCGTCGGAAAGGGTGATCTTTGCCATGGGAATGCCTTTTCGGAAGGTTAAAGCCCCAGTTCCTCCGCGATGCCTTGCATGGCGGCCAGGGCGATTTCGAGAAACTCGTCCACAGGAAGGCCGATCTTTTCGCATTCGGCTATGCGCTCCCGGCTCACGGCCCGGGCGAAGTCCTTGGCCTTCATGCGCTTTTTCACGCTTTTCGTCTTTACGGAGGCGAGTTTTTTGTCCGGGTGCACCAGGGCTGCGGCCACGATGAGGCCGGTGACGGACTCTCCGCAGCACAGGGCGTGATCCAGCTGGAGGTCCCGGGAAAGCCCCAGGCCCTCGGCGTTGTGCATACGCACGGTCCGGGCGATCTTTGGGTCGAACCCCCCGGCCAGGATCATGTCCGCGCCCGCGTCCCCGTGGCGGGCCGGGTCCTGGCCCTCGCCCTCGTAGTCCAGGTCGTGGAGCAGGCCCGCCAGGCCCCATAGCTCCCCGTCCCCGGAAAACCGTTGGGCAAGCGCCCGCAGCACAGCCTCGGAGGCCAGGCAATGGGCCAGGGTGCGCTCGTTCTTCACGTTTTCCCGCAAAAGTTTGAGGGCGTGTTCCCGGGTTGACATGGCAGGGCTCCTTGCCTAGGTTCTCGTTCACAAGGATTCGGATTCTGCCTCGGCTTTTCCGCTCCAGACCCAAGGCTGGGGGAGAGGCGTAGCACCTTTTTCCGGCCCGGGCAACCGGGCGGTATGCCCCAAACAAAAAGACCGCCCGGGCGGTCTTGGGGTTCATGGACCATCCTATGGAAACATCGCCCTACCGAAAAAAATACCGCCGGAACCGGGACTACGAGTGCGTCCTGTGCAGGGCCAAGGTCCCCTTCTGCTGGACCTGCAGGTGCGGGTTTTCCATCTGCCAGAGCTGCATGCTGGAAAACGTGTGGGGCATGTCCTGCAACAACATCACCTGGGACTGCCCGGATTGCGGCGCGCAGAACGGCTTCGGCAACCAGTGAACCGGTGCGGGATTCCCCCCTTGGAAAAAGGAGGGCAGGGGGGATTTTTCTTCAGGCGGCCACGGGTTGGAGCCCGCCCCGCCGGAGAGTCATCCCGCCCCTCCTTTTCCCGTAGCGGGCGGCCGCCAGGGGGTGAGGCGGGGGATGAGCATGGGCACGTTTTTGCGGTAGGTTTCGTATTCCGGCCCCATGCTCCGCACCGTGTCCCGGTCCTCCAGGAACATGCCCACCAGGATGTAGACGGTCCCCAGAAACGCGAATTCCAGGCGGGTCAGGTTCATCACCGGTCCGGTCCACAGCAGCAGGATGGTGAACAGGTACACCGGGTGGCGGCAGTAGGCATAGGGCCCCCGGACGGAGAGGGGCATGTCCCGCCGGGCCTCGCCCCGCATACGCCTCAGCACCGCCCGGGCCCCCAGGGCCTCCATGTAGTCCAGGAGCAGGGAAGAAACGAAAACCGCCCCCGCCGCCGCCAGGAACAGCCCGGCCAGGACCCACCAGCCCAGGCCCCGGACCTCCCAGACGCCCCCGGCCAGGGGCCTCCACAGGGCCAGCAGGGCGCATTGGGTGAGCCCGGCCACGGTGACGTAGAGGACCTTCACGAAGTCCCGCCCCACCAGCCGGGCCATGGCCTTCTGGGCGAAGTCCCGGGCCATCAGGCTGTGCACCCCGCCCCAGGCCGTCATGAGCAGCGCGTTCACGGCCGCGTCCCCCCAGCCGCCGTTCCCGGTTTTGGGAAAGAGCAGGAAGACCAGGAGCCACGCCTGGGGAACGTGGAACGCCAGCACGGCCCAGGCGATGACCGCCCCATGGAACGCCTTTCTCATGCCAGGCCCTTCCGTCGCATTGTTTTCCAGGAAAAAGGGCGCCTGGAGCCCTTCCGGCCACCGCCCTACAAGGTCAGTTTCCGGGCCTTCTCCTCCACCTCCCGAGCCATGTTGCGCTTTTCCTCCGCCAGGCGGGCGGCCATGTCCGGATCGGACACCCCCAGGATCTGGGCGGCCAGCACCCCGGCGTTCTTCGCGCCCATCTTCCCCACGGCCACGGTGGCCACCGGGATGCCCGGGGGCATCTGCACGGTGGAAAGCAGCGCGTCCAGGCCGTTCAGGGGCGTGGCGTCGATGGGCACGCCGATGACCGGCAACGTGGTCTGGGCCGCCAGGGCCCCGGCCAGATGGGCGGCGGCTCCGGCCCCGGCGATGATGACCTTGACGCCCCGCTCCCGGGCCGTGGCGGCGATTTTCGCGGCCCGCTCCGGGGTGCGGTGGGCCGAGGCCACGGTGATCTCGTAGGGGATGCGGAATTTTTCCAGGGTGTTTGCCGCTTCCCTCATGACCGGAAGATCCGAATCCGAGCCCATGACGATGGACACCAGGGGGCCGGAGCCCGGCCGGTCCAGGGCCTTGGCCCCGATGTCCCGGCGGCAGAAGACCCCGTCCCAGGAGATTTTGTCCACAGCCTTGTAAGCCTGTTGGATGGCCGCCGGAAGGTCGTCCCCCAGGGCTGT
>Ga0180009_10005366_pt1 | contig 13761 bp, 8 predicted proteins | sample OS_PC_MetaG_FD_123537 | JGI IMG/M metagenome (GOLD analysis project Ga0180009, IMG submission 123537) | Groundwater microbial communities from the Aspo Hard Rock Laboratory (HRL) deep subsurface site, Sweden - OS_PC_MetaG | ecosystem: Environmental > Aquatic > Deep subsurface > Groundwater... | reverse complement strand
CCTGCGATGCTCCTGGACACAGCCGGTCATGCCTGATCCGGGCTAAACAGGGAAACGTTATCTAATGGGCCTCTTCCTTTGGCTTTTTCTTTGGTTTTGGTTTCTTTTTTTTCAAACAGACCTTGTCCTTCCTTACAAAAGCGCAAAGTTTGGGATTGTAATATTCCTTGCAGTTTAAGGGATTGTACAGCGGGCACTCAGGATGTTTTTCAGACATAAATCATTTTTCCCTTTATAGACCTTTATAGATTGGTTTCCATCCTATAATCGATTTTTCCCACACCTTTATCATAAAGCCATGGATTTTACAAGATATTATGTCCGGATAGGAAATCGTTTTGACAATTAATTTGATACATTGTAATAAACAGCGCCAATACTCAACCCCAATATCCGTTTAGACCGTTGAGAGTATAAAACCGGACAACTTAAAGATAACCAACTGAAATGGAAACATATACATCCCTCAAAGAAGATCTGTTGGAAATCAATAAAGATGTTTATGCGCTTTTTTCCAATGCGAAATCAATGCCGGGGATGACGGCTCACGCCTTTGATGACTGGGAAAAGACATCGATCGGTATCAACAAACAGATAGCGGAAGAGATTATTCGTATTGCCGTTGTCGGTGCCATTAAATCCGGGAAGAGCACCGTTATCAACGCCCTGTTCAAGGGAGACTATTTAAAACGTGGCGCGGGCGTGGTTACATCGATTGTTACGCGTGTCCGCAGCGGAAAGAGTCTTAAAGCAAAACTTTTCTTCAAATCCTGGGACGATGTTAACTCCGATATGCAGCAGGCTATGGTCCTGCTGCCGGCATTGAACCGGCATTGGGAAAACGACAGGTTTGACATCAGGCGCCAAAAAGAGCGGATGGATCTTCAACAGGCGCTTTCGGCATTGAGTTCGGAACAACTGATTACCAAAGGTGCCCGCAACGCCAGCAGTGTACTGCTGTCATCCTACCTAAAAGGATACGAAAGCGTCAAAGAAATCATTTCCTCGGATAACGTTACAAGACAATATAACGGTGGCCGCTTTGCAAAGCACCGGGATTTTGTGGGTGAAGATGCTCTGGCGGCCTATTTGAGAGACATACAGCTTGAGATCAATTCCGAAGGAGTTGACGGCAATATTGAAATTGCCGACTGTCAGGGAAGCGATTCTCCGAATCCGCTTCATATTGCCATGATCCAGGATTATCTGCTCTTGACACATCTTATCATCTATGTGGTCAGCAGCCGAACAGGAATTCGGGAGGCGGACATCAAGTTTTTATCCATGATCAAGAAAATGGGAATTATGGATAACATCCTGTTTGTCGTAAACTGTGATTTCAGCGAACATGATTCCCTAGACGATGTGAACATTCTGGTCAAAAAAATAAAGGAAGAGCTTTCACTGATTAAACCCGACCCTGATATTTATGCATTTTCAGCACTTTACAACCTTTTTAAGCAACAACGCGACCACCTGTCACCTAAAGACGAAATGAGATTGGAACAATGGGAGCGGGAAACGGCGCTGACTGAATTTTCCGGACAGGAAACGGAGCGATTTGAATGGTCTTTTCATCAAAAGCTTACCAGAGAACGTTACGCTCTGTTGTTAAAGAACCATCTGGAGCGTCTGGATGTCATTTCAACGGGGATTGATCATTGGATTTTACTCAATCAGAAGATTCTATCCAAAGATGCCAGCAGTGCAGGTGAAATTATCGAAAAGATCAAGCACCACCAGGGCAGCATGAATCAGATGAAATCAGTGATAAAAAGTACGCTTGACGGTGCTGTTCAGAAGATAGAGCAAAAGGCAAAGACCGATATCGATCGATTTTTTGACGTCCGGTCCGGTAAGATTTTAAATGATATCATTGAGTTTGTCAGAGACTATCACATACCTTATCATGACTATGAAAAAAACCTTAAAGTTTCGGGTTTTTCAAATACCCTCTACTTAATATTTCAGGAATTCAAGCATGCCCTGGACTTTTTTATGGCCGAGACCGTAAACCCCGAATTAATCCGGTTTATCAGGCAGGCAGAGACAGGTATCAGGGAACAGCTTGGCTCGATTGCCGGGCCATATGAACTGATGGTTCAGGACGCTTTGGTTGCATACAGCAACCTGATGGAGAGCTTTGGTATTGAGTGTATCCAAACGAAACAGAAAAAGATCGAATTGCCGGACATGGATGCGATCAAGGGCATGATCGGACTTTCGCTTCCGCCGCTCGTGGCAGCCATGCACTACTCTGCACGGATAAAAACAGAAGCGGTGGTGCGCCTGAGTTTCTATGCGATGGTCAAGGTTTTCAAAAGGATAATAAAACGGCCTATTCAGCATAAAAATGAAGAAGAGATACTCGCCCTCAAAGACGGTGTTTTGCGGATGAAGCGTGAAACCGAGCGATCCATTATCTTTCTTTTCAAGGATTATCGGGAGAACATTAAGTTTCAATATATGTTTAAGCTGGTTCAAGCGGCTTCAAACAACCTTTATGAGGCGCTTCTGGACCGGTTTCAGGCTTATGTTACAGATCTTTCGAATGTTGTCCAACTCGTCAACAGTAAAAAGGTGGACAAGCATCAGACGTTCGAACTTTTGAAAGCAATGGAACTGGCTGGCCGGGAAATCAACCAAAGAATAAACTCTTTTAGGGGAAAAATCGAGCCGAACGCCTAAGTGCTGTAACGTAACTTTTTAACGTCGTGCCCGCGGAAGCGGGCATCCAGAACTTCTTTTTCCCGATCAGGTCAATCGTCAATATTCAATGCTTTTTGGTTCCGTTTCATCCGGATGAGGTTGAGAGGTTATATATGTTGGTAATGACCACTGCGGTTTAAGGATTGAACAAAAAAGGGAGGTTATCATGGGTGACAAGCAGGCCAGAATCATTGCGGTGGCCAATGAAAAAGGCGGTGTCGGTAAAACTGTAACGGTTATTAATCTTGGAGCGGCTCTGCATCAGGAAGGCCAATCGGTTCTTATTGTTGATGTGGATCCTCAGTTTAATGCCACTAGAGGCCTCGGTGTTGAAGTGAATGCAGAAATGCCGACAGTTTATGACCTTATTAAAGACAAGCCATCGGTCAAGGCTGCCGATGTAATTGTTCAGACCGCGTGGAAGGGGCTTGATTTGATTCCGTCCCATATCGATCTGGCCGGAGCAGAGGTTGAACTGGTTGATGTGGCCGGAAGAGAAAACAGACTAAAAGAAGCCCTTAAAGGTATCTCGGCAACCTATGATTTCATTCTACTGGACACACCTCCGAGCCTTTCGCTTCTGACAATCAACGTGCTTGCCTATGCCAGGGAAGTTTTGGTGCCGTGCCAGACACATCCGTATGCTTATGAAGCTCTGGACGAGCTTTTTGACACGGTTTTTTCCATAAAGGCCCAAATCAACCCTGATTTGAAGGTCACGGGGGTTGTGGCGACATTATTCGACACTCGAACCCGGATCAGTCACAGCATCATGGAGAAGCTGAAGACGGATGAAAGATACAAGGATCTGCTTTTCGACACGGTCATCAGGGTCAATACGACCATTGCGGAAAGTGCCGGTGTCGGCAAACCGGTGATTTTTTTCAGACAGAGCAGCTACGGCTCAACCGACTATATCAGCCTTGCCAGGGAATTGCTGGAAAAAAGACCTGCCTGAGGTGCAGATCCGAACCCGTGAAGGCTAAAAAAAAATGCCACAAAGGCACAAAAGATCTATTGATTTCATCTTTGAAAATCACGTCTTCTGGACGGGGATTCTTTGTTATTCTCTTCGTGCCTTGGTGTCTTAGTGGCAATAAAAAGCTTCTCCAGGTTGTCTTTGGCAAATTCGATTGAAGGATCAAGAGCCAGCGCCATTTCGTAATATCGAATGGCGTTTTTTTTATCGCCCATCTCGCGATAATTTGAGGCGATGTTGGCATAATCGATGGCTGAACTCGGATCCAGTTGCAGAACTTTTTTAAAGCACGCGATGGCCTTTTCGTGTTCTTTGAGTTTGAAATGGCTGAATCCCATCAGGTTATAAATGTCCGTTCTTTGCGTATCGTAGCTTTCCGCCTCTTTTAATACAGATAGCGCTTTGCGGTATTCTCCCATATCTTTGAGGCAGACCCCCATGTAGGAATAAATGCTGGGAATGTCTTCTGCGGTCGGATCCAGGTCCAACGACCGGGCCAGATGCTCGAATGCGATTTCAGGATTGTTCAAGGCCAGGTGGCAGTATCCTAAATAAAATTTAATATAATAGGCACCGGGTATAATTTTTTGGATCTTTTCGAGTTGTTTGATGGCATCTGCAGGTTTCTGGTTTTCGGCGATAAGTTTGGCCGAGAACATTCCAACGCTGGTTCCCAAAGCGCGTTCTCTGAAATGAGCTCCCGGGATAATGGTGTAAAAGGCCGGTATTTCGAGTAAAGGGTGCGTGGTGTCGACCACAATCACTTCCATGCCTTTTGAGGCCAGCGCGGACAAACATCGTTGAATTTCGATTTTAATATTATCATTGCTAAGTTTTGGCAGGGTGTTGATATGAACGTTTTGGTCCGGGTTGATGATAAAATCGGCTTGTTCTATGCTTGTAAATTTGGGGAGGCCGCTGGCCACGTAATTGGAACCGGTATTAAAATCACCGGATAGCTGGGCAACCTCCGTAAGTGCCCGGCTCAAGGCTTTTTCCGGGTCAGGGGTTGTCCCGGCGGTCCAGACGATTTCGCTTTTTCCCGGGAAATTCGCCGGATCATAAGCCAGAACTCCCACCGAAGGGATACCCATATCCAGAGAAAAGTCCGAGAGATAAAGCTTTATCCCGGCGCGACGATATTTTGCCATCATTTCGACCACCATTTGATCTGTGGCCGAATCGGGAAGAATTGCGGGCACTTTCAGTCTGCTGCGGCTGACTATGGATGATACATGCCGTTCAACAATTTCACAAATTCCCTGAAGCAGAGCCTCCTCGATACAGTTGCCGGCAGACGGGCCGTTGAACTCGTTGATGGTGTAAAACCAGTTGAAAGGAATAAGGACCTCTCGGTCGCGGGTCAGGTTAAACGCCCTGGTCCACTGCAAGGGAATCGTTTCAAAGATCTTTCTGCTGACATCGAGATCTTCGGAATCATTGTGGACCGATCGGGCGATCATTTCAAAGGGGATGGCGCCGGCCTGCAGGTTTTGGTAGGTGTCAACCAGGAAATTGTTCGGATTCTTCAGAAAACTGAAAAAGCTGAATCTTTCGGCCAGTTCCATAACTGCACTGGCTTCAGCCTGCTGGGGAGTGGCCCCCTTTCCCATTTGTTTTTTGGTACCGATAACCGCAGTTGCGTCCCGGCCGCAACTGCTGAAATAGACCGGTATATCCAGTCTGCCGCTGTCGATCCGTATCGTTTCTTCGAGAATATCCAGGTCCACCCTTTTAAGTTTTTCCTTAAAACGCAGAACCGTTTCTTCAGGGGACAGTATCTTGTCCTGATCCAGGGTGAAGCGCTTGAAAGCGTGGTTTAATACAATTTTATACGTCAATGGTTTGCTCCATAAATATATTTATCACGAAAGCACGAAATTACTAAAGTACGAAAACACGAACCTTTTCGATAATCATTTTAACGCGGCATAGAAGCGTTCTATAAAATCGTAAAACGATTTTATTTTTTGAATTGACCGTGACTTTACAATTTGATATCTAATTTAAATAATTACGTGGGGATGTAGCTCAGTTGGGAGAGCGCGGCGTTCGCAACGCCGAGGTCGAGGGTTCGACTCCCTTCATCTCCACCATAATCAGTTCACAACCTACTGTTGATTCAGTAGGTTTTTTGTTAATCCGCTTTACCCCGTCTGTTTTTTACAAAGCTTGTGACCATTGTGCCACTTTGTAGCAGGTAAGCGTGAATATGTGAAGTCATTTTTTAAAGGAAAACGTAAATTATGAAACGAGTCTCTGAAATTGTTCGCGAAACCAAAGAAACCGAAATACGTCTTAAGCTGAATATAGACGGCAGCGGCAAAAATGAAATATCAACGGGAATTCCATTTTTTGACCATATGCTGATCCTATTTGCAGTTCACGGTTTTTTCGACCTGTTCATCAAGGCCAGAGGCGATATCGAGGTTGATTTCCACCATACGGTTGAGGACATCGGGCTTGTGTTGGGGGATGCTTTTGATAAGGCCCTTGCCGACCGCAAGGGCATAAGGCGCTTTGGCCATGCGGTGACGCCAATGGATGACGCCTTAAGCTCGGTAGCTGTCGATTTGTCAAAACGCTCTTTCCTGGTGTATAATGTTCCTGAGGGAGCCGCTTCCAGAGGGAATGATTTTACATCGCTTGCCAAGGAATTTTTCAGAGCATTTGCAACCCGGGGCGGGATGAACCTGCATGTTAATGCCTTTTATGGTGAAAATGAACATCATATCTTGGAATCGATTTTCAAAGCTGCCGGCAGGGCCCTGGATCAGGCAACTTCTTTTGATCAGCGCATAACGGGAATTCGCTCTTCCAAAGGCACCCTGTAACTGTTTATATTCAGAACTTTTTAAAAACTTATATAAAACGAACTCAGGTTATCCAAAATGTTTATTCACGGATTTAATAACAACAAGATGGTATCACGACCAACCCTAATCGTTGCGCTTCTATTGTTGTTGTCAGCCTGTAAATCGCCTGCAATCATGACAGAAACGCCTGAAAACTCATTCAGCATACAAAGGCTTTTGATTCTGCCTTTCAGGGATATGCCCATGGTGTATGGCATGAATGAAAATATAAGGTGCCCGCTATGCGGCAAAGTGATAATGACCGGAAAGGTGGCGGAAGGTGCCGCTGAATTTCTGACCGAATCCCTCTTCACCTTTTTAAAAAACAATAGTGATCTTGAACTGGTGCCGACCGAACAGGCTGAGGGGATTCTGTCTGATTTGTTGGCCGGTGAAAAAGGCAGCCGGTCGGAGCACGATCTTCTGGTTGAAACCGGGCGTGCTCTGAAGGCCGATGCTGTCTTGGCGGGGTATATTTTTCGTTTCAGGGAACGGGTCGGAACCAGCTATTCAGTTGAATCACCTGCTTCGGTGGCTTTTGATCTCCACTTGATCCGCGTGGGCGATGGCCGGATGTTATGGTCCGACCATTTTGATGAAACCCAAAAAGCCTTATCTGAAGACCTCTATCAACTGAAGAAATTTATAAAAAGAAAAGCAAGCTGGATAACCGCGCGCGAAATGGCGCAAACCGGTCTTGAGGATATGCTGCGATCGTTTTCAGGTTTTGGAATTCGGACTGAAAATCCAAAATAAAATCGTATTACGATTTTATGAAACGCAGCTATGCTGCTCTACTTGGCAAATGCAAATTTTCTTCAATGATTTAATAATGTATGAATTTTCGAATGCTTATTATTCCCGCGGTCGACATCAAAAACGGAAGGTGTGTGCGACTTTTTCAGGGACGTCTGGATTCAGAAACCGTTTTTTCCGATGATCCCGCTGCCATGGCAAAGCGTTGGGAGCAGGAAGGGGCTGAAATTATCCATGTGATTGATCTTGACGGCGCCGTTGAGAAACGTCCGAAGAACCTGAATTCTATAAAAAAAATTATGGAAAGGGTTGATGCTCATATCCAGGTGGGTGGTGGAATTCGCAGTCGAGAAACGGTGAAAATGTACCTGAATCTGGGCGTGAAAAGGGTCATTATCGGAACTGAAGCAATTAAGGACCCCCAATTTGTAAAGGATGTCTGCAGAGCATTTCCCGATCAAATTGTTGTCGGCATTGATGCCCGCGACGGCTTGGTCGCCATCGAAGGATGGACCGAAACAACCAAAGTCAAAGCCGTTGACCTTGCCAGGCAGTTTGAAGATTGCGGGGTCGCCGCAATTAATTTTACCGACATCCACAGGGATGGAATGCAGACCGGTCCGAATATTGAAGCGACCCGTTGTCTTGCCGAGGCTGTTTCCATACCCGTGGTCGCTTCGGGGGGCGTTTCAACGATTGAAGATATCAAGAATTTAATGCCGCTCGAGGCTGTCGGCGTCGTCGGGGTTATTACCGGAAGAGCTTTATACAGCGGCAGCTTGAGCCTGAAAACGGCCATTGAAGTTTCTAAAACCCGCCCTGCGTCCGCTTCTTAATCCCGGAATTTAAAAATTCCTCGATTGGCCGCAAAGGGTGTAAGGTAGCCCTTTAAATACATTTTTCCCACAAACAGCACAAATTTCGCAGCTATAGATCTAATATATTGAACCGATTGAATTTTCAATAAATTTTCTTGACAATAATATCTTTAATCGTTATATTTTGCGGTTAAAATAGAAAGTTTGAAGGTTGTTTGAAAAAATTTAAGTTTTATGGGACTTTTCTTTCATATAAATTCAGCTCTTTATATCTGTCATTTCGAGCACAGCAGGTTTTGTGCAAAGCTTCATCCCGATTAAGATCCTCCAGTATTGTCGATTTTTCCTGTCCTGTAACAATGGAGGTTGATCTTCTTGGCAATTTTTATCCCGGAAGATAAGATTTCAGAAATAAAGAACACTGCCGATATCGTTGATATCGTATCGGAATTGGTGCTTTTGAAAAAGGCAGGAAAGAATTACGTGGGACTTTGCCCGTTTCATCCGGAGAAAACCCCGTCTTTTACAGTTAGTACTGAAAAGCAGATATTCCATTGTTTCGGATGCGGCACGGGTGGAAATGTTTTCAGTTTTTTAATGAAACAGGAAGGGATTTCCTTTCCTGAAGCGGTTCAAACGCTTGCTAGGCGATACGGCATTGAAATCCCGGTGCAAGGAATGTCGCCGGAGCAGAAAAAACGGGTCGGCGAAAAAGAAAACCTGCTTGCTATCCATCAAATGGCATTGGATTATTTCCGACGGGCTCTGCTGAACAGTGCTTCAGGAAAAATTGCCATGAAATATATCGAGCAGCGGAAGATGAACTCAGAGACCATTGATACGTTTAACCTTGGATATGCGCCCGGAGGGTGGAATAACCTTACGAATTTTTTTTCGAAAAAGAAGATATCATCCGCGCTGGTTGAAAAGTCCGGCTTGATCGTATCGAAAAAAAGTAAAGACGGTTATTACGATCGTTTCAGGAATCGAATCATATTTCCGATATACGATGTAAACACGCATCTGGTTGGTTTCGGCGGGCGGGTAATGGACGATTCGATGCCGAAATATCTTAATTCTCCGGAAACACTCTTATACAACAAGCGCCGCAGTCTTTACGGTATTCACAGGGCAAAGCAACCTTGCCGGGAGCATGATACGGTTTATATTGTCGAAGGATATTTCGATCTTTTGGCACTGCACCAACATGGCATTAAAAACGCTGTGGCCACCCTGGGTACGGCACTTACTCCGGAGCATGTCCGCATTCTTAAAGGATACGCGACCAGGATGGTGCTTTTGTATGATTCTGACGAAGCCGGAATCAAGGCTGCCCTCCGCAGTATAGAAACCTTTAAGATGGAAGAAGCGGATGCCCGTATTATCGTATTGCCTCAAGGTCATGATCCTGACACTTTCCTTATGAAATTCGGTTATGGGTCTTTTATGAAGATCGCTTCCGGAGCCAAAGGGATCATGCCTTTTTTGATAGACTCCGCCGTTAGCAAACACGGGCTTTCGAATGAAGGCAAGATCCGTATCGTGCAAGACCTCAAAGAACCGCTTTCCGCCGTTTCCGACCCGGTGGCAAGGTCACTTTATATCAAAGAGCTTGCCGAACATATCGGGGTTGATGAAGACGCCGTTCTGGAAAAGGTTAGAGAGACGTCCAGTCGCACCATAGACCGTCCTGCCGGGTTTTTCGGAAGCGACCATCTGAAGAAGTGGGACAGGCTTGAGCAGCAGATCATTGCAATGATGCTTCAATTCCCGGAAATACTGCCCGAGATCGGCAAGCGAAACCTGCTCGATCTTTTTGAAAATGATGCGCTAAAGTCCATCGGAAAATTGGTACTGGCACAAAAGGATTACTCCCAAGGCCGGGTGTCCGATATTATCTCCTTATGTAGCGACGATGAGAAGAAGCGTTTAATTGCGCAACTGTCATTCGGAGAGGATTTGTGGAATCAGGAGATTTGCCTTGGTATTATTGCACGATTTGAGTTCAGCCGTAGAAGAAATGAAACAACATTGCTTGAGAAAATAAAAGCAGCCGAAAAAAACAACGACGTTGAGCTGCTTGAAAAATTGTTGCAGGAAAAACAAAAAATGGCGGTGTTGAGCAACAAACAAAAAATGACACTGCTTAAATAGATTTCGTTTTGTTTCTGTTTAATGTTAACCGATTACCGTTCACTGCTCACTGATTATAGGTCTGCAGGAGGTTTAACTTTATGGCAAAAAAATCCGGTACCAAACTAGAAGCTACCAAGAATATAACCAAAAAATCTCTGAAGGATTTAATTTCGAAAGGGAAAAAGCAGGGATATTTAACCTATGATGACATTAATGAAGCACTTCCCGAATCAATGCTTTCCCTGAAACAGATCGATGACACTCTCATAATGTTTGATGATCAGGATATAGAAGTGATCGACGAAAAGAAATCCAAATTAGTTTCCCGCACGCCAAAGGGTGAAAGAAAAAGGTTCACTGGTGATGATACACCCGGACCGGAATTCGGTGCGGTTACCGATCCGGTTAAAATGTATCTGCGTGAGATGGGCCTTGTGACCCTTTTGAGCAGGGAAGGCGAAGTTGATATTGCCAAGAAAATCGAAGCTGGCGAACAGGAAGTCTTAAGAGCATTGATCGATATTACCATCGGCGTAGATTGCATCTTAGAGCTTGGAGAACATATTCAAAACGGGACCTTGCGACCCAAACACGTGTTGAGGGATGTCAGGGATATTGAAGAAGGAGGCAGTTATGTCGATGAAACCCTTCAGATCGAAAATTTTTTAACCACCATCCGTAATATTAAGGCGATTAATGATGAAAACAGGGTTTATCGGGAATCGCTTTTTTTATCTGAACTTGATCCGGATGAGCAGCGCCGGATCAGGAGATGTATAAATCGCCGAAATAGCAAAATATTCGATTTGCTGAAAGATTGGCGCCTTGAAGTCGGAGTCATGGAAAATATTGAAAGACTGATCAGAGAACAGATCGAATGGTTCGATTCCATGAATAAAATGGTTATTGTGTGTGCCGATGTTTTTAATGCCCCGGTGACGGAACTTCGCGATCAACTGCGAACCAGAAGCGGCTTTATTAAATGGGCCAAGAGCCGCTGCAGCCTGACAAAAGAGGAGCTGGGCATACTTTATCAGGAACTCAAGACGATTCAGAACCAGATCGTTGAGAGGGAGTATGCCATTAAAGCCAAAAGCCGAACGTTAAAACGGATCCTGTCGGCCGTTGATGAAGGACGGTTGAGGGCAAAACTTGCCAAGAGCGAACTGACCAAGGCCAATTTGCGTCTGGTGGTGAGCATTGCCAAAAAATATACTAACAGAGGCCTTCAGTTTTTGGATTTGATCCAGGAAGGCAATATTGGTCTTATGAAGGCGGTGGATAAGTTTGAATATCGCCGTGGCTACAAATTCAGTACATATGCTACATGGTGGATACGACAGGCGATAACCCGGGCTATTGCCGATCAGGCCAGGACCATCCGGATTCCTGTCCATATGATTGAAACCATCAACAAGCTGATACGCACATCCAGGTATCTGGTTCAGGAACTCGGAAGAGAACCTACCCCGGAAGAGATTGCCCAAAAAATGGAAATTCCGCTGGTAAAGGTGCGCAAGGTTTTAAAGATTGCCCGCGAACCGATATCCCTGGAAACACCGATCGGCGAGGAAGAGGACAGTCATCTGGGTGATTTTATAGAAGACAAAAAGTTTATGTTGCCTGCCGATGCCGCCGTCAGCCTGAACCTTGCCGAACAGACCCGCAAGGTTCTTGCAACCTTGACGCCGCGGGAAGAAAAGGTATTGCGCATGCGCTTTGGAATCGGTGAAAAAGCGGACCATACCCTTGAAGAAGTCGGGCAGGATTTTGCAGTAACCCGTGAAAGGATCAGGCAGATCGAAGCCAAAGCTCTCAGAAAACTTAGACATCCGACCAGAAGCCGAAAACTGAAAAGCTTTATCGAACAAACGTAAATCCGAAAACAAAATCGCACAGCGATTTAGTAACTTGACAAAAACACTTTCTCAAGGTAGTTGTTTTACCATTAACGGGCCCATAGCTCAGCTGGCAGAGCCACCGGCTCATAACCGGTCGGTCCCTGGTTCGATCCCAGGTGGGCCCACCTGTTACTCCTAAGCTGAGCGTTTCAAATTTTAAAAGGGGATCAAATATCTTTTGTTTTTAATGAATTATATTGATTTTTATTTTTAAAATTTGAAACCCTTTGGGATTGCCGATCTTACCGCGTCTACGGCGTCAGATGCCGTCCCGCATAGTTGACTATAGCGGAATGACATCTTCCTTGTATCTGCGGCAACCTCGACAATCGCTCAACTTAGGTTATTGGCAAATTGATAAAAAAGAATAACATATCATCGTGCTGTAAGATTATTGTCGGAGTGCCGAGAAAAAGCGTGGTTTAAAGGAACCACGCTTTTTTTTTCAACGTGGGAAACCGCGCTACGAAAATCATGGAGCGTAAAATGGCTGCAACCATAGCGGATATCATCAGGGTTATGGAAGCACGGGTTCCATTGCACCTTGCCGAAGATTGGGATAATGTGGGGCTGCAGGTCGGGAAAATGGACTGGCCCGTACGAAGTATCTGGATTGCGCTGGATCCGCTTTACGATGTCGTGGATGAAGCCTGCCGCAATGATGTCGATCTCTTGATCACCCACCATCCGCTGATATTTCAACCATTAAAACGTATCGATTTCGACACGCCTGTGGGTTCCATCATCCAAATGGCGTCCCGACACAGGCTGGCCATATATGCAGCCCATACCAATCTTGACAGTGCCGCCGACGGGATCAACGATGTTTTGGCTTCCCGGATTGGTCTTACGAACCTGAACGTGCTGGTGAAGGCCAAAGCAACCGCAATGTACAAATTGGTCGTGTATGTGCCGGCGGAATATGAACAGCAGGTTTTGGATGCACTTTTTGAAACCAAAGCAGGTGAAATCGGTTCATATACCTGCTGTTCATTCAGAAGCAGCGGCAAGGGTACGTTTCGGCCGGGATCTGCGGCAAAACCGTTTGTCGGCAAACCCGATGAAATTTCGCATACCGATGAAATCCGCCTGGAAACCGTTGTGCGCCGGGAAGATCTTTCTGCTGTTATTGAGCATGTCAGGAAAAACCATCCTTACGAGACCATGGCCTATGACGTTTATCCGTTATTGCCGCCGGAAACGGATACCAGGCAGAAACATGGGATCGGTCGGGTTGGCGAACTGGGCGAAACCACGGAGCTTTTATCTTTTGCCCAGTCGCTCAAAAAAAAACTGGAACTCAAATTCGTAAAGGTCGCCGGAAAACCGGATTTGCCGGTTAGGCAAGTCGCGGTGTGTTCAGGCAGTGGTTCAAGCCTGATGAACGCTTTTTTTTCTTCCGGAGCCCAGGTTTTTATCAGTGGCGACTTGAGATATCATGATGCCAGGGAGGCTGAAGCTGCCAAGCTGGCCCTGATTGATATCGGGCATTTTGCATCCGAGCATTTAGTGCTTGAGGCTCTCGCCCAGCGGCTTGATAGAGCCCTGTCCGCAAACGGCCTGGATGTTAAAATTGAGGCCTGCAGACTTGAAAATGATCCGTTTAT
>Ga0180009_10005365_pt1 | contig 13763 bp, 8 predicted proteins | sample OS_PC_MetaG_FD_123537 | JGI IMG/M metagenome (GOLD analysis project Ga0180009, IMG submission 123537) | Groundwater microbial communities from the Aspo Hard Rock Laboratory (HRL) deep subsurface site, Sweden - OS_PC_MetaG | ecosystem: Environmental > Aquatic > Deep subsurface > Groundwater... | reverse complement strand
TCAACATGTGTCCATGTACGCCTCCTCGCCTAAAATGTTATGATAAAAACAGGAGATTGAGATGAGAAAAATGATAACTTTCAGCAAATCGTTTTTTTTGATGCTGTTAACGATGATGGGAATTGCCTCCCTGTCTCCTTCCCTGGTTAATCCTCAGATAGCGGATGACTTATACCGGATCGACATCACAAGAATAACGGCCGTTTTTGATTATTATCCTGAACAGTATTATGTGGACTGCCACGCTTTAGTGGAGTTTCAAATGCGTCCCGGCCAGCAGCGCCCCGTGATCCATCTGGATCCTGTCATCCGCAACAACACGATCAGGCTATTGAGGCTGAATAACGAAAACCTGGATTTCTCCAGCAATTCGGATGTGCGTATTCTCTCATATTCGGATACAAGCCAGCAGGGCATAGAATTCCAGCGGGACCTGGCAGCCGGCCTCATTCACATTCTTGAAATTTCATACAGAAAATCTCTGCCTTCAGGATATCCACGATTCTCTTCTGAAGTCAACGACCTTGAAGGTCGAGGAAATGAAGAGCTCTTCCCCACCCTCAACACTCCCCATGAGCTTGCCCGGCATGTCCTCACATTTCGTGTTCACAGCGCCGAGTTGTTTCGATGCATAGGGTCCGGCCTGGTCGTAAGAGACAATGCCGATGTTCAGCAGTGGACACTGGACACAGAACGGGAAATGGCATCCTATACGGTCATGTTCGTCATAATGCCCGAGGAGGACACGATCCTGGAAGAAAGGAATATCGGAGGGATCAACGTCCGAGTCCTGGCCTTTATCGGAGGAGCCTCTATTAATTCGGCTTTTGCCCTTCTAGAGACATGGCTGCCTGAACTGGAGGCAAATCTCGGGCCTTTTCCCATGCCTCACGGTTTGAGCATTTTCCTTGTGAGCTCAGGAGGCGGTATGGAATATTACGGAGGGACAATTTCATCTTTATGGGCGCTGGATCACGAAGTCTTTCACATGTACTTCGCCTGCAGCACTGTTAACAGCACCTACCGCGATTCGTGGTTGGACGAGGCTATAGACTCATGGTATGAAAATTCAATCAATCCTTTTTATTCTCCCATTGCCGGCGACTACAGGTCCAATATCGTCAGCGGCCGGACGGCAGCCGCTGTCGGCTTTGACCGGCGGGCCTATAACGAAGGCTCCCGGATTATAGAAGCCGTAGCCCGGGAGCTGGGAGGGAGAAATGAGATGATCGCTTTTTTGAGGCATGTTCATTCTCTCTACTCATTCGCTCCCTTCACAACTCTGGAATTTCTGGACTATCTGGAAAACTATTCCGGCCTGAATATGAGTGACCGTTTTATGACCTGGCTCTACTCTGCCGACGACACGGCCGTCGAATCCGATCTGGGTTTTTACGGCCCCCATCAAAAGGTCGACATGACCCCACCGGAGCTGCTTCTCAATAAATACGGCATCCACAAAAAAAGAGAAAAATGAAAAAAACACGATTATTCCTTATTGTCGGTCTTCTTTTTTTATGCATCCCATCCTCACAGGCATCCGCAGAGGGAGGGAAAAAGTTTCAGATCGAATTATTTGGGGGATTTACAACGCTGAATCCGCATGATCTAAACAAAAGGGCCGAATTCGATCAGATGTATGAGTCCTTTTTTACGGAAGATCAATATCAATATTATCACACCCTATTTGGAGACAACTATACATACACAGGCCGGATAGACGGAGAATTCAAAAAAATCAAAGATGCTTTTCCCATGGGACTACAGTTGAGATATTTTCTGACACCCGGCATCTCTGTTTCACTGGGATTCAAGACCCTGTCAAGGACCCAAGACTCACAGGTTTCCCATCAATATGATGTCCGATCCGTAAATCCTGATGGTGTATTATTTTTTGATGAGTTTTCCAACAGCATTAAAAACCGGCCCTATTCACTCTTTGTGGAGGCTTATGTTCCAATGGTGGGAATCCACTACAAGATGGCGGAAATGAGTCCAATCACATTTGAAAGCTACATTGCGGCCGGTCCGCTATTGGCTCACTGCCTTGTTCAGCGGGAGCGGTATGCCATAACGACGGATTCTTATGAATATTGGGAAAAGATTAACCAAATATATAAAATCGAAGGACAGGGGACCGGAATCGCGGTGGATGCCGGAATACAAATGAACATCAAACTCATCCGGAGTTTCGAACTGTTCATCGAGGGAGGGTATTCTTTCCAGAGAGCCGGAAATATAACAGGGAAGGGCCGTTCTGAAACAAACCGGAGGGACCAGAATTCAAGCGGTTATACCCAAAAGTCAGAGTGGGAGGGGCAATGGGCCAATGTTCAGGGAAGTTACAATCGCGAATGGGGAAATATGAATTTCACTTTTCCTTCCAACGAATATGGAATCGATAACTTTTCCCGGTTTTATCTGGACCTGTCCGGATTTCAGATAAAGATAGGTATTTCACTCAAATTGTAATGCCGATATTGATTTGACATTGACAGATTACGGGGTATATTATCCTGACATTGCACGAACGATCAAAAAAGGAATAATGGATGCATTTATACATTATATTGGATAATCCAAATAAATGAATAAAAATGGCTCCGAGGAAGAGATCAGGTGATATTTAAGTTGTTGATAATTAAAGTGTTGCGATGATTTCATATATTGCACTATTTGGCATATTTATTGCAGATAAAATGGATAATATGATATGACTTATTCCAGGTCAATATTTTTCCATCAACAAGAAGGAGGTGGAGCAGGGGAAGTACAATTAATAACAACAGGTTCTAAGTTGGAGTGATTTAATCACTCTATTGGGGGTGGAGTTATTCCGATGGTCAATTTGGGGAAAGAGATCATCGGATAAAAGGAGGAGAAATTTGAGTAGATTTAAAATCTTTTTACTAATTTTGTTTCTAACTTGCGGCATTCTCGCCGCCCAACAGCCCACAGGAAAGATCATTGGAAAAGTGACAGATGATACGGGTACGGGGCTGCCGGGAGTTGCCGTTTCAGCCGAGAGCCCAAGAATGGTCGGAGGTGCAGCGACTATCACCGACACAGAGGGAACGTTCCGGTTATTTTCGCTTCCCTCCGGTACATACACGCTCACTTTCGCCCTGGATGGATTCAATACGCTGGTAAGGGAAGGCGTTTTCCTTCAACTGGAGCAGACAATCACCATCAATCTCCAGATGACAGTCCAAACCCTGGAGGAATCCGTCACGGTTATCGGTTTGAGTCCTATCATCGACGTCAGGAGCACCGTTAAGGGAAAAACCATCACTCGTGAAATCTTTATGTCCCTCCCCAAAGGACGGGATTTTACGGGATTGATCGGTATTATTCCCGGCGTCCAGTATGAAGGGAATACCGGAGGACTTTCTGTCGACGGCGCGACCGGTACCGAGAACATGTGGTATGTCGATGGGACCAACACCACCAACATGCACATCGGAACACAGGCTCAGAGCGCTGTTTTTGAACTGGTCGATGAAGTCCAGGTCAAAGCGTCCGGATATTCAGCCGAGTTTGGCGGCTCCATGGGTGGAGTTGTCAACGTCATCACCCGTTCGGGTGGAAACGCCTTCCACGGGGAAGTTGTCGGCTACTACGAAAACAACAGCAAATTGATGGAAGGACCGGCCCGCGACTATCTGCGGCTGGATCCCTTCGACGACTACAAGGTCGAATACGTCAACAACGACGACATCCTCTATGGAGGGAACTCGGATTCCATCAACGATTCGCGCGATCCCTATTACCGCATGGAAGGCATCTTCAGCCTCGGCGGCTACATTTTGAGAGACAAACTCTGGTTTTTTGGTTCTTTCAATCCCGTTTACCAAAAAAATACGTGGGCCAGGCACTTCCTGCCCGATGACGGAACCAGGACGGATTTTTACCGCCACCAATGGGACCTGAACGGTCAGATCAAGCTGACGGCACAGCCCGTGGGCGGCCTCAGAGTCTCGGCCAGTTTTGTCAACAACTACCACCAGTATCGGGGCTCCGCTCCTTCCATTTACGGCACAAGCAGCTCGACCTATGAGTGGGGCAAGGAAGGTTTTGATTATCCCAACTACAGTGCCAACCTCACCACGGACTACACAGTAGGCAACAACCTGCTCATCAGCGCACGCGGAGGCTTCTTTTTTACGAACCAGACCAACCAGCAGATCGTCCTCCCCGAGACCAGGTACATCTTCCAGTACAGCAACATCAGCGCTCTGTGGCCGGAGATTCCCGCGTCCCTGCAGAGATACCGCGGCTGGTCGAACTGGGCCGGCAGTGACTATGATATGCAGAAAAACATCAGGGAACGGATCATAGCAAACTTCGACATGACCTACTACGCCTACCTTGCCGGTGAGCACGCCTTTAAATTCGGCGTGCAGTACACCCGGCTCCACGAAGACATGTCCCGAGCTCTCCCGCATCCCAGGGTTTATCTGTATCCGGGGCAGACTTACAATGGTCTGGCCTCAGGAATACCGGTCAACGGTCAATACGGCTACTACCAGATCCGCGGCAGCTTCAGCTCCGAATATGGATGGCTATGGAATATCCGCAGCGACAACTGGGCCGTTTACCTCCAGGACAGCTGGACGATCGGTGACAAGCTCACTATTCAAGCCGGACTCCGGACGGAAAGTGAGTACATCCCCTCTTTCGCCGACCCCGTGCTCGCTCCCGAACTTGCCGCGGCCAAGCCGATCCAATTCGACTTTAAAGACAAGATCGCTCCCCGGCTGGGCATCATCTACGATGTTTTGGGTGATTCCAGTCTGAAGGTCTTTGCCAACTACGCCATTTACTACGACGTCATGAAGCTCTATATGGCTGAAGGCGCTTTCGGCGGATTCAAATGGATCAGCGATTATTATGCCTGGGATAATTACGACTGGACCCAGATCGCGGCGAGTGGTTTAATCGATGACGCTGCAAGCCAGAAAGCCGGCAACACCTATGTCGGCACCATGAACTGGCGCCTCCCGTCCTTTGACACCACAAATCCTGATATGAAGCCGACGGCTCAGCGCGAGATCACCATTGGAGCGGAGAAGAAACTGACCGAGGATCTTGCCGTCTCATTCCGCTTCGTGCAGAAACACCTGATCCGGACCATCGAGGACATCGGCGTCCTGACCCCTCAGGGTGAACAGTATTACAACGACAACCCCGGTTTCGGTTGGTCTCTGCCTATTTCTCAAGGCGGTTATTTCGACGACAAGTACTGGCCGACACCCAAAGCAACGAGAGAATATTATGGCCTGAACTTCTCGCTCGAAAAGCGGTTCAGCAACAACTGGCAGGGCGGAGTCAACTACACCTGGAGCCGGGTCGCCGGTAACTACTCCGGTCTGTCCAGCTCCGACGAAGGGGGCCGGAACTCACCGAATGTCGAACGCAACTTTGACCTCTGGTTCCTCGCCTACGACCTGAAAGGAAATGTGCTCAACGGACCTTTAGCGCATGACAGAACCCACTACGTCAAAGTCTACGGCTCCTATGCCTTCCCATTCGGACTGACGGTTGGATTTGTCGGCTTCGGACGCAGCGGACAACCGCTGACTCATGGCCTCTCCCTCAACAATGTCAATGTGTACCCCAATAACCGGGCCGACCTCGGCCGCCTGCCCTTCACCGCCTGGGCCAACCTCTACATGGAATACAACCTGAAACTCGGCGGCACGATCGTCAACATCAACCTCAATATCGACAACGTCACCAACACCAAAGCATGGCAAGCTCAGGATACCACGCCGAACAGATCCACAATCCGAGCGACTGACGACGAAATTCTGTCCAAGAGTTTTGATTGGCAGTCCCAACTTGCAAGCCACAATCCCGATCCCGCGTTCGGAAAGTTCACCAGTCAATTCGGAACATGGTCAGCCCGGCTCGGATTCAGATTCACCTTCTAATATTGATGCTGAAGTAGGAAACACGCACACAGAATCAGACACAAAGGCCCGCTCCCCGAGAGGGGGGCGGGCTTTTTTTTAGATTCTGGAGCTCCATCCGCACACTCCTGATACTCTCCTCGTCCTCTCCTTTCGGATTTTCCAGGTAGAGTTCGAGAGCTCGGATGGCTTCTGCGGTCTTTCCGGTTTCTTTGAAGGCCACAGCCAGGTTGAAATAGGCAGCGGCTGTCGGCTGGATGCTTATTCCCTGTTCAAGGTATTTGATGGCATTGGAATAATCTCCCAGGACACCATAAGCGATCCCGAGGTACTGATAAAGTATATATTCTTTGGGATAATCCTGGATGAGACGGGAATAAACCCGGACGGCCTCCGGGATATCCCCGCCGGTGGCCAGGTTGAGGGCATAACTCATTCTCAAATATTTATTTTCAGGTTCGATCGCGAGAGCCCTCTCATAGAAAAGCCGCCCTTCTCCTTTGTTGCCTAAACTATCCGACACGACGGCCGAAACGGTCAGGGCATCCACATGTTCAGGATTCAGAGCCAGGACTTTCTGCATGGCCGAAAAAGCCTCATTTAACCGTCCGGTCACCATGTAGGTGTGGCCCAGCCTTGCCAGAAGGAGTTGGGAGTCAGGGATCTTATCGATCCCCTGCTTCAGTGTCCGGATGGTCTGATCAAGATTATTCAGTCTGGCCTGGATCAGAGCGAGGTTGATGTAACTCGAAGAGCTTTTGGGGCGCAACTCAAGCATTTTTTCATGAAGCCTGGCCGCCTCCTGAAAATTTCCTAAAAATTCAGCGCTCTGAGCCTCCTGAATCATACGCAGTTCGTCGACCTTATCCTTCGGATCCGCAAAAGGCCCCTCGTTCCTCCCCTCGGAAAAACCGACGTATCCCAGAGATCTCAGCCGGGTGAGCTCTTCCTCGTTCAGGGTCCGTTTTCCCGTTCCTGCAGATAAAGAGCTGCTTCTGACGAGATTATCCAGCCGTTCTCGCAAAACCGACGCGGTTTTCTTATCGGATAAAAAGAGGTTGTTTTTTTCGGAAGGATCCGATTTCAAGTCGTACAGCTCCCTCTTTGGAGCATGAATGTACTTCCAGTCTCCCGAAATCAGGCCGGTCAGCTCGGCCCACCCGTAATTTTCTCTCGGATAATAGGTTTCAATGTAAGTATCGAGATCTTCCGTTTTTTTGCCTTCGATGACGGGGACCAGGCTGATACCCTGATAATGATAGAATCCTTCGATTTTGAGGAAGTCCAGGACCGTAGGCATAATATCGATCAATCGAACACGTGTTGGAATGACCTTCCCTTCGGGAAGAAGGTTTTCAGCATAAAAGATGAGCGGCACTCGCATAACGTTCTCATAGAGGAAAATGCCGTGTCCGGTCTCGACTTTGTCACCCAACCCTTCCCCGTGGTCGCCGGCGACAATGATGAGGGTCTTTCCGAGAATGTTTTTTTCTCTCAGTTTTTTGATGACAGCTCCCACATAGGAATCCATGTAGGCGATCTCGCCGTCATAAGGACGATCGGCAAACTCTTTGCCGTAGGAGTCCGGGGGGCTGTATGGAAGGTGGGGGTCGAAAAAATGAATCCAGCCGAAAAACTGTTGCGTGGAGTGATCATCCAGCCAGCCAGAAAACCGGGAATAGACAACCTCGGCTTTCCTCTCGGAATTCACCGCTTTAAACGGAGATCCCTCCTGGAAATTATCATCATAGAGATCGAAGCCCTGGTCCAGCCCGAAGCGCGAATCTACGGAAAAAGAGGCCAGGAAGGCCGCCGTTTGGAAGTTATTCGAATGCAGGACTTCCGCCAGAGTTATCTGATCCGGGGCCAGGGAGTATGTCCCGTTGTTGTGAACGTTGTGGTATGTCGGATATGTCCCGGTCAGGATGGAACTATGAGAAGGGAGGGTGAGCGGGACCTGGCAGTAGGCATCGGCAAATCGAACACCGTTTCGGGCCAGAAAATCCAGATAGGGTGTTTTTGCCTTGGAATACCCGTAGCAGCCCAGTCTGTCGGCTCTTGTTGTATCCAGCGTTATGAGCAGGACATTAAAATCACTCTCTTTTGTGACGGGTATGTTTTCGTCCTGACCGGAAGGAGCCGGTTTGAACAACACGATCAAGACTCCCGCAACAATAACCGCAGCAGCAGCCGCCAGAATTATCCATGTTTTTTTGGATAGCGGCCGGGCCGTCCCAATCTTTTGAGTATTTTCAGCCGGGACCGGTTTGGGAGAGGGCTGTGGGGATATCTTCTTTTTACGTCGAGAACGTTTTTTTTTACTCATGGGGACATTTTGATCGACTGGTCCGGTGCTATTTTTTTATCTGGGCAAGAATACTCTTCACACTCACAGCTCTTTCCGTTTCCGATTCAAGTTTCAAAAACTTTTCAAATTGTTCCGCAGCTTTTTCATAGTCGGCTTTATTCAAATAAACAAGACCTAATTTGTAAAAGGAATCACTCCAGTCCGGCTTGATCTCACTCGCCAGGGTAAAATAATGAAGAGCTTGCTCGAGGTTTTGATTGGAGAAAAAAATCTCCCCGACATTATAGGCGATCAGTTCGTTTTCCGGGTAGGTCTCAATGGACTGGGAAAAATATTTTTGGGCGTTTTCCATATCCTGTTGTAATAAGTAACATTCACCTATTCCAGCCAGCGCTTTGGCGGCCATCTCTTTGCCCAATGCTTCATCCTGGGACACGTTCTCCAGAATGAGGTTGCACTGCTCCATCGCTTTTTCATGATCTCCCAATTCCCTGAGACAGTTGTATATGTTCAGACGAACCTGATAGGCTTTAGGATTCAACTGAAGGAACTCCTCAAAAGCTGTCAGGGCTTCCGCATAGTTCCCCAGGCTGTAGAGTTCATTTCCTTTATCAAGGATGTCAAAAGATCCTTCATCTTCAATCAGCGGTTTATCCGAAGCAGACAGTTTTTGCAGGGTTAAGGTCATTCTTGGATTCTTTTCGAGCTGCTTGACATAAAAATCTTGTGTAGCAGGAATATATCCATCTAAAGAAGCTGTTATTTTCCAAAATCCCGTGCCGAGACCCAAAAAGCTCCACATTCCCCTTTTATCGGTCGTGGACTCTATTGTCGATATATCTTTACCTAAAAATTCCATGACGACTTTTACTGATTGGATGGGATTTCCTTCCCCGTCAACGACAACTCCTGAAAGCCTGCCTTTACCTCTTGCCACCTGTCCGGAGGCATAAACAAAAAACAGAGAGAAAAATAAGAAGCACAACGATAATTTAGCGATTCTTTTTGTATTCATTTTAAGTCCTCCCCCAAATTTTTTACTTCATTGACGGGCACGGTTAAATGGTGAATCTGATCGTTTTCCTCACCCGCTCTCCTCCCGTTTTGTTTTCCATCTCTATGTTCAGCCTGAAATTCCCGGGCTTAATTATCGCCGGGATTTCTATCCTGTATTTTTCACCGATATATTCTCCGATTTTTTCTGTCGATATGGAAATATCATATTCCTTCCGGTATTCCCAAACGTTGTTGTTGTCCTTGTCAATAACTTCCAAGGTGACGTCCAGAGTTGTTTGCAACAAATCCTCATGTTCGGCAAACCAGATATTCTTGTAGGAGATTTCAATTTCGAAAACCGCCTCTCCTTCCTTCACTTTTCTCATATTAAAAGTGAAGTCAAAAACAATGTTTTTGTTGGGAACTTTTGCTCCATAAGCTATTTGGGCTCTATTTATCTCATTAAAATGCTGGGCACTGAGGGCATTTAATCGATAATTGCCGGACCAGTTTTCATCCATAAAAACGACCGGGAAAAATCCGTAATACCAAATTTCGGTCGGCACACCGTACTGAGACATCCCTCTCGGATAAGTTTCTCTATTCGTGGGCCGGCCGAGGGTTATATAGACCCTCCCTCTCTCCTGGAGCCAGCCGGGTGTGCTCCCCTGCTTGAATAACTGATTGGCTTCTTCAATCCGATTAAAATATTCCGTTTTGAACTCGTTTTCGTCGGTACCCGAATCAGGATCTCTTTTTTTCCAGAACTCTTCCATGAAGCCCGGCCTTTCGGATGGAGGGAGATTGAGGAAAATCTGGCGCTCCTGATTTTTGATGGTGTATCGTACCAGAGAAAGAAATTCCTTGCTGTCCGGGTCCAGATTTCTTTCCAGGTGATACATCGAGCAGGAAGAAAGAAGGAAGCTGAGGAGAAAGAGAATTACCGATTTATTTTTCATTATTTTTCTCTGATGGTTTTTACGAGCGCCTTGATTCTCTCCTGATCGGGGCTGAGCTCCAAGGACCTCTCGAAGGCATTGAGAGCCTCTTCCATGTTATTCACCTGATAGTAGCAGTCTCCTACGGAATTGAGGATGAAGATGTTCGTGCCGTAGTAGGCAAGATTCTCCTTGTAATAGGATATGGCTTCGGGAATTTCTCCAAGGGCCTGGCAGGTTTGCCCCACAACCTGAAGGAACGGATATTTTCTCTGATCCTGTAAAAACGGACCGGCGATCTGTTTTACCCTTTGCAGTTCTTTAGTCTCAAAAAGGATGTTGCACAAGTCCAAAGCAAATTCGGGACTGTTCGGATTCTTGTGATATGCTTCTTCCAGAAGTGGTTTGGCCTTGGTCCTGTCATCTTTATTCAGGAATTGTTTTCCGAGGATGTTGACAAATGCCGGATCTTGAGTTGAGACCATCGGCATGGACACAACCCACGGCCGTGAAAGAGACTCGAGATGGGTTATCAGAAAAGGAGCTTCCTGAGAAAAAAGCTCTGTCCGGTTTGCGTCAAGAAGGGAAACCTTGATGGTGTAGTAAGCCGGCTGGAAATCCGCCAGAGGAAATTCTTCAAGAACATCAGGGAAATCAAGCAAATCTTTGCCGTTTACCGACAAAGAATGGACCTTCTCATTTTCCTTGAAAATGGAATATTCGATGGTAACTTTTTCTTTCCGATCAGCGGCCAGTCCCTGAATCTGGAAATGGACATAGAGGGAGTCTCCTCTGACAAAATCATTTTTAGGGGAGGGGATGAGCTGTGTATTGCCCATGAGGAACGGCTTGTTATTTCCTTTGTATTTTGTGTCCTTATTTATCCTGTTGGCCAGGATGAGCTGACTCAATTGGAGGGCCGGGATATCGGGAATGATAAGATTTGCTTCGGCTGAAGTGAATTCCTTTGATATTGTATTCTTTATGAGCGAGAAAAATTTATATTGTCCGGCCACAAGAGGAAACATATCTTGATAGCTGAACAGTTTGTACTGGATGCTGGACATTTGATCCCTGTCGAAATTGATCGGAACGGTTCGATCGAATTGGTAGATGGACTTTCCCGATTGATCGGTGACCTGACCATTTATCTCTAAATTCGCATGAAAGCTGCCTTGATACTCCTCAAATGTCAGCCGGCTGGGTTCAATGAGATAATGGACGAAAAAGTTTCCTGATTTATCTTGGAGCACTCGAATGAGGGAATCGTTATCGATGTAATTGGCGGAATAATCGACTTCAACGATATCTTTATATTTGAGGAGTTTTTCCGCATAGGAGTCTTTTACTTTTTCATAAGGAGCGGCCGGGACTTTTTGTGAGATCAGGACCTCGGATGCGAGTGAGAGCTGAAGAATATCCTCATTCTCCCCCGATAGCAGCGTGAGAGAAACTCTCGCTACAGCGGGTTCGATGTCCATAATCTTGTAGAAGGCGTTCAAATATTCGGTCGAATCTCCGTAGTAGTGAATCAAGAGACTTTGGGGGCCGTATCTCACAGGAGAATAGAGCTGGTATACGCCTGTCCCGTCTTTTTTGAAAAAAACGATGTTAAAAGAATTGGGAAGTCTGAACTCGGCCATCCCATCATAAAACCATATGACGACAGGGTAGATTTCACCCGAATTTTCATATCTTTCGATGGATTTGGGTGGGCCCAGGGTGATATAGATGCGACCCATGTCTGTTCGCCATCCTTTTCCGGGAACGTCTCTTCCAAACCAGTTCTCGACATACTTGATCCGGTTGTAATGCTCCTCCTTAAATTCATTCCCGGGAATATTCGGAGTGGGATCCCGTTGTTTCCAGAAAGCTTCCACAAATATCAATCTTTCCCTGTCGGTTTGAAGCTGGAGAAAGATCTCTTTTTCTTTGGGGGTGATGATGTAGACAACTTCTTCCTCCAGCCATTTCCTGAATTCCGGATTGAGGTCCTTCGAAGATTTGCTTTCCTGACTGAAAAGGAAAGAGATTGAGATAAAACAGAGAGAAATTAATAAACAGAATATTTTCTTTATTTTCACTTTATTCAAATGATTTTCCTTAATAATATTATATGAAAAGCATGATGGATATTCAAGTTGCACCCTTCCCGTCTCTTGTTGCTTTGACAATTTGATTTCTCTGATTTACTATAAAAATATAAGCAAAAAATATTCCGACCAGGAGAGATTCATGAGAAAAAATGGCGTGAAAAAATTTGGGGCTGTTCTTTTCTCTCTAACGATCCTCGCCGCCTGCGGCATGAATTTGATCCCTTCCAAAGATGAGTGGTATATGAAGCATTATTTCATCATGCAGGATTTTGAACGCACCATCTACAAAGATCTCTCCGATCAGGGACGGGTGGAGTTTCAAGAACGTTTTTGGGAAGCCAGAAGTCCGGAGAGCAAGCAGGAATTTACTCAGAGAATAGAGACGGCTTTAAAAGTTTTTAAAAAAGAAAATTCCAGCCAGCCCTGGAATTGTGATCGGGCAAGAATTCTTCTGTTGAACGGGAACCCGGCAAATATCGAATATATGCAAAACGATAACTGGATGGCATCGAGCACAAGTAACAGAAATGATGCGGGGTCAGTAAACGAAAGGGACAATGAAAACATCGAGGCGAGGACGGCGGAAGTCTGGACGTATCAACACGGGCAGTTTATCATAAAATACGTATTCAATTTTGTCGCCCCTAAAAGATGGCAACTGGCTAAAGTCGCTGATGCCGGGAACCGGTATCTGGGCGCCTTCGAGAAAGAAAACAAAGAGAAGACCTTTGCGATCAACGATGTCGAAGAATACGCGAAAAAAATCGGCGGGCTTGAAAAGAAGAAATAGGGCACCTTTTTTTCAAAAACGGGCTATTGAAGGACGTAGTAGAATTTGTCCTCTCCAATCGCCTTAATCTGGTCATCGATTTCTTTGAGAATGAGATCCTTCCTGATAAGAACCGCCTCGATCTCCTTTGGTTTGAGATATTCTCCCACGACGGATTTCAGGGTTTCCTCGTCCAGTCCCTTGAGCTTTTCCACAAAAATTTTGGTCAGCTGCTTGAACTCTTCATTTCCCTTGATACCGTCTTTCCCATACATGAGGCGCTTGTTGTATCTTCCTCCCTGCCGGAAGGCCCTGGAGTGATCAATCAGTATCATTCTCCAATCATCGGAGACCAGGTACTGATTCTGATGTCTGTCCTCGTTGGCAATCAGGCTGTCGAAAGCCCTTTGCAGATAGAGGGCCCTGTTCCACCAGATGATCTTGTATGAGGGCTTCTTCTCCTGTTTTTCCAAAATTTCCATCAGAGAACGATATCCCTCCACCCAATGCTGACAGGAGCCCCTGTCTCCCTTGAACCGCTTTTCCACAGTGGGCGGAACCATATTGAGGTGGAGGTATTTACTCAGCCTGTAGGCGGCGATTTCCCACTCCCATCCTTCAATAAATCCACCCATTCGGCCGCTGGGATTTTTCCAAAGAGCCTTTTGGGTGATGCCGTCCTTTTCCAGCGTTATCACCCAGGGACTTGTGACCGCCGTACGCCCCTGCATCTGCTTGCTTTCC
>Ga0180009_10005364_pt1 | contig 13764 bp, 10 predicted proteins | sample OS_PC_MetaG_FD_123537 | JGI IMG/M metagenome (GOLD analysis project Ga0180009, IMG submission 123537) | Groundwater microbial communities from the Aspo Hard Rock Laboratory (HRL) deep subsurface site, Sweden - OS_PC_MetaG | ecosystem: Environmental > Aquatic > Deep subsurface > Groundwater... | reverse complement strand
TGACGCCGTACGCTACGGCAAGCCGCTCATCTCCCGGGTGACCACGGTCACCGGCGAGGGGGTGAACAGCCCCGTGAACGTCCTGGCCCGCATGGGCACACCGGTGCAGGCCTTCATCGACGCCGCGGGCGGCTTCAAGGGCACCCCCGGGCGGGTCATCCTGGGCGGCCCCATGATGGGTGGCGCCATTCACAACACCGACATCCCGGCGATCAAGTCCACCGGCGGTGTGCTGGTGCTGACCCCCGAGCAGCTCCCCTCCGGAGAGTTCGAGGCCTGTATCCGATGCGGACGCTGTGTCCGCGCCTGTCCCATCCACCTGTGCCCCAACGACATGGGCAACTACTCCGAGGTGGAGATGTGGGAGCAGCTGGCGGGATTGGACATCAATGACTGTATCGAGTGCGGGTGCTGCGCCTACTCCTGCCCGTCGAACCGCCCCCTGGTGCAGTTCTTCCGATATGGAAAGCTCTGGCTCCGACAGCAGCAAGCCCAGGCCAAGGCGGCCGAGTCCAAGGACGACAAATAGGGAGCGCGGCCATCATGGCAGCTGACGAAAAAGACACCAGCACGGGCACCGAGCCCGCCGACAAGAGCGCCGACAAGCCTGCCGACAAGACCGCCGACAAGCCTGCCGACCAGACCCCGGGCGTCACCGAGACCGCCGAGGAGGTCGCGGAGACCACCCCGGCGAAGCTGACGGTGGCCTCCTCGCCCCATGTACGGTCTGGCGAATCCACGTCCAAAATCATGTGGACCGTGTTCGCCTGTCTGCTCCCGGCTTCGGCGTGGTCGGTGTACATCTTTGGCATGGGCGCGGCCATCGTCCTGGCCACCTGCACGGGCGGGGCAGTGGTCCTCGAGGCCCTCGTCCAGTATTTCACCAAGGACCGCACTCAGGTGCAGGACGGTTCTGCGGCCCTGACGGGACTGCTCCTGGGCTTGACCCTCCCCCCCGGGGCCTCGGTGGTCATCTGCCTCGTGGGCGCCTTCGTGGCGGTGGTGGTGGCCAAAGCGGTCTTCGGCGGCCTGGGGCACAACCCTTTCAACCCGGCGCTCACCGCCCGGGTGTTCCTGCTCCTCGCCTTCCCGGGACCCATGACCAAGTGGCCTGTGACCCTGCAGACCCTGGCCGAAAAGCCGGTGTCGCTGTACGGACAGACCACCACCTGGTACTCGAACTTCGCCGGCAACCAGACCCTCGAACCCGCCACCGCCAAGAGCGTCCCAGCCCTCGCAGCGCTGGCGGACAAAGTAGACGTCATCACCGCGGCCACGCCCCTGGCAGTGGCCAAGGAGCATTGGCAAAAGGGCACCGGCGAGATCCTCCACTACTCGGACTTCGTCGTGGGCAGCATGCCCGGCTCCATCGGCGAGGTCTCGGTCGTGCTACTGCTGCTGGGAGCAGCAATCCTGCTCGTCAAGGGCTACATCTCCTGGCACATTCCCGTGTCCTTCCTGCTGGGCGTGGTCATCATGGCTGGCCTGACCCACCTGGCGGACCCCGACCGCTATATGGGCCCGATCTTCCATCTGGTCACCGGCGGCATCATCATTGGCGCCTTTTTCATGGCCACAGACTACGTCACGTCGCCCACCCATCCCCTGGGTATGGTCATCTTCGGCCTCGGGTGCGGATTGCTGACGATGCTCATCCGCCTCTGGGCCAATTTTCCCGAGGGCGTCAGCTTCGCGATCCTGATCATGAACGCGGTCACACCCATCATCGAGCGCTACACCCGGCCGAAGAAATACGGGCAGAAGCCCTGGGCCGAGCCGGAGGTGAGCCAATGACGGACAAAGTCAAAGCCGCGGCCGCGCCAACAGCAAAGCAGGATTCGCCGGCGCGGCTGGTAATCACCCTCACGGTCGTAGCGCTTGCGGCCGGCGTCGCCCTGGCCGGGGCCCACGTGCTCACCAAAGATCGCATCGCCGCGGCCAAGGCCAGAAAGAAGCTGGCGTCCATCAAGAAGGTGCTGCCCAGGTGCACCAACAACCCGGTGGACGACGCCCTCAAGCTCCCCGGGGTCAAGGGCAAAACCGAAGTGTATCGTTGTCGCAAAAAACAGCCGGACGGGTCGAATCCCGTGGTGGCCGTGGCCATCCAGCAGTCCTCCGCAGGCAACAAGCACAAGCCGTACTCCGGCGTCATCCGCGTGATGGTAGGCATTGACGTCAAATCGGGCACAGTGCGCTCCTACAAGACCCAAAAGGGCAAATCCGAGGTGGCGGTGGTCATCGTCAAGCACTCCGAAACCCCGGGCCTGGGCTCCAAGGCCCTGGACTACGACTTCCGGAAGGCCTTTGTCGGTCGGGATCTGAAGGGCGAGGACAAGACCTCCAAGGGCAAGCTCTGGTTGACCAAAAAGGACAACCCCCAGCTCGGGTTCGTGGACGCCATCTCCGGCGCCACCGTCACCTCCCGGGCGGTGACGGAGATCGTGCAAAAGGCGCTGACCGTGTTCAACAACAACCGCCAGGCCATTATCAACACGGTCAAGACCAACAAGAAACCAGGCCCGGCGAAAGCGACCGGCAATCCGCCCGCCCACCCGGCCCCGCCCCAGGGGGTGCAGCCATGAGCGACACCAGCAAGATCGTCTCCCGGGGCCTCTGGCACGAAAACCCGGTCCTCGTGCTGCTGCTGGGGATGTGTCCCACCCTGGCCGTCACGACCTCGGCGTACAACGGCCTGGGCATGGGCGTGGCCACTACGGTGGTGCTTCTGGGCTCGAACATCTGCATCTCTCTCATCCGGAATGTCATCCCCAAGAAGGTGCGCATCCCCTGTTTTATTGTGATCATCGCGACTTTTGTGACCGTGGTGGAGATGTGCCTGGAGGCCTTCCTCAACAACCTGCATGCAAGCCTGGGGCTGTTCATCCCGCTCATCGTGGTCAACTGCATCATCCTGGGGCGCGCCGAGGCCTGGGCCTCCCGAAACACCGTGGGCAAGTCCGTTCTGGACGCTGTCGGCATGGGGCTCGGCTTCACGCTCACGCTCTTTGTCCTGGGCGGCGTGCGCGAGCTTCTCGGGAACGGCACCTTCACCCTGTTCCAGTATCAGGAGACCCTGGTGCAGCTCCGGGTGCTCGCCAAATCCACGGACCCCATCCTGGTGATGATCCTGCCGCCGGGGGCCTTCATCACCCTGGGCTTTTTCATCGCCGGCATGAACGCCATTCAGACCCGCATGAAGAAAAGGGCCGGGTGACCCACCAAGGCGCAGTGCCCCCTTGTCACTGCCGCACGGGTTGCCTACATAAGAAGCCATGCCTGCAGACGAATCCATTCGCGAGATCGGCCGCGTCGTGCGCACCACCGGTGCGCTGGCCGTGGTGGAGATCCCCAAGGCCGGCGCCTGTGACGGCTGTGCCGCCTCCGGAGTGTGTCACTCCCTGGGGGGCTCAGACCTGCGCGAGCTGCGGGCAGTGAACCGCATCGACGCCAACGTGGGCGACCAGGTGGAGATCGAGGTGCAAGCGCGCACGGCTATCCTGGCGGCGGTGTGGGTGTACCTCATCCCGACTCTGCTCATGCTCGCGACGGCCCTCGGCATCCACTACATTACAGCGACTCGCCTGGCGGCCGAAACGGCCCAGCTGGTCACCGCCGGGGCGACGCTGGGATCCCTGGCCCTGTTTGTCCTGGGCGCCTGGATCTGGCGGCGAGGGCGCGCCCCGAACCTCAGCACTTTCCCGGTGGTGACCCGGCGTCTGGCGCCCTGAGCCGGGGACCATGTTATGCTCCGGCCGTGTTGAAACGTATGGCCCGACTGGCGGCAGTGTTGCTGCTGCTGACCCTGCTCTTGGCCCTGCTCCTGGCGCCAGCCCCGGGGTGCACCTTCGACGTCACCGGAATCAAGCCCGTGGCCCGAGATGCTGCCGCCGACGCATCGCCTGACGACAGCGGAGCCGACGCGGCCACCGACGCGGCAAATCCCCTGGACACCGATGGCGACGGCGTGCCCGACACCGTGGACAACTGCCCGACCGTGCCCAACGCCAACCAGGCCAACTCCGACGGCGACTCCCTGGGGGACGCCTGCGACAACTGCCCGCACCGTTCCAACCCCAGCCAGCACGATCAGGACGGCGACGGCGTGGGCGACCTTTGCGACAACTGCCCGACCACGGCCAACCCGACCCAGACCAACAGCGACTCCGATGATCGCGGGGACGTGTGCGACAACTGCCCGCTGGTGTTCAATCCGCAGCAAGCGGACATGGACGGGGACGGCGTGGGCGATCTCTGTGACAACTGCCAGGCCCACCACAATCCATCCCAGGGAGACGCCGACGGGGATGGCTTTGGTGACCTCTGCGACAACTGCCCGACCACGGCCAACCCGGACCAGACCGACGGAGATGGGGACGGCGTGGGCGACTCGTGCGACAACTGCGTGGCCCTGTGGAATGCCAATCAATTCGACTTCGACGGCGACGGCATCGGTGACCTGTGTGACATCTGCCCGCAGATTCCCGACCCCGGGCAACAGGATCAGGACGGAGACGGCGTAGGGGACAGCTGTGACAACTGCCCCGCCCTACCCAACGCCAATCAGCTCGACACCGACGCGGACAACCTCGGCAACGCGTGCGACCCCAACGACGACGACGACAACCTGAACGACGCAGACGACTACTGGCCCACGATCCACAACATCCGGCTCCTGCACGAACCCTTCGACGGCAGCAGCCCCACGTGGGTGGACGAGGGCGGGTCCTGGGTGCTCGACGCAGGGGGGTACCACCAGCTGGACGCAACCTCCCTGTGCGCGACCTCCTGGCCCGGGACAGGACCGGGGTCGTGGTGGAGCGGAGACCTCCAGGTGGACGCGACCATCACCCTGGACGCCTCCGCGGGCGCGCCGGCGGCCTTCGGCCCCCTGGTGCGGGTAGGACAGCTGGTGACGCCGCCGGCCTATTGGTGGTGCGGGCTGGACCCCCTGGCGGGCAACCTGGCGTTGTGGAAATTCGACTCGGGAGGCGGCGTGGAGCAGGCGACCACGACGTTGGCCGGGGGTGTGGCTCCGGGATCGACGGTCACCCTGCGGCTGCTGGTCATCGGCGGCTGGTTCGGCTGCGAGCTGGTGGGAGGCCCGGGCGGCACCGTCTCGACCTTCGACGCCTCGGCGGTCACCCAGGGCGGCGTCGGTCTCCGATCCTGCAACACTGCCATCACGGCGAACAACCTGGACGTGTACTTTGTGCCCCCCGGCGCGCTGCCGCCCTTTTGAGCCCACTCCGGGTAACACCACCGCCGCACGCCAGATTGCTTTACGTTCTTGCAGAAATGATTACATTGTTCGCCATGTAAGGATGGGCTTCGATGGCAAAGGATCCGTACAAGATTCTCGGGGTTTCCCGGGACGCGTCCGCGGACGAGGTGAAGAAGGCGTACAAGCGCATGGCGCGCAAGTACCACCCTGACCTCAACAAGGCCAAGGACGCCGAAGACAGGTTCAAAGAGGTCAACGGAGCCTTCGAGATCCTCGGGAACCCCGAAAAGCGACAGATGTTCGACGAGTTCGGCGAGGACGCCGAGCGCATGGGCTACGACCCCGAGAAGATGCGGCAATATCGGGCCTACAGCTCACACCTCGGTGGGGGGCGTGGGTTTGGCGGGGGCTTCGGCCAGGGGGGCGGCGGCCTGGGCGACCTGGGCGATATCTTTGGGAGCATTTTCAGCGGCGGGGGCGGCGCCAGGGCCCGGCGGCCCCAGGCGGGATCGGACGTGGTCACGGGGATGACCATCGACCTGCTCGAGTCCCTGCGCGGCGCGGAGATCGAGCTCAACGCAAACCTGCCCAGCCCGTGCACCACCTGCTCCGGGAGCGGAAAATCCCCTCACGCGACCCGGGGGACCTGCGGCCAATGCGGCGGCAGCGGGACCCTGTCCATCGGCGGTGGACGGCTCCAGACCGCCTGTCCGGCCTGCGGCGGCTCGGGCCAATCCGAGGCCTTGGGGTGCCACGCCTGTGCCGGTCGAGGCGCCACCTACCAGCCCACCCGGCTGAAGGTGCGGATCCCAGCGGGCGTGGCCGACGGCGGCAAAATCCGGCTGGGCGCCAAGGGCGAGCCAGGCATCCACGGCGGTCCGCCAGGGGACCTGATCATCACGGTGCACCTCCGACCGCACCCCTTCCTGCGCCGGGAGGAGGACGACCTCTATCTGGTGCTGCCCATCACCGTCCCGGAGGCCGTGACCGGCGCCACCGTGGAGGTGCCCACGCTCAACGGCGCGGTGAACCTCAAGATCGCCCCCGGCTCCCAGTCGGGTCAGCGTCTGCGCCTGCGCGGCAAGGGCGCGCCCAGCCCCCGCGGCGGCCAGCGCGGCAACCTCTACGTGGAGCTTGCCATCCAGGTCCCCGATCAGCTCAACGACGCCACCCGCGAAGCAGCCAATCAGCTCGCGTCCCACTACACCACCGACGTCCGAGAAAAATTGACGCTCTAGTCTGCTACCCCTCGATGGGGGTGAGCACGGGTGAGGTTTTGCCCGGGCAGATGAGCCAAAGCTGATGTGCGGCGCGAGTGGCTGCGATGTGAAGCAGGTGACGGGACTCAAAGGTGTCGTTGTAGGACTCGGCGTTGACGTCAAGCAGGAGCACGTAGTCAAACTCGAGGCCCTTGACCTGGCGCACGTCCGTGACCTCGATGCCCGGTGCGAAGCTGAAGTCCTGCTCCGTGACCCAGCGCATGGCCGTGATCTCGGCCCCCCGCAAGGCGCGGTAGTACATCTCCGCCTGGGCCGGGTAGCGCGCGATGAGGGCCACTGACGCCATGGGCTCCTGGTTGATCAGGTCCCGCAGGGCATCGGCCAGAAATACTACGGCCTCGCCCGGATCCCCAAAGGAGAAGGACTCCACGGGCACCCCCGGGCGTGACGCCTGGGGGGCGTCGTCGGACCATTCGGGACCCAGCACCGCCCGGGCGAACCGCTGAATCTCCGCGGTGGAACGGTAGCCGATGCGCAGGGGGCTCACCTCGACGCCGTCCAGGGACAGCGCAGACATCAAACCCGGCCAGTCGTCGTACCCCGTGTCGAACACCATGCGCTGGGCCGGGTCCCCGGCCAGAGTCACAGACCCGCCCGAGGTCACGCACGACAACAGCACCGCGAGCTCCACTACGCTGAGGTCCTGCACCTCGTCCACCATGAGGTGGTTGTACATCAAGCGCTTGCCGCTGCCCGCCACCAGCTCGCCCAGGAGACGCTGATGCAGCCTCAGGAGCAACGCGTCGTCTTCCGAGCTCAGCCGGGGTCCAGAGTCCTCGTCATCGTCAGACCCGTCGCTCCTTTCCCGCTCGCGCTCGCTGTACTGCATGGCTTCCACCGCGTCCACCACCGCCGCGGTCTGCCGGGAGCACATGCGCACGGCCTCTTGCACGTCGCCCTCTGTGAGCCGCCCGCTGCCCTCCGGCCCACTCCCCCCCTGGGTCTGTCGGGCCAACGTCGACAACCGCTCCTGATTGGTGAGCAGCTCGGCCCAGAGCTCCACCAACAGCCCCGCCGTGGGTGTCATCCTCCGCAGCACTGCCTCCACCACCGACAGGGTTTCGCGGGGCAGTCGCGGGCTCCCCGTGGACACCGGCTGGCGACACCACTCCAGGAGCCCGTCGAGCTGCTCCAACAAAGGCCCCTCCCGCAACCGGTGCGTCGCTTCGAGCACCAGCTCCGCCGACGGGCGCCCCGCCAATGCCGACGCGAGCTCCGCGCGCACCCGCAACAGCTGCTCCTGGGCGACCTCGTCCACCAGGGCCAGGATGCCCGGGTGCTTTTTGACCCGGCGCACCACGTCCACCGACTCGGCCCCCGAGGGTATCTTCAGCTTTTTGAAGGCGCGTTTGCGCTGCCGGCGGAGCCAGTCTGACAGCGTACGCACGGGCACGTCCGGCAGCCCCAGATCCGGCAACACGCGCCCGATGTACGACGCCAACGCCCGGCCGGGCACCACCACAAGCATTCGGTCCGCCCGGTACTTCTTGGGATGCTGGAACGCCAGGAACGCAATGCGATGCAGCCCGATGGTGGTCTTGCCGCTTCCCGCCCCGCCGGTCACGATGAGAATGCCCGCCTTCTCCCGCGTTATGAGCTCGAACTGCCGGCGATCGATGAGCGCCGAGATCTCCGGCAAGAGCTTGTCCGGCCGCAACCCGGGGCGGAAGCGCTTGGACCGGGTCCGGCGACGCTCCTGCCGGGACACAAACACCGGCCCCTTGGGACGCAGCGCCACGCCCTCCCCGCCCCGCAGTCGAGCCGCCTCCTCATCGAGCTGTCGGAAGGAGCCATCCGCCTCCCGCACAAAAACCCCCTGGGGCGCGCTCACCCGTCGCAGGTCGCCCTCCACCACGCTCAGGGTGCGCCGCGCCGTGACCAGCCCTTCCCGGCGCCGGCCGGCGATGTGCTCGTCGTAATCATCTCCTTCGGCGTAGCGGTAATACAGGGAGCTGATGGGTGCATTCCGCCAGTCCACGATGACCACTCCGGCCGAGGCGTTGATGTAGCTCCGCTTCCCGATGAAGATGTCCCGGTCCCGGCTGTCCTCGAGCAACCGCAGGTGCCCGAAGTAAGGCGAAGCAGGGTCCACCGGCACCCCGCCGCCCCCGCCCTGCCCCCGGGCCGCGCGGATGGCGGCCACCCGCATCATCTGCTCGGCGAGGGGCGCCACGTCCTCGGCCTTGGCCTCGATGACCTCGTCCCGCAGCTCGATGAGCTCGTCATCGAAATGCAGCTGCGAACGGGGCGCGGCAACGGGGCGAAGCTCGTTCAGGTGACCGCGCACACGTTCGAGCTGAGCCAGCTCATCGCTAACCACCGGGTGCCTGCCGTTGGGCGGTCTGTCCATGGATTCCGTGGGCACAAAAAATGCCTCGCCGTCTTCGGTTTCTAAGCCCTCCGCGAAGCGACAAAAATTCGCAGAGTAGATCAAGATACAACAACCCCAAGGGGTGTCAACGGCGGACTGGTTGGAGGGGTCAGGGCGAGGGGGGGCGAAACAGCGCGGCTAATTACAGGTCCCACCCATGCAAAGCGACATGGGACCGCAGTTGTTGCCGCAGCTGCCGCAGTTGGCTGAGCCGAGGCCTATGAACACCACGCAACCGGTGGCCCCACAGCACTCGCCCGGCATGCCGGGGATCAGGCCCTCACACACCACCCCGGCGCCGCCACAGCCGCAGGCAGTGCCGTAGCAATCCTCAGGTGCGGTACAGCTCGAGGTGCACGAGCCGCAATACTGTGCCGTATTTAACGCCACACAGGAGCCGTTACAACAGCCCTGACCGGTCGTGCAGGCCGGGCTGCTGCCGCACATACAAGAGCCGCCCTGGCAGGTCTCCCCAATTTTGCAGACGATGCCGCAGCCGCCGCAGTTGGTCACGTCGGTGTCGGTGTACTTACACGAAGTGGTACAGCACTCCGCCCCGGAGGCCAGGTCACAGGCGTTGGAGCTGCCGCACTTGCAGGTCCCGTTGACACAGGCGTTGGACTCCTCCGAGTCACAAGGGCTGCCACAGGCGCCGCAGTTATTCATGTCCGTCGCAGTGGTGGTGCAGGTGCCGTTGCAACAGGTCTGGCCCGTGGAGCACATGTTCCCGCACTGGTCCACGCACACGCCGTTGATACAGTTGCCATCGCAGAAGGACGCACAGCCGCCGCAGTTGTTCGGGTCGTTATTCTGGTCTACACACCCGCCGTAGCAGCAGGTGCGAAGTGGGTCGGCGCAGGTAAGGCCCGATTCACACTCCGGCACGCAGGTCTGGTGGTCCGGCTGCCCCACGCAGACGTTGCTCCCCGTGCAGGTCGCCGTACAGGCCGAGCCATTCGTGTTCGTGCCACCGTCGGGCAGCGGGCTGTTGTTGTTGTTGCCCGGGTTGTTGTTGTTGGCCTCGTACCGGGTAGACGCGCAGCCGACCACAAACACAGACAGCAGACAGAATATGGCAATGCTTCTCGGAATCTTCATGGGGGTACTCCTTAGGTCCCGTTGATCGTAGTCCAGGTTCAAGACCCAAGTCAACCGGGTTCGAATCCCGTTGCTACTGGAATCGGCCGTCGGTACCATGGCGCACCGAACCCCTCGAGGAGGCCCACGAATGTTTGACCGAAGACTTTGGCTGGTTGCGCTCGTACTGCTCACGGCCGGGCTGGTGGCCTGCCGTAGCGATCACAAGCCGGGTCCCAAGCCGGGTCCCAACCCGGGGCCCAAGCCGGGACCGAACCCGACTTCCGAAGCGCGGCCGAACCCGGCGACACCTCCCCCCAAAGCCCGCACAGGTGAACCGAGCATGACGGTGGTCAAAGACATCAAGACCCGCATCGGGCGCTTCGCGCCGACGAAGATCGACTTCGACAACGCCCTGGTGACCGCCGAGCTCAAGCCCGTGCTCATCAAGCTCATCGCCGCGTCGAAGATCATGGACGAGCTGTTTCTGATCCAGGCCAACCCCGGCAACCCGGCGTTGCGGGCCAAGCTCGCCGCGGACCCGGCCCTCGCTGACGCGTTGACCTACTTCGACATCATGTTCGGCCCCTGGGACCGCCGGGAGCACCATGCGCCCTTCGTGGGCACCCAGAAGCGGTTCGCCGGCGCGGGGTTCTACCCGCCTGACATGAGCAAGAAGGAGCTCAATGATCACCTGAAGAAAAACCCCGGAGACAAGGAGGCGTTCACCGGGTACTTCACGGTCATCCGGCGCAAGGCCGACAAGTCCCTCCAGGCGATCCCCTACTCCACCTTCTACAAGACCCAGCTGGCCCAGGCCGGCAAGCTCCTGCGCGAAGCCGCCGCCCTGTCCAAGGACAAGCGACTGCAAAAGTACCTGCGCTCCCGGGCCAAGGCCTTTGAGACCAACGACTACCGCCAGAGCGACATGGACTGGATGGAACTGGGCGACGGCGCCATTGAGCTCGTCATCGGCCCCTACGAGGTGTACGAGGACACGCTGTTCGGTTACAAGGCCGCCTTCACGGCGTTTCTGAACCTGCGGGACAAAAAATACAGCGAACGGCTCCAGAAGATCGCGCCGCACATGAAGTACCTGCAGGCGTCGCTGCCCATGAAGCCCGAGGACAAAAAACACGGCCGCGGCGGCAAGGTGCCCATCGTGGTGGTGGAGGAGCTCTTCACCGCGGGCGACACCAAAGCGGCCGTGCAGACCCTGGCCTTCAACCTGCCCAACGATGAGGTGGTGCGCAAGCAAAAGGGCTTCAAGCTCGTGCTGCTCAAGAACGTCGCCCAGGCCAAGTTCAAGCAGATCCTGCTGCCCATCGCCAAGGTGATGATGACCCCCGAGCAAATCCCCTTCGTGACCTTTGACGGGTTCTTTAGCGACACCCTCATGCATGAGTCGGCCCATGGCCTGGGACCCGGCGTGATCACGGTGCAGCGCGGCGGCAAGAGCGTCAAAATTGAGGTGAGCAAGGCCTTGAAGGAGCTGTACTCCACCATCGAGGAGGCCAAGGCCGACATCGTCGGGCTGTTCTGCAGCCACCTGCTCGTGGACAAGGGTGTGCTGCCCGCCCCGCTGAAAAAGCAGGTCTACGCCTCGTACCTGGCCGGGTTCTTCCGATCCGTGCGATTCGGCGCCTCCGAAGCCCACGGCCGCGCCAACATGATTTCGTTTAACTACCTGCTGGAAAAGGGCGGCATCAACTTCAATGAAAAGACGGGCAAGTACCGGGTGGACTTCCGCAAGGTCCGCGGCGCCGTCAAAGCCCTGGCGAGCGACCTGTTGGAGCTCGAGGCCCGCGGCGACTATGAAAAAGCAAAGGCGTTCATCGCCAGGTACGGTAATATGTCCCCCCAGATGAAGGCGGCGCTGGCCAAGCTGACCGCCATCCCCGTGGACATCCGACCGGAGTACACCGTGCTGAAGAAGATGAAGAGCTGGGTACCGTGAACCGCACGCGCACGCCACTGCTGGTGCTGGCCCTCGTTTTGATGGCCGGCGGTCCGGCCTGTCCGCACAAGCCAAAAGACGATGGCACGGTGAATATCAGGCGCCGTCCGCCCCTCGGTGGGGCCGCCATCCGGATCCGGATCCCGGCTGATCTACCCCAGCTTCCCTGCATGTTGCGCAACCACACCTGGTGTGACCGCTTGCTCATGCACACGGTGTACGAGCCACTGGTGCGCTACAACGTACAAACGGGAAAGTTCCAGGGCGTGCTCGCCACCGGCTGGAAGTACCTGGACAAGGGACTCACCTTCCAGCTCGAGTTGCGCCCCAAGGTCAACTGGCACAACGGCAAAACGGTCACGTCCAAGGACATCAAGCACACCCTGAACCAATTGCGACACAACGCCCTGTACCAGGGCCACCCGGCCTCCCGGCTGCTGCGCGAGCACGTGGAGCGTTTCTCCTACCCCACGGACCACCTCTTCGAGATCCGCTTCAAAAAGCCCTTTGGGCCCATCCTGGAGGTGTTGGCGGCCGTGCCCATCCTGCCGGCGCCCGAGACCCTGGGCAAACCCGAGACCCACCGCGAGCGCATTGTGGGCACAGGGCCCTACCGGTTCCTGCAGTGGTGGCCCGGGGAGAAGATCGTCTTCACCCGATTCCAGGACTACTGGGGCCCCTCCGGCCGCGCCTACCGGTTGGAGTACCACGTCATCCGGTCCATGGCCGTGGCGCGCGAGAAGCTACTCGCGTCCAAGCTGGACCTCATCTTCGACGTCAGCGCAAACCAGTACAAGCGCGCCATCCACGCGAACGGCAAGCGACTCCGCCCCTTCTCCATCGAGCCCGCGGAGTTTGCCTACCTCGCCCTCAATACCGCGCGGGGGCCCTTCATGGACGCCCGCGTGCGACGCGCCGTGGGCCTGCTGCTGGACCGCTCGAAGCTCCTGGGGGCCATGCCCGGTGGACGACCCAGGCCGCTGGAGCAACCCGTGTGGATCAACGGCCCGCAAACCGCGTCGTCCAAGGGTACGGGCATGACCCGTACGCCGACGGAGGCCACCCGCCTGCTCAAGGCAGCGGGCTATGGCAAGGACGGCAAGCACTGGAAAAAAGGCGGGCGACGGCTGGAGTTCACCGTGGTCACGGCCACGCGTTTTACGGCGTTCAACCGCGGGCTCACGGCCGTCAAGCGCGACTTCGACGACGCGGGCATCAAGCTCAACATCGCCAAGGTGCTCTGGGGAGAGCTGGTGGTCTCGCTCAAACAGAAGCGCTTTGACGCCATCGCCCTCTCCACGCCCCTGTACGGCCCCTGGAGCGACCTCGCGGATCTCTTCCATAGCCAGTCCGCGTCCGGGGGCGGGAACCACTCCGGCTGGACGAGCCCCAAGATGGACAAGCTCCTGGTCAAGATGTTGCGCGAGGTAGATCGCACGAAGCGCCTGGCCCTGGAGCGGGTGGTCTTTCAGCTCGCCGCCGAGGAGGCGCCCATCATCCCGCTCTACGCTCCGCGGAACCTCGGCCTCGCCACAAAAACGCTGACAAACACCGTCCCCACGCCCCTGTGGGTGGACCTGAGCCGCCTGGTCCTCAAGTAGCATTTTTCCCGAAATTCCCGCCAGTCCGGTTTGAATCGTCGGCCAGGCCGCAGGCTTGCCATTGTCCGGGCCTGATGATAGTTTGCGCAGACATTCTGTACGATTGAGCAGGTAACAGACCAGGCCGACCCCGGCCGCGAGCCCGGGGAAATCAAAAGGAGATCTGGATCATGCGTACGATGAACAAGACTTGGCTCGGGGCCTTGGTCATAGGAGCTGGAATCCTTCTTTCCGCGAGTGCGGCAACTGCGCAGCAG
>Ga0180009_10005363_pt1 | contig 13769 bp, 12 predicted proteins | sample OS_PC_MetaG_FD_123537 | JGI IMG/M metagenome (GOLD analysis project Ga0180009, IMG submission 123537) | Groundwater microbial communities from the Aspo Hard Rock Laboratory (HRL) deep subsurface site, Sweden - OS_PC_MetaG | ecosystem: Environmental > Aquatic > Deep subsurface > Groundwater... | reverse complement strand
GCTACCCAGGCTGCTTGCCGCCTGAGCGAACGAACCAAGGCCAAAGCCCAACCCGACCCAGTTCCCAAGCCCCACCTGAAAGGATACGATCCTACGCAGACCGCTTTTTCAGCGGCCTGCTAGGGAACGTTGACCTCCCGAACATAGCCGAAATCGGGTGGAATTTCAAATGGGTGACGTCGCTTGCCCGAGCAGAACCAATTAACCAATTTGACCTAAGGCCTAACGGTCACGACCGGATCATTCATGCCCGCCCACCATCCGACGCCACAAAAAAACAGTGACTCAGATATCGCTTTTTAGGCCGCGTCAATCCCTGATTGCCCGGCAGGGCTCCCTGAAACCTCCGCAAAATTCCCTGATAAATTCGCGGCCCATACTGCATGTAAACCGTAGATATCACGATGTAAATTCGGGTTCTGCGACGAATATCAAGCCCGAAATCCGCGAAAATACCCTGTTATTGAGACCAGTTCGCGCCAGACTGCGCCCCAGCCAGCCTCATCGACATGAATCCGGTCTTGCGGATGATTGCCCCCTGACCCTCTAAAGCGAATCCGTTCGAGATTCGTCGGGCCAGACTCGTCAGGAATAAGCTGAAGCCCAAAGGATACCTCATGAGCCGGCTCTTCGAGGAACTCGATTATCGCAAGACGCCGATCGGCGAACTGAGCCTGCGGCGGCGGCGCGGTTTGGCAACGGGGGTCGATGTCTACGAAATCAAGCTCGGCGACGAATTCCTCATGACGAGCCAGTTCACGGCTTCTGAAATCGCGCTCGCCCGTCTGGGGTTGGCCGAGGTCGATTCGGATTGCCCCCTCGATGTCGCCGTCGGCGGCCTCGGGCTTGGTTACACCGCTCACGAGGTGCTGCAGCACGAAGCGGTCGCTTCCCTCACCGTCGTCGATGCCCTCGAAGCGGTCATCGACTGGCACCGATCCCACCTCCTGCCGCTCGGAGCCGGCCTCACAGCCGACCCCCGCTGCACATTCGTCCACGGCGACTTCTTCAAGCTATCCGCAACGCCCGCCGGCTTCGATCCCGCGCATCCCGGCCGCCGCTTCCACGCGATCCTCGTCGACATCGATCACTCCCCCGGCGTCCTGCTCGACGCCGCCAACGCCGCATTCTATCAGCCCGCGGGATTGCGCCGTCTCGCCGCGCATCTGCACCCCGGCGGTGTCTTCGCCCTGTGGTCGAATGAGCGGCCCGACGATGACTTTACCGGTCGCCTTGCCGGCATTTTTGCCGCCGCTCGCGCCGAAACGGTAACGTTTCCAAATCCGCTGCAGGGAAACGAGTTCACGCAAACGGTCTATCTTGCAAAAGCCTGATGGGATGCCATCGGGACTTCTCCAATCGACGATCGGCGTGGGGTTCTTCCGTTGATCCCCGCATTGGTCGCGACAGTCGATTGTCTGGACCGGCAAGAAGGCGGTGCGGCCCTATCCGACCAAGCCAGTGACGCGCATGCGCCACGACGCCATGAAAGAACGCCGGTTTCACCTAGGGGAAATGACCCAAAGGGTTTGACATAGGCTGAAGGCTGGGCAGGGTGGCGGCGAAACTTTGCAAATTAAGACAGCCACCCGAGACAGGTATGACGAACCCGACCCTGATCGAAGTTACCCGCGGACCCCTGGTGGAAAGCTTTCACACCGGCTCGCTGGCAATTGTCAGCGCGACTTCGGGTGTTCTTCTCGCTCTCGGAGACATCCGCCGGCCGGTCTACCCGCGCTCCGCCATCAAGGCGTTGCAGGCCCTGCCGCTGATCGAATCGGGCGCCGCCGACCATTTCGGTTACGGCGATGCCCAGATTGCGCTTGCCTGCGCCTCACACACCGGCACCGCGCGCCACACCGAGGTTGCCGAGGCCATGCTGAAGGCGGCCAACCTCGATGCAACGGATCTGGGCTGCGGCGCGCATGCCCCCCTCGGTGCCAAGGCGGCCAAGGATCTCTGGCGCTCGGGCAGCGAGCCGACACAGCTGCATAACAACTGCTCGGGAAAGCACGCAGGGATGCTTGCCACCGCCCGCCACCTCGGCATCCCCGTCGAGGGTTACTGGCGCGCCGACCACCCCATGCAGCAGGGCGTCCTCGCAATCCTCAACGAAGTATCCGGTCTGAGCCTCGGTCCAGACGTCATGGGTTTCGATGGCTGTTCGCTGCCGAACTGGGCCATGCCGCTGGAGACGATGGCGGCAGTGTTTGCCAAACTCGTCAGCGGCAACGGCGTCGGGAAAGCACACGCCGCAGCATTCCAGCGCCTGATGCGGGCGTGCTGGGCCGAGCCGGAGATGGTCGCAGGTCGGGGCCGCGCCGACAGCGTCGTCATGGCCAACCTTCCCGGCCGGGTTTTCATGAAGACGGGAGCCGAAGGCGTCTATTGCGGAGGTTTTCCCGAGCTTGGCGTCGGCTTCGCGCTGAAGATCGACGACGGCGCCACGCGGGCGTCAGCCGGCACCGTCATGACGCTCATCGAACACGTCTTCCCTGAGGCTAAGGGCCTCATGCGCCGCAACATCCTGAAGAGCTGGCGCGGCCTCGAGGTCGGCAAGATTCGCACCGCGCCCGCGCTGCAGGATGCGCTCGCCGGACTGCGGTTGCGCTAAGCGACCAGGTTGCCCGAGATACGCACCCGCGCTGTCAGCGTCTCTTCCGATGCGAGATCGGCCCCGATCCATGCGCCTCGATCGAACGCGCGGATGGCTCCGCGCCTGGTACCCGAGATGATGTTGGAATTGATCAGGCACGTACCCGCCGCCTGATCCGACGTGATCCCGATCCCGACCTCCGCATTGCGGATGATGTTCCCCGTTGCAACGACATTGCGCATGTAGGGCCCCCAGCCGATGGCGATCCCGGTCCCTTCGGCATCCTCGATCACGTTGCCGCTGACGATCGTGTCGGCTTCGACGGTGATGCCGTCGCCGCGCTTGTCGATCCGTTCCAGAGGGCGGCGCTTGAGGTTTCGCACGAGGTTTCCCTGCACCACTGCCAGCCGTCCGCCCTCGTTGAAGTTGGTCACGGCAATCCCGGTCGCGGCGCCGTCGACGACATTCTGGGCGATCACCGCTCCCTCGAAGCCGAACTCCGCGTAGATCGCGACCTCTCCGAGTTCGCGGCAGTTGTTCGAGATCACCTGCATGTTGGAAGCCGCATTGCCGCGCACGGCCGAATAGGCACACTTTCTGATGATGTTGCCCGAGACCTGCACGTCGCCGGCGCGGAAGAGGTTGACGCCGTTTCCGTATTGGCCACTGCCGCCTGCCGCGGCGCGCACCCCCTCGATGTGGTTTGCGAGAATACGGGTGCCGTCGCTGCCCGCCGCCGAGCGCCACGCCTGCACCCCGTTGTTGGCGCAGTCGCTGATCCTGTTGAAAGCGACGACGAGGCCGGAGGAGTCGAGGGCGAATATCGCAGCTTCGCGCGCGCCGCTGATCAAGCAGTCGCTGACCGTCCCGCCGCAGCCTTCGAGCCGCACGAGGCTTTCGGCGAAACCCTGGCCGTCGAGCACCAGGCCTTCCAGGCGTACGCTGGCGTTGTCCTGGCCGCTGATGAGCGGGGCTGCATCCCGCGCGATCAGATGCGTGCAGCCATGCGCGCCGATCAGCGCCGCGCTGCCGCGCAAGGTTAACGCTCCGCAGACGAAACGCCCCGGCGGCAGCACGACCGGCGCTCCGGTTTCCGCGCTATGATCGATAGCGTGCTGGATTGTGTCGGTCTGGGGACGATCTGTCCCGGTTTCGAGCACAACGGTGGCGCCGCCGACAGCCATCCCCGCCCGTGGTCCGGCCTCCACGCTGGAGGCGGCAACGCCCGCCAGCCCGAGCCCGGCGCCCGCTGCCATCAGCCGTCTGCGGTCGAGTTCCATTCTGGTCAAGCCCCTGGCCGGTTTCATGCAGCGCTTGCAATGCAACTGCCGCACCAGGATCCGCCCTAGCCCCGATTGCCGGGCTCGAGACACGCCGCGAGCACCGCTAGCCCACCGCGCAACGCTGCCTCCATGGATATCGGCGCATCGATGCCATCGAGCCTCACCGGCAGATGCACGAAGCCCGCCTGTACGCCGGGCCGGACCGTCATCAGAGTCTGGAAGAGGACGGCGTTGCAAAGATACGCTCCGGCATCCTCGGAAAGTTCGGCCGGGAAACCGGCGTCCAGCAGCCGCGCGACAATCGTCTGGCAGGGAAGTGTCGCCTGCAGCCCGGCAGGCGCATAGGCATCAAGCAGATCGAGAGCGGGCAGCGCCCCCCCGGCATCAGGCGCGGCACGGCAGCAATTGCGCGCCAGCGTCTCTATGACGAACCCGCTCGCGCCCTCCGACACGCCGAAATGAACGACTATATGCGGATCGAATGTCTCGATCAGCCGCGCGCTCGCGAGCGGTCCGCCCTGCCATGTCACTGGCAGGATGTCCCATTGGAAATCGCACTCAGGATACCGGCACATGGCCTCGGCTGCGAGCACCGGTACCAGCTGCGAAGTCGCATTGGCCGGCACGCCGGGAAATGCGCCGAACCCCGTCAGCAGGATGCGCGAACGTGATGGATCGGCCAAGGTCACTTCACGACATCCCCATCAGCGCCATCACCCGCCCCACGGCGAGCGTCGGCAACAGCCGCCCGGCGCGCACATCGGCCTCGATGCCGGGCAGTTCGCGCGCCACATCCGGGTTGGCTTTCAGCGCCGCCATCAGCCGTTCCTGCAGCATGTCCCGCAACCATGCGACGGCCTGGTTCTGCCGCCGCGCCATGAACTCGCCAGACGCCGTCGTCAGGTCGCGATGCTGCATCACCTTCGCCCACAGATCGTCGAGCCCGACGTTGCGCGCACCCGAAATGGTGATCACCGGCGGCGACCAGATTTCCGACTGCGGCGCCAGGATGTGCAGCGCGTTGCGGTATTCGGCAGCCGCGGCTTTGGCCCGGTTCACGTTCTCCCCGTCGGCCTTGTTGATGGCGATCATGTCGGCGATCTCGATGATGCCCTTCTTGATGCCCTGCAGGTCGTCGCCGCCACCCGGCAGCAGCAGCACCAGGAAGAAATCGACCATGTCGGCAACCGCCACCTCGGACTGTCCGACGCCGACCGTCTCGACGATGATGACGCCGAAGCCTGCCGCTTCCACGAGAGCCATCGTCTCGCGGGTCTTGCGCGTGACGCCGCCAAGCGTCCCCGAAGTCGGCGACGGCCGGATGAACGCGTCCGGATGGATCGCGAGGCGCGCCATTCGCGTCTTGTCGCCGAGGATCGAACCGCCGGTGCGCTTCGACGTCGGATCGACCGCGAGAACTGCGACCTTGTGTCCGGCTTCGACCAGATTGATGCCGAGCTGATCGATGGTCGTCGACTTGCCGACACCGGGCACACCCGTGATACCGAGGCGCACGGCGCTGCCCGTTCTGTCCATCAGCAGTTGCAACACCTGGTGGGCAAGTTCCTGGTGCTGCGGTCGCGTGCTTTCGATGAGCGTGATGGCGCGCGCCAGAACCGCGCGATCGCCGCTCACGATGCCATCGGCGTACTGCTGCGGGGAGAGGCCGGGTCGCCGATCTGCGGGTTTCACGCCGCCTTGGTGTTTTGATCCTTGCACGCTTCTTTTCTTTCGGTTGCGAAGGCGCGAGCATCCCTGCAAATGCCGCAGGCTGCAAGGCCCCGCCCTCGCTTCGCCGTGGAATGCGCGGCACGGGCGTCGACGAGGTGGCGGGATGCGGGGTCCGATCAAGCGATCGTCACAAAACCGAGGTTAGGGTCTGCTCGCGTTTTGCGTTAAGTGTTTTTCCCATGTAGGTCAGTACCGCATGCTGTTACTGGAGGGGCAACCGATGGAAAATCTGCAGAGTTGGGCGATACTTGCCGGGGTTCTGGTCGCAGCCGTCGCGATGTATGCGCTGGCTTGGCGCATCGTCGAGGGCACGCACATCGTGGTTCGCGCGGTAACGAGGATCCTTCTGGGCGCACTGATCGTCGTGCCGGCGATTCTCTTCATCGTCTTCGGCGATGGTGCGCCGATGAGCGAAAAAGCTTCGGCTCCAGCGCCGAAGAGTGCCAGCCAGTCCGAAGACGTTGCGAAACCGGCTAAGAAGTCCGCCGCGCCAGTTCCGGAGCGAAACGACGACAAGGAAGAGGCCGCCCGGGCAGCCAAAGACAGTCAGGCCGAGGAGCAGCGGCAGGCAGCCGAAACCCAGGCGGAAGTAGACGCCGCAAAACGACAGGCTGAAGCAGGGGCCAGACGCGCCGAAGCGGAAAGAATCGAGGCCGCCGAGGCCGAAGCCAGGCAGCGCGCGACTGAAGCAGAGCAGGCCCGGATGGCAGCGGAAGCCGATGCGCGCCGCAAGGAAGCCGAGACGGAGCGAGCTTTGGAGTCAGCCCGCCGCCAAGTTGAAGAGCAGTCGCGCACGTCGGCCGCCAACCAAACCAGCGGCGGCGAAGCGGCTGCCCCGATCGAGACCGAACCTGCCGATCGCAGTGCGCAAGAGCCAGCGATGATCGAGAACCCGTCTGCGACGGGCGCCGCGCCGCACTCATCGGCGACCAGGCGGTATTACAAGCGTTCCTACCAATACCGGCCACCCGCTGCCGCGAACGGCGGCGGCGGCAGCGGCGGCAGCAGCGCTGGTGGCGGATTTGGCGGCCTCGCCGCGCCAGCACCCGAGCCACCGACGGTGCCGAGCACCATGCCGGACGTGTCCGCCCCCGATGCCGCACCCGGCGCGGGAGCGACCGCTGGCGCGGCGGCACCGGAGGCAGCCGCAGTTGCGCCTGACGTGGCGGCGGTGGATACCGCACCGTTGGAAGAGGCTGAGCGTGCGCCCGAAGTTGCGGCAATGGAAGCCGCTCCGCCGTCGAGCGCTCCGCCTGGGGCCGCTGCTGCCCCGACCGCAGCCGACCAGGTCAAGGAAGACTGGGCTGTCGTTCCCGTCTTCTATGGTACCGACCGCGCCCGTGCCGACCAAGAAAAGCGCATCGGCTACGACTGGCAGCGCGGCAGGCGCATGGAACTCGGCCACGCACTCGTAACGATCCCCAAGGAGCACGTCGTGCCGATGGTCGAGCGGCCATGGGCGCTCAAGATTCCATACGTCGACATCGTTCTCTACGAAGCCGCCGAGGACCCCAAGAAGCACTTCACCATGAAGGAATTGAAGGCGCTGACCCGCGAAGAGTTCCTCAGCCTCGTCAAGGAACGCCTGCAGAGGTCGGCCCGCTTCAAGGACCATGCCCTCGTTTTCATCCACGGCTACAAGACCAAGTTCGACAATGCCATCTACCGGACCGCCCAGATCGCCTACGACCTGAAGTTCGACGGCGCACCCTTCCTCTACAGCTGGCCGTCCGGAGGCACGCTGCAAGGCTATACCTACGATCGCGAAAGTGCCGCCCAGGCCGAAAACTATCTTCGCCAGTTTCTGGAAATGGTCCGCGACGAGACCGGAGCCAAGAAGGTTTCGATCATCGCCCACTCGATGGGCAACCAACTGCTTCTGCGCACCTTGCAGGATATGAGACGGAACACTCCCGATGGCCTGCGGATTTCACAGCTGATCCTCGCCGCCCCCGATGTCGATCGCGACAGTTTCGAGCACATCGTCAGGGCGATTGAGGGAATCGCCGAAGGCATCACGCTTTATGCCGCCTCCAACGATACCGCGCTGTCGTTTTCCCGCCGCGTCAATGGCGGCATCCCCCGTGCTGGCGACGTTCCCGAGGAGGGCCCCATCGTCATGGAAGGCATCGATACCATCGATGCGACGGCAACCAGCATGGATAGCGTCGGCATAAACCACTCCGGCTATGCCGAGAACAACGCACTGCTTGAGGACATCGGCAAGCTCGTTTCCGCCGGCATCCGTCCGCCCGGCATCCGCTTGCCGAGTCTGGAACGCATCGAGACGGACAAGGGCCCCTATTGGCGCTATCCGATGACGCAACCGTGACGGACGGATCTTGGCGGCGGCCGGTGCATTCCGCCGCCGACTTAAAATGGGCAAGAACGGATGCGACAGCCTTGACCGCGCGTTCCTGGGATAGGTCATGAAGGCAGGGGGGGTGGTGCAATGGGCACGGATCGTTTGTTGAAGGCTTCGCTTGGCGTGTTCGCCAGCGCGGTGATGATCGCGATGGCGGCCAATCCGGCACGCGCTGTCGAAACGTTCGTGTGCGACGACGGCCGCGTTCTGACCTTGACCTCCGAGCAGGTCGACGCCCTCGTGCTGACCGACCCGTGCATCGCCAAATACTACGGCCGCACGATTGACCCGGCCGCCGCCCCGGCACCAGCCCCAGCCCCAGCCCCAGCCCCAGCCATAGCCCCGGCACGGTCTCCAGCCATCGCCGTCGCGCCTGTCGCTGAGCCGCCGCCTGCCGTTCCCGTCGATCTGCCGCTGCCGGAGCGCCGCCCCGAGGACATCGCGGCAAAGCTGCGAACCCTTGACTTCGATCCGACGGCGCCAGCCGGCGAGCGACCACCAGTCGCGATCGCCGATGTTCCATCGGATTTCCGCAACGTTCACATCATCAATGGCGCCAAGGGCGGCGAACCGCAGTTTTTCAAGCATACGCGCTGATGCGACGCCCCTGCCCGGCGCTCGCCACGCGAAAGCAGTGCGCGCATTCCGGGCCGGCGAACGTCTCCGCATGGGAGCGGGGCACCGGTAAATCGTTCGTTAACCGCTTTGTGCGAGGGTTCGCCCTGATAACCCGATGTTTGTTCAAAGTTGCAGGGTGCCATGTACACAGCGTTGAAGTTCCCGCGTCCCGTCAGGTGGGCGCACCGCCCGCTTCGGGCCAGCACGATCCTCCTTTCGGCAATCGTTCTGACGACTGCTCCAGCCGGCGCCGAGCAAGTGCGCATGGACCACCAGAACGTCACCGCTGAGCCGATCGAGGAGCGTGAAGTATCTCCAGATCATGGCCGGCAAGCCCCGCAAGGGACGTTCGAACCGGTCTACGAAGACAAGGCTGCGCAAGCTGTCGTCGAGCCAGCGGTTCTCGAAACGAAGCCCGAAGGTCCGGAAATCGAATCCCAGCCTGTTGCCGAACCGGCCGGCGAACCCTTCTTCCCGGCCCAGGCCGGCCAGTCTGCCGCCGAAGCAGCGCCCAGCGAGGCTGACGCTCCGGCCGGCGTCGATCCTTTGATGGAAGCCGCCCAGGCCTACGATAAGGCACACGATGCGTCGGGTGGTTTTGACGCTTCAAATGCCGAAGGCGAAGGTTCCGCCCCTGCCGCATCCGCTCCAGCTCAATCCGCAGCGCCCGATCGCCCCGCTATTCAGACCACATCCCCGGAGGTTCGCAAGCCGGCCGACCGTGGCAAACCCGGCAAAGGTGGAAAGCCGGTCGAAGTCGCAGCCGTCGCCCCGGACAGCAAGACCGATATCTTCGATCAGTGGGCGCATTCGAAATTCGAGGCCCGCCAGGAAAAGGCCCCGCATCCGCTTGCCGCCCAGCATCCCGACGAATTCGTCGTCGTCTGCGAAGCCGGCTGCGCCGGGAACCCTGTCGAAATCGTCTACATGGAGCGCCGCGACGCGCGCGGCCCCGTCAACGAAAAGCCGCTGAAGGCCGGCCTTGTTGCCAGCACCGCGTCGATCGATTGCGTCGGAGGCTGCTATGAAGGCCGCAACGCCTATGGTGCCGTCGCCGTAACCTGGGACCCCAGCGCCATGGTCACTGAAACGGCCGGCACCGACAACGGCTGGATGACGACGGTCAAGAAAGCCGCCCCGCAGCCCGGCGATAAGAAAAAGGCCGACAGCTCCGGCCGCTGGTACGATCGCATCAACTGATCGCAGGTTAAATAAATCAGCCAGGGCTGATTGCACGGTGCGTCGTCTTCGCAACTACCAACGTTGATGATAACACATTCCCGATGAAACTGAAATGAGCTGCGGAGCCAAAAGCTGGAACTTTTAGTCTTCGTGGCCACTGCGAGGAATCATGATGATGTAGTTCATAAGCCAGTCTTGATCGACAGCGTTAACAAATCCGTTTTGTGACGAACATCTCAGTATGCTATCCAAAGAAAACCTACGAGCCGAACCAACAGCTTGATCGAACGACATGATCCAAGCTTCTACAATAACTAGAACAATTCTCCGAAAATAATTATCCGGATGGAATTCAGCTCCACTACCACGCCATGCTAGAACGACATAAAAAAACCAATAAACAAACGGTATCAATAGCGGGTGGAACCAACTCTGACGTTTGACATCCATTACGAAAAGCCAAACCCCACGCGCGCTAGCTTCGTGCACCAATTTGTTAAAATCGGCGTCAGATAAATGGTGAAGTGAATTCAATAGTGATATCGCCTTTCGATCAAACCGGAACTCAGAATCGAGAAATTTGAAAATATCTAGGCCGGCGCGAGATTCGGTCGAAAACTCCACGTTCGCATCGATCGCTGCCAACTGCCGCCATGAATCCAAATTTGGCACCACATCTGAGAGAATAATCCTCTTGCTGCTGCCAAAGATGCGGCGCAAGTACAATAAGGTTGTTCTGCCATCTCCAGAACCTATATCAATAAAGATACTCGGTGATGACGCGGCGAAAGAATCTATATGAACAGAGCAATAGTCGGAGAATGAGCGGAAGGCGAGCCTATTCATTTCCCCCATGTCATGCTGAATCGCCTTGCGGAAAGGACATGCGGCAGAATCAGCCAACTCCCCTAAAGGTAACCGCCATTCTCGAAACATTAAGAGCCAGAAAGAAGAGGCCGCTGAGATAACTATTAGCGGAAAAAAATACAAGGAAATTAAAATCAAAATGATGTCCATTGCTTCACCCTAAGCCTATTGTCGCTAACAACAGAGAAGGCCATTGGAGGCAGTAACTAATCCATGCACTAGCCGCCCAAATTAAACTGTCGCTGGCAAGTAGTATTAGTCGCAATAAAAGCAAATCCACGAACAAAACCGCAAGAAAACCCACAGAAAGTGGAAGCAAATTTTGCGGTTCTGGAATTGCGTCGTCACTTTTGAGATGATCATCAGTTGCGCCAACTTTCTGACTGAACAAGCCAGCGCGCAATAACGAGAATGGGATCAACAGAATCAAGAAGAAAGCAATTCCGAAATTCAATGCCGATGGCACCAGCGGAGTAAGAAGCATGGCAGTGACCCAAACAACATCCTTTGAAAAGGGATCATGTAAAAGCGCGTCAGTAAAAGATCTCGGATCAATAACGACATTGAATCCAAAACCCGAGTGAATAAGGTTGACTATTATGAGCACAAAGGGAACGAAAATTGAGAAAAGCAGAACCACCAGAAGTGCTTGAGCAAGGGCTCGCCCCCCCCAGTAGAAGGCAAATAAGAGCACTTGACTGTTTTGGAGATTTCCGTGCTTGGCGTCGCTGATCCACTTTTTTTGAAAGCCTATTTGAACATCCGCTGATGCTAAAAGCCTCTCTCCGTTGCGAATTCCGGAGCGCCAGGAAATTAGGTCGAATGCAGCATTTACTGCTGGGAAGACTAGCCAGAAAACAAATATGGCCTTCGCATGATCAGGCGTGAAGTCGGTGTCTCGCAAAAGGAGTGCAGCAGAAAACGGTATCGACGCCAGGAGGCCGACAAGGATTTTCCCAGACCAGCCAGGCAGGAAAATCGGCTCTTCCAGTATCGCAACGTAAGCAACTATTGGCAGCGAGAGGATGATCGCAAAAAACAGCTTGTACTGCTCTATTTCAAGGCCGTGAAGATTCGAGTAAATTGTAGTTAGCGCAAACAACAAGAGCGGCACCGCGAATATGGTTAAGATCAAGGGCGTCTGAACCCGATAGAAGGCAGCGGCAGCTACCATGGGTGGGACGGCTATATGAACCGGTAGGTTAATAATCAATGCTAATGCCGCTGCGCAAACATATGTGAAAGCCACAAAAGCATGGCCGATGCTTGCCACAGCAAGCCCAACCGCAATTGCCACGATTATGCACAACCCAATTTGCCCTAACGCCATCGAGTCGTTCAGTAGTCCAATGACACGCGCCTTTATTACGAGGAGTTCTTTAGGATAAACCGTCCAAGTGACAAGCCAGGGCTCTAGAAGGGTGATCAGAGCAAGAAAAATAATGATTGACGCGGCAAATCCTAGTTTATTTTTGTAAGGACGAAAAGGTCTCCAGAACAGCAAATAATCGGACGATTCCTTATCAGCCGAGCCAATTGAATCACCTAACGCTATACATATGCTTCGATCAAACTCACCGGGCTTGGAGGTCACTATAACGACAATTACAGTCAGCAGACCGACCATCCACAACAACGCAACACGATCTTCAGCTCGGTCGGCGGGAAGTATGCTTAGTGTGCCAATTGATAGGTTTGCCCCTAGTGACCAAGCAATTATATACCAAATAGTTGCGTAGGCTAATGCAAGTGCTAAAAAACGCGTGTAACGGGGTCGTGTTTCAGCGCCGTTCACAACGCCTACTGGTGAGTAATAAAAAGTTTTTTTGGCTTTCGTTACGGCGCGGCGAACGATATCAATGTAGGCTTCGACTAGATCAGATCGAGTCAGCAAGGAAATAAACCAGCTCCTAAACGCTGAGCTTTGGGAAATGCCTAAATAAGTGATTGTTACAATAAGTAAAAAAAACGCAGCAAGGGGCGCAGTGAGTACGCCCGCCAGAAAATCGAAGCTCCTATCAAATAATCCCTCTAGCACAATCTGCACCTTTCATTCTCGTGCCGGCCTGTGTCTTAATAGCTGCAAACGAAATTTAAGTCACCATTTAGTTTGATCACGCTGTGCCGGCCGGGACAGACGGCGCCGCCGGCTGCGGTCATTGTGGTTTCTCGCAAGCGGCCCGTGCCGCGAACCATAAAAGACGCAATTCAATCATGAGCAACGGAGTTAGAAATGAACGTTAAGTCCTTCACCCGCGCAGCCGTTCTCGGTGGTGCGATCGCCTTCGCCGCACTTGCTGGCGGCACCGGCCAGTCCGAAGCCGCCAGCTTCAAGGGGCCGTCGAACCTCAACGCCGGATTCGCGCAAAGCGAGGTGCAGAAAGTGGGACACCGCCACCGCCGCTCCGGCGTTCACCTGTTCCACAAGCGCCATGACGGCTGCGGCTTCTATAAGTGGAAGTGGCTTCACACCGGATCCTTCTATTGGAAGAAGCGCTACTTCATCTGCAAGGGCTGGTGGTAGGCCGCTACCCCTCTCCCTGGCGGTCTCCGCCTGTCGGATGGCGAGAGCCTCCCTCCCCCACCAACCGTCATCCCCGCGAAGGCGGGGATCCGTCCGGCGTGAATGGGAGAATGGGTTCGCTTTCCATTCGCTCGGCTTCCGATGGACCAAACCTGATTTCACCAGTGGCCGGGTCAAACAGGCGTTGATCGGCGCGGACGCAAAGGGTGCAATCACGGCGGCATCGCCGGCGCCCATATCGGGCAGCGCGCGTAGCCCACGCGGTCGTCGGGCGAGAACAGATAGCCGCGCTGGAAAAGCGCCGTGCCGTCAAAGTAGGTACAATTGATCGCGGGCCGGCCGTGACTCTGGGAGACGAAGACTTTCGACTGCCAGACGACGATGCCCCACGTCGACGCCGACAGCGCCAGCCATGCCAGGATCAGTAGACAAACCGATGTGATCAGCGCCCGCTGCATGTTCCGCCGCGATGATTGGACTTGTGGCCGGCCGCGACGGGCCGCCGCCTATTCGGCCGCCTCCTTGGCATAACCGAGCTGGCTGTTGAGCTTGGCGATCAAGTCGGATGCGGCCTCCGGGATGTTGGTGCCCGGCCCGAACACG
>Ga0180009_10005362_pt1 | contig 13771 bp, 12 predicted proteins | sample OS_PC_MetaG_FD_123537 | JGI IMG/M metagenome (GOLD analysis project Ga0180009, IMG submission 123537) | Groundwater microbial communities from the Aspo Hard Rock Laboratory (HRL) deep subsurface site, Sweden - OS_PC_MetaG | ecosystem: Environmental > Aquatic > Deep subsurface > Groundwater... | reverse complement strand
GGTTCGAAAAATACCCACTCGGCATCTTCCATCAACAAACGCGCCACGATAGCCTCCGCAAAAGCTATCTTGAATCAGAGTTCAGGTGATTTGGGAATCCAGTTTGTCAACAGAACCTAGATTTGTACGGCGTGGATTCAATTGTGAAGGCGCACGAAAGATGACCCTTACTCGCGTAAGTTAAAATTTCGGTGGGTAGGGCTATTTAACTTCTCTGGCCAGACGCAGGATTGCGATCTGCGATTGCGCATCTCGACACCAGAAGTATTCATATAATATAATTTGAACAGAATGAGCAATTCTGTTCACTTATTAGTAATGTAGTCAACCGCTTTCTTGCGCCTTTGTTGCGTACAAGAGGCGGTCACAATTATGATCTACGATCAACTAGGGAGGCGAAAGTATCTCACAATCAGGGAACGCCAAGCATTCATCGAAGCAGTGCGTGTCTTGCGGCCAGAGGCGCAAACCTTTTGCTTAACTTTGGTGTACACCGGCGCGCGCATATCTGAGGTTCTGGCATTGACGCCTGAGCGTGTCGATCCGGAGGCGGGGGTAGTAATTATCGGGAGCTTGAAAAAGCGTAGAAGCGGCGTTTTCCGGGCCGTGCCGGTACCAAGAGACCTTCTGCACCGCTTCGAATCTGTTCATGGGATTTCCTCCGCTCAACTGGACCCGTTGCGCCGCACTGAACGCATATGGTCTTGGGGACGAACAACATCATGGGCGCTAGTAAAAAAGACAATGCAGTCCATAGGCGTTGCACCTAGCCAGTCGATGCCCAAGGCTTTGCGTCACTCGTTTGGGGTCGGCGCAACGCAGAGAAATGTACCGCTCAATATTATTCAAAAATGGATGGGGCACTCGCGCGTAACGACAACCGCCATCTACGCCGACGCCGTTGGAGAGGAAGAGCGCGCTTTTGCCATGCGAATGTGGCAGAAGGAAGGTTCTATCATCCGAGGTTAATTCCACTCACCAGACTTTGACAGGCAGAAATTTTGGATTACGATGTATGCGGAGCATTTGAAATGCTCCCGCTGTTGGAATCAGGTGTCACAACTGAAGCCGACAACATGGAATAGATTTCATTGAGTCCGGGAAGTTTGGCACCTGCCACCAACAACGGGAGCAGGGCTATGACGTATGTGTCCAAAAGCTATTCCGTAGTCGTTCCATATAGGGGACATTTAACAATTCAATGTCTTGTTGCGGCGGGCGACTATGATTGGGTTGACCGGCATGTCACCGACGAGCATTTTCCACCGTGCGGCGGTATGCCGGCGGAGTTCGCGATTGAGCTTGTTGAGTTCGATGGCTTTTTATCCAAAGGCGACGTGCACAGGCAACTGATCCAACGCACGTTGCGACCGGCTAATACAGCGGAGTTACTAGCGCTTTGTGCAATGCGTCCAGAGTTGCCAACAGATTCCCTCACGATAGTTGGGCTTGGCCAGAGTTGGCGAGACGCTTCTCGGCGACTACACGTGGTGTCCGTCACCCGGCTCGGGCGTCGACGGGCTGCGGGGCTTGCCTGGGCAGATCGTGAATGGAACTCTAAGATTCAGTTCGCGGCGATAAATGCAAAACCCTAGCTGCCGTAAAACCCCTCTCTCAAGGAGGGGTTTTACTATGTATTCCAACGTGGAACAGGCCCACCTACAATGCTTGTGACAACCGATATCTGATCAACTTCTGTATCTACTTCCCGCAAATGAGACTTAGGCGATAGCCGCATCGGTAGATTGAGGTCTTCGACTAAATCTCCAGCAAGCCATATTACCGATCGCTCTGGGGGACGCCCCAACTCATTAAACCGGAGTTCAGTCTCAATCGACTTTACCTTTGATCTGAGTTCAGAGAAATGTTCCCAAAATAATTCTCCCTCAACCGCAGGTTCGGTTTCATATTTGTAGGCTGTATCACCGGAGAAGTTGGTCTTGACTAAAAGAACGCGGACGCACACGCCGTTTGCGTCAGCGGAAGAGATTAAAATTTCAAGAGCCTGTTGGAGCCAGCTTAGGCTTCGCGTTCCCGCAAAAAACAAATGCTTTTCGTCGTCTTTGGAACGCAGTGGGCCTTGCCACGGATGAACCCAACCACCCGCTCGGGCTGCATCACGAACCAGCCCATAAATATTCTGATTTATCTGATGCTTGAAAGAGCGAACGCGACTTCGGTACTCTCGATGCGGGCCCGCGGTTAAGCCAGATTTCTTAGCTCTAGAATCAATGATGTCGTACCAAAGCACCGAGGTGTAGTTGACGCGTCTATCTTGCTTGCCAAAATTTCGGATCATTGTTTCGGTTTGACTCGAGATCGAACGCATTCGAGGTACTCTTTCTTCGAGAAATTTGAGCCCATACTCAAAAGCATCTTTTGGTCTGTTCATTGGCTCACATGATTGTGCGCGTGCCACCAACCTCTCGAGCGCATTGCGCTCAGACTTCGACAAATCCTTGCAGTGTTCGGTGACCTCCTCAAGATAAGAAGCGATCTTCCCGCAATTTGACCCAAATGCGCCCCCGCTTCCGCTCGCACCAACGGCAACTCGAGCGGACATTAGAGCCATTTCCATCGTGAAAACCCCGACAGCAGCGACTAGCGTTTCCCGCCCGAGCGCGTCTATCAGAGGCTTACATTGAGCGAGTTGCTCGTCAGAATTTCCTGCGAAGACGGCGGCCCAATCGCTCTTCCAATGCGCGCTCAAAAAAGCCCCGTTCGGTAGAGCTTCCAAATAGGCGGAACATCTGTTGACGATCGCCTCCGGTCGGTGGTTCGCGTAAGCCACGATCTTCAATCGCGCGGAATTGAGCGCTGTATATCCTTGTCCTTGTACCAGCTTCTTGAGTGCCGCGGACGTTCTGGCACCCGCCGCAAATTCGGTCTCATCTCTGAATCTGCGTAAGTTCTGTTCAAACCAGCTCGTAAAGAGCTTTATCTCGGCCGCTAGAGCCGCCGCCTCGTAGCGAGGTTGTATACATGATGTAAGCACGATCATATCTGTCTGAGTAAGCAGAGGCCGCCCTTCATCACCCTTTGCAGCCGACAATAGTCCCAGCAACCAACCGAGCATGTACGCTTCGCTAGAGGCATCAACACTGAGAAAAGAGCCTTCCGGAGGGGTTCCCAATGTGTAGGTGCCCTTTTTATCGGGACTACGGATTAGGGCACCACGATCCTGCATGTAGCGAGACATCCACGTTTCTTGATCATCAGCGAATATGGTGTCGCGCTTAGGCACCATTGGTACCGCTCCGTGCAGATGAAAGCCGATGCGCGCTATGCCATCGGTTCCAGACAACCCATGTATGACCTTCAGAAATTTCCGGGCGACGCCAACATGTAGAAAGCTCGAAAGAATTTTCTCCAAGGTCACTCGAGGAATTTCATCTCGTTCAGACGACTCCGCGTAACCTTTGACGGCGTCGTAAGCCAACGCCAGTTCTTGATCTCCAAACTCTACGTCCTCGCCATAGCGATATGCTCGAAACAGAATACCATCCCGATGACAAAGAAATGGAACGGCGATCCCCATGTCGATAAGGCAGTCGAGCATAAGGCTGAGCAAATTTGATCGCCGAAGGTTGAGCTTGGTTTTGCCGTCGTCAAGAACGCAATCAGCAAGGGCGTGCCAAGCAAATCCAAATTTCAGCCGATCGCGATACGGGGCTTCCGCCGCTGAAGAATCGAAGAGGCGACGGCCGAAACGATGCGCTTCCTCACGGGCGGGTATTTCGTACTTCCTGTGTAGGCCAACAAAAGCCTGAACGAGGTCTGTAAATCCACTCCTTGCCAGTTGTCCTGTCGTAACGCCGCCGATATGCGGGCCATGAACAAATTCAGCGTACTCAGCTTTGCCAACTTCGATGACTTCCTTTGGGAGTGGCGACCGTGATGGAGAGGCCTCATTGAACTCTGACAGTACGGTCTCTCTCCGAAATACAAGGGGAACAGTCTGATGTACGATCTGAATTTCACGCCGCAGCCAAGGCCCGAAGAGCCGAACGGCTTCGCTCAAATCGAACCGAACGGTGGGATTTCTTTCAATCGCCTCCGACATCTCGTGAAGGCATGTATGCCCAATCGCTAAACTCAGCGTGTACTGAATGAATCGCATCCTGCCGGCCGCCGAGGTAAGACACGCCTCCAATTTCTTCAGCGTTCCGCCGGCCTGTCCTTCAAGCTTCTCAATCAGCTGTTTGAACGTTTTTTCGACGTCAGCTTCGCTCACCGGCCGCAATGTGACGATCGGGACGAACCGCGTCCAATATGCTCCTCCAGCGTGCACACCGAAAGCACGGACCTTGGTTAGCTCAAGCAAACTTGCGAGCGGCCCACCGAGGATATTTTCTATTAGATCTTGCGTTTCTCGCTTGGGAAGCAGCGTGTAGGTAAATACTCTTTCCTTGTCCTGGATAGGTGCAGTCAGAGTGTGGGTATCCCAACCCGCCAAAGCGTGAAGTATCTGAAGATTCGCTCGGGTTAGTCTTAGAGGTTCGGAGAACGGAAAGTCAGAAAGATAGGGAATTGCAGCAGCGGAAAGTGCAGAGACCTCTTGGGCGCAAAAAGAGCGGATCCTGGCCGAATCCAAATGGACGAAAATTTTTTCCGGAGTAACAAGATCCTTGCACCAATTTTCTTTATCTACAGCAAACACGTGACATGTTACTTCTCGCGCTCCAGCCGCTTCCAACCTCTTTTTTGCCTCACTGAGTGTTGTTCCAAGAATTAACGTATCGTCGACGAGGCAGATTTTCTTGCCTTCAAATGCATTCGTATCTTGATCCAATACATGGTCGGAAAGAACGGGAAGCTTACATATGGGGCCGCCCGTCAGAACAAGCAGGTCGTACAGGCGAAGTGCCTTCCTCGCCATGAAGACGACAAAATCGCCTTGCAGTTCGGCTAGATGCTTTTTGAACTCGATCAATAGATAGGCCGTCTCATTCGAAAACGGCTGAAGTAAATCCCTCTTCTGAAAACGTGTCGACATTGAGTGTGGCCCCCCATAGCGAATGGCTGTTCAATAGACTCTGAACGCTACGGTACATACCAAATATCAATCTAAATGCTTTTCTAGTCCAACTTCCAGTTTTGTCCGGTGCGTATTTTCTCATCCACATCCCGGCCTGAACAGAATTGCTCATTCTGTTCAACCGGGGGGATTTCGGCATGGCTGTGCGCTTTTTTGGTAACGTTCTGACGTTTGCCGTTCTCTACGTTCTCTTCCTGATCCCGACATATGTCCTGCCCTGGGCGGGCTCCAATTCGCTGATGTTCGCCGCCGCCAGTAGCGAGTTCGAGGGGCAGATACCGCCGGCCTTCTGGGGCCATCTGGGCGCTCTCGGCGTCCTCGTGCTGCTCGCCTTCTGTCGCGGGCGCCTGATCGGAAAAGCCTGGCTTCCGGTCCTTCCCGTCATCGCCGGGCTCTTCGATCTGATGCCCGGCCTCTCCATGGTTCCCTTCGTTCCGACCGCATTCCATGTCGTGACGCTCGTTCTGGGCGTGATGGGCGGAAATGCGCTCGCGTCGTCACCCGAAACTCAACCCTGAGAAACCGTCTCGCGTTCGGTGCCGGCGAACTTGTGCACGGACAGAGACCTGCAAGTCGGGGACGGACTTTCCAACACGGAGCAAGGCTATGCGCAATCTCAAGCGAACCGGATGTCTTCTCGTCATGAGCATCCTCCTGTCCGGCTGCGAAACGACCGGCATGGGAGATTCTCTCGCCAGCGGTCTCGCTGAGGGGCTGCTCACCGGCGTCCTGATGGGTCCACCGGGTGGGTCATATGACACCACGGTGAATGCCCCGGCGCCGAGCAGGCCGCCGAACGTCAGTACGGGGAGTTCGGGCGGGAGCTATCTCGACCGTATGGCGGCGCAGTCTCAGCAGAAGCTGCTACGCACTGCACCCTGCGATCCCGTCGCACGTGCGCATTGGCGCGAGCGCATACGAACGAACTCACAAGGGATCGATGTCGGCGATCTCTACAAGACGCCGCCTCACTGCAGCAACTAGCCGGAACGGCCTTAGTGCCCTGTGCGTGCCTCTTCAAAGCCCGAACCCAGGAGCCAAGCCGATGCGTTACCTCAAACCGATCAGCGGCCTGCTGCTCATCTGCCTTCTTTCCGGCTGCGAAACGGCGCAGATGGACCGGTATCTCACGCCTGAACTCGGCGATGCGGTTGGCGCGGCGATCGGCGGCATCATCGGCGCGAAGATCGGGGGCACCACCTATAACGGCCCGATACCGATACCGCTTCCAAGTCGCGGCACTTCCGGTTCTCCCCCATCGGCGGGATATGGCGGTGCGGGAGCGGGCTCTGTGCCGGCCGGCGTCCCCAACACAAGAGAATGCCAGGAGTTCTGGGACATGGTCTATGGCTCCTGCTCGTCGACAAGGGCGATGTATGGAACCTGCAACGTTCCCCTTTTGCAGCAGAAAGCGGCCGCCTGTAATGCATCCGGCAGCAGGCAAATGGCCGACTGCCCGGCCGGCTACTTCAATAATGGGCGGACATGCGCACCGCTCCCGGCGGGCGCCACGCAATGCGCCGTGGGGGGTTACTGCCCGCAGGGAACACAATGCCGGCCGAATGGCGGTTGCGAGGCAAGCCGGGACGCCAAGCAGGGCCTCGAAGACATCCGGAAGAAGATCGAAAAGGACAATGCCGATAGCGAGCAGAAACAGGAGGTCCTGCAGCGTGTGAGCAAGGACCTCGACGAGCACAGGGCGGCGAGCCAGAACGCCCCCGACGGGCAGGGTACGGCCGCCTCCGGGGCATCCGCTTCCAGCAACTCAGGAACGGGCTCTCCGGCGCAGAAGGCGCCTCCGCAAACGGCGCAGGAAAACCCTGCTCGCAGCCCGGGCGCCGCTTCGGAGCCCTTTACCGGCGAGATGACGCATCCCGTCTACAAGAAGACGCCCATCACAAGCGGCGGGCAGGGCGCACAATCGGCCTCCGGCGGTGGTGCCTCTCCGAGCAAAAGCGGGAGCACCACCTCCTTCGTGCAGGACTGGCTGGACGGCAAGCCGGTCGACCCGGTGAAGCTCTCGCCCGAGCAACGCCGGAAATATTACGAGCAGAAGGCGAAGGAAGAGGCGGCGGCCAGGGCGGAGGCCGCACGTCGCGGTCAGGCGGAGGAAGCCGCATACCAGACCACCTTCGGACGCGCCTCGAAGTACAACACGACCACCGAAGAGGTGCCGGCGGCGCCCAGCACGACCCCGACGGCACCTGCTAGCATTCCTCCGGCCGAAGATGACCCGAGCCTTATCGACTGGCTCTCTCATACGCCGGCGAGAGTCGATTCCGATCGCATGTCCAACGGACAACAGCCGCAAGACGAGCCGCCGCCGTACAAGTAGGCGTGCCGGGATCGCTCTCCAAAAAAGAAAAACACCCCGCTTGAGGCGGGGTGTTTCGCAGAGATCAGTACTCATCGGCGAGCATGATCGTCAGCACGCGCGTGGTGACGGCTGGATCGGTGGGATCGGGCGAGCCCGCCTTCATGGAACGGTCGTAGTAGTCGATCTTCCAGAAGATCGCATTCTCCGCGATCCTCACCGAGCCGAAATCATGCTCGCCATGCGGGTCATTGTCGGGCGTGAAGTCGTCGAACGCCTTCACCGCCTCAATCACCTTGTGAATGACCTCTTGCGGCAAGGCCTGAATGCCCTGGGTCATCAAAACCCTGCCGTCCCGCCCTTTCTGTCTGAGGTCGTCATTCAGGCGGCGAATGACCAGCACATCTTCTCTGATAGCCATGATTAGGCTCCTTCTCTGTCGGCCGGGTCCCATGATTGAGGCCCGGCCGTCAGAGGCGGAGATCAGCCGGCCTCCTCATCTCCCGCGGTTGAGAAATAAGTCAGTGCCAGCGCCGCGGCCTGGAAGAGGCCCATCCGGCGATGCTCGGAATGCCAGAGCTTGGGCTTCGGGGGCAGCGCGTGACGTAGCGCATCGACATGCATGGCGACAGCCTGCGCGATCTCGTACCGCGTCTTTGCTCCCACCGATTGGAAGCAGTCTTCAACGGCTGTCCGGGGGTAGATCCGGACTTCCATATTGTGCTTCTCGGCGAGGCGTATGATTGCCCGGTAGAGTCTTTTGACCCTGTCGCTCCTCCGGGCTGGCTTGCTCTCGAATTCCTCGAGGACGACGACAGAGGGACTGTAAGTATCGAACAACTTCTCTACGCGTTCGAGAGACTTCGCGTTCTTGTCGCTTCCGGGAGCGTCGGCGATCGCCCAGGTTGCCAGACGGTTGGGCGTCTCGAAAAGCGTCCAGCCGAAGCCTCTCGACGTCGGGTGGATGGCGATGACCATTCCGAGGCCGTGATTTGGTCTTCTAGTCATACATTGTTGGAGCGTCACTTTGATCGCTGTCTATGATGTAGGCGAGCATCGTGCGCTTCTCTCTGGATTTAGCGTCTGTCCTTCCTTCAAGTGCCGCGTAGAGTTCTCTCGCTCGCTCTATGACCGATGCTTCCGCATCTCGATAGAACGCCGGAAACATATCCCGCAGGGCGACCCCGAAAATCACTTCGATCTGGAGCGCGGTTTTCAGGTTCGGGACTCTCTCCATGGACTCGCATCGGGAAATCGCGCTGGTCGATTCCCAACCGAGGAGAGAGGCGAGCTCGCGTTGAGTGAGCCCCCATCTCTTGCGGTAGGTCGCGAGGTAACTTTGAAGAAAGGACGACATGAATAAAGATGCTTCTCAGCGGCCGGAACAGTCGCTCTGCATCTTCTCGCATGAAGGCAGCAGTCGGTAGACGTGAAAATTTGTCAGAGAGTCACATCACTCAACGGCAGAACATGAACATTGTAACATCTTGCGCAGAAGATTTTTTCGCTACTGCGCCGCTATCCCCATCTCGTCCAGGCCGAACCGCTTCGCGAGAATGTTGAGCTTCGGCACCTCTGTGATCGGCACGACATAAATGCCTTTGCTCTTTTGCGTTTGAAGCCGCAGCCGTTTGCGCAGGATCGTCCCGACTGCCTTGTTCGACAGAAAACGATTGTAGTCGCTTGCAAAGCGCGCATTGAAACTATCCGCGATCTCACGGATAGATACGGGACCGCTACCGCTTTCTGCGAAAGCCTCCATCGTCACCTGTAGAATCTGAGCGGAGAGGGTCTGGCTCCGTTCATTGACGAGGTCGGCCTGCTGCTTGATGAGTATGTCGGTCAATTCAGACCGGAGCGCCGGATCTTCCACCATGCTGAGAAGCGAGAGCGCCATCTGGTTGAGGCGTGGTTCGATCTCAGGACTGACGACACTCGGGTCGGTTCCAACCTTGAACCTGTTCATCAATCGAAAATGCAGCAACTTGTTGCGTAGCGCCAGGGCTTCAGTCTTCAAACCATCCGGCAGGTGGATCGGGATGTCGGCCCGGAGTGGGCGCTGGCCGGTCTCCTCTGTCAGGAAACGGCTTTCGAGCGCCCGATCCTCAAAGGATTCCCGCATGCCGATGATCTTCGGTCCATAGACATGGAAGGCGTGAGGATTGAACTCCTTGGCGCGGGTGACGACCGTTCGCAAGACGGGTAGTCCGCGAACATTGCCATTGTTCAGGATCTTCACGATGTCGGCTTTTGCGTCCGAGAATCTGAGGTCCGCCTCGTCCATGACCAGGGTGCCACCGAACGTGTCGAGCGTGTGGAAAATCGGAGAGACCGTGGAAGCACCGCTCGCAAAGAAGGACTTGTAACAAAGCGAGCCGATCGTCATCAGAGCGCGCGTCTTCCCGGTCCCGTAGTCCCCGCGGAAACGGAGATATGGAAGTTCGTTGAACGCATCGTAAACCCAGGTGAGAAGCACGTAGTAGGTCGCGAACGTCTCGAATTGTGGAGAGAGATCGGCATAGCGATGGATGAAGCTCCTAACTTGCTCAACAAGTTCGTCCTTGCTGCCGTGATCGATGACCTCCGAAGGCAAGAGAACACATTCATTGGCGATCAGATTGTTCGAGGGCGAGTAAGGGACGAGCCGCTCACCGGTTTCGATGCGCGTCTCCTGCTCAATACTCCACCGCCCGCCTGGCGTTAAGACGACGAAGGCAGTTCGCTTTCGTCCGGCGTCATAGACGAGCTCGACGATCGTCCCATCGCTGCATACACGAGAAATTGCCGGCACACCTCTCCCGGTTCGGTCTGTTCCCTTTGACTCATGAATGTTCGTCGACATGACATCAGCATGAGGTCTGACGCCGTGCCGCCGAAGACGTGGAAATTTGCGCTGCCAGCAAATTTCTGTGTCTGCGCAACGCTCTGCCGCTGAGAGACACTTGGGAGATGATGAGACGTGAGAACGACAAGAAGCCCGGCGACCTGATCATCGACCGTTACATGCCGGACGCAACCGGCGCCGAGCGTGAGAAAGCCCGGAGCAACCTTCGTGCTTATCTGGCGGTCGTTCTTCGTATTGCGTCGCGCGTCGAAGACGAGGATAGGTCACAGGGCCGGACTGGCACGAGCCCGGAATCTGCGGTAGATTCAAGTCGTCACCCAGCTATATGAAAAAGTTTTACGCTTACATCCGCGTCTCGACCGTGAGGCAGGGCGAGCACGGCATATCGTTGCAGGAGCAACGAAGCGCGATAGAGGTTTACGCGCAGCGTCATGACATCCTCATCGTCGAATGGTTTGAGGAAAGGGAGACCGCGGCCAAGCGCGGCCGGCCCATGTTCACGAAAATGATGCGCCAGCTCCGCCGCCGCAAAGTCTCCGGTGTGGTCATACACAAGATCGATCGTGGCGCCCGAAACCTGAAAGACTGGTCCGACATCGGTGAGCTGATCGATAGCGGTGTTGAAGTGTGCTTTGCACATGAGAGCCTCGATATGCAGACCCGAGGCGGCCGGCTGACCGCCGACATTCAGGCCGTTATAGCGGCGGACTACATACGGAATCTGAGAGACGAGGTCCGGAAGGGATATTACGGGCGCCTGAAGCAGGGGTTCTATCCACTTGCTGCGCCAGTCGGATATCTCGATCGGGGCAAGGCCAAAGCCAAGACACATGATCCCGTAAAGGCGCCCCTCGTTCTCCAGGCCTTCGAGCTCTATGCGACCGGAACGCTAAGCCTCAAGGCTCTCAGGAGTGAGATGTTTGCCAGAGGGCTGCGCAACAAGAGAAACGGCGCCGTGACCATCGAAGGATTGTCGGGAATGCTTCGCAATCCCTTCTATATGGGGGTGATCCGGATCAAGAAGACGAACGAGTTCTTCCAGGGCGTTCACAAGCCCATCGTCAGCCGAGCTCTTTTCGACCGCGTACAGGACGTGTTGGATGGACGCCTCTCGGCGCGCACCCAACGGCATGACTTCACCTTCAAGCGTCTCATTCGCTGCTCGGGATGCGAGCATGTGCTTTCGGGTGAACGACAGAAGGGGCACGTCTATTATCGCTGCCACAACTGCCCCGGTACCTCGATGCGGGAAACTCATCTATCGGATCAGCTGCTGGAGATATTCGATCAGATCGCCTTCCTCGAAGACGAGGTCAGGGACTTCGGGGACTTGGTGGAGGATATACGCAATCAATGGTCCGACGGTCTCCGGCAGCGGGAAGATCAAATGCGACTCCAGCTCGGGACGATTGAGGAGCGTCTGGCCAAACTTACAGACGCATTCCTGGATGGGCTTGTCGATCCGGAGATGTTTCAGGAGCGAAAGGTTCAGCTTCTGAAAGACAGGGTGGAGCTTCGGGAGAGGCTGGCGTCAGCCGCCGAAGAACAGGCGATTCCGGACCGAGTTCTGAAATTCTTCGAACTCGCGAAAAGACCGAAACTTGGCTACGAAGTGGCGAATCCGCTCGAAAAGCGTGATCTTGTTAAAACAGCGACTTCGAACCTGATCGCCTATGGAAAAAACGTAGAGATTGCGCTGCAATCTCCGTACCGAGAAGTTCTCGAATGGCGAAAAACCGAAGGTTGTGGACATCATCCAGACAGACTTCGAACTTTTCGCAAGTGGTTTGATAGAGTTCTGGAAGATTCGTGTAGGGAGTATCAGGACAAAGTCCACTAAGTCCCCAATGTCCGTTCGGAATTGGAGATGATTGTACTCGGATATAGAAACGGTAAGCATACTGACGACATCCGTGTGGAACGCCTCTCTTTGAGTTAAAATGAAGATAAATGAAGCTACGAAGAGTCCACATAGAAAATATAAGAAGCTTTCTGGAGCCAGCGACACTCCGAGTCGACGGCAATATATCAATTATCATTGGTCCGAACGGAGGAGGGAAGACCAATCTTTTGGATACGGCACTCACGGTGCTTCGCATGCATCTTCTAACTTCGTGGACACCTCGACTCTCGCCTACAGAAGAGAATCCAGATCGGTTCGAGTTTGTCTCCAACGACATCATAAGCAATTCAAGAGTACTAGAGAGACATAGCCAGGGAGCTGAGCGTGACCAGAGAATCGAGATTGATCTTGAGGTGACGGAACAGGACGTTTCAAATATGAACGCCATCAAAGCGACAGCAAATCAGCTCGCTGACCTGGCAGATAGAAAGTACGTAGGCGCTTCAATTCGACATGCTGCAGAGTGGGATTTAGCCGGCGTCACGTCGGGGAGGACGTTCACATACCGAGTTGTAAACAATTCACTCGAAAATTCTGAAGACACTGCCTGCAACATATTCAGACAGTATCTGGGCCTTTATGAAGTTGCCAATCGGTTGCGAGACGGACTTGGCGAAGCTCCCCTCGCCACACCACTACTTTCTCTTCCTGTTACGCGCAGCGCTTCGGGTTTTCAGTCACTGTTGTCACTAGCAAACCACAACGAGTACGACTACAAACGCTCTGTCGACGCTGCAACATCGCGCTCTCCTGCCTCTCTTGTCCCACTTGCAGTCGGGCGTATAGCTCAAAAGTACAGACTCCTATTGGAGGAAGACTCCGGGCAGGCAAAGCAAAAGTTTCTAGAGGATCCCTTAATCAAATCTCTCAGCTCCGTCCTCATGGATCTCGGATATAGCTGGGATTTGGTTACCGTGAATCCGATGAGGAACGAATATGATGTTCGTCTTACCAAACAGGGGACTTCATTTTTAGTCAGCGCCGCCTCGTCTGGTGAAAAAGAATTGCTCACTTACCTGTTTGCAATTTATGCGCTGAACGTGAAGGACGCGCTGATCATTGTGGATGAACCAGAACTACACCTTCATCCAAGTTGGCAGAAAACACTTCTGCGCTTATTCGAGAAGTTAGCTGATGAAACCGGCAACCAGTTTCTCTTAGCCACACATTCTCCTGTGTTTGTCTCTCCATCATCAATCCAATACGTCTCCAGAGTCTTCTCTCAGAATCAGCAGAGCTCCATCATTCGTCTGAACAGCATCGAACTGCCAGACCCAAAGCATCTGTTTGGTATTATCAACAGCCAAAACAACGAACGTATTTTCTTCTCGAATAAAGTCATTTTGGTTGAAGGGCTTTCGGATCGCCTATTTTTTGAAGCTCTCTTCCAAAAGCTGTCGACGAATCCGTCAGCACCTCCGGAATATGAGATCGTCAGCGTGAACGGAAAGGGATTTTTCCCGGCATATAGAAAGGTTTTGAATGCATGCAAGATTAAGCATGCCGTTATAGCTGATCTTGACTACGTCAACGATATTGGCCGCAAGGAACTAGGTTCTGTTGACAAACTGGATTCCCAAATCACCTGAACTCTGATTCAAGATAGCTTTTGCGGAGGCTATCGTGGCGCGTTTGTTGATGGAAGATGCCGAGTGGGTATTTTTCGAACCC
>Ga0180009_10005361_pt1 | contig 13773 bp, 13 predicted proteins | sample OS_PC_MetaG_FD_123537 | JGI IMG/M metagenome (GOLD analysis project Ga0180009, IMG submission 123537) | Groundwater microbial communities from the Aspo Hard Rock Laboratory (HRL) deep subsurface site, Sweden - OS_PC_MetaG | ecosystem: Environmental > Aquatic > Deep subsurface > Groundwater... | reverse complement strand
TTGTGCCTGGCTTTCTCAAATGGTTTAGCCGCACGCATTCGTTTATTGAGCTTTGTCGGGCAGCCAGCGAAGGCACAACAAACCGAGTTCGGCTCAAAGAGGATCGGTTTCTTCAAATGCAGATCCCACTTCCCCCAAAGCCCGAACAGGATCGCTTAGTCGCTAAGCTCGATTTCGCGGCTGCCAAGATTGAAGAGGCTAAAGATACAAAAGCGGATATTGAAGTTGAAGCCGAGGCAATGCTCCACGGCGCATTTGCGCGAGCCATTAAAGATGCTCCGCTGCGCAAGATGGACGATGTGGCTCCGCTGGTGCGCCGCCAAGTCGAAATTCGTATGGGCGAGGAATACCCGGAATTGGGCATCCGCTCGTTCGGGAAAGGCACGTTCCACAAACCGGCTCTTGACTTCTTGAGCGTGGGTACGAAGCGACTGTATCGCATCGAACCCGGCGATCTTCTTTTCAGCAATGTCTTTGCCTGGGAAGGAGCAATAGCAGTCGCTCAGCCGGAAGACACAGGCCGCTTTGGTTCGCACCGCTTCATTACCTGTGTTCCGAAGGGAGGCGTCGCCACGGCGGAATTCCTCCGCTTTTACTTTCTCACGGAGGACGGCCTTCGCAAGATCAGCAAAGCGTCGCCGGGCGGCGCGGGTCGGAACAGAACACTCGGGTTGAAAAAGCTGGCGGAGATCGAGGTGCCAACCCCAAAGCATGAGAAGCAGGTCTGGTTCAATCGCCTGCAAGCGAAAGTGCGAGAAATGCTCGCCGTCCAACAGGAAACCGAGACCGCACTCGACGCCATGCTCCCGTCGATTCTCGACAAAGCATTCAAGGGGGAGTTGTAGCCATGGTGCGCAAGAGGACCGCGAAAGTTGACGGGGAAAAGAAGGTTCTTCTCCCCGGACGAGATCCCAGGGAACTCGTGCTCACCGTTGCCGGGAACATTGTCAAGCACCTTGGTGTGCAGATGTACGCCGGGCGACCCGTGCCAGCGATTGCCGAACTCGTTTCTAACGCATGGGATGCGGACGCGACACAGGTCGCAGTTCGTCTTCCACTCGACGAGCCATGGGATCCGAGCAATCAAAACCAGGTTTTGGAGGTATCGGATAATGGCAACGGCATGAATTGGGACATGGTGCGTGACGCCTACTTGAACGTCGGGCGAGATCGACGCCAAACGGAGGGAACTGATAAGTCGCCTGGTGGCCGATTGCTTCAAGGCCGCAAAGGAGTGGGCAAACTCGCCGGTTTTGGTATTGCCGACACCTTGGAGATACAGACGGTTCATAAGGAGCAAGACTCAACTGTAAGCGCACAGACTCTCATCTGGTTCAAGTTGGACCTTTCAGACCTCACGAAGGTGCAGCAAGGACCAGCTCCCGTTGACCTTATTTATGCCGGACCGATCAACAATGCGCCTACCGGAGCACGGAAGAAGAAGGGAACCACCGTTATTCTCCGTCATTTGCATGAAAGGAAGGCACAAAATGCAGATCGATTCCACCGCAGCATGGCGCAACGGTTCCTTCTTCTACCTAAGTTTCGAGTACGGATCAACGGCGGAGATTTACGCGAAGAGGATATCCAACTCCAGTGGAGAGAGCCCAAAGACCAAGGGTGGGCAACGGATAACGTCACCGGATGTGGCCCCGTAAATTACTGGATTGGTTTTACGGAGAATCCGCGCAAGCAAAACGAAGGAGAACAGAGCGGTGTTCTCATCTACACGAGAGGCAAAATATCCCAGGAAGAAACATTCTTTGAGATAAGCGGTGGCGTTACCGGACAGCACGGCTTGCGGTACATGGTTGGAAAGGTCAGGGCCGAATGGTTGGACGCTGGAGCAAATAAACCTGACCACATCGCAACCCCCCGAGATTCGATTGCATGGGAAAGCCCCGAAGGAGCTGCTTTCAAGGAATGGGGGCAGGGACTCATCAAAAGGTGTCTTTCTGAGTGGGCCAAGTTCCGGGCCTCACTTCGAGAGAAGCACATCAAGGAGGTCAGCCCGGAAATCCAGACGAGAATTGAGAGGCTCGCCCCAACATACAAGGGGGTGGCCCTCCAATTCGTGGATAAGTTCAAGTCCATTGAAATGGAGCCGACGGAGTTTGAGGACATTCTTTCCTGGTTCCTCGATGCGCTGGAGAACGCAACGCTGCGTAGCATTCTTCAAAAACTACGCGAGACAGACGTAGGCGATCTACAACAACTTGACGACCTTCTTTCAAAGATGGAAGTGCGGACTGCGGTGACGCTTCTTCAGATCATCGACAGCAATCTGGCCGCCATTGAGACCCTGGAGAGAATGCACCATCAAGATGCCAGGGAACGAGGAGTCATCTCCAAGCACTTGGAGAACAACCCATGGCTGATTGATCCAACTTGGATGCTCAATAAGGCGGAAGCCCGCGTCGAAACCTGGATCAGAAAGGAGTTTGGCACTGCAATGAAAAAGACTAAGGCAAAGGGAGACGATGACCGCGCCGACTTCTTCTGCGTGGCGGTCGGGGGCACCCTGCATATCGTCGAAATCAAGCGAGGAGCGCATGTCGCAATGGTGAAGGACATCAACCAAGCGGACAAATACCGTAAATACGTTTTGAAACGATTTAATGATCTCACGGACCCCAAGGCCATCAAGTATACGCACGTGCAAAGCCACTTGGTCGCCGCACAATTGCACGACGACGCGCAGAGCATTAAAGAGTCTTTCGCAAACAGCGGCTGGGTATTTTTCACGACATGGGACGATCTCATCGAACGAGCAAAACAGAGCCACAATCAGTTTCGAGAGATTCTTCAGAAGAGGGCCAAGGAAGCGGACGAGTCTCCACCGGTGGAAGTCGCGCCCATTGGATCGAATGGCCGAAGAACGAGGAAGTCCAAGAATAGAAGTGCGAGCCGAAAGAAAGAAGGACGAAGGAAGTGAGCAGCGCGAAACCTATCGCTATCGACCTATTTGCCGGCTGTGGCGGCTTGACGCGCGGCCTCCGCGATGCGGGGTTTAACGTCGCAGCAGCGGTGGAGGTCGATTCCATCGCGGCCAAAACGTATCGATGGAACAATCGCCGGACTACTTTGTTTGAGAAGGACATCCGCGAGGTGTCCGCAAAGGAAATCTTACAGGCTGTGGGAAAGCAGAAGATCACCCTGCTGGCCGGATGCGCCCCTTGCCAGGGGTTTTGCTCCCTGACGGCGAAGCACAAGAAGGACGATCCCCGAAACGAACTTGTGCTCGTCATGGCCAAGCTCATCGAAGAACTGCAACCGGAAGCAATCATGATGGAGAACGTGCCCGGCCTCGTAGATCGCGGCATGCCGATCTTTAGCAAGTTTCTAAGAGTGTTGAGGCGGGCTGGATACCACGTCGACGACTGCTGGCGGGTCGAACAGATGGCCAATTTCGGCGTTCCACAATCCCGCCGCCGTTTGCTCTTGCTTGCAGGTCGCGGCTTTTCTATCCCGTTCCCGGAGGCAACACACGCCCGGTCACCCAAGAAGAACTCATCCTTGGAGCCGTGGGCTACCGTGAGGGACGCTATCGGCTACATGGATGCCCCGAAGACTTTGAAGACGGTGCTGCAAAACGGCGGGCCACAGTCGCACAACTGGCACGTCGTCCGTGATCTTCTACAGAGAACTAAGGATCGTCTTCGTGCCGCCGAGCCTGGCAATACGTGGTTGAAGGTGGACGAATCACTGCGCCCGAAATGCCATCGCAACGGTTACAACGGATTTACCAACGTGTACGGTAGAATGGCTTGGGATCAAGTTTCTCCAACCATCACCGGTGGCTGTACAACCCCTTGCAAAGGAAGATTCGGCCACCCGGACAAGCGGCGATACACCATCTCGGTGCGAGAGGCCGCACTACTTCAGACCTTTCCTGAAGATTATCGCTTCATCACCGATCAGATGGACGCCGTGTGCGATTTAATAGGGAACGCCGTGCCCCCACTGTACGCGAAGCTGGCCGCGAGGAAGGTTTTGTCTGCCATTCGGGAACGACGCGCTCAAGAGAACGGATCAAAGTGATGAGTCGATGGCCGGGCGACGCAAAACGGGAACGTACCCCGTTCGGCGGTCTTCGTCGAGGGGAGCTCATGGCACTTGTGCGCAGCACTGGGAATGAATCGACCGAAGGCCGCCTCGCGGCTTTGCTACGCGAGACGGGTTTGACCGGATGGCGCAGGCATCAGAATCTGCCGGGAAAGCCCGACTTCGTTTGGCGAGCGGCCAAGGTCGCGGTTTTCGTGGACGGATGCTTTTGGCACGGACACGACTGCGGAAAGAACGTCACCCCGAAGACCAACGCCGAGGCATGGGGCGAGAAGATTGAACGGAACCAGGACCGAGACCGCAGGGTCTCAAGTGCTCTGCGAGATCGGGGATGGACCGTGGTTCGGATTTGGGAATGCGACCTAGCCAAGAGACCCGGTCTTTGCCTGTCTCGAATTCAGCGCGCGATTGGTTGAAGTGAGAGCTGGATTGAGATCTACTTAGACCACTCTAGGGGAACGCGGCGGGAATACTATGGCTCATCGGAAGTGGTCTCTAGTTCATGAAACGCATCGATCTGTTTCTCATAGCTTTCCTTTCGGGCGATGGGCCGAAGCGCCCGCTCGGTGATCGCGGAGCGGCGGACCATGTCGGGTAGGGAAAGGACATGCTCCTGGATCTCCGGCGCGAGACGGAGCAGTCCCATGACCTGGGTCACCCGGGCGCGCGTGATCCCTTCTCGACGAGCGATGGCGGCTTGATTTTCGACTTCACCGGCGTCGATCTGCCGCCGCCACTCCTGGGCCGTCCTGAGAAGCTCGACCACCTTCGGGGTCTGGGGAGCCTTGGGCGGCTCCCGGTTTCGAGCCTTCGCCGAAAGGGCGTTGACGGTCTGGTCAGCCGCCACGCGTCGTTTCAGGGCGCCCACGACCCGATCCCGGTCTGGAACGCCCCCTTGGGCCCCAGGGCGATTTCCACCGTCTGTTCGCGGTAGGCGGCCACAGGGGCCTTATCCGCGCCTTCCTGGGCGATATGGACTATCCGGAACCAGACCTCGGGCCTGGCTCATCCTGGCCTGCGGCGGTGTCCGGAATCGCCGGAATACCCACGGTGTCGAGAACTGTTACGTTTGGGAGGGAAGATTTTGTTGGAATGTTCATTTTTTTTAGCCGTGGATGAGCTTGCTAATCATCCGCTTCATGAAATCGGCGCCACCCTCGTGAAACATCAGCGCAAAGTTGTTGGTCATGTTGAGATTGCGGAACTTGCATCGTTGAAAAAATTTCCCAATGGTGTATATCTGTTCTATCAGCCCCAGGGGGAACTGATGTACGTCGGAAAATCAAGCAGTCGAAGTTTCATTGAACGGGTTCCGGCGCACTTCGATCCTCGCCAGGAAGCCTGGATGAACTCCCTTTGCAAACATCTTATGAAGTTCAATTCCTGCGCCTATGAAGAGGCTCTTGCTGATGCCTTGACGTTGGAGATTCTTTTGGTCGGTACACCAGGCGAACAGGCAAGTCGGGTGGAAAGTGTGTTCCGCGCCGTACTTTCTCCCAAACTGAACAATACCAGGAAGGTGCATGACCTGGATGCAACGTTACGGACCGCTGCTCAAATTTTACCAACCGTGTCGTAAGAACTTCCTGACCAGACCCGGCTGGCGGTGAACGAAGCCGCTGTGCGACAGTCCACCGAGGATCGGAATTTCCTCCCGGGTACCACCATTCCATCCGTTTCGTTTGTCGCCCGAAGGGGGGAAAGGGAAGGCAAGGTCTGTTGGGCTACCGGCCAGCGCAGCCGCCAGCGACGGCTCCCGAGTGTGACGTGGCCAAACCCAAGAAGCGGCAGAATCCCCCACGGGCGGGCCAGTTGCGCCGCGGCCTTTATTGCTGAATTGGGTGCTGAAAATGAAAGTGGTCGAAATTCTCTCGCAAAAGGGAAGCGATCTCTTCCACCTTCGCGAAAGACACACCAGCCCGTGGCCGAATACTGATAAGCGCGTCGTCAAGCTCGGGAGGCAGGTCCTTGCCACCGATTTCTAACGCGATCCAGTAATCCCCAACCCCCTCTGCCGCTTTAAAGAACACTGGTGTCGTTTCGTTGATTCTTTTGGACATTTGGCACGCTCCTTTGGTTGACCCTGTCTCTAAGGTACCAAGGCACCTCAATTTAGCCTTCCCACCTCATAGCTGCATGAATTTCGAGATCAAGGCATCGCAGAATGGTTGAAGGACGGATCCAGGTATCGGCTTATTGGGGATTTTGCCGCCACCTAATCCCCAGCCAAAGGCCGCCTTCTTCCATTAGGCCCAGAAAAGCACAGATTCTGAGCCGTGTCCACAATTCCGCCCCGTGCGGTTTGTCGCCCGAGGGGGTAGGGTAGGGTGTGGTCACCCGCCGCACAATTGGACCGGCGTTTACATCCCAGACAGGGACCATTGTTCGCTATGGAGGTAAAGGGACCCCTCCACCAAGGCTGTCCCGCTCGGCGCTCTGGATGTCCCGCCTGCCCCTGCGCTGGCTGTTAACCAAAATAGCCCTCCGTGCAGGAATTCGAGACTCTGAGACACCCCAGGGACCGGATTTCCAACCCAGCGACCTCTCTCTTTTCTCCTGTCCCCAAGAGACCTTCCAAACCCGATTCTCAGCCCCGTAAGCCATTCCCCCACGCAGACATACAAAAACCCCGATCCTCACCGGACCGGGGCCGCTGTTAACCTCTCCCCACCCGGGTTCGAGGCAAAAAAAGATGGCTCCCCAAGTGGGACCGTAATGCGAACTCGGGAAAAGAGAGGTGTTTTCGGGGCCTAAATTCTCTAACACCTTGTCACTTCACTAGAACCGCCCGCTTCGTCTCCACCTGCCCACCGGCCTCGAGCCCAAAGAAATCAGTGAAACTGGCGACCTGGCGGCCAGCGCCCAGACGAGTCTGATGATAACAGTTACCGTACAAACAGCTCTTATCTTAAAATTGTGATCTTTCTCGTATCAACTAGCCTTCCCTCGATAAACAACCTTGCAAAATAGCACCCAGATGGTAGTTTCTGTGCGTAATCTCCATCCATTCCAAATTCAGCTTGCATCCCTTCACCGGAGCCCATCCCAGAAGCTATTTCTGAAATCAACCGCCCCCTCAAATCAAAAACCGCCAACCGATACTGACGTTCAGCACTAACGGAGAACTGGACTTGTGAACCTAACTGTGTGGGATTGGGAGATATTGACACTATTCGGTCTGGAGCTCCAAACCCCGCAGAATATAAAAATAAATCCCGGGAGACAGTTCGACCTTCTTCTAGTAAAATAATAATCCTATATCTATAGGATCGAACACTTCCTATCGGACAATCCAACGCTTGAAACCCTTGAGCACTTCTTTCGATTCTAATCCCTGTGTCAACAAACTCCCCAGCCACTTCTTTTTCAATTTTCATCCGGGACACATCATAAAATTCGTCACCTAATTCCCACTGCATTAATACACATTCGCCAGAAAGGGAAATCGCAGTAAACGTAAAAAGGACATTAACTGGATGATCAATTCCAACTATTGTACCACCACCAGTTTCCGCAAATGTGTAATCTTGTCCGTCAACAATCCACCCTGGAAACTCCCATGGAAAAGTAAAATACGTATCTGTCCCAAAATTGGAATCTGGGAAATTTGTTGGCTCGACGGCAATCCTTGGCTCGCTCGAAAGACCCACAATACAGGAACCGAATTCAACTCCCCTTACGTCGGCCACCATGTCGCTACGCACATTAGCCTCGTAATCATAAACATAGCTCCAAATAGGCCAACCATATTCGGTTTCAGCCAAGCCCACGCCGCATTTCACCAAATCACCCTGGTGGTGAACTACTACAGCAGCCAAAGTTCCCGTCGAATAAACTTGAATCCCTACCCCCCCTGCATCTCCAAGAAGTCGCGCGGGATGAGATGTATTATCATCATAACCTGGACTCACAGGCGTATCGGCCCAATAATTAAAATGCAAATGATTGTATTCCCCGTGTACATTGATTCCAACTATAGCACCCTCTTGGACAAATTCCCCATTTGAAACTTGAATCCAAGATGCGTCTTGAAAATGATGGTAGCCGGTTGTGCCAACACCCGGAGCTGAAACCGTTACCGACCATTGGTACCCGGACACCTGGCCCACCGAAACAACCCCAGAGTGGACAGCATAAATATAACAATAGCTTCTTCCGTCACCTTCCGGATTGTGCATGTCCCAACCAGCATGCCAGTCATAACCATTATAGCACCGTGGACCAAAGGCAGAAGTGAGAATACTCGATGTCTCTACAGGCCAGGTATATCCAAAACAAATCCCCGGCCCCAAGGTCTCAAAAAGCACGGATAAAATCAGAAAACTGCGGATGAAATTTACCATTCCAATTCCTCCCCACCCTTTCCATTTCGGAACGCCTCCAAATCCAGACTCCCAACAACAAGGTTATCATTATAAAAACCCACAAGAGATAAACTTTGGGAATCTATTTCAGCCACATTCCACATCCCCTGTAAAAATACTATTCTTGGATCATTGTTCGCCCCAGACAGCGGCCCAAAGAATCCAGTACCCAAACTGCTGCCACCGGGGATTTTCAGGCCCGAAACACAGGCATACTCACCAAAGACATTAAGTCCAGTTGGGCGGCTTCCGATTGGAAAGCCGAAACTCAATAGCTTGGAATACTTCTCATCCAGAAAATCAAGGCTCCAGCACCTCAGGCCGGTTGCCCCATCGACATCCTTTGTCAGAGTCAGGGCCACAAACCCATCCTTAATGGGTGCAAAATAATGGGTATCCACTTGAACTGGAGAAGCAACAGAAATTCCAGTATTAGAATTAAGTAACTCTTTAAACACACCACACTCAACGCTGATAACACTATTCCCTCCGGAATTAAAATACTGAAATTTTACGGATACCGAATTTCCAATATATAACTTTGTCCATTTTTTTGAAGCAGTATTTAAATCATATGCAATTAGTTCAATATTGTCTTCATTGCTTCGAATTGCAACGATAAATTTATCATCATCGGCATATACAATAAATGCACCTTCAGGAATTTCATTAAATAAATACGGGGCTTCAACAAACTCAAAATCTACAATTCTTGATTTGACAATAATTGTATCCAAGGATTCAATCCTCTTTACCCTCGTAGGCTCTCCGTTTTTTATCGGCCCAGAAAACATAACTAGGTTATGTTTAGGAGACACTCCGACAACTCTTCCACTTCCAGGCCTTAGACCCAAACTTAGCTTACCATCTTTAGAAAATAGCGAAACCCCAACCTTATCACCATTCCCATGCCAAACTGCTACACTACCATCCCCGTACTCAATTACTGAAAATACCTCCCCAGAACCCTCAATCTCACTCCGCCATACGACACTCCTTGCCGCGTCAACAAGGGCAATTGATATATTCCGATCTAACTCCCCAGTCCTCCAAACTACAAATGACCGACCCTGGCCCATTGCAAATAGGCGAGGATATGACAAATTAGAAAATTGAACCCCCTCAATAATGGTAACATCTTCAGGAGAGACCAAAATTCCAATAGGATTGACCGCCATATTTGAAAATGCAACCTTTTCCACTGCAAAAGCGTCCAAACTGGGTAAAACAACGAAACCGAATTCAGGCAACAGAACAAATGCCATGGCAAGCAAGACTGCGTTCCGGATATACATTTTCACTCCATTCGTTTAAAACTTGTTACGCCACAACATCTATTCCTTTTCAATGCAATTATAGCTCCACACCAATCCCCTCCTTATCTTAATAATGAATTACTTCATTCCTGATAAATCATATAATTGTCCCCAATACAATCGCAATCCCCCGAATTCCCAAATCGGCGGTGGAAAAGGATTCCCAATTGGATTGCCTATCAATTCCCACCAAAAACGAAAGCAATTTACTGCCCACATAGAGACCCCATAGCACTAGAAAGGATCCCAAGATCCGAAAGATCAATTATTTGGTCAAAATTGAAGTCAGATCTATAATTGTATGTCCCGTAATAATCGTTACTCCACAACCCCATATCGGCAAGGCTCACAACCAAGTCACCATTGATATCAGGACTGTTTACGTACAATTCTACGTATTTTTGGCTACACCCATGCTCACAGTCGTCGGGCACCCAAATTACCTGGACAACGCCCTCTGGGTTCCCTGTCTGATCAACCGGAGAGTGTCCTCCTCCAAAAATTGAATATGAACTAAATGAACAAGGAAGATACTCGCACGGCTCGTAGACCGATCCACCCCCGCAAAGAACTACATTTCCCCCTGAATACCCAAATTCCACGGCCTTCCCCAAGAACATATAAGCACAGCCTGCGGGCTCTCCGTATGGTTGATACAATTGTCCAAAAAGAAATTCAAGTGGATAAACAGAGTCAATGAACCCAGACCTTCCGTCAGGAAAAATACAAATGGAATTGGGGAATACACTTGTTGGGCCGGGCTCCCATTCCTTGTTTTGAATATAATCCACAAGCAAGCATGTATTACCAATTGCCACCACTGGAAGTACGATTACCAAGATCAACATAACTACTGTTTTCACGGCCTTCTCCTCCTGGTCTAGAGAAATTGTCTTCCACCTCTTCCAATACCATCTCTGCGCCCTTTGTTGTATTCTCCTTCCCCTACACATACAGATACTAAAAATGATTTCACCTATTCCGAATTGTTAACCCTCATCCAATAATAATCTGTTTTCCCCGGCTCAATTACCTCAAGCAATGAAAAATATATTTCGTTCAACAAATGAAAGAGTGAATCCGGAAATATTTCTTCGAATTCAAATTGTGATCCTGCTTTTCCCAGATCTGCATACTTCTTCCAAAATGACCAGGGATGGTTCGAATGAATACTTAATTTTCCCCATAATGTATCATTCAAACTTCCGCTTTCCCTAATTTCAGCCTCTTCTCTGCGAACCAAATCGTTAATTACCATCACGATACAATCCCAAATTTTTCCTTTCGAATACAAATCCTGGTAACGGTTATTCAGATCATTACAAAGGGCGTCCACCGCCATCCTCACTGCGTATACTGTGGGAGTTCCCTCAATTTGCCCAAATTGAAGATGGTCAAATTCGGCCCCAATCACATTAGATGAGATTACGCAAATTATAACAATTGAAATTACCCCAAAAAACGTTCCTTTGCACATGGTCTATTCTCCATTCCTTGCCGCAAGTTTACACTCCGTTCCCAGTAGCACCGATTATGGGCGATCCTAACGGAAAGTTGATTTGAAATCACCCCAATTAACTGATTCTCCTGAAACCGGTAAATAAAAAATGTCTGACATTTCCTCGGCAATACAAAATACAAAGGATGGCGTTTCTGAGATAATAAAATCCCACCCAACTATCCCGCTGTCTCCTAAAATATCAATTATTGACTGTCCATTATCCCACCTTGAATCCTGCCAACATACCATTGAATGAACTATTACTTTTTTTGCAAAATCCAAATCCCCGATTTTTACCGGATTATCTACAGTAAGATCAAATAAGTACCACATTGATCCAATCATTACGATTTCCCAATTTGAATACATCCCGGGTAACGCCGCAGCCTCTTCAACGAAATTATGCAATTCGTTCCAAGGCCCAATATACGGACCATTTGGAATTCCCAAATCAAACCTATCGATCAATCCTTCAAACGAACCCAATGAATATTCATACCCCAACTTGTACGCTCCATTTATACTGTACGAAATACCATTTAATGAAAAGCTGCAATTTTGCAATGACTCATCCTGATTGCAGCTTGTAACTACTGTATTTAAAACATTTTGACTTACCCCCAGGACAAGAAAATGTTTCCACTCGTCTAGCGGCCCTGGCACACCAAAATTCCTTACTTCAGCAATATTTTCCCTTAAAACCCAATTGCAATCATTTGCAAAATTGGAAAAAATGTTAGCCGATCCTACAAGGAATGCAAAATTATTGTATAAACAAAAATCACAATATCCATTGTCACAAAAATAGGTTTGATCCAGGAGCCTCTGTGGCAAAAATTTTCCCCCGCTAAATATGCTGTTATCTGAGTAGCAAACCCTAGCTAAGGAACTCAATAAGACGATTGTGATGATTATTTTTGTTTTCATTTTCATCTCCAGTTCGCAGTAATTCGCCCCAACTTCCCAACTTCCGGCTCATCGTCAAGATCAGCATTCTATTAGAATGAATGATGCAGTCGAAAACAGGATGATCCTATCGTGCCTCGTCCCAGCTTCTCTAACTTACACAAGCTTGCTCGATTGGTTCCCGCCTTTGACTACGACTGCCTCCGGAATTGATACCCCAATTCACCTTGTGCATCCCCTGAGATGCCTGCATTTTGAATTTGTGCCGATCGGGTAGGCCACATGGATTCAACAGGCTTAGAAGGTCCAGCCAGCCCCCGGGCGAGTGCAGGCGATGTCCCTGCAGCAAAGGCCAGCGTCATATGGGAATGAGGGTAGGGGATTTGAGATGCTGCGGTCAAGAGGAAAATGTCTTGTGCCGCATACAGATATCCGTTAGTAGGTCTGCGGGATTGGCGGGCGAAGGAAATGGGGGAGCGTTAGCCTTCAGCCAGGAAGGGTCCACCAGCCCCTTCACCTTGAATCGCAGGCCGCCCTTCATTCCCCACCCGGTCACCTGCCAATTTCACCCCCGACCATTGCTCGGCTTCCTTACAATCCTGGAAATCTTCGGGCTTCAAAATATAAGTGCAATCATCTCGCCTTTCGCGGGCTTATACAGGCAGAGGCGGGGAGGGCTTTCGACTCAGCGATGTGGTGTGCCATTTTCGCGGTCCTCCCCGTTCGTGGGACATCCCCTGGGTAATTCATCATTCACCACCGGGGACCACCGAATTCCCGAAATCACCCCGGCGCGGCCCGTTGCCCGGTTCGAGTTGGGCGCGATCGAAACGAGGGAACCAGTTGTACGAATTTTCCGAATTCCTTCCCCGCGTCCTCAAACTGGACAGCCGCCAGGCAATGATCGCTTGTGTCGAAAAGGAAAGCTACGAGATCCAGCCCAAGGCTTTCCCGGTCAACCCAAAGGATGACGATCCCGACGCCATCTCGTACTACCGCATCCTCAAGGCCTTCTACTCCTTTTTCACCCGCGCCCCGGGCATGGGGTTGGGGAATTCCAAGGTCCTCGAGCCCGAACATCACGTCGCCCTGTTCCGGCCCGTAGCGGAGCGCTTGGTCGAGTTGGGAGAGCTGGACGAATGCATCCTCCGCCTCTGGCCGGCGAAGGACCGGGCAGGCTGTGAGTACTGCCGCAGCCACAAGCTTGGGTTTTTGAAGCTCGTCAAGGACACCCTCGACGACAGAACCCTCCAGGGCCAGGGCTGGGAATCGGCCACCGTTTTCGAGTGCCTCTACTGCGGCGCCTCTTGGGTGAACTACATGCATGGCGGGCTTGGCCGGGGATGGCAGCGGTGGACAATGGAGCAGGGGGACGAGGCGGGGGCGGGGTGATGGGATTCAATCCCCGCACAGGCAAATCCAGCTCGCCAAAGAACCGGCCAGTGGGATAAGATTTTCCCTTAACGGCTGGACCTTATGGTTGCAAGGACGTCTCTCCTTCAATGAACTCCAAGAACCTGCACCCCAACTCCGATATTTCAAGAATCTTTAGGGCCGCCGTATTCCAACGACCGATACCATCGTCATACATCAAACTGCGAGCAATTAAGTGTTGAATTAG
>Ga0180009_10005360_pt1 | contig 13774 bp, 12 predicted proteins | sample OS_PC_MetaG_FD_123537 | JGI IMG/M metagenome (GOLD analysis project Ga0180009, IMG submission 123537) | Groundwater microbial communities from the Aspo Hard Rock Laboratory (HRL) deep subsurface site, Sweden - OS_PC_MetaG | ecosystem: Environmental > Aquatic > Deep subsurface > Groundwater... | reverse complement strand
TCACCGGATACAAGCGGACACAGAAGACCCTGCTGCAAAAAGAAAAGGAGCTTGAACATCAGACTCGATACCTTAAAGAGGTTAACACGGCGTTAAAAGTCCTTTTAGAACATCGAGATAACGAAAGAAAGGAGTTGGAAGAAAACATCCTGGTGAGCATAGAAAAATTAATCCTGCCCTACATAGAGAAGATCGAAAAAGGCGGATCAAGGTATGAATTTACAACCTGTTTGAGCATCGTCAAATCAAACTTAAAGGAGCTGGTTTCGCCGTTTGCAAGGAAGCTGTCGGCAAAACATTTGGCGCTTACGCCAACGGAGATTCAAGTTGCAGACCTTGTCAAGCTGGGAAAAACAACCAAAGAAATCGCCGGATTATTGAATGTGTCCCCAGGGGCGATTGAGTTTCACCGCAACAATATCAGAAAGAAATTCGGTTTGAAGAACAAGAAAACCAACCTGAGATCCTACCTCTTATCCCTGCCGTAATATAAGGTTTTCCCTCATATTTTACTCGCAATCATTTGGGGTTGAGATTTATAGCTTTTTATCGCTACAATGACAAAAAGTTGTTGTAAACACTCGCTTGCAAAGGGTTGTAACGACGGCAATGGGGGGTTCTCCTGCCGGCTGAACTGTTCGGGTTAAGCATTGGAAAAAGTATGGAAGAATTAAAGAAGGAATTGGATCAAAAATTAAAGGCACTTGTGCCCGGGAGTCACCTGTGCCTCATTTACAAAACCGCAGAAGAACACCGGCAAGTGGCAACGAGCTTTATACGACAGGGCCTGGAACAAGGCCAGAAGGTTGTTTATATAGCGGATGCTACCGCCGCAGAGGACATTCTGAATTACTTGTATGGAAATGGACTCAATGTAGAGTCCTATTTGAAAAGCGGGCGGCTTGGGCTTTTTAATTCTGATAAAGCCTTTATGCGGACCGGAATCTTTGATCCTGATGAAATGATAACCTTTCTGAAAGAGGAAGCCGAACGGGCCCTGGGTGAAGGTTATGCGGCCCTGAGAGCAACCGGGGAAATGACCTGGGTGCTCAAGGGCTTGGCAGGTTCCGAGCGCTTGATCGAGTATGAATCAAAGCTGAATGATTTTTTCCCCCAAAGCAAGTGTCTTGCCATGTGTCAGTATGATAAGCGCAAGTTCGAGCCCGGCGTGCTTCTGGATATTCTGGCGACGCATCCGCTTGCGGTTATCGGAACGGAAGTCTTTGAGAATTTGTATTATATCCCTCCTGAAGATTTCCTGGGCCCTCATCCGGAGGAAGCAAAACTGAACAAATGGCTGTGCCGGCTTTCGGAACGAAGCAGATCTGAAAAAACGCTGCGGGCGAGCGAAGAAAAATATCGACTGTTGGTCAACAACCTGCCGGGTATTGTCTACAAAGGTTTCAAAGATTTTTCGGTTGAGTTCTTTGACAATAAGATCGAAGCCTTAACCGGGTATCCGCTGGATGAATTTAATTCCGGGAGGCTGAAATGGTCCGATTTGATCGTTCAAGCAGATCTTAAGGCTTCAAGAGAATGCTTCATCCGGGCTTTGAAAACCGATAAGTCCTATGCGAGGGAGTACCGCATAAAATCCAGAGGTGGAGACATCCGTTGGATCGGGGAAAGAGGCCAGATCGTTATTTCACGACCAAGGAAAAGGGCGTGGGAACCGGACTGGGATTGGCCGTAATCCACGGCATCATAAAAAGTAATGGCGGGGCGGTCAGTGTCGCCAGCGAAGCTGGCAAGGGAACCACCTTCAGTATTTTTTTCCCCCTGGCCGAGATCAAGGATACGCTTGAGTCGCGTGTGGTCGATCCGGTTCCTCTCGGCAATGAGCGGATTCTGTTTGTAGACGACGAAGAATTCATCGCTGATTTAGGAAAGCGGATTCTGGAGCGCCTGGGATACGACGTTACTGTGAGAACCAGCAGCATTGAGGCGCTAAAAGCCTTCAAGGCCCAACCGGAAAAATTCGATCTGATCATCACGGACATGACCATGCCGCAAATGACGGGAGAAAAGCTGGCTCAAAACATGTTGCGGATTCGGCCGGATATTCCCATCATCCTTTGCACCGGATTTAGCGCGATGATCTCGGAAAATAAGGCCAAAGAGATGGGTATCAAAGGCTTTGTCATGAAGCCTTTTGTCATCCATGAGATGGCCAAGATCATTCGGAAAGTGCTGGGGGAATAGGGCTAAGGCCTTAAGATTACCCTGCGGAAACACGCTTTTTGTCATTAATTTTAATCATTTCAATACTGCTCGCTTTAATCCCGCTAAAAGCGGGACTCAGACAGCTTCCCGATCTAAACGAAATCACCCCTGCGGCTTACTGAAATTGTTACAGCAAACAATTCAATCGGAACATATTTATGAGAACTGCTATACTACGGTTCTTGAAAGTAAGGCTTTTTCAATTGCAATAATACTGGTATAATATTTCGGAAGATGAAAAGCGTTAAACATTCTGATTCTGCGCTCCGCCGAACCTTTATAAATCATTGTACCTGTGCCGGGGTTTATGGATGAAAACAATCAAAACAATCAAAGGTAAATTTGCAGTTTTCTTTATTGTAATTCTTTCTTTTATCGGTATGCTCACCGTGTTTTACTATAATAACATCTTCGCCCTTGAAGATAAATTGACGATCATCCAGAACTTCGACGACTTTCGTGACAATATTTTGGAACTCAGGCGTTACGAAAAAAACTTTGTCTATTTCAAAGACATAGAAGACATGAATCAGAGTATTTATTATCTTTTCAGAACGGAAGATTCCTTCAAAAACCTGGCAGAAGACATAAATCGCGTTATCGGTCCAAAAGGCTTTAAGCAATTCAGCGACGCGCTGTACGAATATAAGTCCATTCTTGGGGAAAGCATGACCCTGATTAAAAACAATCAGGACAAGCTTGATGTTGAGGGGATCAGAGCCAGAGGAAAGCTGCTGGTGGATTTTACCAACAACCTCATTGCCGCCAAACGCCAGCGGATCGAAAGCGCCATGAAGCGTACCTTGACCATACCCCTGGCTTTTTTAGGCAGCTTCGTGGTTTTTGTTGTCCTGATATTCAAGCTGGTTGCCAAGGGCATCCTGAAACCTTTGGCGCTGCTCCAGCGGGCAACGGAAGAGGCTGCCAAGGGTACCTTCACCCCGATTGAATATTCCTCGGAAAAAGAGACCGAGGTCGATCAATTGATCGGGGCTTTCAACGAAATGGCGAAAAGGTTGGAAGCAAAGCAGGCTCAATTGTTACAATCACGCAAAATGGCTTCCATCGGCACCCTTACTTCGGGGATCGCCCACGAACTCAATAACCCGATCAACAATATTTCATTGACCGCCGAGAGCCTGCTGGAATTAGGCCTCGAAAGCTCATACGCGGAAGCCAAAGAGATGATTGAGGATATTTTAGTTCAGGCGGATAGGGCCGGTCAGGTCGTTAAAGACCTTTTAGAGTTCTCCAGAACCGAGCGCCCGTTTTTATTAAGACTCAGCATCAAGGAGACACTTGAGCGTACGATCAAGCTCATAAAAAACCAGCTTATGGTGACCGGCATTCAATTAAAAAAGGATATTCCAGAGGACCTGCCGCCGATAAAAGGCCGGCGCCAGGATCTCCAACAGGCCTTTGTTAACATTCTTTTGAACGCGATTCAGGCCATGCAGGATATTTCCAGGGAAAATGTTATTTCTATTCGAGCCGGACAGGGGCCCGCAGGCTATATCAGGGTGGACATCACGGACACCGGCGTCGGCATAAAACCAAAAGATATTGACTATATTTTCGACCCCTTTTTCACTACCAAAGAGGTGGGCCGGGGTACCGGCCTCGGCCTTTCCCTGGTGTACTCTATTGTTCGGACCCATGGCGGTTATATTGAGGTTAAAAGCGAAACCAACAAAGGGACTACATTCTCAATTTTTCTACCTACGGCAATTAAAGCTGAAAAGGATACAGGAAACAGTGTTTAGGATTGCGGTCGTTGATGACGAAATAACGGTTTGCCGGCGCCTTAAAAAGGCACTTGAAAGCGATGGGTACGCAGTGGAAACTTTTCAAAACGGCCACCTCTTTTGGGAACGTATGACCCAGGAGCCGTTTCATGTTATTTTTCTTGATCTTAAGCTTCCGGATATAGGCGGTATGGAACTTTTGACGCGACTGACGGGGCGATATGAAGATATGGAGGTTATTATTATTACAGGTTACGGATCCATCCATTCGGCGATCAAGGCCATTAAACAGGGTGCCTATCACTATGCCACCAAGCCTTTCAAGCTGGAGGAAATCCGGATGCTTGCCAGAGGGGCCAGAGAAAAAATAGAACTTCGGCAGGAGAATCGCGGTTTGCGGGAGAACCTGGACGGACAGAATATTCTCAAAGGATTTATCGGTGCCAGTCCGGCGATGCAGGAGATCTTTGCCATGATTAAAAAGGTTGCCACCGTCAATTGCAATGTCCTTTTGCAGGGTGAAAGCGGCACCGGCAAAGAGCTGGTGGCCAGGTCGATTCATCGGCTGAGCCCCAGAGTAAACCGACCTTTTTTATCCTTCAACTGCGGGGGTTTCACGGAAGATTTGATTTGCAACGAGCTTTTCGGACATGAAAAAGGTGCTTTTACAGGCGCTACAATGACCAAAATCGGTCTGATCGAGTCTGCCGCCGGCGGAACCCTGTTCCTCGACGAGATCGGCGAGATGCCCCCCTCGATGCAGGTGAAACTGTTGCATGTGATTCAGGAAAAACGAATCTTTCGAGTCGGCGGAAATAAACCGATCGATTTGGGCATCCGTTTGATTGCGGCCAGCAACCAGGACATCAAGAAAGCCGCCGCCCAAGGATCATTTCGGGAAGACCTTTTTTATCGCTTAAATGTTGTCACCCTGAACCTGCCCCGGCTGGCCGAGAGAAAAGATGATATCCCCCTGTTGGTTTCGTTCTTTATCGACAAATACAGCCTGCTTTTTGGGAAAAAAAACATTCACATATCGCCGCAGGCCCTGGACATTTTGATGCATTACAATTTCCCGGGTAATGTCCGCGAGCTGGAAAATATCATTCAGCGAGCCGTGGCCCTGGCAGAGGGCCAGGCCATTGGTATAAAAGATTTGCCCTCAGACCTGCAAAAACTGGAATTCAACTCGTTTAAGGGGGAAGGTTTGTTGTCCCTCGAAGAAATAGAAAAACACCATATCACCAAGGTTCTTGAGAAGACCGGTTATAACAAAGGCTTGAGCAGCAAGATCCTCAATCTGCCCCGTACCACTTTTTGGCGGAAAATGAAAAAATACGGCCTGCTGAAAGAAGATTGATCCTTTGCCACCGGCTGCCAATCCGCCAGATTTTTCATATTGAAACACCCTTCCGTGGATATCGGCCCCCTAAAGGCAGAGTTTGTCTATATTGCCGCGATTTATAGCTGTAATGTTTCAAATTGAAAATCGAAACCCCTTTACTCCGCGCTTATTGGATATAACTACCTAATAATACAGTTAAAAATGTTTTGGCATCTATTTTGCAGATAGTTACCGGCAACAACCGCAGCGAGGAGGCTTTGATGGAGAGGATCCTGGTGGGGATGGACCCTAAAAGAACCAGCCGTTGGGCCGGCGTCTATGCACTGAATCTGGCAAAGCGGATACAGGCAAAGGTATCTTTTCTGCTGGTGATTGATCCTGCTGCCAAACGATCAAAGCCGGCGATTTCGAACGAGGCCGAGACCGCCGTAAAAGAAAGCCTTGAATCGCTCATTGAAGAGGGTTTGTCGGAAGGGATTTTAGTGGACTACTATATTGCTTACGGACGGTACGAAGACGAACTCGTTAATTTCATTAAGGAAAATCAAATCAGCATCTTGGTGGTGGGCTCACCCGCCGACCAGAAGGCTTCCGCAGGAAATTTCAAAAGCTTTTTGGAAAAGATCCGGCACAGGGTCGACTGCCGCATCGAAGTCGTCCATGAAAAAACTACGTAAACAAAAAAAGAAAAGGAGAACATGATGGTACACATGTATTTGCCGATAGCCGGAAACAGCATTAATATTTTTCTTGTTTTTGCTATGGGCGGCGCTGTGGGAATCCTTTCGGGGATTTTCGGCGTGGGGGGCGGTTTTCTGATGACGCCGCTTTTAATCATGATCGGGATTCCTCCCACGATTGCCGCGGCTTCCGATTCGAATCAGATTGTCGGCGCTTCCACTTCCGGAACCCTGGCCCATTATAAGATGGGCAACGTTGATTTCAAAATGGGTATCTTGCTATTGATCGGCGGCGTGGCCGGCGGCACTGCGGGTGTACAGATTATCAAGGTGTTGAGGCAAATGGGCAATGCGGATTTTTTGATAAAGATCACCTATGTCCTGATGCTCGGGTTTGTAGGCAGCTACATGTTTGTCGAAAGCCTGCAAGCCTTGAGAACAAAAAAGGAAACCGTGGCGGCCGTCCCTGCAAAAGAGTCCAAATACGCCATGCTGGTGGGTAAGCTGCCGTGGCAGACGCATTTTGAAAAGTCGGGAGTAAGGCTTTCGATGCTGATGCCCTTGGTACTGGGTACATTTGTCGGTGTTCTGGCGGCAATCATGGGTGTCGGCGGCGGTTTCATCATGGTGCCGGTCATGGTTTATCTGTTAAGAATGCCCATGCACGTCGTGGTGGGGACCAGTCTTTTTCAGATTCTGTTTACATGTATCAATGTGACCATCATGCAAGCTTACAGCAACCATACGGTGGATTTCATCCTGGCACTGATTCTTCTGCTGGGCTCCACGTTAGGGGTTCAGTTTGGCGCCAGAGTGAGCAAAAAACTAAAGGGCGATCAACTGAAAATTTTGCTGGCCTCCCTGGTTCTTTTCGTTATGCTGAAAATGCTGCTTGATCTTTTACTTCATCCTCATATTATGTTAGCATTTAAAGGAGGACACTAAAATGGTCAAAAAGAAAGCTTCCATATTGACTGTCTTTGTGCTTTTGGGATTGTTGTGGCATCCGCTGCCGGCCGATCCGGCAACCTCCCTGACAACGAAGTTGGAGCCCAACGTCATTTTGATCGGCTCTTTTTTCAACGGCATTTCAATTTCTGTTACCGGCCAGGTTTCAGCCGAAAGTGAAGTGCTGGTCATTTTGAAGGGACGGACGGAGGACCTGACACTTAAAAAGAAGGGGCGGGTGCTCGGCGTTCTGTGGATGAACCTCGGGGAAGTAACCTTTCAGCAAGTGCCCAAGATCTACCTGCTTTATACATCCAAGGGCCTGGATGAATTTGCACGCTCCAACCGCGAGCAATGGGAACAACTGGGAATCGGCCTCGAATCTTTTCAGAGAAAGACAGAAATTTCACCGCTGCTTGAGGAAAAAGATTCACTGATTCAGGAATTTTTAAAGCTGAAACAAAGCCAGGGCCTTTATGCCGCAAACCAGGGGGCGGTTCACTTTGAAAACATCGATGGAAAATTAAAATCCTATGAAGCCGCCGTGCGGGTGCCGGCCCGGATAGCCCCCGGCGAGTATGAGTTAAATGTCCTGGAATTGCATGCCGGCACTGTCGTGGCCACGGCCGTCGAGCAGATTAAAGTGAAAGAAGAGGGCCTGCCGGCCATACTCTCGAACCTGGCTTTTAAACATGGAACCCTTTATGGCATCCTGGCGGTTTTGATTGCCATCGGCGCCGGACTTTTGATGGATTTTTTCTTCGGACAAAGTAAAGGAGCGCATTAGCAGGGTTATTGTTAATAAACGAATATTTATGAGTACGTTATTCAACAGAATCAAAACAGCCTTAAGGCCCGGGAAAAGGGCGGTGCTACCGGTGCAGTTTAACGTCCTTTTTACCGTTTTTCAAAAGATTCTGGGCTACAACAACTATGCTCTGGAGTTAATGGCCGAGATGGGTACCAAGCTGGGCGGAAGCTACGTTTTTGACCGGCAATACATCCATTCAACCTGCCATGACATGGCGGAGATTGTATATAAGCTGATATATAATCTGAACACCCTTGCTCCTAAAAAATACACGAGGTTGTTTAACGCCTTCGACAAAATTAATAAGGAAATTGAGGAAGAATTGGCCGGTCGTCTTGTCATTCCGCAGACCGATTACACCATGCCCTTCAGCCTGATAACCGGGGATTTCACCGATGTTGTCGGGGCCAAGAATGCCAATTTAGCCGAAGTAAAGAATGTTCTTGAACTGACGACTCCGGAAGGATTTGCCATTACTACCCGGGCATTTCAGGCCTTTATGGATTACAACCGGCTTGACGAAGAAGTCTTCAACATGATTGCGGCCTGGCGCAAAGGGGGACTGTCGAAAGATGAAGCCGGGGAAAAAATTCAAGATTTGATTTTAAAAGGTACTGTCCCGCCGGAGCTTCAGAGTTCAATTTCCAGTGCCACGGACCGGCTTTACCAGAATGCAAAGAATGGGCAAGCCTTGCTGGCCCTTCGCAGCAGCGCAAGGAGTGAGGACAGCGAACATTCCTTTGCCGGTCAATACCTGAGTCTGCTCAATCAACCGCGGGAAAACATTTTGGACGCTTATAAATCGGTGATTGCCAGCACCTTTTCCGGATCAGCCATGGAATACCGGTTTCAGAAGGGTTTTGCCGAGCATGAAGAGGCCATGGCCGTCGCCTGCCAATTCATGGTGGATGCGGCCGTAAGCGGCGTGCTGTACACCCTTGATCCTAGGGCGCCTGATTTGGAGGTGATGATGATTTCCGCCGCCTGGGGTCTGGGGGCGCCCGTAATGGCGGGCAAGGTGAAAACGGATCTCTTTACGGTCGACCGTGAAGCCCCGCATTCATTGGTGTCCCTTGACATCGTCCGCAAAGAAAAAAAACTGGCGATTCTTAACGGCGGCGGCACCGATCTCAGCCCCGTGCGGGAAGATCTTCAGACCAAAAGCTGTCTGCCGGATGAACAGATACGGCGCATTGCCGCAGCCGGCCTGCGGATCGAAAGGCATTTCAAAAAGCCGCAGGATATTGAGTGGGCCCTCGACCGGCAGGACAGACTTTATATTTTGCAAGCCAGACCCTTGAACATCAAGGCTCAGGTGGCGCAAATGGTCTGTGACATTTCTGCAGTGCTCAAAACATATCCGGTCATCTTCGAAAACAAGGGAATGATCGCGGCCGAAGGCATTGCCGCCGGAAAGGTCTTTGTGGTTAAAAGCGAAGAGGAACTGAATGATTTCCCCCAGGGCGCCATTCTTGTCACTCCCTATACATCCCCCAGGCTTGCCAAGGTGATCAAAAAGGCAAATGCCATTATTACCGATGTCGGTTCGCCTACCGGACATATGGCCACCATTGCCAGAGAATTTCGGGTACCTACCATCGTCAACACGGAAATCGCCACGCAGCTTCTGCACACCGGTCAGGAAATCACGGTCGATGCCCGGCAAAACGTGGTCTATGCCGGAACGGTCAAGGAGCTTTGCTATTACGAGTTCTCCGAAGAAGCTTTTGAAGAGACGTACGAATACCGGCTGTTGCGTCGGGTCTTGAAAAAAATTGCACCGTTAAATCTGCTTGATCCGTCCGATTACAACTTCGTGCCCGAAGCCTGTAAAACGTTCCACGATATCACGCGTTTTGTTCATGAAAAGGCCGTGGAAGCATTGATCAGCCTTGAATATGACAATCTCCGCAACACACGTACCGCAAGCAAAAAACTCAAATTCGACATTCCCCTGGATCTGGTGTTGATCGACATCGGCGGCGGCATCGAACCCTCGGCAACTGCCGGGTTGGTTGAACCGGCAGACGTGCTTTCGGTACCCATGAGCGCGTTTTTAAAGGGGCTATCCGCTCCCGGCGCCTGGAATACCGATCCCGTGTCCGTTGATTTCGGGAGTTTCATGTCAAGCCTTACGAAAACCTTTTCATTTTCAGTTGCAAGTCCTCGATTTGTAGGCCAAAACTTGGCGGTACTGTCCAAGGAGTATGTCAACATCAACTTGCGTCTCGGTTACCATTTTAATATGATTGTCGCCTATATCAGCGAAAACCCGAATGACAATTATGCTTATTTTCGTTTTCTGGGAGGGGTAACCGATATTGCCCGCAGGTCCCGCAGAGCACAACTGCTTTCCGAAATTTTGTCTAAAAACGATTTCCGCATTGATGTTCGCGGGGACCTTGTCGTGGCACGGATCAAGAAGCTAGGCCCCGAGCGCATGGTGCAAAAGATTTTTCTTTTGGGAATGCTGGTTGGATTTACCCGGCAGCTTGATGTTAAAATGACTACCGATCAAAAGATAAAAACGTCAATTGAAACCTTTAACAAATTGAAAAATGGTTCAACCGAGCCGAATAGGGGTTAATGGAGGTATCATGGCTGAAAAACAAAAAACGAAAATTTTGCTTCTGGATGATGAACCGATTGTCCTTAAACGTCTTAAGCCCGCCCTGGAGAAGGCCGGCTATGAAGTGGAAGCGTTTTCTCGCAGCCTGGAAGCATCGGATCGAATTATGGAAACAGAGTTCGACATCGTTATTACCGACCTGAAAATGGAAGGACTTGACGGCATGCAATTTTTAACCCAGGTAAAGACGCGGTCGCCTGCAACCGAGGTCATCGTCATTACCGGCTTTGCCACCATGGAGACCGCTAAAGAATCGTTCAAGAAAGGCGTGTTTGATTTTCTGGCGAAACCTTTCAAGTTGGGTGAAATTCAAGAAGTCGTTGCCAAAGCCGAAAACAAGGTGCTTGCGAACAGATCGCGCTGAAAGCGCTTCTTGGCCGGGATATGGCGGCATAGCATTAATCAGTCAACAGAGGAGAATAATTATGATAAAAGCGCTTGTTTCCTTGAATGCAGACCTGGCATCAAGTATCGCCCTCAGGTATGCCTGTCAATTGGCGAATATCATCGAAATGGACCTAAAGACCATGCATGTGGAGGACGCTGTCCAGAAAGGATCTCCTCCGGGCAGCGGATGGGTTCGCCGGACCTGGGAAAACGCAATGCTGAAATCCGGGGAAGTTGAAATCGGCCAGTTGATCCAGGCGGAAAGATTATCCTATCCGGCCCTGCGTGCTCCCAAAATGGTGGTGGGAGATCGGGAAGATGAAATTTTGCATGAAACCCAAAAGGAGTCATACGACCTGTTTATCGAAGGGGCGTTACACACCTTCACGGCTGCAAATTTTTATAACAAGATTCGATCCAAACTTTACCGCCACACGCCATGTCCGGTCATTATGGTTAAAAACCTGGTGAGTCTGGAAAAAATAGTGATCGTTTTTAACGAAGAAGCCGAATTCAAGAGACTTGTCGCGACGTTTTTGAAAATTTTTAAAAAGGCGACCATCGGGCTCGACCTGATGTATTATCAATTTACGGAGTCTGAAGAAGAACCGCCCCAAGACAGCAACGAAGATGCGGACAGGATTTTGCATAACGCCAGGCAAATTCTAATGGAAGCAGGCCGGCAAACCGGAGAAATCCGATCCTTTCGCGGGCTTCCGGAAAAATTGAGCGAATTGTTGCGGGACTATGGCCTGGTTGTATCTCCTTTCCGTCGCACCCTGTCTAAAAAAGGCCTCTTGCTGGATTTCTTAAGCCGAATCCCGTCTCCAATATTACTTTGTTGGCAATAAACACTTTGAAGATCCGAAAGAGGTTATTATGAGAATCCTTGCAGCAGTTGATCAATATCCTTACAGCGTTGTTGCGGTCGAGGAGGTCGCCAAACTGGCCTTGAATACATGGGCGGATGTAACTCTGATCGGCGTCGGTCCCAAATTAACCTCGAAAAGATTCCGATCCGGGGAATTTTCCGCCGCGCAGGCCCTTGATCAATCCTTTAAAGATGCCATTCGCAGGTATCGGGAGCACTTTTTAAGCTATTTTCAGGGAGAAGATTCACCCTATCAGCAACAGCGATGCGGTTATGAATTCATCGAGGTTGAAAAAGGAAGATGGGAAGAGCTGTACGTCTGCCGGGGTGCCCGGAAGGATTTGAAAGTACGGATCAGGCAGGGTAAACCGGCCGCGGAGATCCTGGCCGAGTCTTACGAGGAAGGTGTCGACCTCATTGTCATCGCCTGCGATCAGGCTTTAAATTGTACCTGGCAAGGCATTGCCGACATACCCCAAAAAATTGCCAACGATGCCGCCTGTTCGGTCCTGGTAGTTAAAGAAGCGCCGAAAATAAACCGGATGGTCTGCTTTCTGGATCATGACCGCGTCAGTCAGGCATCCCTTGAAATGATCAACCAAATGGTAACCCTCCACCATGTGGAACTGGAACTCGTGGGAGTGACGACGGGCGAAGCGCTCAGGGCCGATGTTGAAAAAAAGATGGATCTCGTCATGAGATATTATTCTGCCCGTAATATTAAATCCTGGATAAAACTGGTGGAAATCATAGACTTTGAAACCTTCATCAAACAGGAGGCCCAGGGAAGTCTCGTGGCGTTGTGGATGGGAGAAAAGTCCATATTAGAGAAATTCTTTCCGATGAAAAAAGTGGTCAGGCTCATCAGGGCCAGCCAGTCTTCGGTGCTCATCCTTAGATAGTTCAAGGGGGCGTGGAGTTTTTCTATGAAAGCGCTTCATGGATAATCTTTTATTATGCCTTTGATTACCACGGATTAAAAGTCGGGGGATTTAAACCGATAGATTATTATACAGCATCTCATAAAAGCGACTTATGAAAAAATAACGGGTTAAACTATATCAGGGGAACTGAAATGACGACAAAATTTTATTTAATCATTGAAAAACTGCGCATTCCTCTTTCTCGTGTCATTGCGGTAGTATTAATAGCTATTATAGCACTCTCAAACAGTGAATGGGAAGAAACTATCCCAGCCGTTAGCACCCTTTTATTTTTTATCGGTATCTTTTTGGTAGCCATAGCTTCTTTGGGACGAATGTGGTGTTCCCTTTATATTGCCGGTTACAAAACAGAGGTATTGATTACTAAAGGTCCATATTCTATTTGCAGAAATCCGTTATACTTTTTCAGTTTGATTGGAGCCATGGGGGTTGGATTTGCTTCTGAAACAACCCTGATACCGACCATTTTGTTTATTGTTTTTATGTTGTACTATCCCATGGTGATTCATAGTGAAGAAAAAGAGCTGCAAAGTTTGCATGGAGAGAAGTTTGAAAAATATGCCGCTACAACTCCGAAATTTTTTCCCAAACTATCCTGTTTAACAGAGCCTGAAAAATACATCGTGAATCCGATTGTTTTCAGAAAGCACATGTTTAGTGCGCTTTGGTTTGTTTGGCTGGCCGGGATTTTGGAGATTATTGAGGAGCTTCATGAACTCAAAATGCTTCCGGTTTTGTTCAAAATATATTAACTATCTTTTCTCATTAAAAGATTACCCTTACCCCGCCCAGATCCTGGATGGAAAATGAGTGTTTTTCTTCGGGAGCACCGATGAAGATATTGTTGACCGGTACCCGGAATTCTCTGGAAACGGCATCAATTGTCTCCGGTCCGAATTTCCCCTGGCGGACAATTAGTTCCACTTTTAACATGGGAAAAATTTCTGCAAGCGCCTTCAGGCTTTCTTTGAGGGCTGCCTCTTCATTGTGTTCCGGATGGTTATAAAGATGTAACACCACTACCGATTGGCTCGATTCATTGTGGACGATGTAATTAAAGGCCGAATGCATCCGGGCCAGGTTGCCGCCCCGCGTAAATAGAATCACACGCTGGTCGGTGATGGCGGTGATGTGGTCGATCACCGTGGTGCGCCAGAGCAGCGCCCTGGTCATGAGGTTGTTGAGCATCTG
>Ga0180009_10005359_pt1 | contig 13775 bp, 14 predicted proteins | sample OS_PC_MetaG_FD_123537 | JGI IMG/M metagenome (GOLD analysis project Ga0180009, IMG submission 123537) | Groundwater microbial communities from the Aspo Hard Rock Laboratory (HRL) deep subsurface site, Sweden - OS_PC_MetaG | ecosystem: Environmental > Aquatic > Deep subsurface > Groundwater... | reverse complement strand
TCTATGAGTAGAAAGTTATTGTCTTTGGTTACTGCTTTAAGAGATAGAATTTTATGTGTTTGACGATTTCCGCTCTGGCTTCCTGGTTGATCCGGATAAACTTTAAACCCATCAAATAAGGATATTTAGGGTCATTAGTTTCATTCCTACGGACTACTTCGGCACCGGCTACTATCGGCTCTTTTGATTCCGGAAGATAGATATTTAAATCTACCTTTTCACCAATATCCATTCTATAGGCCGCCAGTAGGCAGATCCCGTTTTCGGAGATATCCTGGCTTAGAGCATTATGCTCAAACAGATACTTGACTGGACAGCGAAATACGCTTAACTGTTCTTTAAGACGGAAATGTTTTCGTTTGTTAGCTTTCATAATTGCCTCCTCATTTAGGCGTAATATCTTTGCTCTTTCAGTTTAAAGATAACATATAATTGGTGATTTTTTAAGGGAGAAAACCCTAGGTAGATTAAAGCGTTTTCAGAAGAAAACCCTTTTGATTTTAAAGGCTATTTTGGGTTGGTCCGGTTTTTGTTAAAGAAATGCTTATTAGTAGTTTAGCAGTTTTTCCTGACTGGAAAGCTGCTCCTTGAAGGTATCCACAGCTCGTTCAGCATGCTTTATGGCTGACTGGTATTGTGAGGGGTCAACTTCTTCGGAGAACGAGGAGTTTTGAGAGCTATTGTCAAAGGCTGGTTTTGCAAAAAAGAGGTTATTAGTGAACAGTAATAATAAAATAACCGAGGTGATCATAATCACCATTATCAAGCCAGTCAGATCAATAAAGGCTTTTTTGGTGTTCATTTAAAGTTTTGGCTGCAGCAGGAGGCCACTCCACCAACCACGGGAGAGGTAGTTAGCCTTACCCTGCCACAACCGCTCCGGTTTTCAATATTATTATAGCTCAAAGATCAGCTAATGGGAAGAAAATATCGCAAAAAATAAAAAAATGAGAGGCTTTTTGCCTCCCATTTAAGAGGAACTCTCCCGTGGCTGGTGGGCCCTCCTACTTCATTTATACAATGGTAGGGGTGTAGTTTCAAGGTAAACTGGCCTTTGAGTTGGAAGCGCTTTCAAAATGGGTAAGTGAGAATTTGTTATTGAGGGCTGGTTTTTTGTTTTATCCGCGAGCGCAGTTCTATATACTGAGTTTTGCTGATCTTACCTTTTTTATAGTAACTTTTAAGGAAGTTGACTTCTTCCTTGTAGGGGCTGGTTTTAGCTTTGCAGCCAATAAAAAGGAAAATTAGCAAAAGAGTTAGGATCAATTTTTTCATTTTTAATATTACCAGTACGGTTTTGCGGCTTTAATAAAAATTTCTTTAAGTATTTTCCCTCTTTTAGCGTGGAGAAAGTTGTTGTTTACCCTTTGACCCTTGGTGAGCCCTTTTAGGCGGTGGTCATCCCGGATATGGCTGGTTTGGCAGCCGGCTAAAAGCAGAATCAGAAAGGTAAAGAAAACCAATTTTTGCATAAAATTATTATACCACAAAGAAGAGGGAGTTGTTTTGATTTTTTCAGAGTTATGGTATAATTTAGGCCATGTTGGCTAAAAGAATTATTCCTTGTTTAGATATTAAGGATGGACGGGTGGTAAAAGGGGTCAATTTCCTTAATTTGCGTGATGCCGGTTCACCGGTAGCCAATGCCCGGTTTTACCAGAAACAAGGGGCTGATGAGCTGGTTTTTTTGGATATTACTGCCAGCCCGGAAAGACGTTCAACTACCGTGGACTTAGTAAGCCGGGTTGCCGAGGTTGTGTTTATGCCGTTTACTGTAGGCGGCGGAGTAGGCTCGGTCGGCGATATCCGGAAACTTCTTCTAGCCGGGGCAGAGAAGATATCTTTAAATACCGCTGCGGTAAAGAACCCACAGTTAATCCGCCAGGCAGCGGAAGTTTTTGGCAGCCAATGTATCGTAGTGGCGATTGATGCGAAACTAAAAGGGACAAGGGTCAAGGGACAAGGGTCAAGGAAAAAGTGGGAAGTCTATATTAACGGCGGAAGAACTCCTACTGGCTTAGATACAGTCAAATGGGCTAAGAGGGTGGAAAAGTTAGGCGCCGGAGAAATCCTTTTGACCAGCATGGATCGCGACGGGACAAAAGACGGTTTCGATCTATCTTTAACTAAAGCGGTCTCTCAAGCGGTGAATATCCCGGTGATTGCTTCCGGCGGTGCTGGCCAGCTGAAAGATTTTCTAGATGTTTTTAAGAAAACCAAGGCTACAGCAGCTTTGGCGGCTTCAATTTTTCATTATCGAGAAATAAAAATTAAAACCATAAAGGAATACTTGAAGAAAAAAGGAGTGATAGTCAGGCTATGAGAAAAAAATTAACCATTCCCAAGCTAAAATTTGATAAAGATGGTTTGATCCCGGCGATCATCCAGGATAAAAAAAGCGGCGATGTGTTGATGATCGCCTATATGAATAAGCAGTCTTTAAAACTTACCTTAAAGGAGGGCCAGACTTGTTTTTATTCCCGGTCACGAAAAACTCTCTGGCGCAAAGGCGAAACCAGCGGGCATGTTCAGAAAGTCAAGTCGGTTTGCTATGATTGCGATAAGGATGCTTTATTAATAAAGGTTGTTCAAACCGGAGTTGCTTGTCATACCGGTTCCTGGTCTTGTTTTTACCGAAAAATCAAATAATAATGATCATGATTCGCTATAAATGAAGATAAACCCAACCTTAAAACAGTTCGGAAAGCTGGCTAGAAAAAATAACTTGATTGTTCTTTCGCACAAGTTTTCAGCCGGAAATTTCACGCCGCTCTCGGTCTATTACAGTTTGGAAAAAAAGATCAAGGGGGAGAGTTTTCTTTTAGAATCAGTTGAGGGTGAAAGCAAGGTTTGCCGTTATTCATTTTTAGGGTTTGATCCGATCGTGGTTTTTAAAAGCAAGGGGCGAGAGATAGAAGTTTTCAGGAACAAGGCCCGTAAATTTACCACTAAAAAAGACCCTTGTTTTGAACTTAAACGGATAACTGAATCGTTTAGAGTCGCCCCCAAGGAGAATTTGCGTTTTTTTGGCGGTTTTGTCGGCTATCTGGGTTACGATACCGTGCGTTTTTATGAGCCGGTAGGTAAACCGCTCAAAGATTCCTTGAATACTTACGATACTTATTTTATACTCCCGAAATTCCTGATTATTTTTGACCATTTTAGGCTTGAGATCGAAATACTTTCCTTTGTCCCGGTCAGAGGAGTTGCCAGCGCCGTTAAGATTTATCAGCGAGAAAAGGTAAAACTCCAAGACTTATACCGTAAGATAATTGATCCCTTGACTTTACCGAAATTAGAAACTAGGGTTTCAAAAAATAAAGTAAAATCCAATTTTAAGAAAGCTGACTTTTTAGCCGCAGTCAGAAAGGCTAAAGGCTACATCCAAGCCGGTGAAATAATCCAGGTAGTTTTGTCACAACGGTTTTCGGCTGGCTTCAAAGGTGATCCTTTCAGCGTTTACCGCAGGCTGCGCAGTTTAAATCCTTCGCCTTATATGTTTTATCTAAACTTTGCCCAAGTCAAAGTTTGCGGCTCATCTCCGGAAATGCTTTTGCGCTGTGAAAAGGATATTCTTTATACCCATCCGATCGCCGGAACCCGTAAACGGGGAAGAGACAAAATCGAAGATAAGCTTCTTGAAAAGTCCCTTTTAGCTGACCCCAAAGAAAAAGCCGAGCATATAATGCTGGTAGATTTAGCCCGTAACGACCTGGGCCGGGTAGCTAAACGGGCTAGTGTAGGGGTTGCTCGTTTTATGAAGGTGGAGAGGTTTTCACATGTCATGCATATTGTCAGTGAAGTAAGGGCTAAACTTAAAAAAGAAGAAAATATCTTTTCAGCTTTGGTGAGTTGTTTTCCGGCCGGAACAGTAAGCGGTGCCCCCAAGGTCCGGGCGATGCAGATCATCAATGAATTAGAGCCCGAAAAGCGGGGGATCTACGCCGGTTCAGTCGGATATTTTTCCTTCACAAATAGCCTGGATACAGGTATAATAATCCGCACTATTTTATTTAAGGGCAAAAAAGCCTATATACAGGCCGGAGCCGGGATCGTGGCTGATTCAGTGCCGGCCAGAGAGTATAAGGAAACAGTTAATAAAGCTAAAGCCCAAATGATAGCCCTGGGGCTTACTATTTAAAGGAGGATATCTATGCTTAGGATAAGATTACAGAGGCCGGGAAAATCAGTTAAAGGCCGCTATCATCAAAAGATAGTGGTTATTGAGCGGGGAGATGCCCGGGATTCAAGTTTTAAAGCCCAGCTTGGCTACTACAATCCTATTAACAAGCTGCTCAAAGTAGAAGTCGATAAATATGAAAGCTGGCTCAAAAAAGGAGCCAAGCCCACGGAAACCGTAGCTTCTTTGGTCAAGAAATATAAAAAAGAAGCAAAAAGTAAATAAGTAAAGATTTCTAATTTTTTTAAAGGAGGAAATTATGCAAGGTAATGCCGGAATAATCAATTTTATACCGTTGTTAGTTATTTTTGGGATTTTTTATTTTCTGATCATCAAACCTCAACAGAAAAAGCAGAAAGAGCATCAGGAGATGGTCACCAATTTAAAAAAGAACGATGAGGTAGTCACTGTCGGGGGAGTCCACGGGACAGTTATCCAGGTTAAAGATAAAACTCTTAACCTGCGGATAGATGAGAATACAAAAATAGAGATAGACAAAGTCTCGATTGCTTATTTAAAAAAGGTACGCTAATGATTAAGAAAGCTGATTTAAAATTACGCTTGGGTTTGATTCTTGGCCTTGTGATTTTCAGCATTTTTTACGTTTTTCCCCTAAGTAAAAATCTCAATCTTGGCCTTGACTTAAAAGGCGGAATGTATGTTTTGCTTAAGGCTGACTTAGATTCTTTGGCTAATGATAAAAAACCCGAAGCGATCAGTGCGGCTGTTGAAAAAATACGTAACCGGATCGATGCTTACGGAGTCAAAGAGACTTCTATCCAGGTACAGGGAATAAACACTATTTTAGTCCAAGTCCCTGGCTTGGTAAATCGCGAGATGGTCGACCGCCTCAAGGAAGTCGGCAAATTAGAATTCAAGTTAGTTGAAGATGATTCGGAAAAAAATGCCCAGGCTCAAAAAGGTGAGATTCCCGAGGGCTACGAATTAAAAAGTTACGATAAGTCGTCGCTTTTACTTCAAGAGAAGGCTCTGGTAGTCGGCTCTGACCTTTCGGAAAGTTTTGTCGGTTTTGATTCCTATGGGTTAGCTGAAGTCCGCCTACGGTTTAGCTCTGAAGGGACCAAAGCTTTTGCTGAAGTTACTGAAAAGAATGTCGGTAAACGTCTGGCTATTGTTTTGGACGGATCGGTAAAGAGCGCTCCGGTGATCCGTGAGCCGATCCTAAGCGGTGAGGCCCAGATCTCCGGTGATTTTACCGTAGAGGAAGCCCGGATGATAGTCTCGGTGTTGAATTCTGGTGCTCTTCCGGTTCCCTTGTCAGTAGAAGAAGAAAGGAGCGTTGGCCCGCTTCTAGGTTCAGATTCAATAAAACGCGGTGTATCTTCGATAATCTTAGGCGCGGCCTTGGTGGTCGGTTTTATGCTGGTCTATTATTTTCTTGGCGGTATCATAGCGGTTATCTGTCTGGCCTTAAACCTTTTGTTCATTCTGGCTGGCCTGCATATTTTTCGAGGCACTCTTACTCTTCCCGGTATTGCCGGCATGATCTTGACTTTAGGCATGGCAGTCGATGCTAATGTTTTGATTTTCGAGCGGATCCGCGAAGAGCTTAAACTGAATAAACCTTTGAGTCTGGCAGTCAAAAATGGCTTTAATATGGCTAAGCGGACTATCCTTGATGCTAATATCACTACTTTGATCGCTGCTTTTTTTCTTTTTTATTACGGGACCGGGCCGATAAGAGGATTTGCCACCACTCTTTCCTTAGGTATTGCTGCCAGTATTTTTACCTCGATATTTGTCAGCCGGACAATTTTTTCTTTACTGATTGACCGCGGGCTTAAGAAACTGCCGATGCTTTCGGTTATCGGCTCTTCAAAAATAAACTTTATTAAACCCAGCGGAATTTTGAGCATTATTTCTCTGATCGTGGTTTTAGCCGGAATGTTTTACTTTTATTCAAACCAGAGCCAGGTTTACGATATTGATTTTGAAGGCGGCCAGGTTTTAGAATATAAAATCACCCCGGCGACTGACATTGAAACTGTGCGACAGAATTTAAAAGCCGCGGGGTTCAATGACCTGGTCATTCAGGAATTTAAAGATATTTCCGGAGGTGTGATCATCAAGAGCAAGGAAGACCGCGCTTCTGATATCGAAAAAACACTGAGAGCTTCTTTTGAAAAAGTTGACGAATTAAGAGTTACCACTATTGGCCCGATTGTCGGTAAGATCCTGCGCAAGAAAGCCTATCTGGCAATAGCTCTTTCGCTTTTAGGTATCTTAGTGTATGTGGCTTTTCGGTTTAAGCATTTTGATTATGCCTTGGCGGCAGTTATTGCCCTTTTCCACGATGTTCTGATAACCTTAGGGCTGCTTTGTCTGGCCGGCTTTAAGATCAACCTTTTGGTGGTAACCGCTCTTCTGACTATAGCTGGCTATTCGATCAATGACACCATCGTGATCTATGACCGGATTCGAGAGATAGCACCGCGCCTACGGAAAACCCCTTTTCGGGAAATAGTTAATCTGGCTATAAACGGCACCCTTTCTCGGACCATTATCACTTCGTTTACTACGCTTTTGGTGGTGGTGGCAATATATGCTTTGGGCGGTGAAGCTTTGCGCGGTTTTTCTTTTGCCTTGATGATAGGGGTAATCGCCGGCACGTATTCGACTATTTACATTGCTTCTTACTTGGTGCTTCTTTTCAGGAAGTCCTAGTGTTTGATATATTCAAGATCTATACCCAGAAGCAGATATCGATCCAAGAGGCTAATGAAAAGCTTATTGGTTTAGGTTATCGCCGTTTTGACCAGATCGCCCAGGAAGGTGATTTTTCGGTCCGTGGCGACACTCTGGAAATCTTCCCGGCCAATTTCAATTACCCTTTAAGAATCGAATGGGAATTTGATTCAGTAAAGAAGATCTTTTCTTTTGATAAGGAAATCAACCGTAAGATTCTCGATTATGATTTTTTAATCTTGGTACCCTGCCACCGGCGCAGCCGGCGTTATACCAGCGAAGATATCCCGCTTTCAGCAGTTCTAGAGATTAAAAAAGGCGATTATATAGTCCATAGCCGCTATGGGATCGGTAAATTTCTCGGTGTAAAGAAACTTAAAGTACGCGACCAGGAGGACTATTATTTTGAGATCGAATATGAACATCAGGATAAGCTTTATGTTTCTAAAGAAGAAGTCCACCTTATTCAAAAGTATGCCAATTTTAATTTAGCCCGGCCTAGGCTTAGCCGTTTGGGAACTAAGGAGTGGCAACGGACTAAAGAGAAAGTCGAGAAAGGAATTAAGGCTTTTGCCTTGGCGATTTTGCGCATCGAAGCCCAGAGGAAAGTGATCGGGGGCCTGCGCTACGCCGAAGATGATTCTTGGCAAAAGAAATTTGAGCAGGATTTTCCCTATCAGGAAACCCCGGACCAGGCTAAAGCTACCCAAGATGTTAAAAATGATATGCAAAACCCCGGCTGTATGGATCGGATAATCTGCGGAGATGTCGGCTACGGTAAAACTGAAGTTGCCATGAGGGCAGCTTTTAAGGCGGTTTCTTCGGGTAAACAAGTGGTGATTTTAGTACCGACGACGATCTTAGCTTATCAGCATTATGTTAATTTAACAAAACGCCTGAAGGATTTCCCTTTTTCAGTAGAGATGATTTCACGTTTTCGTTCTCCCAGAGAACAAAAAAATATTTTAAAAAGGCTCACCGAAGGTAAGGTAGACATTATTATCGGAACCCATCGTATTTTATCGCAAGACGTTGCTTTTAAAGACTTGGGGCTTTTGATCATTGATGAGGAGCATAAGTTTGGCGTAACTCATAAAGAAAAGATTAAAAAGTTAAGGGTCAATGTCGATGTTTTAAGCCTCACTGCTACGCCGATACCCCGGACTCTTTATATGAGTCTGATCGGCATAAAAAATATATCCCTGATCAAGACACCGCCTAAAGAGCGCCTGGCGATAAAAACTGAAGTTATGCTTTTTGACATAAAGCGTTTAGGCGATATGATCACGCGGGAAATTACCCGCGGCGGACAGGTTTTTTTCGTCCATAACCGCATTGAGTCTATAGGCCGGATAGAGCAGTCGTTGAAAAAAGTTTTACCTAAACAGGCCAGGATAGAGGTTGTCCATGGAAGGATGGCCAGCCGGCAGATGGAAGAAGTGATGCTTAAATTTATCGATAAAAAGCTAGACTGCCTGCTATCTACAGCGATCGTTGAATCGGGCATAGATATCCCCACGGCCAATACGATCATTATCAACAATGCCCATCGTTTTGGCCTGGCTGATTTGCACCAGTTACGAGGAAGAGTCGGCCGCCATAATCTCCAGGCTTACTGTTATTTGGTTGCGCCGCCCAAGGAGAGCTTGTCTTCCGACGCCAGTGGCCGGCTTAAGATGATCGAGGAGTTTTCCCATCTTGGCGCCGGTTTTGAAGTGGCGATGAGTGATTTAGAGCTGCGGGGAGCCGGCAATATCCTCGGCCGAGAGCAGCACGGTTTTATTTGGATGGTCGGTTTTGATTTGTATTGTCGGCTGCTGAAAAAAGAGATAGAATATTTAAAGGAGGCGTTTAAACTCAATGTTAACTAAATTAAAAATAATCTCGTACTTTGTATTTTGGCTAGCGCTTATTTCTTTTACTTTATCTTTAGCGGCAGAAGACGTGGCTAAAATAATAGCCAAAGTCAATAATCAGGTAATAACTTCTAAAGATCTGGAGGATTATACTCAAGCTATACAATACCGTGTAGCTGATTTGGGGAGCGAGATCTCTCCGGAAAACCCTGGATTTCGCAAACAAGCTCTCCAGCGGTTGATCGAGGATAAGCTTATCCTCGATGAGGCAAAAAAAGAAAAAATATCCATACCTTTGGCAATGGTTGATGGCCGGCTCAACCAACTGATCGCTTCACATCTCTCGCGTACAGTCTTTGAAGAATCTTTAGTCCAGAGGGGTCTCACCGTAACCCAGCTTAAAGATAAGATCAAAGATCAATATTTGATGCGGGAAGTCATCGAGATGAAAGTAAGGTCTAATGTAAGCGTATTGCCGCAGGAAGTGAGTACCTATTACACTGAAAATAAAAACCAGATGTACGCTCCCTTAACTTATGTTTTTTATATTGCCACTGCCGAAAGCCAAAAAGTCGTAGAGGATATAGCCGCAAAAATCAAAACCGAAGGTTTAAACCAAGCTTTGAACGAACATCCTCAAGATTTAACCAGGATCGAATCAGCCAAAGATGAACTTAAACCCGAGATAGCCGCGGTAGTCAGTAAACTTAAAAAATCCGAGGTCGAGATGATTAAAATAGACGATTCATATTATTTGATTTATCTGGATGAACTTATTGAGCCGAAGCTTTTTTCGTTGCCTCAGGCTCAGGATAAGATTTATGCCTATCTTTGGGATAAAAAATTCAAGGAAAAATTTAGTGAATGGATTAAAACTTTAAAAGAGAAGTCAGTGATCAAAGTTTATGAGCAGGAATAAAAAGATCGTAATTACCAGCGGCGACCCGGCTGGCTGCGGGCCCTTGATCACTCTTGAGGCTATTAGGCAGTTTGGCAATAAAAATGTTGAGCTTATCGTAGTCGGCGACCGAAAGATTTTTCAACGATTTCCTGCCTACCAAAGCCTAAAGGCCAGAGCAAGATTTATCGATTTGAACACTCCGGGAATCAAAAATATCAGCCCGGGCAGAGTTTCCAGTTTATCCGGCAAAGCCAGCCTCGATTATCTTAAACAGGCTTTGGAAATAATTAAAAAAGATAAGATTAAAAGGCTGGTCACAGCTCCTTTGTCTAAAGAGGCAGTCCAGTCAATAAAGAAAAAGTTCAGCGGGCATACCGAATATTTACAAGATCATTTCCGGGCCGCCCAGGTGGAAATGATGATGGTTTCAAAACAGCTGAAAGTAGTACTTCTGACCAGGCATACAGTTTTAAGAAAAGCTGGAGCTTTAATTAATTCTAAAGATGTAGCCAAAACGCTGGAGTTGGTCTATACCTCGCTGAAGCAGCAGTTTAAAATAAAAAAACCGCGTATCGTGTTAGCGTCCTTTAACCCTCATGCCGGAGTTGATACTTTTTTAGAGAAAGAGGAGAAGGAGATAGTTTCGGGGATCAGCAAGTTTAAAGGAAAAACTTACGGGCCTTACCCGGCTGATAGCTTATTTACTAAAGATAATTTAAAGCTTTATGATTGTGTGATCTCGACTTATCATGACCAGGCAATGATCCCGTTTAAGCTTTTATCAATGAAGGACGGAATCAATCTTACTTTAGGCCTTCCGGTTATCCGCACCTCTCCGGCCCACGGCCCGGCTTTTGACTTGATCCGGCAGGATAAAAAGCCTTTTTCTTCCTCGATGCTTGAGGCGATAAAATTAGCAGTACAACTAACCAATTAAACCCCGGGGGTTTAAGCACCGAGGTCTAGGTGTAAGATGAAACAAAAGCGCTCTTTAGCTCAGGTGTTTTTAAAAGACCAGAAATACATCGAGAGGATTTTAGCCTCGTTGGATGTTGACAATGAAGTGGTTTTGGAAATCGGTTCAGGCCCGGGTGATATCAGCGAAGCTATTGCCCGGCGGGCCAAGAGTTTTTTTTGTCTGGAGATAGACCCGCGGTTTTGTGAACATTTGAGGAAAAGGCTTGAAAGGTATTCCAATACCCAAGTCATTGAGATTGATGCACTTAGATTTGATTTTTCCCGCCTGTCTGAAAAAGCAGTGGTTTTTGGAAATATTCCCTACCAGGTCAGTTCTAAACTTATCGATCGTCTTGTCCAATACCGAAAATTGGTTAAGCGGGTTTACCTTACTGTTCAGAAAGAGTTTGCCGAAAAACTTTTAGCCGGAGAATCGCTTCCTCAATATGGCACGATCAGCTGCCTTGTGCAGTATTATGCCAAGGTAAAAAAGATATTTGATATACCAGCCGGAAGTTTTAAGCCCCAACCGAAAGTAAACTCGACGTTTATAAAATTGGAGTTTTATCATAATTTGCCTCAGCCAGCCAGGGATGAAAAATTGCTTTTTCGGCTTATTGACCGGGCCTTTTCCCAGCGCCGTAAAAAAATAATTAATTCCTTGCCGCAAGAGGCGCGGGCTGCGTTCAGCTCTTTAGGGATAAGACCGGATCTAAGAGCTGAAAACCTGTCGCTAAAAGAGTATATAGCTATAGCTGATAAAGTATATTTCTTAACTAAAAAATAGTTTGAAAAGTACAAGCAGGGTGTTAAAATAATTTCAGGAAGGATTTTTAATGTTAGGCAGAAAAGTTTTTACCCTTATTGAGTTGATTGTAGTCATCGCTATCATCGCTATCCTTGCCGCCATCATCGCCCCTAATGTTTTTAGAGCTATTGAAAAAGCAAAGATTACCCGGGCCATAGCTGATTTTAAAAGTATCAAAACTGCCTGTCAGAGTTTTTATGCTGACACTGGAGAATGGCCTCATGTTTCTCGCGTTCAAAACTCCGGCTTACTATTAGATCCTGGAGGTTTATTGGGCTGGGACGGGCCGTATCTGGAAGGCAGTGTCGGAATGCATCCTTGGGCAGGTAGCTATCAAATTTCCAGCAACTCTGATTTTAGACCTCAAAACGGTATGAATGAGCTTAGTTTAGAATTTGAGGATTATTGTTATCCCAGAGGTCCAAACTATGCATGTATTTTGCCTATTGATTCTGCTAGAAAAATTGACTCGATGTTTGATGATGGGGATGAGCGTGCTGGAGTTTTTCAGAAGACAGGCACAGGAGATTACAACTTGTTATTGTATCGAGATGTTTGTGCTAGCTTGCCACCGCCGGGAGGACACTGTTTCTAGCGACTTATTACTTTTTTAATCTTTTAAAGCAGGGTAAATATGACAAATAAGACATTAGTTCATCATCGGCTCCCAAAAAAAGTACTTTTAAGCCTTAAAATAAATCCAAATTTAAAGGTTGAAGATTTGTTTTTGGAAGAATAGAGGTGCTTAGGTAAACATTGGTAGGAGCACCAAAAGCAATATAAGCTACGGAGGCGTCTATGTGTAAAGGTTTTACTCTTATCGAGTTGATTGTGGTTATCGCTATTATAGCTATATTGGCAGCAATCATTGCTCCTAATGCTTTTAAGGCTATTGAGAAGGCCAAGGTTGCCGCTGCCAAATCTGACGTAGCCACGCTTAAAAAAGCAGCCCTGCTTTTATATACCGATACTGGTAAATTTCCTAAAGGTTGTCCTCCTTACGCTATCACCACCTCAGTAGCGCTTCAGGCGATCAGAGGCGGACTGGTAGTCCGGCCTGAAGTGTATTTTGATGCTGGTACCGGATGCGGCTGGACCCAAAACGAAGTTGATTCCTGGGATGGGCCTTACATCGATGCTGGCCAGGCAGTCGATCCCTGGAAGGGTATTTATTGGTTGAGATATGACTATAATTGCAATAATGCAACTATAAATAATGCCTGTCCCGAAGGTTCTTCGGTAAGCCAGGTTTGTGAAAGTATCTGCCCGGATTATAGCTGTCAGATAGCAGTGATCCGTTCAAAAGGCCCCGATCAAACCATACATACTTGTGATGACGTTCTGGCCGCGGTTGGCGATAATTGATCTATGGTAAAAAATCACCCCTTAGCCCATCACCGGCCGCAATGGAAAACTCACATTGGATTTCTTTTAGCTGCTATCGGTTCAGCCATCGGTTTAGGTAATATTTGGCGTTTTTCCTACCTTTGTTATAAAAACGGCGGCGGCGCGTTTTTAATCCCTTACTTGATCGCCCTTTTTATTGTCGGCATTCCTTTGATGATTTTAGAGATCGGCTTGGGCCATAAGATGCGTGGTTCAGCTCCGGCTGCTTTTGCCAGTATTTCCAAAAAGTGGGAATGGCTGGGCTGGTGGCAGGTGATTTTTGTGATGTTTGGGATAGTGCTCTATTATTCGGTAGTCATCTCCTGGTGTCTAAGTTTTTTATTTTTCTCCTTTAAACTCAGTTGGTTACCTGACCCTAATAGCTTCTTTTTTAACCAGTTTCTAATGGCTTCCAGCGGCCCTTTTGATATCGGCCAGCTGCGCACACCGATTGTTTTTTCGCTTCTTTTGGTCTGGCTGTTTAACTGGCTGATTGTTTTTAGCGGGGTTACCAAAGGCCTTGAGCGGGCTAATAAGATTTTTATGCCGCTACTGTTTTTCTTAACCGCAATTATTGTTTTTTGGGGCTTGCGTCTTCCCGGCGCGGCTGAAGGCTTAAAAGTTTATTTGCGGCCGGATTTCAGCCGGCTTTGGGATATCAAGGTTTGGATGGATGCCTTCAGTCAGATATTTTTTACGCTCAGTCTGGGTTTTGGCATTATGATTGCTTATGCTTCTTATCTTCCCCAGAAAAGCGAGATCGTCAGAGATTCTTTGATTATCAGCGGAGCGAATTGTGCATTTTCGTTGTTTGCTGGTTTCGGGGTATTTTCGGTTTTGGGTTATATGGCTCATACTACCGGCCAGCCGGTAACCGAGGTAGTAACTGAATCTATTGGCCTGGCATTTGTAGCTTTTCCTAAAGCCATCAGCCTCTTGCCGTATTTTGCTAAGTTTTTTGGCGTGTTGTTTTTCATGAGT
>Ga0180009_10005358_pt1 | contig 13779 bp, 10 predicted proteins | sample OS_PC_MetaG_FD_123537 | JGI IMG/M metagenome (GOLD analysis project Ga0180009, IMG submission 123537) | Groundwater microbial communities from the Aspo Hard Rock Laboratory (HRL) deep subsurface site, Sweden - OS_PC_MetaG | ecosystem: Environmental > Aquatic > Deep subsurface > Groundwater... | reverse complement strand
GTGCCGCCGACGGTAACGGTCAGCGGATCGCTCGCAAGCGCCGGACCGGCGATGAGGCCGGCCGAGACGAGAGCAGTCGTCCCAAGGAGAGTCTTTTTCATGTGTTCCTCGCAGTATCAGCTATGAGCTGTTCCATTTGTACGAGCCAGCGGAATTCTCCCCCGTAGCTCGTGCATCGCCGGGCCGACCGAAACTGCCCCCCGAGCGCGTGTATCGATTAATCCGTTGATAACCGCCGCGGGTCAAGCAAACCTCTCCGCATGACGATGGAATGTCAGTCGATGTTGCGCAAAGGGCACAAATCCCTTTACGAGCGTTAACCAATGCAATTGTTTGGCCGGCTATGCTGGTTTCGCAATGTCAGTTCTTCAGCATTGAAGCGGACTCTCGCGCGCCGGACAGATCATCCGGAGGACCGGGACAGGGATCGGGCGGGACGCGGGGCTCAGCCGGTTTGTGCTTTTCGGGTCACATATTCCACCGCCGCCCGTCGCGTTTGGCACGCGGAGGCATGGGAGGAGAGACGGGTTTCAATCTGGATATGCGCGATTGCGGGAGGTGGGCTTATCTCGTTATAAAGGCGCGCTGGCTGCGGAACGCGGCAGGCATGCGAATTCACTTGCTCTCCGCAAGCCGATCACGCAAGAAACGGCGGACAGAGGGGCGTAACGCGAGAGGCTTGCCGTAAATTGATGACCTATCACGGACTGACACGCGCGAAACCGGCCGTCGCGGCGCTCCTGTGCGCGGCTTTTCTGGGCCTTGCGGCCTGCGGGCCCACGGAGTCGAACTTCCCCGGCCAGCCGACAGGCCAGGGCGGCCCCAACAACCCGACGGGCAAGGAACGCGAGTCGATTTTCGGCGAGGACGGCCTGCAGCTCTTCGGTGGCGGCGCGGAGGAAAATCTCGGTGGCGGCGGCATCGGCGTGAACAGCTTCCTGTGGCGCGCCTCGCTCGACACGATTTCCTTCATGCCGCTCGCCTCCGCCGACCCCTTCGGCGGTGTCATCATCACCGACTGGTACCAGGATCCCAAGGCCACCGGCGAACGCTTCAAGGTGACGGTTTATATTCTCGACAAGCGGCTCCGCGCCGATGGCGTGAAAGTCGCCGTTTTCCGCCAGAACAAATCCGAGAGCGGCGAATGGGTCGACGCGCCCGTTTCCGGCGCCACGGGCCCGCAGATCGAAAACGCCATTCTCGTCCGCGCCCGCCAGCTTCGAATCAACACGATCGAGGCACAGGAACAGAAGTAAGCCCGGACCGGGCGGACAGCGGGGCACGCACTCGGGGAGAGGGCCAGGGCACCCGCCTCCGCCCCGGTTCCCGTCCCGAGAGACCCCGCAAGACCATGTCCACACGTTACAACGCGCGCACCGCCGAGCCGAAATGGCAGAAGATCTGGGAGGAGCGCGGCGACTTCCTGACCCGCGACCCTGCCGGCGATGGCGCGGACGCCAAGCCCAAATATTATGTTCTCGAAATGTTCCCGTACCCGTCGGGGCGCATCCATATGGGCCATGTCCGCAACTACACGATCGGCGACGCCATCGCGCGCTTCCGGCGTGCGCGCGGCTACAATGTGCTGCACCCGATGGGCTGGGATGCCTTCGGCATGCCGGCCGAGAATGCCGCGATGGAGAAGAACGTCCATCCCAAGGGCTGGACCTACGACAACATTGCCGCGATGCGCACGCAGTTGAAATCGATCGGTCTCGCGATCGACTGGAGCCGCGAATTCGCGACCTGCGACCCTGAATATTACGGTCAGGAGCAGGCGCTCTTTCTCGACATGCTGGAAGCCGGCATCGTCACCCGCCGCAAGAGCATGGTGAACTGGGACCCGGTCGACAACACGGTGCTCGCAAACGAGCAGGTGATCGACGGCCGCGGCTGGCGCTCCGGCGCGCTGGTCGAGCGGCGCGAACTCACGCAATGGTTCCTGAAGATTTCCGACTTCGCCGACGACCTGCTCGACGGTCTCGAGACCTTGACGCACTGGCCGGAAAAGGTCCGGCTGATGCAGAAGAACTGGATCGGCCGCTCGGAAGGTGCGCGCGTCTTCTTCCCGCTCGACGGCGTGCCCGGCGAAGCGGATTACAGGCTCGAAGTCTTCACGACCCGTCCCGATACGCTTTTCGGCGCGAGCTTCTGCGCGGTCTCTCCGCATCATCCGCTCGCCCAGATGCTGGCCAAGGACAATCCGGCGCTCACCGGCTTCATCCGCAAATGCGACCAGATCGGCACCTCCGAAGAGGCGATCGAGACGGCGGAGAAGACGGGTTTCGACACCGGCCTCACCGCGCGCCATCCCTTCATCGAGGGCAAGACGCTCCCCGTCTTTGTCGCGAATTTCGTGCTGATGGAATACGGCACCGGCGCGATCTTCGCCTGCCCCGCGCATGACCAGCGCGACTTCGACTTCGCGAAAAAATACGGGCTCCCGATCGTTCCCGTCGTGACGCCGAAGGACCGCGCGGAAGATCCCGCGTGGGGCGCCGAACTCATCGCCGGCACGGAAGCCTTCACGGGCGACGGTGTCGCCGTCAATTCGGAATTCCTGAACGGCCTCGACGTCACCGCCGCAAAGCGCGCCGCGATCGGAAAGCTCGAGGCGCTCGGCCTCGGCGAAGGCACGGTCAATTACCGCCTGCGCGACTGGGGCATTTCGCGCCAGCGCTACTGGGGTTGCCCGATCCCGGTGATCCATTGCGAGGCTTGCGGCGTCGTGCCGGTGCCGCGCGACCAACTGCCGGTCATACTTCCCGACGACGTGACCTTCGACCTGCCCGGCAATCCGCTCGACCGCCATCCGGCATGGAAGCATGTCGCCTGTCCGCAATGCGGAAAGCCCGCGCGCCGCGAGACGGATACGTTCGATACTTTCGTCGACAGCTCCTGGTATTTCGCGCGCTTCACCGCGCCCGATGCGAAGACGCCGACAGACAAGGAAACCGCAAACCGCTGGCTCCCGGTCGACCAATATATCGGCGGCATCGAGCACGCGATCCTGCATCTTCTCTATGCGCGCTTCTTCACCCGCGCCATGCACAAGACCGGACACCTGTCGGTCGACGAGCCTTTCGCCGGGCTCTTCACGCAAGGCATGGTGAACCACGAGACCTATCGCGACGAGGAAGGCCGCTGGGTGCCGCCGGAAGAGGCCGTCATCGAAACGGTGAACGGCAAGCGCGTTGCAAGGCATGTCGAGACCGGCGCGCCGATTCGCATCGGCGCCATCGAGAAGATGTCGAAGTCGAAGAAGAATACGGTCGACCCCGAAGACATCATCGCGAAATACGGCGCCGATACCGCGCGCTGGTTCATGCTGTCCGACAGCCCGCCCGACCGCGACGTGCAATGGTCCGACCAGGGCGCGGAAGGCGCCTGGCGCTTCACGCAGCGCCTCTGGCGCATGGTGAGCGGCGCGGCAGGGAGCATCGCAGCGAAGGGCGCGCCCATGCCCGCCGCGTTCGGCGAGGAGACAGCGGTGCTGCGCCGGGCCGCGCATCAGGCGCTGGCGGCGGCGGCTGACGACTTCGACAATCTGCGTTTCAACCGCGCCGTTGCCCGCGTCTACGAACTCGCCAATGCGATTGCGGCTTTCGCACCTGCGGAACCGGAGAAGGACGACGCGAAATGGTCGCTGCGCGAGGCGCTGGAGATCATCGTCCAGATCGTCGGCCCGATGATGCCGCATCTTGCGGAGGAGTGCTGGGAAACGCTTGGGCACGAGACGCCGCTGGCCGGCACTGAATGGCCGGTTGCCGACAAGGCCCTCCTCGTGGAAGACTCCGTCACCATTGCCGTGCAGGTGAACGGCAAGCGCCGCGACGAGCTAACCATCGCTCGCGACGCGGACAGGGAAACGGTGGAACGCGCGGCGCTCGCGCTCGACAAGGTGGAGAAGGCGATCGATGGAAAACCCGTCCGCAAGGTCATCGTGGTGCCCGGCAAGATCGTCAACATCGTGGCCTGAGATGAAGCGTCTCGCCGCACCGCTGATCGCGCTTCTGCTGCTGACACCGCTCGCTGCCTGCGGTTTCTCGCCGCTCTATGCCGAGCGCAACGGTGTTGCGGTGACGGGCGAGCTCGCGCAGGTCGATGTGAGCGCGCCGGACGACGTGCTTGGCCGCGAGATCAAGTTCGGCCTGCTCGACCTTCTCTCCTCCACCGGCAACCCGCCGCCGAACGCGCCCTACATTCTCGAGATTACGCCCGTGCTCTACAACGAGGACGTCGCCGTCGAGCGCGACGCGGATGTGACGCGCCAGAACATCGCGCTTCTCGTGCCCTTCCGTCTGGTGAAGGCCGACACGAAGGAAACGCTGCTGCGCTCGACCTCGCGCTCGCGCTCTTCCTACAATCGCGTCGAGTCGGAATATGCCAATATCGTCGCCAGCAGCGACGCGCGCGGGCGCATCGCCAAGGCGGCGGCAAACGACATCAAGCTGCAGCTCTCGATCTATTTCGACCGCGCGGCAAAAGCCGGCGGCTAGGCGGGCGCGCCTTGAAAATAGCACCGCGCGATGCCGACCGTTTCGTCAGGAGCCCCGATGCGACGGCGCTTGCGGTTCTCGTCTACGGTCCTGATGCCGGGCTCGTCCGTGAGCGGATCGAGACCATGTTGCGGACCGTCGTCGACGATCCGGCCGACCCTTTCCGGATTTCGGAACTTTCCGACAGCGATCTGAAACAGGATCCCGCCCGCCTTTCCGACGAGGCGGCGTCGATCGCCATGCTCGGCGGCAGGCGCGTGGTGCGCGTGCGTGGCGCGGCGGATGGCAGCGCGAAAGTTTTCGAAAGTTTTCTTTCCGATCCCGCCGGCGACGCGCTGATCCTTGTCGAGGCGGGCGAGCTTGGACCGCGCTCCTCGCTGCGCACGCTCTTCGAGAGCGCGAAGAACGCGGCGGCGATTGCCTGTTATGCCGACGGACGGGAACAGATCGAGAGCCTGATCCGCGCGCGGCTTGCCGCGGAAGACCTCGTTCCCGAGCCCGCGGCGCTCGATTATCTTTTGCAGAACCTCGGCTCCGACCGCGGCGTAACGCAGAACGAGCTTGAAAAGCTCATCCTTTATGCGGGACCGAAAGCGGCGGCGGACAAGCCCGGCGGGAAGCGCATCGTGACGCTCGACGATGCGCGCGCAAGTGTCGGCGACAATGCAGGCACGAGCCTCGATGAGGTGATCGACGCCGCGATGACGGGCGACCTCGACGGGCTCGACACGGCGCTCGCCCGCGCTCGCGCCGCCGACACCAACGCCATCGCGATCCTGAACGCGCTTTCGCGCCACCTGATGCAGCTTCATCTCGCCGCCGCGCGCCTCGAAAGCGGCAGCGATGCGGAAGGCGCGCTGCGCGGCTTCCGGCCGCCGCTGCACTTCAGCCGAAAACCTTCCGTACAAGGACAAATGAGGCTGTGGAACCGGCGGCGCCTCGACCGGGCGCTGGCGCTTGCCCTTGAGGCGGAGGGGCAATGCAAATCGACCGGCCAGCCCGATGTCTCGATCTGCGGCCAGACGCTTTTCCGGATTGCGCAAGGCGCGCGGTCGGCGCGCCGGTAGTTGGAAGATGGGCGCGGTCGGCGCGCCGGTAGAACCGCGATATCCCTGAAAAGGGGGACAAGTCGGGCTCTCTGTCACACGAATGTCATTGAAGCGTCATGAACGGCACCCTTGTCCCCGCTGTGCCGGAAGAACCACACCCCCGTGCAGTGTTGCAACGGCAGACAGGCCACAGAGGGGATAAGACGGAGCGGCCTCTGGATCGCTCAAATCGCCGTCATGACCCGGCTTGCCCGGGTCATCCACGTCTTACTTGATCTCAGAACGGTGAAGACGTGGATGGCCCGCATGAAGCGGGCCATGACGATTTAATGGAATGCAGAAAATAACCGATCGGGAAGACCATCCGTACCCGGATGAATTTCCCTACTGCATCTTCTGGGCGGTGCGGCCGGCGAGGCGGCGGCAGATTTCGTCGAGCTGCTCGAGCGTCTTGTAGGCGATCTTCACCTCGCCGCCCTTGTCGCCCGAAAAGGAAATCTCGACCTTGAGCCCGAGCTGGTCGGAAATGTTTTTCTCAAGCGCCAGCGTGTCGGCGTCCTTGTCGGGCTTCGGGAGCGACTTCGGCCGGGCGCTCGCGCCCGCCGCATCGGGCTTGCGGGTCAGCGCTTCGGCTTCGCGCGCCGAGAGACCCTTGGCGACGATCTCGCGGGCGAAACTTTCGGCTTGCCCGTGGCCGATCAGCGGACGGGCCTGGCCGGCCGACAGCTTGCCCTCCTCGATGAGCCCCCGGACGCTGTCGGGCAGTGAGAGAAGGCGCAAGGTGTTGGCGACATGGGAACGGCTCTTGCCGATGAGCTTCGAAAGCTGGTTCTGCGTATAGCTGAACTGCTGCATGAGGCGCTCATAGCCCGCCGCCTCTTCGACGGCGTTGAGGTCGGCGCGCTGCACATTTTCGATGATCGCGATTTCGAGCGATTCGGCGTCGCTCAATTCCTTGACGATCACCGGCACCTGATGGAGCTGCGCGGCCTGCGCGGCACGCCAGCGCCGTTCGCCGGCGACGATCTCGAAGCGGCTCTCTTCGCCCGGCACGGGGCGCACCACGATCGGCTGCAGGATGCCCTTCTCGCGGATCGAGTTCGACAGGTCTTCCAGATCTTCGGGCCTGAAAGTGTGGCGCGGCTGGAAGGGGTTCGCGCGCAGGAACTCGATCGGCACCTCGCGCACGCCCTTGGGCGCCGGTGCTTCCCTGTCGCCAAGCGCGAAGGCGGTGTCCTCGCCGATCAGCGCCGCCAGACCACGTCCAAGCCGGCTCGGGGTTTCCTCTGCCATTGCCATCGCTTCCCTTCCAATTTCTTCCCTGGGCCTTTTTACCGGCCGCCCGCCCCCGGCCCGGCCGCCCCGCCGGTAGAACCGGTAGGGCCTCTCCCATCATTTACCGAAATCGCGGAAAACCGCCACCGGGCCAAGTTTCCGCCTTACACCAGCACTACCTTGTATGACCCATAATACAATAGTTTCAAACCGTTAGGAGGCGTTGTTAAGACGGGTCACGCCGCCTCCCCTGCCCGGCCGGTCTCAGGCCGCGCTTTTGCGCAAGCGCCGCTCGCGCTGGATCATCTCGGCGGCCAGTTTCATATAGGCCTTGCTGCCCGCACAGCGATGATCGTAGACCAGCGCCGGCTTGCCATAGGACGGCGCCTCGGAGATGCGGACATTACGCGGAATGACCGTGCGGTAGACCTTGTCGCCGAGATAGGAGCGCACATCGGAGGCCACCTGGTCGGAAAGCTTGTTGCGCTGATCGAACATGGTGAGCACGATGCCCTGAATGTCGAGACGCGGATTGAGGCTGGTCTTGACGCGCTCGACGGTGCGCAGGAGCTGGCTCAAACCTTCCAGCGCGAAGAACTCGCATTGCAGCGGAACGAGGATCGCATCCGCCGCCGTCATCGCATTGATGGTGAGCAGGTTGAGCGAGGGCGGGCAGTCGATCAGCAGATAGGAATAGGGCCGCGAGGTGCTCTGCTTCTCGGCATCGCTCTCGCCACGGGTCTTGCCATGGCGCGGCATGCGCGACAGCGCATCGCGCAGGCGATGCGAACGGCGCTGCACGCTGGCAAGCTCAAGCTCGGCGCCGAGCAGATCCATCGTGGACGGAACAATATCGAGGCCGGGCACCTTCGTCGCAACGATTGCATCTTCGATCAGCGCCGCGCCGATCAGCACGTCATAGGCGGAAACCTTGCGCTCGTTGCGGCCAATGCCGAGGCCCGTGCTGGCATTGCCTTGCGGATCGAGGTCGACGATCAGCACACGCTCGCCGACAGCGGCAAGCGCGGTGCCGAGATTGATTGCCGTCGTCGTCTTGCCGACGCCGCCTTTCTGGTTGGCGACAACCAGGATACGAGGACGATCCGTGGACGGAGCAATCAGCGGAGCGCTGCCTTCGGCAGGAATGGCGCTTCCGGCGCTTCGGGCCGCGTCAGTCACCAGCATCTTGTCGATCTGTTCCATGAAGGCCTCGCAGCATCAGCACGGAACCCGCCGGATCCGACTGAGAGGGGTGAAGGTCGGCCTCGAATATCCAGCTTTTTCGGGCTAAGGTCAATTCGTCCTGCACCCCCTGCCCCTTTAAAAACAGCCCAACCGTCTGCGGACCGAAAAGCGGCGCGGCCCAAAAGAGAAGCCGGTCGAGCGGCGCCAGCGCCCGCGCCGATACCACATCGAAGACGCTCTGCGCCGCCGCGAAATCCTCGATCCGGCAATTATGGATAATGGCAGGGGCTTCCGTCGCCCGCGCCACTTCGCGCATGAAGATGGATTTGCGCTGGTCGCTCTCGACCAGATGCATCTCGAAGCCCGGCCTTCCGGCCAGCAGAATGGCGACCACAAGGCCCGGAAACCCGCCGCCGCTGCCGAGATCGGCCCAGCGCCGGGCACCCTCCGGCGCCAGTGCCGCAAGCTGGGCGGAATCGAGCATATGCCGCCGCCAAAGCTCCGGCAGCGTGCTGGCGGAGACGAGATTTATGGATTTCTGCCACTTGATGAGAAGGGCCTCGTATCGCGCGAGCCGCTCCATTGTTTCACGTGAAACACCAAGAAGGGCGGAAAAGGATTCCGCATCAACGACTTGCGGCCCTCCCCCTACTACATGTTGGGACATACCAGGTATGGTGCCTCAAGCTGTGCGCTTTTGTTTCACGTGAATCATCAAGGCTGTAAGCGCCGCCGGGGTCACGCCATCGACCCGCGCCGCCTGACCGAGCGTCGCCGGACGCGCCGCGGAAAGCTTCTGCCGGACCTCGGAGGAAAGCCCGCCAATGCGCCCGTAATCCAGTTCGGAGGGGAGTTTCATCCCCTCATCCTTCCGGAATGCCCTGATATCGGCCTCCTGCCGCTCCAGATAGCCCGCATATTGGGCTTCGATCTCCATCTGCTCCCCGATAGCGGGCGCGAACCCGCCCAGCACAGGCCAAATAACGACCAGCCGGGCCACATCCACATCCGGATAGGCAAGCAGATCCATCGCATTGCGCGCCACGCCGTCCTGATTGACCCGGAGGCCCCGCTTGTTGAGTTCGCTGGGGCTGAGCTTCAGGCTCTCGCAAAGGGCGCGCGCCGCTTCCAGCGTCCGCATCCGCGCCCCGAAGGTTTCCGCCCTCTCCTCGCCCACGACGCCCGCGCCGATACCCGCCGCCGTCAGGCGCTGGTCGGCATTGTCCGCCCTGAGCGTTAGCCGGTATTCGGCCCGCGAGGTGAACATCCGATAGGGCTCGCTGACGCCCTTTGTGATGAGGTCGTCGATCATGACCCCCGTATAGGCCTGCGCCCGGTCAAGGATCAGAGGTTCCGCGCCCGCCGCCGCCAGCGCTGCGTTGAGCCCGGCCATCAGCCCCTGCGCGGCGGCCTCCTCGTAACCCGTGGTGCCGTTGATCTGACCCGCCAGGTAAAGACCGGGCAGCCGGCGCGTCTCCAGCGTGGGCGTGAGTTCGCGCGGGTCGATATAGTCATATTCGATGGCATAGCCCGCCCGGCGCATGACCACATTCTCAAGGCCCGGGATGGTCTTGAGGAAGGCAAGCTGCACCTCTTCGGGCAGGGCCGTGGAAATCCCGTTCGGATAGATCGTGTCGTCGTCGAGGCCCTCGGGCTCCAGAAAGATCTGGTGGCTGTCGCGCTCCCGGAACCGCACCACCTTGTCCTCGATGGAAGGGCAATAGCGCGGGCCAACACCCTCGATCTGGCCGGAATAGACCGGCGAGAATTTCAGGTTCTCCTCAATGATCCGGTGGCCCGCCGCCGTCGTCCGGGTGATATGGCAGGGCACCTGACGTGTCGAGATTTCCGCCGTCAGGAAGGAAAAGGGTACGGGCGGATTGTCGCCCGGCTGCACTTCGAGCTCGCCCCAGGCGATGCTGCCCCCGGCAAGGCGCGGCGGCGTGCCCGTCTTGAGCCGTCCGAGATGAAAGCCAAGCCCGTAAAGCCGGTCGGAAAGGCCAAGCGCCGGCGCCTCCCCCACACGGCCTGCCGGGATGCGGCTCGTGCCCAGATGAATCATGCCGCGCAGGAAAGTGCCGGTGGTAAGGACCACGCGGGCTGATTTCCACTGCCGCCCATCCTCGGCGATGACACCCCTCACCTCGCCCCTCTCGACCAGCAGATCGCAGACGGCCGCCTCGATCGTCTCGAGATTGCGATGGGTCAGGATCGCGGCCTGCATGGCCTCGCGATAGAGCCTGCGGTCGGCCTGGGCGCGGGGGCCGCGAACGGCCGGGCCCTTGCGCCGGTTGAGCAGGCGGAACTGGATGCCCGCGGCATCGGCGACGCGGCCCATCAGCCCGTCGAGCGCATCGATCTCGCGCACGAGATGCCCCTTGCCGAGACCGCCAATGGCCGGGTTGCAGGACATCTCGCCAATGGTCGAAATCTTGTGCGTGATGAGCGCGGTGCGCGCACCGGCCCGCGCGGCGGCAGAGGCCGCCTCGCAGCCCGCATGGCCGCCGCCGATCACGATCACATCGAATTCGCGCGTCATTGAAAACACCGGTGAAGGAAAAATGCCTGTGGCCGTAAGAACGGATTCACGCGAGAGCAATAGTCGCTGAGGCCTGCCCCGTCAAACTTTTCCACAAGAGTCGAATCGCGATTCCACCGAGTTGAGGATTCTGCCGCAAGTGATTGAAGCGGAATCGGATTCGAGGCTTCCTCCTGTTTCACGTGAAACAGGCCCGCTAAGCGGGACACTCCAAACATCGTTATGACCCGGCCCTCCTTTAAACTTATTTGGCGGGTCATCCACGTCTTTGCCGGGCAGCACGAAGAAAGACGTGGATGGCCCGCATAAAGCGGGCCATGACGACCAGGGGGACAAGGTCCGAACGCGAAGTCAAAGCAGGAGAAGCGTCTATTTCCCGATGCAGAAGTCGCGGAAAATCACGTCGAGCAGATCCTCGACATCGACGCGGCCGGTGATGCGGCCAAGCGCGCGGGCGGCGAGACGGAGATCCTCGGCGGCGAGCTCGGCCGGCCGTTCCGCCTTCAACGCCTCCGCCGCGCGAGCAAGCGAGGCGGCGCATTCGCCAAGCCCCTCGCGATGGCGGGCGCGGGTGATGAGCGGATGCTCCTGGGTTTCATAGGCCGCGCCGACACGTTCGCGGAGGGTGGCTTCGAGAAGGTCGAGCCCCTGCCCCGTCAGCGCCGAAACGCCGAGGGCACCGGGCGGCACGTCGCCGCCGAGATCGAGCTTGTTGAGGACGCGGATGTCGCCCTCGCGCGCCAGCGAGAAATCGCCGCCTGCGCCGGGGGCGGTGATGACGAGGCGGAGATCGGCCGCCTCGGCCCGCGCCAGTGCCCGGCGCACGCCCTCCTGCTCGATGGCGCCCGCCGCCTCGCGCAATCCCGCCGTGTCGGCCAGCGTGACGGGCACGCCACCGAGATCCAGCCGGATTTCGAGGACGTCGCGCGTCGTTCCCGCCTCTTCCGAGACGATGGCGGCCTCGCGCCCGGCGAGACGGTTGAGAAGGCTCGACTTGCCCGCATTCGGCGGACCAACAATCGCGACCTCGATACCGTCGCGCAGCCGCTCGCCCTTGCGCCCGTCATCGAGATGGGCGGCGATTTCGGCGGCGAGCGCCTCGATCTCGGGGAGGAGCTTGCGTGTGAGGCCGCCCGGCACCTCCTCGTCGGGAAAGTCGATCTCGGCCTCGGCATAAGCGAGCGCCTTGATGAGCCGCGCGCGCCAGCCCTCATAGAGCCGCCCGAGCGCGCCTTCCATCTGGCGCAGCGCCTGGATGCGCTGCGCCTCGGTCTCGGCGTCGATGAGATCGGCAAGGCCCTCGACTTCGGTGAGGTCGAGCCTGCCGTTCTCGAAGGCGCGGCGCGTGAACTCGCCGGGCTGGGCGGCGCGAAGCCCCGGCAGCACGGACAGCGCGCGCAGCATCGCGGCGACGACGGCGCGGCCGCCATGGATGTGCAGCTCGCAGACATCCTCGCCGGTGAAACTTGCAGGCCCCTCGAAGAACAGAACGAGTCCGCGGTCGAGCGGCGCTTGCGTTTGCGGATCGCGGAAACGCCTGAGCCGCGCCTCGCGCGGAGGCCCCGGCGCCACGCCGGTGAGTGCGAGAACGGCGTCGCACGCATGCGGTCCCGACAGGCGCAGCACGGCAATGCCGGCGCGTCCCGCCGCCGTCGACAGGGCGTAAATCGTTTCCACTGCGCTGCAATCCGTTACCGGTGGCTCTAGGATTCTTTCTTCGCACCGTCTTTTTTCGGCGCAGGCTTCTTGCCGCCGCCCATCGCCGTTTGCGCCATGCCCCAGAGCAGGTTCTGGAACTGCTCGAGCCCCTGCGCGCCGACCGGCATGATCGCCTTCACGATTTGCTCGGGATCGATATAGGACATGTTCGAGGCGAGGCGCTTTTCGAGCTCGGCAATCAGGCGCTGCTGCATCGGTTCGAGGTCGGGCAGTCCCATCAGCCGCCGCGCTTCGACGGGCGTCAGTTCGACATCGATTGTGACTTTCATCGCCTTATCTCTTTCTCGACGGGGCGGAGGGATTGCCCCACATTGCCGCAACAAATCGCGGTAACAAATCCCCTAACACATCATTGTCTCAAGTGAACCGTCCGGAAGCTCTCATGTCACGAAATTTCCTCAGCGCCGAAACGAGCCCCTATCTCCTCCAGCACGCGAACAACCCCGTGCATTGGCGGCCTTGGGGGCCGGAAGCGCTCGCCGCCGCGAAGCGCGAGAAGAAACCGATCCTGCTTTCGGTCGGTTATGCCGCCTGCCACTGGTGCCATGTGATGGCGCATGAAAGCTTCGAGGATGAGGGTGTCGCCGCGGTGATGAACGAGCACTTCGTCAACATCAAGGTCGACCGCGAGGAACGTCCCGACATCGATGCGATCTACATGTCGGCGCTGCACCTCCTCGGGCAGCAGGGCGGCTGGCCGCTGACCATGTTCCTGACGCCGGACGGCGAACCCTTCTGGGGCGGCACCTATTTTCCGAAGGAAGCCGCCTATGGGCGTCCCGGCTTCGCCGATGTGCTGACCGAAGTCGCGCGCATCTTTCGCGAGGAACCGGCCAAGGTCTACAAGAACCGCGCGGCGCTGACCGAGGCGCTGAAGACCCAGGCCGAGACCGCGCGGCCCGGCGAGCCGACGCCGCAGGTGCCGGTCGTCGTCGCCGAAAAACTCGCCGAGATCATGGACCCGGAAAATGGCGGCATTCGCGGGGCGCCGAAATTTCCACAAGTCCCCCTGCTCTCGCTTCTGTGGCGCGCGCATCTGCGGACCGGCCGCGAGGGTTTCGCCGCCCCCGTCATCCGCGCCCTCGACCATATGTCCGAAGGCGGCATTTACGATCATCTGGGCGGCGGCTTCGCACGCTATTCGGTGGACGAGTTCTGGCTCGCCCCGCATTTCGAGAAGATGCTCTACGACAATGCCCTTCTGATCGATCTTCTGACGCTGGTCTGGGCCGAAACCGGCAAGCCGCTTTACGCGCGCCGCGTGCGCGAGACGGTGGAATGGGTCGCCCGCGAGATGACGGTCGACGGCGGCGCCGAGCAAGGAGCGGCGTCCCGCCGCGAGGCGCAAAACAAAAAAGCCTTCGCGGCATCGCTCGATGCCGACAGCGAGGGCGTCGAGGGCAAGTTCTATGTCTGGTCCGAAGCCGAGATCGACAATCTCTTCACGCCCGGCGAGGCAACGCTCTTCAAGCGCTTCTACGGCGTGACCGGCGAGGGCAACTGGGAGCACACC
>Ga0180009_10005357_pt1 | contig 13779 bp, 15 predicted proteins | sample OS_PC_MetaG_FD_123537 | JGI IMG/M metagenome (GOLD analysis project Ga0180009, IMG submission 123537) | Groundwater microbial communities from the Aspo Hard Rock Laboratory (HRL) deep subsurface site, Sweden - OS_PC_MetaG | ecosystem: Environmental > Aquatic > Deep subsurface > Groundwater... | reverse complement strand
TAAAAGGCCATTTTCAGGGGTAAAATTGCCCCCGTAAGGAACTCCTGGTTCACGAAGCTCGTAACTTTTTTCGCTGCCAACAATCTTTCGACCTTTCGCCTTAATTCCAAGCTTTTTTATTGTAGCCTCAATGAATGCTTTACTTCCAACTGCTATACTCTCTGTCCATTTACTATCTCGTGATTGATTCCTCGTGGCGAGATCCTCTTCAATCCTCTTTCTGCAGAATTCTTGTAGTTCTCCTATATCTTTCATTTGCAGCAATGGTATCAATCTATTGTAATCTATAAGTGAGTATCTTTGACGAAGATTTTGTATCTCATTATAACCACAGAAAAGCCACTCCCCCGGATGCTTTACAACCCCAGCCCGAACCATATTTACCCTGTTAAATAAGATTTGAGCCTCCTTTTCAGAAACATTTTTCCATGGTAGGGTTTAAGATACCTCTTTCTTTTTGTTGCATCATTTTGATCAAGACAGGCTTTATAATATACCAGCCTGAGTGGCCTTCTATCCCTCGTTGATTCGACCAATCCTTTCTCGTGCTGCTCAAATCTTAGCTTAAGATTTCATTATAACCTGTATAGAGATTGCCATCTTTTTCGCTTTACAAAATATAAGTGTAGTGGAACATGCCTTCTTCAAGCTATTTAACAGGGTGAATATAAATGTATACCATACATTTGAATAGGTGTTCATCAAACGCAACAGCAGTCGCATGATAACGGTCTTCCCAAAAGGCTCCTTTTCGGCTTTTTCGTTGATTATATTCTTGTCCCATTCTACCGGCTATTAATTGTATAGATTTGGGGATCGTATCTCTCTCTCCGTTGTCCGAAACCATAAGATGTATATGGTTTGATGTAACCATATAATTCAATATGCTTAGCCCATACCTCTTTTTTGCTTCAAATAGCCATTTGATCCAAAGATGCCTATCTCGGTCAAATTTTAAAAGAAACTCTTTCTTGTGACATCTATGCGTGATTTACCCCGTGAAATGCGGAGCCTATTTCACTGGGGTATGCCAAACATATCCTGGTATGTAATGTCGATTTGCCCTTGGCATTTAATCTAACCCTCCTTGTTAATTTCATCCCTCAACCTCCTAGAACACATAAAAGTCACCACCCTCCTCTTCCGTATCATCTTATCTTCCCCCGTGGCAGGATTCCTCCCCATCCGCTCGTGCTTATCTCTCACGCAGAATTTACCCAATCCAGAGATCAAGATATCTTCCCCTGATTCAATGGTATCTCTTATGATATCCAGGAGGGATTCAACTATGGCAGCGGATCTCCTTTTGGGGAGATTGAGGTGGTTATGGATGGAATTTATGAGGTCATTTTCTGTGAGGTTCATGGGGTGGGTGCTCCTGATACAAGTTTTGGGTATTTCTAATACATTTCGGATGTTAATGGCAACGAGATTATTTTTAATGCGACACTTTGTCAAAGAATTAAGATGGTTGCGGTGATTGGAGGATATCTTGGACTGGGAATTGATCCATTAACCTGTAAGACATAGGGGACCTACACATTTTACAAAAATATTTTTATTCAATCCTTAATAGTATTTCAGTCTCAAACCTTCATTTCACCCAATAGACTTTTGTCAATCATGTAGGTTTGACCCTATTTTTTCCTGACTTCATGAATCAGGCCTATATTCTTAACCAAATTGAACAGGCCAAGCAGACCCATGATATTGAAACCGGCAATCACTGTACTCTTCCTTGTCTTTTCCTCATCCAACAATATAAGATCGGTCTCAAGTTCTCTGGCTAAGGCCAAAACTTCAACCTTTTTTCACTCAACGGTCCTCCCTTCCACGAATATGTGGCCCCAGCGCTAACTTCCCCAAATATGAGCGCCTCACCCCCATCGATCCAATTTCCGCCTAAAAGGAAGAACCACCAAATGATGAGGCGGATTTGCCCTTGACACAAAAGCTGAAATCTCTTATACTTCGGCTCCAAAAAAGGGATTTCTATTATCTAATAAGTCACGATAGTCAAATACGCCCTCTAAGTGCCCCATGAAACGGGCATGAATTTTCTACCCGTCAAAAATTTTCATCGATGTGTTGATCGTTACAAAGGCAATTATCGCGTCAGCTCTTTTACATGCTACGACCAATTATTCGTATGGCCTTTGCCCAACTGACTTGCCGCGAAAGCTTACGCGATATCCAGTGCTGCCTGAGGGCCTTAAGAGACAAACTCTATAAATCAAAAGGTTTGAAGGGCGCCTGATTTTCTAATTTACTGTTAAAACCCACTTATTTTCAACTTCAGGAAAACACGGCGTTATCACCCATTAGCTTTTTGGTAAGCTTCCAGCGGAAAGTCGAAATGTTTGATAATTGCTTCGGCGATTTGCAACACCTGATGACTACCTTAAAAGGGAGGAACACTTCATGATGAGGAGAATCCTTCATTTACAAACAAGACAAAAGCCCCTATGCTCCAGCCCACAAAAAGCAAGTCCTTATCCAATAAAAAGGGCATTCTTATGAGCAGTGACGTCCGTCCAGAGCTAGCTACTTTGCAAGCCAGGTTATCCCGCACGCTGGATGAAGTGCGTGTCGAAGCCGCAGCCAAACGGCATGCCGCGGGCTATCGCACCGCCCGGGAAAATCTGGCTGATCTCGTTGATGCGGATTCCTTTGTCGAATATGGACAGCTGGCAGTGGCAGCCCAGCGCAACCGCCGCGACTATGAGGATCTGCAGAAAAGTACCGCCGCCGACGCTGTGATTACCGGGGTTGCAACCATTAACCGGGATTACTTCGGCAGGGACAACAGTCAGGCCGCCATTGTCGTATACGATTATGCCGTGCTGGCGGGCACGCAGGGGTTCTATCACCACAAAAAACTCGACCGTATCTTCGAACTGGCCGAGGAATGGAAACTGCCGGTGATCATATACACGGAAGGCGGAGGAGGGCGTCCCGGGGATACGGATGTCAGCACCTCGATTGCCGGGCTCAATATCACGTCTTTTTCCACCTGGGCCAGGCTTAGCGGCCTGGCACCGCGCATTGCCATTAACAATGGTTACTGTTTTGCCGGCAACGCCGTCCTGTTCGGTTGTGCGGACATTACCATTGCGACCCGCACCTCCTGGATCGGGATGGCCGGTCCCGCCATGATCGAAGGGGGCGGTCTGGGGATTTTTGAGCCCACCGAAATCGGCCCCATTGACGTGCAGGAAAAAAATGGCGTCGTCGATATCGTGGCGGAGAATGAGGCGGACGCAACAGCCATTGCGAAAAAGTTGCTGGGCTACTTCCAGGGACCTCTGGAGGACTGGTCCTGCTCCGACCAGACATCGCTGAGGGACATCGTGCCGGAGAATCGGCGCCGGGCTTACCCGGTGCGGCGGGTGATCGAGACGCTGGCGGATGCGGATTCCTTTATCGAGCTGAGGCGCGCATACGGGAGATGCATGGTGACCGGCTTCATGCGACTGGAAGGCAAGCCGGTTGGCCTGATCGCCAATGATGGCATGCAACTGGGAGGGGCAGTGGATGCAGCGGCCGCCGAAAAAGCGGCGCGCTTCCTGCAACTTTGTGATGCCTTCGAATTACCGATCGTCTCACTTGCCGATACCCCCGGTTTCATGGTGGGGCCCGACAGTGATAGCCAGGCTGCGGTGCGCCGTATGTCCAGTCTGTTTGTCGTAGGGGCGAGTGTGAGCGTTCCCGTCGTCGCTGTCTTCCTTCGCAAGGGGTATGGCTTGGGCGCCATGGCAATGGCCTGCGGCGGTTTTACCACCCCGGTCTATTCAGCTGCCTGGCCCACCGGGGAGTTCGGCGGCATGGGACTGGAAGGCGCGGTACGGCTGGGTTACAAAAAGGAACTGGAAGCGGTGAAGGATGAAGCCGAGCGCGAGAAATTGTTCGAAACCCTGCTGGCCAAAATGTACGAAGTGGGCAAGGCGACCGAGGCCGCGACGTATCTGGAAATTGATGCCGTCATCGATCCGGCGGATACCCGCAAGGTCATCTTGAGAGCACTTGCGTCTGTTCACAAATCAAAATCATCTCACGGAAAACGCCGTACGTTTATTAGCACATGGTAACGACCGATTCCAGTTGGACCGTTTGCGAATCTTCATAATCTTGGGAACCTCCTTAAATATTCAAATAAGAGTTCTGATGGCAAAGTTATTTAAGTATCTAAGGACGTCCCACTGCCCGTTTATTGCTTTGCTGAGTTGGAGTGAATCCGACACTTTTAAGGTGGTGTTGTTAGATGCCATGATTCGGTAGATATAAATGAATTGAAATCCTGAGATATGCGGAATATATGAAAAAAAGGATACTCTCAGAGCAAATGCAAAAAAAGGAGGATGATAAGACATGCTGATAAGACCTGCAAAAGACTCCATCGATGTGGGCATCTTTGTAAGTGACATCCAGGAGAGTCTCGATTTTTACCAAGGGATTTTAGGTCTTGAGAAGGCTGATGAAACGCCGATCCCATTTGGGACGATTCACCGCCTGCGTTATGGCACAAGCGATGTCAAACTGATCGACCCGAAAAAGGTGCCGCCTGCCGGGGCATTGGGTATCAACAAACAGCTCGGCTTTCGCTATCTAACGTTTGTCGTACACGATATAAGCAGCCTCTGTTCGGCGCTCAAGGAGAAAGGGGTGGAGTTTACCGTACCGGAGACCGAACTCCGCCCCGGAGTAAAAATCGCCATGATTAAGGACCCGGATGAAAACATTCTTGAGTTCGTTGAGCGCGGGTAAAATCAGGACTGATTCCTTCTTGTGATGACCCCTGCAAATATCTTTCGTAGTTTGCCGTTCTCGATCACGGGTTGACCGTTGACTAACATCCAGTCCAAACCGGAGGCAAACTGCTTGGGGTTGTCATAGGTGGCGCAGGCCTCGAAATTTTTGGGATGAGAAAATCGACCAGGATGCCGTAGGTGCCCTCTGTTTGGAGAGGATGAACTGCGGCGCGCTCCACGTCCGCCATTCTCCTTCCAGACGGGCGGACAGGGGCTCCATCATATTTTTCATGGCACAACCCGCCCGGATCGATGACTTCCCGTGCTTCCGGATCTCCGACGCGACCGACGGCTTTGATCCGGTCGTCTTGAATGGCAATATCTCCTTTAAACACCGACGAACCGGTGCCGTCGATGATTTCGATGATTCCGGTCTTCTTCTCAGGCATTATCTCAACACTGTTCAGCATATCCACCCATAAACCGGATTAGGGAAAACATGGGTTCCTTATTATCTCCATGGTTGATTGTCAATTGATTAATGTGTAAGACTGTTGCACAAAACATTAATTCCCTTTGACTTTGATTATCGATTCTGAGAAGATCCTATCCTTAAAAAAGAATTCAGACTGATGGAGGTTATTAAATGAAACGACAAGTGGACTACTTTGAGAAACCCGGCCCGGAAAATACCTCACGGTGCATTGAGATCATTGCCGAACTCGCCCATGAGGGAGTGAAGGACTTTATCGTGGCCTCCACAACCGGGGCTACGGGTGTTCTGGCTGCTGAAGCCCTCAAGGAAGCCGATATCAATCTTGTTGTGGTAGGCCATTCGGTTGGTCTAAAAGGGGCAAGCGAAGATGAGTTTCTTCCTGAAAATCAGGAAAAGATCAATGAGTTGGGCGGCCGGATCTTTAAAGGGACGATTCTGACTTCAGGCTTAGCCGCGTTTTATGGAGATACCCATCCCTCACGCATTATCGCCAATACCCTTCGCCGATTGGGACAGGGCATGAAGGTCGTCTGCGAGATTGTCATGGAGGCCTGTGATGCGGGCCTGGTTGGGGAAGACCGCGAAGTGGCGGCAGTAGCCGGAACGGGACGGGGGGCTGACGCGGTAGTCCTTATTCATTCGACCAGTTCGAAAAGATTTTTAGAATTAAAGGTCTTAGAAATTTTGGCAATGCCGCGAGGTTAGACGATACTCATTTTTATCAAATTATTGCCTTGCTTTCTATCATATCACGCTTATTTTGTCAAATGTGTAGCTCTGACCCCGTTGTTTTTGGGTGTTATCAGGCTTGATTGTAGATTACCTGACTATTCAATCATCCGAATATTCATGAGAAGTGCCTGAGATATGATCCTTATTTAGGCTAGACTTTTTTTTCTTGACAGGCAAGGCCTATTTTTAGATACTCCCGGCCACAAAAACGGTTTACTTATCCTGTAATTATAGACCCACATCCGGGTCCCAAGTATTTCAAAATCCCATTTCGCTTTAGGTATGGGTCCCTGGGCCTCATCCGATGCCCAAGGAGATGAGTCCATAAATCAGAATATGTGAGCCCGTTTTTACAATGGTCTTTTTATTGATGTATTGTTTGTGGAGTCCTGATGCTGTTTCCTTATTCCTCATTCAAGTGGCAGCTTAAGGCCTTGATCTAGTTGAACCGATTCATAGGAAGGAATGTTGAGAAAAAGGGTCATCTCTAGGCTTGTCGCCATCCAGTGTCGACAAGCCTTCTATTACTTTATTTTTCTGGTGTGTGCCTTTGCCTATATGGGTATTCTCCTTCCCGCTGCCTGGGCTGCCAAAAAACCTGCCCATCATTCCAGCCGAACCTCCCCCAAAAAACCCGATTATACCTCTGAGTTCTCTATTGAGGGGCAACTGAAGAAATATTTAGGCGTAGCCTATCGAAGGGGTGGCTGCACCTGGAACGGGATGGATTGTTCAGGATTTACAAAGGTGATTTATCGAGAGGTCTTCGGAGTGGACATTCCCCATGGGTCGGCCTCTCAGCATGCCCTACCCACCATGCAAAAGATCTCTTTAGAGGATCTGAGGACAGGAGATCTCATCTTCTTTTCCCCAAACAGGAAAAAGAGAAGAATCAATCATGTGGGCGTCTATCTCTCGGACGGAAGGTTTATACACGCCACTCCAAAAGACGGTGTAATCGTCTCGAGTCTCTCGGAGCCCTACTGGAAAGCAAAAATCTATGCCGCCAAAAAAATGGTGAATGTTGATTTTCCCGGGCATGATGTCCCGGCAAACGTTTCATTGGACCTGGCTTTGGCACCCAAACCTAGTGATGCCATCACGATCCAGTTTACGGGTTTTGCACCGCCCTCCCCTGATCTCGGAAGAGAGAGGAACTCCGTGTTCGATGAACCGAGGACCGATCTCTTGAGCTCCCAACTGGGATGGCAGAAATCCCTGTTCCTCGAGTCTTCTGACTTTCTCCTGAGTGCCTTTCGGGAATATTATTATTTGCGGGAACCCACGGGATCATATGATCTTTCGGGTAAGAATCAAGATGATGGCTTCTCCCTCCACACCTCGGATTTTTCTTTTGTTCAGGGTATCAGGATGGCAAGCGACTTCGAACCCTTGAGGGGCCTCAATGTCACACCATCCCTCACCTATTTCAGTTACGGAGGGCGAATAGATGATGTCGATCTTCCAAGGCTAACCTATGGAATGAACTTCAGTGTGGCTCCACCCTCAAATGAATGGGCCATTTCCATGGGGTTACAACTCTACGGTCTGAGATCCACATCATCTTTGCTGATGGATCGCGATGACCACACCCTCATGGGCATGACCATAACTTACCACCATAGACTGAAAAACAACTTTCAACTCTTCTTTACCAGCGAATATTCGAAAAGATTGCTGCCGGGGTTGGACGATGGGACGTTCGATGAGATAAAAGAAGACCAAAAATTCTCTGTTATGTTGAACTTTTCCTATTGATCATCCGAGGCCCCTCCTCCTTTTTGCTTCCTAATCTGTATTGTACCCCTTCATGAGTGGAGTCTACCTCGTCCATTTGTTCTGTTTCATTGGACCAGATGACCAAACAAACAAGAGAGACTATAAAAACATCGGGGTCATATAAAAACATCGCAATTGACAAAGGTAGCTTTTTACCAATTTTCAAGATTAATTTTTCTATTTTTTTATCTTTATGTTGCTTATCCCGCATTCTTCGACTAGCTTGAGTCACCGCAGACTCGCTCACACCAAATCGCGCTCCGATTTCACTTAATTTCTTTCCGCTATAGCGGTGGCATAGGAACATCTTAACCTGTCGTGCAAGATTTGCATTATTTTGAAGTTTTGAATCTACCGCTTGTTCGATTGTTTCTAATCCCGGCCGATCTATCATCTCTCTTAATATTGGAAGATCCCTCTCCGTATGCACCGTTGATAGGCTGCATGATCTTTGAGAGTTTACCGGACGGGGTTTCAATGAAAAGGTGGTAATGGGTGCCCATAAGGCAATACACATGTATGACAGCCCCATACCGGTCATTAGCGGATTCGAGATACCCAAGAAACTTTTCTCTATCCGGCTTGCTCTTGAATACATCCTTTCGTTCATTACCTCTAGACGTAATGTGATAGCATTGTTTTCATATGTGGCAGCGCTAAGCTACACTCGCTCGGCAGTTGAAAATGTCGGATCCTTGATATCGCGTCACTCAGGGAGTTGGTCCCCCTTCTTTGTTTACTCCACCCTGCTTTTCATCCTGCCCTTACCGGTCGTTTTAACGCCGCTTCTTCGGCACCCACACTACATGGTACTTGCATTCCCAGACCGTGTGCGATAGACTGTGTTTCAACTCTGGCTCCTTTCGTATTCATTCTGTGAAGAAGATGGCGCTCCAGTGTTTCAAGCGATCATCAGGAAAAAGCAGTTGGCGCTCTTGCGGCAGGTGATGAGTAGGATGAGATGGAGAACCTGAGTACAAACGCCTCTTCGGGAAAGGGGAGTCCATGACCAAGATCAGCCGAATTCTTTGTGTTCTATTCCTCCTTATCATGAGTTGGATGCCGAGCCTTGCCTTTGCGGCAGCACCGTAGGCTTGTCCTTATTGCGGACAAGCCTACGGTGCTGCCGCGCCCGGGGATGAGGCAAGGGTCAACGCCCTTCGTGCAGCACACGAGGCCTCCTGACCCAGGCGACCGGGTGCTTCCTCCGGGGGAGGAAGTGGAGGTGGATCTTATATTCCTTCCGGCCCATCTCCGGCAGAACTGGAGAGGCAGAGGCGATCGAGGGATGCATACAACCTGAATCAGGAAGGCATCAACTACTGGAATCAGCAAGATTGGGCAAAGGCCGCCGAGTGTTTTAGAAGGGCTTTGGAGATTGATTCGAACCGTCCAGTGATCCGGGATAACCTTCGAAGGGCCGAAGAGATCATTGCCCAGGAAAGAGCCCGCCGAGAGCAGGAACGAAAACTCAAAGAGGCGGAGCAAAAGATTCACGGCATGGTAGGGGACCTCTCAAAAAGCCTCGGTACCTCAGCCCCAAATGGGTCAGGCTCGTTGGAGTTTATGGGCTCTGATAAGGCACCTTCGTCCACAGAGGCCATAAAAGAGAAGAGTTCTGGTGACCTCCAGTTCATGGACAAAGGGATTGCAAGTGTTTCGGACCGACAGAAACCGAGCAGAAGTGAAACGCCGCTGAGGCATATTGTCACGCTCAAGACCATAGACGTCCCTTCACCCTTTGGCTTCAGAAGCGAGGGGGAAAGAAGGCAACAGCTTGCAAAGCTGAGCGACAAGCAGATCAATGCCGAGATAGAACGCTCGAAAAAGACCCTTGAGCGGATGAAAACGGAATTCCTGAACGACCCGAAAGCCCTTGAGGCGTGCCTTGAAGAGATGAAGGATTCGGAAAGACAGGCCCTCATGGCCGGATTTCATTTGATCCTGGGTGGAAGCCTCGTTAAATGGAAAAAGGGATGGGAAGCCTACCCACGGCTCAAATCACTCGCCGAAAACGGGCTCAGGTACCTGAGCTATGATGAACCGGCAAAGAGAATCATGAAGAACCCTGACGACCAGGAGGCACACCAGGAAATGGCCCGGGTCTATATGCTTGACCTTTACGGAACCCTCAGGGACTTTGATGAGGGATTGATCACCAAGAACGGGCCGCCTCTTGCCCAATTTGCCGATTTTCTTGTGGAGTATTCCTATCAGGTGGCCCGCTGGGCCATTGCACGTGACCAGGTGCTAACCATATCGAAGAACCTGGACAAGCCCAACGGAAAGCTGAAGGCTCAGCAGGCGATCAATCAGGTTATGGAGGATCTTATTCAGGAGAGGAAAAGGAGGGCGGGACAATAAAAGTGATTCCAGCGGGCTGTGTAAAAAGAAACGTCATTATGACCAATAAAGGGGCTTTAGATTCGGGAGGTGCGCCATGGGTATCTTCTGTCGTTCGACAAAGACTTGGTCCTTCTTTGCAGGAAGTCTGATCCTCGGCGTTCTCCTGGTTGAGACTGGATATGCCCAGTCTTCGAGCGGAACTCTTCCACCCGGCGCCCAGGAGGCTATGGCGCGCGGTCTGGCAGCGGCCAGGCTGCAGGAGTGGCCTCTTGCGATCAAGTACTTCACCGAGGCGCGCAAAGCCGCGCCCAAGGCACCACAGGTTATCTTCAACCTGGCCCTGGCCTGTGACAAAGCTGGTGGAAGAGAACTTTCTGCTATCGCTCTTTACCGGGCCTATCTTGCCGCAGACCCCGGGGCGAACAACGCCGCCCAGGTCCAGAGCCAAATCGTGCAATTGGAAGTCAAGGCCGAGGCAGACATAACCAAACTCATACAGAAGGTTAAGGAGATGTCCGCCTCCCTTCCAGAGGGGACAATATATCCAAGCAGGAGCTCTATCTATCATACCATGGCTTCGGCAGAGATGGGCCTTGGCCTTTTTGAAGAGGCCGAAAGATCTGCATCTATTACGGAGGAGTTTCGGGACCGGAACTATGTCTCCATATTTGAGGCCAGGGTGAAGGCTTATGATCTTGAGGGTGCCCTGAAGACCCTGTCACGGCTCCATGACACGGAAGGCAATTTCTTTCGCTATGAGAGTGTGTTACGTGCCATGCTGCGTACAGAGCAATTTCAAAGGGCCAAAGAACTGGCCGAAAGGATGAAAGAAATAGCCGAAGGGATGCGTGACGAAAACAAGAAGGCCAGTGCTTACGAGTCCGTGATCCATGCGCTGCTGGGGGCGGGTGATCCTGCAGGGGCCGTGGGGGTGATGGCAAAGGTTCCCGTTAGTGCCAGACCGGCTGCCTACGGATCCATTTCCCAGGAACTGCTGAAGACCGGCGATCTTTCGGGGGCCATTGAGGCCGCCGCAAAGGCGCCTGAGAAGGATCGAATATGGATCATGCTGGAGATCGCAAAGGCCCAGTCAAAGGGTGGGGATACCTCGGGTGTTGCCAAGACACTAGGCCTGTGCATAGAGGCCGTTCAAGGGATCGGGAATGAGTCTGATCGCCTGGCCGCCCTCGCGAACATAAGTAGACGTCCAGGTTGATATGGGAATGAAGGCCAAGGCCTTGGAGACACTGAAAACGGCTATGGCAACCGCCCAAAAAATGACGGACCCTGAACTCGGCCGGATTTACGGGTTGCAGGCATGGGCAGGCGACATTGAAGGGGCCAGAAAGTCTACGGAAGCGCTTCCAGATGAAAAAAAATGTGGGCCCATCTGAGTATCGCTGAAGCGCAGGCCTTTGCCGGTGACAAGGCGGGGGCTCGCGAAACGATTGCCAGGGTTGAGCCGTTGATTCCCAAGAAGCCTGACCTAACTGACTATTATATTCTCCGCGCCATGGCTGCTGCGGATGATAATGACGACCTCAGGAATGTCATTGCCAGAAATGTCAATTAGTCGAAATTGGCGTTTGAGTTTTGGAAAGCAGTCCCCTATTTAGAGGTATTCTACGCTCGGACGAAAGCCCATGACAAAGAGGCCGCACGAAAGGCCATTGACAAGGCCCTGAGCCTTGCCTCCGAATGCCCGGACAAGTTCTCCGCCAGCAGAATCTACATGCTAGTTTCCTGGAAATTGATATCGACCGGGGAGAAGGCCGAGGCCAAAGATATCATTCAACGGGTAACGGCCACTTGCGCCCAGATATCCGATCCTGCAGAAAGAGACACGTTGTACAGAGGGGTTGCATCTCTGAAGGTCAAGATCAATGACATCCAGGGGTCCATGGAAGCGGCGGCCCGCATCGCCAATGACAAGGACAGGGATTCAGCCTACGTGGCAATTCTTGAAGCCATGATCACGGTCCGCGATGTCCCTGGGGCCAAGGAAATTGCAAAACGTATCTCCTCATTCTATGAAAAAAGATTGGCCTGTGACAAAATTGCCTATCTCCTGGAGGCACTGGGCCATTTCAATGAGTCCATTGCTATGACGAGTTTGTCCTCCTCATTGTTACATCATAAAGATTATTCGGAAATCGACGAGTTCGGATTCTGGTCGGAACTGGTGGATAAGTACTTTGGAAAACCCCCGCTCGCAGACCTCAAGGGCTATATTGCCGTGCTCAAAGACAGGAACCCCTGTGATCAGGTCGCCGATCTGGCGAAGGCCGCACAAGAGATGGCCTGGGCTTTCAAAGAACTCCGTGATGAAGCGGGCAAATGGCAGGCCTATCGTAGCCTCAGATAACCGGAACCCACGCCATCGTTCTAAAACATCGGGGTCATCCATTAAAGGGCGAGTCAGACCTACACATTTTACAAAAATATTTTTATTCAATCCTTAATTAATAGTATTTCAATCTCAAACCTTCACTACACTCAATAGACTTTTGTCAATTGTGTAGGTCTGACCCTTTTTTTTACATGATAGAGTAATAAGCAAGATGAAGATCGTGATATATGATGAATGATACGATTATCAAAGGGAGATTATATGAATTTTGTACCGGCTATTGAATCGATAAAGGAAGAAAAAGATGAACCTTCATGGTGGTTTGCCTTTCTAAAGGACAGGCTTCTGGTTCTGGAGAAAGAGGGGGAGTTGAGCATCCCTTGTGTCAAGGATCTGGCCGAGCTTAAACTGAAGCCTGTTCGGAAACAGTATTTGGGAGAATTGGATGGCAGATCCTGTTATTCAGCCGAACTTCCGGAAGGCGAAAGCATAAAGGAAAACAAGATTTTCATCCATTTATTTTCCTGCTTCGAGCAGATGGGACAGGATATCTTTGGAGTCGTCGGGATTGCCTTTCAGGTTGTCAACTGGGATCGGACGCACCAGTACTGCGGTGTATGCGGCACTCTCACCAGGGACAAGAAAGAGGAACGGGCCAAGGTCTGCCCGCAGTGCGGAATGATGCATTTTCCTCGATTGGCTCCGGCTGTTATTGTTGCAGTGACAAAGGGAGACAAGATCCTTCTGGCCCATTCAGACCGGTTCCGGGGTAAATTTTACAGTGTCCTGGCTGGGTTTGTTGAACTGGGAGAGACTTTTGAGGAATGCGTGGAAAGGGAGATTTTGGAGGAGGTGGGTATAAAGGTAAAAAATATCCGCTACTTCGGGAGTCAGCCTTGGCCCTTCCCCCATTCCCTGATGGTCGGTTTTACGGCTGAATACGACAGCGGGGAGATCACGATTGACGATGTTGAAATCACGGATGCCAAGTGGTTTACCGCTGACAATCTCCCCCTTATTCCCGGCAAAATCAGTATCGCCCGGCAACTGATTGATTGGTTTGTGGAAAATAATCATTAGGAATCATAGGATCAACCAAATGTTGATTCCCACATTCGATGGATTTCAAAAAGGAGGGCTACCATGAGTAACAACGGGACCGTAATATGTAATCTTAGGGACATCCTTAAATAAAATTTCTGCTTGCAAAGTTATTTGTAGAGTAGAACCTCGGTGCAGTTAACTACGTCAACTTTCCCTTAGTCCCCTCGTCGAACCGTAAGTCGAGTTTTCCCCGTTACGGCTCTCCGACGACCTTCCCCATGTGC
>Ga0180009_10005356_pt1 | contig 13783 bp, 10 predicted proteins | sample OS_PC_MetaG_FD_123537 | JGI IMG/M metagenome (GOLD analysis project Ga0180009, IMG submission 123537) | Groundwater microbial communities from the Aspo Hard Rock Laboratory (HRL) deep subsurface site, Sweden - OS_PC_MetaG | ecosystem: Environmental > Aquatic > Deep subsurface > Groundwater... | reverse complement strand
GAGCCCGGGCTGCTCTCTTTGCAGCCGCTGGCATATCCGACGAGCCCGAAGACCAGGATGACCAGGACCACGACGATGATCTGCAGTGAGCTCGAATCGCGCCGGGTGCTCATATCACGACCTCCACCCCTGATTGCCAGGAATCGGGGAAGTATAGGACACGTTGACTGTCCGTCAAAGCGGAACGCGGTCGGATCAGAGGCAGGTCAGGTCCAGGGCGGTCGACAGAAGCGCCCGGCAGGACTCGTCGCTGGGCTCGAGCGCGCAATCGCGGCTGGTGCCCTCGGTGGCCTCGGTGTCCAGGCAGTCAATGCAGGCGTCAAAGTCCGTCAGGTCGAGCTCCGAGGCCGACAGCGACTCCAGGGTGTCCAGCACCGCTGCATCGGAACATCCAATGGCAATAACGGACCAGGAACGGTTACTTTGTGTTCTCGCTGAAGAAATGGAATCCAGCATATCTTCCTGCTTTAAGAAAGATCTCGGAGCAGCGTGAGTGGTTAAACAGCTTCAGCGAACGGCATGCAGGTACGCAATCGCGTCGGTATCGTTCTGCGGTAATGGCGTGTTGTAGTGGCGACGGTTCGTTCTTTTCCCTTCCTGTACCATTTTTGCGACGAGGTAGATTTGGCGTAACACGCTCCACGAAAAGGCCCAGACCGAAACCGCGATCCAGATTAGGATCGGGGTTCGGCTGTCCTACACCTCGGACGACGGCATGGGGGTGGCTACCCCTCAATCCCGTATTTGCGCATGCGGTTGGCGAGGGTGTTGCGGTGGATGCCGAGCATGTTGGCGGCTTCGCTTTGGTTGCCGCGGGCTTGTTTGAGGGCCTCTTTGATGTGCTTCTTTTCGAGGTCGGCCAGGGAGGCGAAGCCGGAGAGGGGGTACAGGCCGCTGGGCTCGGCGATGTAAGAGGGGAGGTGCTTGCGGCGGATGGTCTGGCCTTTGCACCGGATGACGGCGCCTTGCAGGACGTTGTCGAGCTCGCGGAGGTTGCCGGGCCATTGGTAGCGCATGAGGGCTTCCAGGGCGGCGTCGTCCACGGCGCGGATCTGGCGGCGCAGGGCGTCGCCGAGGCGTTCGAGGAAGTGTACGACGAGCAGGGGGATGTCTTCGGTGCGGTGGCGGAGGGCGGGGACGGTGAGGGTGTACACGGCGAGGCGGTAGTACAGGTCGGAGCGGAAGCGGCCTTCGGCGACGGATTCGGTGAGGTTCTGGTTGGTGGCCGCGAGGATGCGCACGTCGACGGGGCGGGGCTGGGTGGAGCCGACGGGTTGCACGACGCGCTGCTCCAGGACGCGCAGGAGGGCGGCCTGGGCGCGGGGGGAGAGCTCGCTGACCTCGTCGAGCAGGACGGTGCCGCCGTCGGCCGCCTCGAAGATGCCGACGCGGGATTGCTCGGCGCCGGTGAAGGCGCCTTTTTCGTAGCCGAAGAGCTCGGCTTCCAGGACGGACTCGGCCACGGCGCCGCAGTTGTAGGCGCGGTAGAGCTGGTCGGCACGACGGCCGGAGCGGTACACGTACTGGGCGAGCCAGTCTTTGCCGGTGCCGGTTTCGCCCAGGAGTAAGACGGTGAGGTCGGATTGGGCGACGTTGCGGGCCTCTTCGAGCAGGCGCCGGAAGGGCTCGGAGCGGCTCTGGTGGTAGAAGCCGCCGGTGATGGGCGCGGGGGCGGCGGCGTTTTTGCTCATGCCGATGCCCGCGCCGCCAATGCTGCCGCCCGGTCCCATGCCCATGCCCGCTCCCATGCCGGCTCCCAGGCCCGCTCCCAGGCCCGGCGAGGTGGGGATGCGCGGGGCCCGGGCGAGCTCTAGGGCGGCGAGCTCGCTGCTTTCGTCCAGGGCCTTGAGCACGCGGCTGGCGGCGCGGCTCTGGCCGGCGTTTTCGGCCTCGCGGTAGGCCAGACGGAGGTAGCGCTCGGCCTCTTCATGGTGCGCTTTGGGGTAGGCGGCGGCCACGTCGGACAGGAACTCGACGAGGCGATCGCGGCGCTTGGTGCGGCGCCAGGTGGCTACGACTTGCTCGATGAGATCCCGGGCGAGGGGGAGGGCGCCCTGGCAGATGTGCAATCGCGCCAGGACGGCGTCGACCTGGACGCCGAGGGCCGGGCGGTTTCGTTTGGCGAAGTGGCCGGCGATGATCTGGAGCTCGTGGTTCCACTCGGTGAGCTGCTCGTCGGTGGCGGTGCCGAGGCGCGCGGCGATCTCCTCGACGCGCGAGAGACGCTGGTTCACCGGGTCGCCGTAGGAGCGAAAGCCGCGGTAGGAGGCGGCGAGGTACTCGGCGCCGTCGGCGGGGCGGCCGAGGCGCACCAGGACCTTGCCGAGGTTGCGGCGCGCGTAGTAGCGGCCGGGCATGAGCTCGGCTTCTTCGCAGAGGTCGAGATCTTCGGCGAAGAGCACCCGGGCGCGCTCGAGGTCGCCGCGCAGCAGGGCGATCATGCCGCTGCGGGAGGCGACCAGGGCCTGGAGGTGCGGGTGGCTGGTGCCGGCCAGGGCGTCGGCGGCCTTGTCGCAGTAGAGCTCGGCGTGGTCGAGCTCGCCGCCCTCGAGGCACGTCTGCGCCAGGGAGAGGCGCTGCTTGACGAGGTGGTAACGGTCGCCCAGGGCGCAGAAGCAGTCGAGGGCGCGCTTGTGCTGGCCGAGGGCGCGGTCCGCCCGGCCCGTGAGGCTGGTGTAGATGGCCTGGCCCCGGAGCCAGGCGCCGCGCACGGGGCTGGGGCGATCGTCGGTGGGGGGCGTCTCTTCGAGCAGGGCCAGCGCGCCGGCCGGGTCGCCGCGGCGGAAGCGGAGGCGCGCGGCGACGATGGCCGTGAGCACCGGCGTGAGCCCGGTGTCCGCGTCGATGAGCCGGGCGGCGTCGAGCTTGATGCGGGCCTCGGCCATGCGCCCGCCGCGCTCGAGCACCTCCACCTCGCGCAGTCGCGCCCAGGCCGCCAGGTTGCCACCGGCCACGGAGCCGTGCTTGGCCAGCTCCCCGTAGAGCTTCGCCGCCGCGATGAGATCTCCCCAGCGCAGGGCGTCCTCGGCCGCGAGCGACTTGACGAGGGTGGCCATGCCGCGGTGGCGCGACAGCGCGGTCAGCGTGCGGCGCAGCTTGGGCCGTTCGAGCAGGTACAGGTACGCCTGGGCGTCGGCCGCCTGGCGCTCGACCTTGCCAAGCTCCTTGTACTTGCGGGTGAGCACGGTTTCGGCGGGCCCGGGGAGCTCCACGTACCAGCCCGCTTCGGTGACCATGGGGATTTGAGTCTTCATCGGGTGTGCCTCATGCCTCTATTTTGCACTGATCTTGTGCAAATGTGCAACCGGTGTTTGCTTTGGGTGCGACAAGACCTGTCATGCTCGGCTATTAGACTGGAATTATAGCGGTAATATTATTGGCGACGGGAGGGGAAGCGGCACGGATAGTGCATTGATAGTGTGCACAAGCAACGAGCAGTCAACAAAGGACCCACTGCCATGAATCCCATCGTCGACCGTTTCATTCGCGAAATCCGGCCTGTGGCCAGCTGTCAGTATGGAGGCCTGGCGGCGGTGCGCCTGGCGCGCGTGGGCGGCGCGGTAGTGCCGTCGCCGCACCTGGCCATGGCGCCGCTCACCTCGGCGTTGGCCAGCGGCATGGCCACGGTGTCGGAGATCGGCCGGGGCGAGGTGGGTCGGCTGCGGGTGCACAACCGCGGAGGCGCGCTGCTGTTCGGCATGGCCGGCGAGCTGGTGGTGGGTGGTCGACAGGACCGGCTGCTCAACACGTCGGTGCTCATCGCCCCGGGGGCGGCGGTGCCGGTGCACGTGAGCTGCATCGAGCGGGACCGGTGGGAAGAGGCCGGCACCCGGCGGAGCTTCGGCACGGGCCGGGCCACCGCGAGCCCGGCGGTGCGCAGCGCGGTGCACCAGACCATGATCGCGAACCTCGCGCAGACCGGGGTGCATCGAACGGATCAGAACATGGTGTGGTCCCGGGTCGACGACACGCTGCGTCGCACCGGCGTGCATCGGGCGGTGCCCACGCACACCCTGGCCGGCGGCATGGACCACCACCAGGCGCGCCTCGATGCCTACGCCACGGCCTGCGGCACCATCGACCCGACAGGCACGCAGCTGGGGCTGGCGCTCTTTACGCCGGGCACGGCGGGCGCGGGGTTGCATGGCTTTTCCAGCGTGGACTGCTTCGGCTCGCCGGATCTGCTCGGGCACTATGCCAATCCGCTGGTGTGCGGCGCGGCCCTGGAGGCGCCTGATCTGGCGCCGACGCCCCTGGTCTCACCGGCCGAGGCCACCGCGCATATCCTCGCGGCCCTGGCGGACCAGCAGCCGGTGGTGGCGCGCCCCGCGGCGGGCGACGTGCCCGGCGCCCGGGAGCTGCACTACTGCTTCGACGGCATCGTGGCCTCGGTGCTGTGCTACCACGAGCACCCGGTGCACCTGTCCATGTCGCCCATGGCGGGGCCGCCCCCGGCGCGACGCAAAGTCGCCGGGGAGCAGCCTTCGGCGGCGGGCACCATCGGTGTGCCTACCCACCAGGCCCTGTTGCAGATCCAGTGCCCGGTGTCGGGCACCCGGTACGTGCGTCTGGGATACGGGTCGTACACCCTGGGCCGCGCCCACGACTGCGACATCCGACTCCTGCACGAGAGCGTGTCCCGCGTCCACGCCCGCCTGGACATCAGTCCGGAGCGCACGGTGCTGCGGGACCTCGGCAGCCGCAACGGCATCCTCGTCAATCAAGAGCCCGTGCTCCTGGCCGAGCTCGACCTCGGCGATCGCATCACCCTCGGCCAGGCGGTGGAGCTCCGTCTCCTGCCGTCCGCAAGGTAGCCGCCATGAATGACCACGCACCCTCGAAGGTCGTCGCCTACCTGGTGGGCCACCGCTCCCTGGCCACCAACGCCACCCGGGACTGTTTCTTCCTGGTGGAGGCTGACGGCGCCTACCAACTCATCGACGCGGAGTGGGCCACGGTGCTCTACGGGACGCGCCTGTCCGGCACAGAGGCGGCCCGGATCGAGTGCGAGCTCCATAGCGCGATGGTCGCGCGCATCTTCGGCCCACGGGCAGGCCAGCGCCAGCAGCCGGGTCGTCATGACTGCCGCGACCCGATGAACATCAAGCTCCGGCGCCTGGCAGCCCGGGAGCGTGAGCTGGAAGCAAAGCTCAAGGAGCTCGAGTCCCTGCTTGAGGAGCTTGAAAACGGACTAGGCCAGAGCGGAACGTGGTCTTCGGAGCTAGACCGAAAGAAAGGTCGTCGCAGCTAGACGGGGCGGACGGGTCTGCGACAGCCGCTGTCGCTCTGGCCATTGAAACTGGACAGGGTACAGTTTCATGACGCGGACCATGCAAACCGAGTTGGAGGTGGCACGGTGAGCAACGACGAACCGACGGTGCTAGAAGCGTACATCGGTGGATTTGGAGGGACGTCCTATTGGGTTACCTGGAAGGCGGGAGCCATCGAATACCGGACATCGAACCGGGATTCCGAGAAACCTGACGTAGTGATGATCCAGCCCGAGGCGGCTGACTGGCAGATCTTCTGGAAGGCTCTGGACGGGGCCCGGGTGTGGAAGTGGGCAAAGAACTACGCTCCAAGGGAGATGGTGTACGACGGCACGAGCTGGGAGCTGGTTGTTCGGCACCAGGAACGAAAGCTGAAAAGCGGCGGGAGCAACGCCTACCCTGACAATTTCGATGTCCTGCTAGATGCAGTGTCGAAGCTGCTCGGCGGGCGGGACTTCAGATAGTAAATCTGCACTTCATCAGAACATCTTCCGGTGTTACGCCGGTCTACCAGCAGCTGTAGTCGTAGGTGACGGCCGCGTCGCCGGTGGCTGCTTCGAACAGGTAGGTGAGCACGTTGCCGCGGTCGTTGTAGGTGTAGGTGGCGACCTGGTCGGTGACGCCGTCGCCGTCGAGGTCGGCGCTCCAGGTGACCGGGTGGCCGTCGGCGTTGAACACGGTCTCGCTGCGGTAGTCCTGGGTGCCGTCGTTGTTGCTGTCTTTTGAGACGCTCAACAGCAGGCCGTCCGGGTTGTAGCTGTGCGTGGCCATTTCGTTGATGACGCCATCGAGGCCGTGGTCGGTTTCCACGGTCTCCAGGGTGTGGTCGGCGTTCCAGCTATGGGTTGACTCCGAGTCCACCACGCCGTCGCCATCTTGATCGTGCTCGGTGAGGAGTCGGTAGCCGTTCCCGTCGTAGGTGTAGCTGTATTGCCACGAGAGGGGTCCCGAGAAGTCGGGGTAGTACGCCCAGGTGAGCACGTTTCCGGCGTTGTCGTGGGTCTGGCGGTAGCCGCGCTCGACGACGCCGTCCAGGGGGCTGGCGTCGTAGCCGGTCTGCGTCAGGTTGCCGTCGGCGTCGTACTCGTGGAGCGTGACCGTGTCGGGGATCCCGTCGAGATCGGCGTCGGTGGCCACGCGCGCCAGGAGATCCTGGTCGTTGTATTCGTAGGTGGTGCGCGAGTCGACGCTCTGGTCGTTGCCGTCGTCGCGCTCGTCGGCGCAGGGGCCGGGATACCGTGCGTCCTGGCCGGCTTTTTTGCCGTCGCAGCCCATGGGGCCGAGCAGCAGGGCGGTTCCCAGCCCGAGGGCCAACAGCGCCGCGCAGATCCTGTTTCGTGACATGGGGTGACCTCCGGTAGACGTGTGAGCGCTCATCGGGCCGCGGCGTCGCGCAAGGCCTGGAGGCGTGCCCGGCCCTGTTTGAGCTTGCTCTGCCGGCGCAGGACGAAGGCGAGCGGCACGGCAAACATCGCCACGGTGACGCCGCGGAAAACCAGCAGGATGCGGAGCTCGAAAAGAAAGTCTGTGATGCGCATGACCCCCGCTGCGAATCCTGAGACGGCCGTCAGGCCGGCGAAGACGGCGCCGGTGATGAGCACTGTCCGCAAGGGGCGAACGCGCACCATATAGGTTCCCAGAATGACGGACGTGAGAGACAGGACGCTCGACGCCGCCAAAAAAAGAGCAGCGATCTGATGCGCGGGGGGAGCGGAACTGGCGGGGTTTGAATGTGGCGACATGTCCAGAAACAGGTACGCCGCGAGGGCCGACTCGATCAACAGCACAAGCGCGGTAAAGACCAGGCCGGTCACGATGGGCCCGGTGCCGGGCACGGGCGCCGTGTCGAACTGCAGCGCCTCGAGCAGGGTCGGCTCGTCGAGGGTGGTCTGCGCGCCCAGCCAGTCGGTGCACCGGCCGCACAGCATCTGGCCGGGTCCGGTCTCGACTCCACAATGGGTGCAGTTGACGAGCGCCACAGTGCCTCCGATGTCGTTCGACTTGACCCACTCTACGACATCGTCCGCCGCGCGGCCAGGTTGACGGAAAAGCAACGCCGGGTTGCCGTGCCCCTGCTGTGCATATCCGGGAAATTTTGTGATACAGTGCAAGTGGTTGTGCCGATTGGAAAAAAAAAGGCATTGGGGAGTGCAATGCAAAAACTGCGAACGTGCTTGATATTTGGGCTGATGATCCTGACGATTGCGCCGGGTGAGGTGGACGCCAGGCGTTCGAGTCGTTCGACACGCCGCGAGGCCAAGCGGATCTTTCGCCAGGCGGAGCTGCAGTACAGCCTGGGGCAATTTGCCCGGGCCCGGGACGGCTACGTCAAGGCGTACAGCGTCCTGCCGCTGCCGGGATTCCTGTTCAATATCGGGCAGTGTCACCGCATGTTGCGCGACTATCCCAAGGCGATCTTCTTTTTCAAACGCTACCTCTCGGTCGCCCCGGGCAGCCGCGCTTCCAACCTGGTGCGTTCAGTGCTCAAGCGCATCGAGGCCCTGGTGGCCGCCCAGAACAAGCAGCAGGCGCTGAAGCAGCGGTTTGGGGTCTCGGCCCGGGAGAACGCCGAGGCGGCGCGCCGGCTCCTGTTGGAGCAGCGTAAGCTCCTGGCCACCGAGCGGCAGCTCCTGCGGCAGGAGCGGGCCCAGATGCAGGCCAAGCTGCGCGCCATGCTGGCGGCCCAGAGCCAGCCCAGAGTCAAGCGCACGCCGGTGTATAAAAAGTGGTGGTTCTGGACCATCATCGCGGGCAGCGCCGCGGCGGTGGTGGGCGCGACCCTGGGGGCCACCCTCGGGGTGAGGACCAAAACGGTGGATCCCTACGGGAGCCTGGGCACGTTATACGGACTGTAGCGGTCGGAAGAAGAACAGTGCCATGAACCGGATGACCAAGATCACCAAGCTTGCTGCTTTGCTGCTGTGTGTGCTGGCGTTGGGTGCGGGTTGCACCCGGGAGAAGATCCGCGATGACGTGACGGGCATCCGCGTGGTCGTGCGCAACGACACCGGGCAGGCGCTCGACCAGCTCCACCTGGCCGGGCTGGACGGCACCGCCGAGGCTTTCATCCCCGGGTTTCTTCCCGAGACGGCGGGCTCGGTGGGGGCGGAAGAAGATCTCGTCATCGTCCTGCCCGAGGCCCTCGCCGGCCGGACGGTCCGCGTCCTGGTGGACGGGCTGAACGGCGGCGTGGTGGTCGCTTCGGGCTACGGCGACATCCAGATCCGCTTCCAGACCATCGTCGAGGTCATCATAAACCTGGGGCCCGCGGTGATTTGCGGCGACGGGGAGACCACCGGCCACGAGCAGTGCGACGACGCCAACGCAGGCGCCGGCGACGGCTGCTCGGATTACTGCCAGATCGAGGCGCCCTACGTCTGCCAGGAGACCCCGGGGCAACCCAGCGACTGCCGGCTCTGTGGCAACGGCCAGCAGGACGGGTCCGAGGAGTGCGACGACGAAAACTTCGATGGCACCGATGGGTGCGACGAGGATTGCCTGGTGATGCCTGGCTGGGTCTGCACGGGCTGGCCCTCCGTCTGCACCCAGAGCTGCGGCGATGGCATCGTGGACACCGGGAGTGGCGAGGAGTGCGACGACGGCAATTTCGCCGATGGCGACGGCTGCAGCGCCAACTGTGCGGTTGAGCCCCCCTACCGGTGCGCCGGGCAGCCCAGCGTCTGTGGGATCTGCGGCGACGGGATCGTCACCGCCGGCGTCGAGACCTGCGACGATCTGGACACCAACCCCGGCGATGGCTGCGATGCCACCTGCCAGACCGAGCTGGGCTGGTTCTGTCAGGGGGCGCCGTCGTTCTGTATCACGTACTGCGGCGACAACATCGCGGCGGGAAACGAGGCCTGCGACGACGGCAACTCGGCCAGCGGCGACGGCTGTACGCCCTCGTGCCAGATCGAGCAGGGCTGGACGTGCGCAGGCGTGCCCAACAGGTGCCTGCCCACCTGCGGCGACGGGATGCTTGTCGGCGACGAGGAGTGCGACGATCAGAACACCGACGACGGCGATGGGTGCATGGCCGATTGCACGGTGGAGCTGGGCTTCACCTGCAGCGGAGTGCCTAGTACCTGTCTCACGATCTGCGGCGATGGCATCCGGGCCGGCGCCGAGGCCTGCGACGACGGCGACACCGATCCCTTCGACGGATGCACGGGGAGCTGCCTGGTGGAGGACGGCTGGGTCTGTGTCGGAGATCAGCCCAGCGCGTGCACCATGGGCTGCGGCGACGGGGTCCTGGCGGCGGGGGAGGCCTGCGACGACGGCAACCTCGCGGCGGGGGACGGGTGTGACGCCAACTGTAGCGTGGAGACGGGTTGGCTGTGCGCGGGAGATCCCTCGGTCTGCGCGCCCATCTGTGGAGACGGCGTGGTGGTGGCCGGCGAGGGCTGCGACGATGGGGGCACCAGCAGCGGGAACGGCTGTTCGGCCGGTTGCGTCGTGGAGGTGGGCTGGAGCTGCAACGGCCAGCCGTCGACCTGCACGACCATCTGCGGCGACGGCCTCATCGCGGGGACCGAGGGGTGTGACGACCAGAACGTGGTGGGGGGAGACTGCTGCAGCGCCACCTGCCAGCCCGAGGCGGGGTGTAGCTGTAGCGGGCAGCCGTCGGTCTGCACGGCGACTTGCGGCAACAACGTGGTTGATGCCGGCGAGGGGTGCGACGACGGCAACGCGAATCCCAACGACGGCTGCAGCCCCAACTGCGTGGTGGAGCCCGGCTATAGCTGCGTCGGCTCGCCGTCCACCTGCACGCTGACCTGCGGCAACAACGTCCTGGATCTCGGCGAGGCCTGCGACGACAACAACCTCACCGTGGGGGACGGCTGCAGCGCCAACTGCCAGATCGAGACCGGCTGGGACTGCGTGGGCCCCGCGCCCTATGTGTGCACGCCCATCTGCGGCGACGGCGTGAAAAAGGGCGGCGAGACCTGCGACGATCAGAACACCACCGCCAACGATGGCTGCTCGGCCACCTGCCTGGTGGAGAACGGCTGGGCCTGCGTGGGCGAGCCGTCTGTCTGCACGAGCACCTGCGGGGATGGGGTGATCGTCGGCAGTGAGACCTGCGATGACAACAACGTGGTGGGAGGCGACGGCTGCAGCACCACCTGCCAGGTGGCCACGGGCTGGACCTGCACGGGGGAGCCTTCGACCTGCTCGACCCTCTGCGGCGATGGGCTGACGGCCGGCAGCGAGACCTGCGATGACTCCAACACCACCGGCAGTGACGGCTGCTCGGCGACCTGCACGGTGGAGAGCGGCTGGACCTGCAGCGGGACACCGTCGGTGTGTAACGCGGTCTGCGGGGACGGCATCATCATCGCGGGTCGCGAGGGGTGCGACGACAACAACGCGAGCTCAGGGGACGGGTGCTCGGCCTCCTGCGGGGTGGAGAACGGTTGGAACTGCGCTGGCACGCCCTCGGCCTGTACCGCCATCTGCGGCGATGGGCTCATCGTCGGCGCCGAGGGGTGTGACGACCAGAACCTCACGAACGGGGACTGCTGCTCGGCCACGTGCGTCGTCGAATCGGGCTGCAGTTGCTCGGGCCAGCCCTCCACCTGCACCGCCAGCACCTGTTTGATCGTCACCACCAACGGTGACGAAGCGGACCCCGGGGAGACGGCCCTTCCGCCGCACCTCGGCGCCGGCCTGTCGCTACGCGAGGCGATCCTCATCGCCAACGCCAACCTGGGCTTCGACTGCATCGAGTTCTCGGGTGGGATGACGATTCAGCCCGTCGCGACCCCCCTGCCCAGTATCACAGATGGCGCCGGCACATTGATCGACGGGCAGCGCGTCGTCACGCTCGATGGCGCCTCGGTCGTTGCCATCGGTGTGAATGTCGCAGGCGCCAACGCCCAGATCGTCGGGCTCGAGATCCGGGACTTCCTGACGACCGGCATTAATATTGGGGCCACCGGCTCCGGGGCGGTCGTGCGTGACTGCGATATCCACTCCAATCCCGAGGCTATCAGCATTGGCGGCGACGATGCGACCATCGGCCCCGGGAATGACATTCACGATCAAACGGCAAATGCGATCGATGTGAGCGCTACCAACTCGACGATTCGCGACAACCGCCTGTTCAACAATGCTGGTCAAGCGCTCATCGTTGCGAACCTTGGCGAAAACACGAAGATTCTATTGAACGAGATCTACGGCAACAGCGGCGATGGGATTCGGTTGTCCTCTGCGGGCGTGGTGTTCCTCCGTCACAACACGATCCACGGCAATGCCGTCGGCCTCAATGTCATCGGTAACCAGATCAACACCAGTGCCACCGTGCAGAACAACCTATTCACCGGCAATCAGGGCGTGGCCATCTCCGCATCCAATGCCGCCTTCGACGTGCTGGACTACAACGGCTACGACGCCAACGGCGGGGGAAATTGCTCCCTCTGCACCACCGGCACCCACGCGGTGATGAGCGACCCGAACTACGTGAACGCGTCGGCGGGCAATTTCAACCTGCAGGCCGGCAGCCCCGCCATCAACGCCGGCATCGACACGGGCTGCTGCCCCTTCAACCCCCCCGCCCCCGACCTCGGCGCCAACGAGTCTCCCTAAGTCCCCCTAGAAGAACACGGCCCGGACGCCGACGGTGAAGGCGAACTCTTCGGTGAAGACGGCGAGGCCCTTTCTGTGGCCCACGTCGGTGGAGACGAAGAGGTAGAGGTCGCCGGCCTTGGAGGGCAGGATGCCGCCCACCAGGGCGCGGAAGAGGTAGTGGTCCGGCACGCGGACGGGGAGGCCGCCGCCGAGCTCGTGGTCGTGAACCACTGCGCCGAAGACGTATTCGCCGAAGAGTGAGATGAAGGGGTGGATCCAGTGCGTCAGCCGCCAGCGCAGGATCAGATCGGCGCCGCCGCCTTGGAGGTACGCCGAGCGCTTGGGCAGAAAGAACTTGTGCTGGAGCCGGGCGATGAGATCGATTTTGCCGAGGCGGTAGCGCAGCGCCACGTCGAGCATGATGAAGTCGCCGATGTGGGGGCGGTCGCTGTAGTCGATGCCTTCGCCGCCGTTGTTCGAGCCGGTGTAGTGCTCGCTTTCGTGGCGATAGGAGAGGGTCGCTTCCAGGGCCGAGCCCTTGCCCAGCCACCGCTCGGCGAGGCGATCCAGGGAGGTGGCCAGGGACAGGCCGTAGACGCCGCGCCAGAAGTGGATGTCGCCCACCAGGGCCTGGGTGTTTTTGTCGAGCTTGTTTTTGCTCTCGAGCTCGAGCATGCCCTGAAAGCCCAGCCGGAAGGTGAGACCGGCGGCGCGCAGCGAGAAAAAAGCCAGGTCTCCCCCGCCGCTGAGCACGGGGCGGGGGGCGAAGATCAGCCCCAGGGCGAAGGTGTCCCGGGAGGCGGAGCTGGAGTGGGAGATCTCCCGGGCCGGGCCCAGACAGGCGACCTCGACCTTGGGTTTTTTCGCGGGCTTTTTCACGGGCTTTTGCTCGGACGTCTCGGGGGCAGCGGACCCGGGCGGAGGAACGATGGGCTGGAATCTGGGCTGAACCCTGGGCTGAACCCCGGGCTGAACCCTGGGCTCGCCCCGGGCCAGCGAGGCGACGGCGACCAGCAGCCCGGCGACGGTGAACCAGCGCGTGAGGTTTTGATGGTAGTCACGCATGGCTCAGCCTCCCTCGCCGAAGCGGTAGGTCACCAGGTGCAGCCCCGACGCGCCGTTGCCCGCGTCGCCGTAGTAGCTCACCGCGACGGTGCGGCCGTCGGCCGAGCGCAGGCCGGAGTGCGCGATGCCGCCGCCCATGAACCAGCCGGGGGGCGGGTCCGCGTCGAAGAGCGCCAGCGGCCGCGTGTACCAGTCCACTGGCGAGGTCGCGATGCGCACGTCGAGGGTCGACTCCCAGATGTTTGCTACGTAAAGCACGTGTCGCTGCAGGTGCGGGTTGTACGCGGGGGTGAGGGCGCCGCCGGCGTCGAGCATCGTGGTGCTGTTCCAGCTGTCTTCGATCCAGTCGTTGAAGCCGTTGTAGTACCGGTAGGCCGTGGGGTCGGCGGCCTCGTCGACGGGCACCCGCGCCAGGGAGCAGCGGTCCTCGAAGGCGGCCACGTGGAAGCAGCCCCACACATAGGCGTGGCCGTCGGGGTCGACGTAGGCGCCGCGGTTCTGTGGCCGCTCGGTGGCGTCCCACAGCAGCGTGGGCTCGCCGGCGTAGCGCTCGGGCGTGGCGCGGACGCAGACGTCGCCGGGCTGGTCCATGGTGCACAGGCCGGTGCCCACCCGCACCGCGTCGAAGAAGCCGGGACCGGTGAGGGTCTTTTCGTAGTACAGGTGCGCCCGGCCCTCGTGCACGAAGCCGCCGGTGACGGTGAGCCGCACCTGTCGACCGTCGGTGCGGGTGGCGTTTTCGGTCTCCTCGGCCGGGGACAGAGAAAGCAGCGGCAGCGGGATCCCCGTGGCGTCGGTGACGAGGGCCAGGTCGCCGGCACAGGCCGCCTCGGCGTCGGACACCACCGCGCCCACGTGCCGCGCCTGCGTGCCGTTGG
>Ga0180009_10005355_pt1 | contig 13787 bp, 13 predicted proteins | sample OS_PC_MetaG_FD_123537 | JGI IMG/M metagenome (GOLD analysis project Ga0180009, IMG submission 123537) | Groundwater microbial communities from the Aspo Hard Rock Laboratory (HRL) deep subsurface site, Sweden - OS_PC_MetaG | ecosystem: Environmental > Aquatic > Deep subsurface > Groundwater... | reverse complement strand
CGCGTTTCACCGTAACTTAATACGCTCGTCTCTGTGGCCCTATTCCTCGCCTCGCGGCGTCCGGCCGTTAGCCGGCATCCTGCTCTGTGGAGCCCGGACTTTCCTCTCCCATTTGCATGGCAGCGGTTGTCTGACTGGCTTCCCCACCCGAATTATAAGGCGCATTGCCTCGATAAAACCCACCCTTGACTTCAGCCGCCTATTTGCTACTCAGAGATGACAGGGCCGAATGCTGACCCCTGACAGGAGATCCATCATGAGAAGACGACTGTACTTCATGGTGCCGGACGTGGTGAGCGCCCGACAAATCCGTAACGAACTTTTACTCAACCGCATCGAGGACGGTCACATCCATGTCCTGGCCAAGGACGGCATTCCGCTGGCAGGCATGCACGAAGCCTCCATTTTGCAAAAAACCGATTTCGTCCACGGCGCCGAGACGGGCCTGGCGGTCGGTGGCGGCATCGGTATCCTCGCGGGACTGGTGGCGGTGTTCTTTCCCCCGGCAGGCGTGGATATGCAACTCGTCACCATCCTGATTACCGCCCTGATCGGCGCCGCATTCGGTGCCTGGGTCGCCAGCATGGTCGCCAGCTCGATTCCCAACTCGCGGCTTAAAACCTTTGAGTCGGCCATCGCCGCCGGACACATTCTGATGATGGTGGATGTGCCTTCCGGACGCGTCGACGAAATCAAGAAACTGATTGCATCGCATCACCCCGAGGCCATGGGGTCAGGTGTCGAGCCGACGATTCCGGCTTTCCCGTAATTCGCGTGTCTCCCACGCAACCGGGCATCTGCCCGGTTTTTTTACGCGCTACGATCAGGCAACGACCCGCCAGCGAATGGGCTCTCCTGCTCGCAGGGGTACCAGCATCTCTGCGCCCAGCGCCAGGCGAGCGGGCGCCGTCCAGCTTTCGCGTTTGAGCGTAATGCTGTCCGTATGGCGCGGCAGGCCATAAAAGTCAGCGCCATGGAAACTGGCAAAGCCTTCGAGCTTGCCGAGCGCGCCCACATCCTCGAACACTTCGGCATATAGCTCGATGGCTGCATGCGCGGAATACACACCGGCGCAGCCACAGGACGACTCCTTGGCGCCGACGGCGTGGGGTGCGGAATCGGTTCCGAGGAAAAACTTGGGGCTGCCGGAAATCGCAGCGGCCACCAGTGCCTGCCGGTGCGTCTCGCGCTTCAAAATCGGCAGGCAATACAGATGCGGACGGATACCGCCCTTGAACATGGCGTTGCGGTTGTAGAGCAGGTGATGCACGGTAATCGTCGCCGCCACGTTGGCCGGCGCGGCCGCCACAAACTCGGCAGCCTGGCGCGTGGTGATGTGTTCCAGCACGATTTTCAGTTTGGGAAAGTCACGGATCAGCCGGATCAGGTGGCGCTCAATGAACACCGCTTCGCGGTCGAACACGTCGATCTCGGAATCGACCACTTCACCGTGCAATAGCAACGGCATACCGACTTCTTCCATGACTGCAATCGCAGCATAGGTTTTGGCGAGGTCTGTCACACCGGAATCGGAGTTCGTGGTGGCGCCTGCCGGGTAGTACTTCACCGCATGCACAAAGCCGCTGGCCTTCGCGAGACGGATTTCCTCGGGTTGCGTGTTGTCGGTGAGATAAAGCGTCATCAAGGGTTCGAACGCGGTTCCTGCGGCCGCGGCCAGCAGACGCTCGCGATACGCGGCCGCATCGGCCACGGTAACGACGGGAGGTTTGAGGTTCGGCATCGCAATGGCACGACCAAATACCCGCGCAGTATCGGGTACGACGCTCTGCATGGCAGCACCATCGCGGAAATGGATATGCCAGTCGTCGGGGCGAACAAGGATGAGGGTATCGGTCATGCGTCTTCCTGATCTTGCGGCTTTAATGCCAGAGTCATTTTATAGAGATCGGCCTTGCTGCGTCCGGTGATTTTCGACGTAAGCCTGGCCGCCAGGGTTGGCGGCAATTCGGCCAGCAGCACATCAAGCACCCGCATCGCTTCGGCGTCGACCACCGCAGCCGCAGCCGCAGGCGGATGCACGATGACCACGAATTCGCCACGCACGTTGTTGGGATCGGCGGCCAGCCAGGCCGGCGCATCGCGCAACGGCAGGGTAACGATGGTTTCGAATCGCTTGGTCAGTTCACGTGCCAGGGTGACGGCACGCGCACCGTCCAGCACTGCAGCCATATCGGCCAGGGTTTCTTCAATGCGGTGTGGCGCCTCATAAAACACCAGCGCGCTCGGCAAAGCTGCAAGCGTTTGCAGCTGAGTACGGCGGGCGCCCGCTTTAGGCGGCAGGAAGCCATGGAACAGCCACGTCCCCGACTCGACACCGGCGGCCGACAGCGCCGTGGTCACCGCAGAAGCGCCGGGAATCGGAACCACAACCAATCCAGCTGCGCGTACGGCCGCCACCAGCCGCGCGCCGGGATCGGAGACTGCCGGCGTACCGGCATCCGACACATAAGCGACGGCTTCACCTGCAACGATCCACGCGATCACCTTGTTGGCGGCCTCGCGTTCGTTGTGCTCGCGTATCGACACCATAGGCTTGGAAATACTCAGGTGTGCGAGCAACTGCCCCGACACCCGGGTGTCTTCAGCCGCCACTCGGTCCGCACATTTCAGAGTATCAATCGCACGCAGGGTGATATCGCCGAGGTTGCCGATGGGCGTGGCGACCACATAGAGCGCGGGCGGCAGACGGGTATGATGGGCAGATTCATTCATGGGCCATTATCCTAAAAACCGCAGTTGACCGCTCATAACTTTATGGAATTCCACATGAATGTTGGCTTTTATGCCTTCGATCCGATTCTCCGTCAGGGTGAGTACCCGCAAGGGGTAGGCCGGAGTTGTAAAGCCGCTAAAGCGGCAACAACCCCGCTCTCCGCTACGCACCCGCTGACACGTCTGGTCGTGCGCCTGCCTTTGTCGCTCGTCGTTGCAGGCCCCGGCCTGCCGCCTCCTCGCTTCGCGGCAACCACGCGCCCAGACGCACCATCGGGCGCGTCCAACTACGGTTTCCAGGATCATTGTCGCAGATGTTGAAAACCCTGCTTGGGCAATCCGCTGAAAAACGGGCTGAAATCTTTCTCGAGTCTAATGGGCTGATACTGGTTGCGCGAAATTGGCGCTGTCGATTCGGCGAGATCGACCTCATCATGCAGGACGGTGCGACGCGAGTTTTCGTCGAAGTGCGTTTACGCAGCCGCAGCGACTTTGGGGGTGCCGCCGCCAGCGTGACGCCCGGCAAACAAAGAAAACTGCTCGCCGCTGCCCGCCAATATCTGACGACACTGAAAACGCTACCGCCCTGTCGCTTCGACGTGGTGGCGATGTCGGGCGACACCCGCCCCGACTGGATCAAAAATGCGTTCGACGATATGGGATAATTCAAGCTCAAATGTTTCATAAATTAACGCGCGCCCTCACTGGTCAGCGGAGTCGTTGCGCTTTAGCGCTTACGAATCCGGCGTACCCCTTGCGGGTACTTGTGCCTCTCATGGAAACTTTGCTCGGTCGGGCGTATGAATAACTACGCCGCTCCCTCACAAAATTCCCCTGCGAGACACAATCCTGCGCGATTATGGGCGTAGCCCGGTATCCTTTAGGGCATCACGCGAATTTATGAAACACTCGAGCTAGCCATGGCTTTATTAGACAGAATACTCGGCCACTTCAAGGCTTCGGCGCAAGCCAAGCTGGACGCTGCAGACACCCTCGCACCGCAGATTGAGCAGGCAGCACGCCTGCTGGTGCACTGTTTTACGCAGGGGGGAAAGGTGCTTGCCTGCGGCAACGGCGGCTCGGCAACAGACGCACTGCATTTCGCCTCAGTCATGATCAACCGGTTCGAGCAGGAGCGGCCGGGGCTTGCGGCCATCGCGCTGACAACCGACACCTCAACCTTGACGGCGATTTCGAACGATTCCTCCTATGATCAGGTTTTCGCACGCCAGGTGAAGGCCTTGGGCCAGCCCGGTGATGTCCTGCTGGCAATTTCCACCAGCGGAAATTCACCCAATGTATTGCTCGCCGTAGCCGCCGCTCACGCCCGCAACATGCATGTCATTGCACTGACGGGGCGAAGCGGCGGCCGGATGACGGAACAAATGCAGGAAGACGACGTCTTCTTGTGTGTGCCCGCAGAATCTACCGCGCGGATTCAGGAAGTCCATCTGCTTGCCATCCATTGCCTATGCGATGGAGTGGACAGCGTTTTACTAGGAGCTGAAGAATGAAGAAACTTATACAAATCGCGTTGGCAGGCATCGTTTTATCACAACTGCAAGGATGCGCTACCGCCGTGGTGGCAGGGGCCGCGGCAACCGGATCTGCAGTCGCATTGGATCGCCGCACCGCAGGCGTATTTGTGGGTGACCAGGAAATCGAACTGCGCGCGCAAAGCCGGCTGAGCGAGGCCTTCCCAAAAAATTCCGCCAACATTTCCACCACCAGTTATAACCGTCAGGTGCTGCTTACTGGTCAGGTACTGGACGAATCCACTCGCTCGCGCGCAGGTGAAATCGTCAAAGCCGTTCCGGATGTGCGCGCCGTGTACAACGAACTGGGCGTATCGGGTGCCACGTCGCTGACGTCTGATGCAAATGATACGGCCATCACCAGCAAGGTGAAGGCACGCATGTTGCGGGACGAAAGAGTCCCCGGTTCCAAAATCAAAATTGTGACAGAAGTCGCCATCGTTTATTTGATGGGTCTGGTCTCGAAAGACGAGGCCAAGCTCGCCACTGAAATTGCTCGAACCACAAGTGGCGTAACCAAGGTTGTTGTTATGTTCGAATATATCAATTGATGGCGGCCGTCTCCGCGCGGAGGGTTTTCAGCCACAATATTTTCATCGCCCAACCTGACACGCATTCATGATTTACCACGACCTGCGGGACTTCATCGCCCAACTCGAAAAAATGGGCGAACTCAAACGCATCGCCGTGGAAGTCGATCCCAGACTTGAGATGACCGAAATCGCCGATCGCGTACTGCGCGCAGGCGGGCCGGCATTGCTGTTTGAAAATCCCAAAGGCCATTCCATTCCGGTGCTGGCAAACTTGTTCGGCACAGTCAAACGTGTCGCGCTGGGGATGGGAGAAGACGACCCCAGCCGGCTACGCGAAGTGGGAAAATTGCTGGCCTACCTGAAGGAGCCGGAGCCGCCAAAAGGCCTGCGCGACGCCTGGGACAAGTGGCCGGTGCTGAAGCAGGTGTTGAACATGACGCCGAAGGAAGTACGCAGCGCGCCGTGTCAGGAAATCGTATGGGAAGGTGCCGACGTGGATCTGTCCCGGCTGCCGGTTCAGCATTGCTGGCCGGGCGACGTGGCGCCGCTCGTCACCTGGGGTCTGACTGTTACCCGCGGTCCGCACAAGGCGCGGCAAAACCTCGGCATCTATCGCCAGCAGGTGATCGCGCCGAACAAGCTCATCATGCGCTGGCTGGCCCATCGCGGCGGCGCGCTGGATTTTCGCGAGCATCAACTGGCGCATCCCGGCAAACCGTTTCCGATTGCGGTTGCATTGGGCGCCGACCCGGCGACGATACTCGGTGCTGTCACGCCGGTGCCGGATTCGCTGTCGGAATACCAGTTCGCCGGTCTGCTGCGCGGCGCCAAGACCGAGGTAGTGAAATGCCTGGGCAGCGATTTGCAGGTGCCGGCCTCGGCCGAGATCGTGCTCGAAGGCGTGATCCATCCGGGCGAAACTGCGCTCGAAGGCCCCTACGGCGACCACACCGGCTACTACAATGAGCAGGAAACCTTTCCGGTGTTCACCATCGAGCGCATGACGATGCGGCGCGACCCGATCTACCACAGCACCTACACCGGCAAGCCGCCGGACGAGCCGGCCATCCTCGGCGTGGCGCTGAATGAAGTATTCGTGCCGCTGCTGCAAAAGCAGTTTCCCGAGATCACCGACTTTTACCTGCCGCCCGAAGGCTGCTCCTACCGCATGGCGGTGGTGAGCATGAAGAAAAGTTACCCCGGCCATGCCAAGCGGGTGATGTTTGGCGTGTGGAGTTTTCTGCGCCAGTTCATGTACACCAAGTTCATTATCGTCACCGACGATGACGTCAATGTGCGCGACTGGAAAGAAGTAATGTGGGCACTGACTACCCGCGTCGATCCGGCACGCGACACCCTGCTGGTGGAAAACACGCCCATCGATTACCTCGATTTCGCCAGCCCGGTGTCCGGACTCGGCAGCAAGATGGGCATCGACGCCACCAACAAGTGGCCGGGCGAAACCACCCGCGAATGGGGCACGCCCATCGTGATGGATGCAGCGGTGAAAGCAAAAGTCGATGCAATGTGGCAGGACCTCGGCTTGTAGGCCCGCACGCATGACGGACCAACCCCAGGGCAGGCGCACCTGCCTCTACACCCCCACGCAGCTCGACGCCATCGTCGGCGACATGGCACGCCAGGCTGCAGGCTTGCTGACGGGCTCCACGAAAATTGCCATTGTCGGCATCCTGCGGCGCGGCGCGCCCCTGGCCGACAGGCTGCATGCGCGCCTGACCGAGACCTACGGCCTGACCAACGCCGTACGGCTGGACCTGCAGATCAAGCGCTATGCCGACGACCTCACCCTGCTTTATCCGGAAACCCGGCTGACCGAGAATCCGGTCCACGCCACCCTCGACCTCGCCGGCCACACCGTGCTGGTGGTGGACGACGTGATGTATCGCGGGCATTCCATGCTGCGCGCGGTGGAATACCTGGCCGGCAAGCAACCCGCCGAAATTCGCACCGTGGTGCTCGTCGATCGCGGCGCCACGAAGTTGCCGGTGCGCGCCGATATCGTGGGCGTCCGCCTCGATGTCGCCCCGACCGACGTCATCGAATGCAATGTGCCGCCGTATGAGGACAGCTTCAAGATCGATCTGCTGCAACCGCAGTAGGCCCGGTTATGCCCTGCGCTCCAGGGTCGCCTCCCAGTCTGCCGGCGGCGCCGTTTGGCCCAGTCGCACAATCCGCCCCACTTCGTTTTCATACCATCCGTTGTGCTGCTTGTTGGGTTCGACTTCATAGCCCCAAATCGTGCCATCCGCGTCCTGTGCCAGCCACACTACCCAGGCAGGAATCCTATCGAGGTTCATCATCGTCGCCACACTGACAATTCCCCCAGGCGCTGAAATAGCGCACATACACCCACAGCGCCACCGGCAGTAATGCCAGGCGCACCCACTCGCTGGGGCGCACCGGCCACTGCCCGGCTTGCCAGGCGTCCACCGCCACGGTCAGCGACTGGAACAGTGCCAACGCCACCAGAAACAGGCCCATCACACGGCAACCGGGATTCATTTCGCAACGTTCTCCTGTGCCGGCATGCCACCGGTCTGTACCCACTCCAATAACGCGCGCTGCGCGGCGTCGCTGCGGCGCGCATTGGCATGATTGACCAGCATGACGAAACTGACTCGCTGGCCGTCGACGGTATACACATAACCGGCCAATGCGCTGACATCGCGCAGGCTGCCGGTTTTGAGGTGCGCATTGCCGGCAAGCGCGCTGCCGTTGAAACGCTTCTTCAGCGTGCCATCGATGGCAACGATCGGCAGCGCCGACTCGAATTCTGAAAACAGCGGACTGCGATAAGCCGCATGCAGCAATTGCGTTAACGCAGCGGCGCTGATGCGTTCGATGCGCGACAGGCCGGCGCCATTTTCCAGCACCAGTTTTCGGGTCGACACCTCGCGCTGCTTCAATGCGTCGGTAACGGCATCGATTCCTTTTTCCAGGGTTGCGGGCGCGCCGAATTTTTCCGCGCCCAGCGTCAACAGCAGGTTGCGAGTCATCAGGTTATTTGAATATTTATTGAGCTTGGTGAGGGCATCGGTCAGCGGCGTTGAGGCAAATTTAAACAAGGGGTCAGATGCTGGCGCCCGGCCGCTTTCCGTCGTGCCGCTCAGGGTCCCGCCCGATTCGCCCCACAGCCCACGAAAGATCAGGTCGAACGTGGTCGCAGAATCAAACAGGTTCAGCGACAGGATCTGCTCACCGCAACCCCGCGCATAACGCCCACTGATTGCCAACACCCGACGCTCTCCCGCAAAAACCATCGGCTTGATTGCATCCTTGCTGACATTGCATTCGGTCTTCTCCTCCAGCACCAGTTGCGAAGTCAGCGTCACGCCATTCAGCGCAATGTCCGCAGTGACGCGAACCTGCTCCCCTTCTGGCTTCAGTCGCAAGGTAATGGAATTGAAATTGGTCACCAGTGCGCCTGGCGTGGCGTTATATAGCGCCAGCGGCTCATCGTCAAAGGCACCTGAATCCAGCTTCGGCAAATCGAAGTGGCTGGTATCGAGCACCAGATTGCCGCGTATGTGCTGTACCCCTCGTGCACGCAATTCACGCTGCAGCAACCACATTCGTTCCAGCGTCAGCGTGGGATCACCGTAGCCCTTGATAACAAGATCACCATTCAATACACCCTCCTTGATGGTGCCGTCGGCCCAGACATCGGTGGTCCACGCATAGCCCGGACCCAGCTGGTTCAGGGCGGCAAAGCTCGTCACCAGTTTCATTACCGATGCCGGGTTGAGTGCAGCTTCGGCGTTGTGGCTCAGCATGGGTTCCGCCGCATCCAGCGATTGCACCCTCACCGCCACGTGATCAAGCGGGATGCCGGCCTGCAGCAGCGCCAGGGTGAAGGCGGCAGGAAGCTCGGCCGCGCAAGCGGGAACGGCAAGTCCAGAAAGCAACAGGCCGGCGAGAAGAAGGAAGGCGATTCGAAACGAGTGCATCACGTCATTATGCCGAATTCAGCGCACGGGTTTTCCCGCGGCCGGATCAGCACGTTGCGAACCCAATTGCAATCGCATCGGCGGGCAGGTTTAAAAGCGGTAGCGGCGTCTCTGCATTCAGGCCGCCCGGGCGACCGTCAAAGCGATTGTCTGATGGCCAGCACGGCCTGATTGCGCAATGACTTGAGCAGGGAAAGTTCCTTCTCTGGAATCGTGATGTCGCCAGGCTGAGGCCGGTCGGCGTAGATCAGACCGATCGGCTTGCCCTTCACGGTGATAGGAAACAGTACGAAGGTGCGCGCCGATACGCTTTGCCGGTACCACGCCGGAATTCGCGCGGCGATCTTGGGATCGTTGATGTCGGAGATGAGGATGTCGGCATTGTTCTGAAGTGCCACGAGGAATACATCCGGCTGCCCGGACAGAGGGATATCAAAGGCTCTGGCCAGGTCTTGCACGCCATCGCCAAAGCCGAACTTTCCGCACATCGTGTTGTGACGGCCGTCCTTGATGCACAGCAGCACATGCGCGAACCCCATGCCGCTATACATGGCCTCCAGGATCATGCGCAGAATATCGTTGATGGAAACAGCCTCGTCGATCAGTGAATTGCTGACGTCCTGCAAGCCCGAGGTGAGGATGGATTGCGCGTCTGCGGATGTGCGCTGCGATTGCGCGCCGGCTTGTCCCGATTCCGCATCGAGAATCCGCGCGTGTTCCTGCAGCACGCTGGTGTCCAGCGCGGCCAGGTCGTCGACCGCTTCGGCCTGCGCGGTGCCGGTATCGGCTTCCCGCTCGGGCGATACGTCAGGCGCCACACTCAAGCCCGCCCATTTCGACGCCTGCTTGGCAAAGTCGCTGTGTTTCAGGTTCACGTTCACCGCCAGGGCAAACTGCGCAATATCCTGCATCGACTTGCCCATCAGCCCGGCCAGCTGTTTTTCCGTCACCTGCAGACTGTCTCCAAAGCGCGCGGTTAGCCGGGCCAGTGCCTTGCCGCGATCTGCATCCGAAGTGTCGAGAACCGCCTCGCACAATTCATTTGAAAAGCCTGCCAGTGCACGCAGTCGATCGGTATTGTTCGTGCATTTCCTGATTTTCCCGGTCGGCAGTTTTTTCATGCTCAGCACCAGTTGATCCGGAAACCCCCAGCTGCGTGCGATGCCGACGCCAAGCGCCTCAAACGTCACCCCCAGCACTTCGGTCGAGGCGCGGGCATCGCTCAGACCTTCGGCCTCGACCCGCTGCTGGATCGTTGCCACCTCCTCGGGAAAGTAAAACATCGCCAGCATGCGCCCCAGGTTGTGCAGCATGGCGCCGATAAACGCCTCCTCCACATCCTTCATCTGCATCTCGCTCGCCATCTCGCGTGCCATCATGCCGGCGTACAACACCTTGACGAACTCTTCCTTCAGCAGTTGCGCGTGTGTCTTGTTTTCCAGGTTGTCGAACAGGATCAGGCTCAGGGCGATCGATCGCACCGCGTCGAAGCCGAGGATTACCACCGCGCGCGATATGGTGCTGATCGAGCCGCCGCCGACCTGGTTATAGAACGCAACATTGGCCAGCTTCAGCAGCTTGTTGGTAAGTGCAAAGTCCTTGAGGATATTGTTGGAAAGCTCGCTGACCCCCTCCCGGTCGGACGACGCAATGCGATTGATCGCGCCGATGGCCTCGGACAAGGCGGGGAAATCGCTGTCGGTCTGCATATGGCGCAGCAGGATATCCAGCGCATTCCGTCCGCTTTCGCCTCCCGGCTCTTGTAGTGCGTATTCTTCGCTATTTATCATGCCCTGAAACAAGTCGTCCTCTTCCGTTCCGTATTAGAGGGTAACGGCCTGATACGTCGATGCTTGAGCGAATTGGATCTGCATGCAGCGCTCAACCTCAATCGCCGTACGGAGATAAAACGGAGCGGATCGCCGCACTTGCCCGCACACGCGCCCGGTCGGGGCGGACCCGGGAAGCTCAGCCCAGGTCGCGCACGTACCAGTCCATCGCTTCGGCCATGCCTTCGCCGATGCGATGCGTGGGTTCGTATCCCAGGCGCGTGCGGGCCTTGGAAATATCGGCAAGCGAATGACGCACATCGCCGGCGCGGAAGTCGCGGTAGTGGGGCTTGAAGTCGGCAAGATGGGGGAATTGCGGCGCCAGCAATGAACGAATGGCTTCGAACAGCTGGTTGAGCGTGGTGCGGTCGCCGACGGCAACGTTGTAAACCTGGTTTGCCGCATCGACGTGCTGGCTGGTGGCGGCAAGCAGATTGGCCTGGATGACGTTGTCGATGTAGCAGAAGTCGCGGCTGGTTTCACCATCGCCGTTGATGTACACAGGTTCATTGTGAATCATGCTGGCAACCCATTTGGGCACCACGGCTGCGTAGGCACCATCGGGGTCCTGACGTCGGCCGAAGATATTGAAGTATCTGAGGCCCACGCTTTCCATCCCGTAGCAGCGGCCAAACACATCGGCATACAACTCGTTCACCAACTTGGTCACCGCATAGGGTGACAGCGGCTTGCCGATGACGTCTTCCACCTTGGGCAGGCCGGGGTGGTCGCCGTAGGTGGAGCTCGACGCAGCGTAGACGAAGCGCTTGACCTTGGCGTCGCGAGCGGCGACCAGCATGTTGAGAAAGCCGGTGTTGTTGGCGGCATGGGTCGACAGCGGGTCTTCCAGCGAACGCGGCACCGAACCGAGCGCGGCCTGATGCAGAACATAATCGACGCCTTTGCAGGCGGTGTGGCAGGTGGCGAGGTCACAGATATCGCCGCGCATGAAGCGGAAACGCGCCCAGCGTTCTGTACCGACGCTGGCCTCTACCTGGGCCAGATTTTTTTCGTGGCCGGTGGCAAAGTTATCGAGGCCGACGACGCGCTGGTCGAGCAGCAACAAGGCTTCGACCAGATTGCTGCCAATGAAGCCTGCGACACCGGTGACGAGCCAGGTTTTGGGCTCAGCGGCGAGCGCTTTCTTCAGCGCGTCGAACGCGGTCATCACAGCCTCCAGAGCGCAAAGCCCGCCGCTTTAACCGTGTCCGGATCGTAAGCCGACTTGACGTCGGTAAAGGCGCCGCCTTTATTCAGTTTTGCAGACAGCTCAGAAAACGATTTTTCCAGATACGCGCTGTGCGAAACGGCGGCGATGATGGCATCACATGCCGGCAAATCATCCCACGCGGTGAGGCTGATGCCGTATTCATGCTCGGCTTCGCGAGACTCACCCAGCGGATCATGCACATACACATCGCAGCCAAAGGTTTGCAGCTCGCGGATGACATCGACGACCTTGGAGTTGCGCAGATCGGGGCAGTTTTCCTTGAAGGTCAGTCCCAGCACGTTGACCTTTGCACCCTTCACTTTCACCCCGTTGGCGATCATCTTCTTCACCGTTTCCTGCGCGACGTAGGCGCCCATGCCGTCGTTGATGCGGCGCCCTGCCAGAATCACCTGCGGGTGGTAACCGAGCATGTCGGCCTTGTGCGTCAGGTAGTAGGGATCGACGCCGATACAGTGGCCGCCGACCAGACCCGGGCGAAACGGCAGAAAATTCCACTTGGTACCGGCGGCTTTCAGCACTTCGAGGGTGTCGATGCCGAGGCGATGGAAGATCAGCGACAGTTCGTTCATCAGCGCGATATTGAGATCGCGCTGAGTGTTCTCGATCACCTTGGCGGCCTCGGCCACCTTGATCGAGCTGGCACGGTGGACGCCGGCGGTAATCACGCTGCCGTAGAGCTCGGCCACCTTGTCGAGGGTGGCGGCGTCATCGCCCGACACCACTTTCACGATCTTGGTGATGGTGCGTTCCTTGTCGCCCGGATTCACGCGTTCGGGTGAATAACCGACGTGGAAATCCTGCAGCCATTTCATGCCGGACTGTTTTTCCAGAATCGGGATGCAAACCTCTTCGGTTGCGCCGGGGTAGACTGTGGATTCGTAAATGACTGTCGCGCCCTTTTTCAGATACTTGCCGACGGTGGTGCTGGAACCGATCAGTGGCGAGAAATCGGGAATGTGCGCAGCGTCGACCGGAGTGGGCACCGCAACAACAATGAAGTCAGCCTTTGCCAGGTCGGCGGGATCGGTGGTCACCGTCAGCAGCGTGGCTGCCTTGAGGTCTTCCGTCGAGACTTCGCCGGTAGGGTCGCGAAATTGGCGATATTGCTCGATTTTTTCAACCGAGAGGTCATAACCGATCGTGGTCATTTTTTTGCCGAACTCAACCGCCAACGGCAAGCCCACATAGCCCAACCCAACAACCGCAACAATGCTCATGCCTGGATTCCCTTATGAATAAAAAGTCTTTGGTTCTGTCTGGATTGTATCGAATTTGCGGATGGCTGCCCGGATTCACCCGCCAGCCATCCCAACTCCTTGCTAGCAAGTACCATACCCACTGGGCGATGATTGCGCTTGTTCTCAGTTCGCCTGCCAGCGCCGATCTGGCCGACATGGTGCTCAATATCAAACCAGGTGTGGTGGGAGTTGGCACTTACAACCCCACCAACAATCCGCGCTCCAGCTTGCAGGGCACCGGCTTTGTCGTGCTGGATGGACGCTATGTGGTGTCGTGCGCACACATTTTCAGCAAATCACTGGATTACGAAAAAAACGAAACCCACGCCGTGTTTATCGGCCATGACCGACAAATGGAAGTGCGTACCGCACAACTTATTGCAACCGACAAGGCACGTGATCTGGCGCTGCTTAAAATTTCCGGCAATCCCTTGCCCGCACTCAGGTTAGGTGACTCCAGCCGCGCGCGCGAAGGCTGGCAGCTGTATTTCACCGGCTACCCGATCGGCTCGGTGCTGGGGCTCAACCCCTCCACGCACCGCGCAGGCCTCGCCGCGATCATCCCCATCTTCACCCCGCTGCAAAATGCCTCCCAGATCAATGCGCGCACCCTGAGGCAGGCGCAGGACCCCTATGAAGTGTTCGAACTTGATGCCATTGCCTATCCCGGCAACAGCGGCAGCCCGGTGTGGCATCCGGACACCGGCGAGGTGCTGGGCG
>Ga0180009_10005354_pt1 | contig 13791 bp, 10 predicted proteins | sample OS_PC_MetaG_FD_123537 | JGI IMG/M metagenome (GOLD analysis project Ga0180009, IMG submission 123537) | Groundwater microbial communities from the Aspo Hard Rock Laboratory (HRL) deep subsurface site, Sweden - OS_PC_MetaG | ecosystem: Environmental > Aquatic > Deep subsurface > Groundwater... | reverse complement strand
TATAGATCGCCACTTAATTGTTTCGATAAAAAAGAAAAGAATGCTTTGATGAACGTGGCAACACTGGGTGCAATAGCTGTTGTTTGTCCTCATTTTCGAAATATAATTGTTCGCTATTTAATATTTTTGCCGTGTAACGTTTTCTTTACGCTGGTTTATTATATTACAAAGATGTATGTGCTAAGGAAAAAAATCTATATAACCAAAACTACTTTTTATAGATCGGTTATTATTTTTATACAGAGTTTAAAACAAGAGTGGTTTAAACATCAAAATAAAAAAGGTTAGATATCAACGTAACCATATATCAAAATGAGTTTAAAAGAAATACAGGTCCCTTCATATTGCAATTATATAGCCTGTTTTCTTACTTTAAGTTGTAATTTGAAGTGTAATTTCTGTATTAATTATTTTGACCATGAACATGAATTTAAAAAAGAAACTATCCCTGGAGAAAAATGGATTGAAGGGTTAAATCGATTAGTGTGTTCCGATAATTTGCCAATAACTCTACAGGGGGGAGAGCCGGGGCTGCATCCAGATTTCATCTGGATTATTAACAATATAAAAAAAGAAATAAATATAGATATATTGACGAATCTTTCTTTTGATGTGGATAGATTTATTAATTGCGTGGAACCGCTCAGACTAAAACGCAATGCTCCTTATCCAAGCATAAGAGTAAGTTATCATCCTCCTTATATGGACATAGATAATCTGATAAAGAAAGTTATCAAATTACAAAAGGCAGGATTTTCTATTGGCATTTTTGCCATTTTGCATCCTAAATTTAAAGATGAAGTATTATTGACGCAGGAAAGATGCTTGAGCTTAGGAATTGATTTTCGAACAAAAGAATTCTTAGGTAAGTTTAACGGTCGATTATATGGGAATTACCGTTATGTCGGAGCAGTTGGCAATAGTAGACGAAAAAGATGCTTATGCCGTACTTCTGAAATCATTATCGATATTAAGGGTAATATTTTTCGTTGTCATCATGATCTTTATAATCAATTTTCTCCGGTGGGTAATCTATTAGATCCGAATTTTGTTATAAAAGATAATTTTAAAGAATGCGACCAATTTGGGGGCTGTAATCCATGTGATATAAAGTTAAAGACTGATAGATTCCAGGTTTTTGGGCACACTTCCGTGGAGATTAAAGATATAAAGGAATACTTATAAAAGATGATACCAAGACGGAAAATACATACGATAAATAGGGAATGTTATTTAGCCTTAAAGACTTTTTTTAAGAAAAATGTATGTTTTTCAGAAGGTATTCCAGAATTAGAAAAAGCATTTTCTCGTTTTATAGATGTAAAACATGCAATCCCCGTCAGTTCTGGTCGGATGGGAATGAAACTGATTCTTGAGTCGTTAGAATTGAATAAGGCAGACGAGGTAATTATCCCCGCTTATACGCTGAAAGATTTAATTAATTTAATTCAATCTTTAGGATTAATCCCGGTGCCTGCCGATATTCATCCGGAAACATTTAATATCGACCCAAATTCTGTGGCTCAACGTATAACCAACAAGACAAGGGTAATCTTAGCTACCCATCTTTTTGGCACCCCCTGTCAGATCGATAACATCATGCAAATAGCAAGAGATAAATCAATTTTTGTGATCGAAGATTGCGCGCATTCAATAGGTGCGCAATTTAATGGTCGTAAAACAGGCTGTTTTGGCGATGCGTCATTTTTTAGTTTCGAAACGATTAAACCTGTTAATGCATATGGCGGCGGTATGGTAGTTACAAATGATGAAGGCTTAGCACGTCAGATACGCCAAAAAATTATATATTGCGAAAATACATCAAGGATACCAATCAAAAAAGTTATGGGTGCTTTCCTTGAAAATTTGATTTTACCCACCCCTTTATCATTTCCAGCGCTTTATTTATTAGCTTCTGAACCTTGGGACAAAATAATGTATAATTTTTATAGAAAAATACAAAAGTCTGCTGGACAAATACATCCTCTTACAGATTTCCAGGCCTTTATCGGTCTTGAAAAATTAAAAACATTGGAAAGTAGAATTTTTCAAAGACGCAAAAGGGCAGATTTATTCAAAATCTTACTTAAAGACAAGATTAGACCGCAACTTATTGAAGATAAAATAAGTCCTAATTATTATTTTTTTGTAGCTTTAATTCCTTCTGGTGATGTTTTTAAAATTAGAAAATTTTTGCTTATGCACGGCATAGATGCGGGGGTCGGTGCAGAGATTGCTGATGATTGCGCAACTTTTCTGAAGAGAGCAGATTGTCTTAATGCGCAAGAAGTTTTTCGGCAGGTCATCCATCTTCCGTTACATGAAGGTATGTCAGAACATCAAATTCGCTATATGGCTGGGGTGCTGGGGAGATTATTTCCATGAAAATACTATTAATAGACCCTCCTTATGGCTATAGAGAGATCGGCGGGACAAAACAAAATTTTAGGTATGTTCTTAACAAGATCCCCTCTTTGGGGTTAGCATATCTTGCGGCAACAGTAGAACGGGAAGGACATGATGTTCGTGTGGTTGATTGTACCTTTAATCAAGAGAAGATGCTTACAGATATCGCCAAAGAATTTTGTCCACAGATAATCGGAATTACCGCTACTACCCCCACATTTAAAAATGCGGCTTATATGGCAGGGTTATTACAACAAATATTACCGGAAGCAGTTTATATTTGTGGCGGAAGTCATGCCAGCGTATGCCCAGAAGATATCTTGAATGTAGGGGTATTTGATTTCGCAATTATTGGGGAAGGAGAAAGAACTTTTTTGGAACTTATTGCCCATATTAAAGATAAACAAGATATCCAACCTGATTATATACATGGCCTTGCGTTTAAACGAGACGGAGATATTATTATTACTCCTGCCCGAGAAAGAATAGAAAATTTAGATTCTTTACCTTTACCAGCCAGACATCTTCTACCGCCTTTAAAAAGATATCATTCTACCCCAGCTTCCTATCGCAAACTTCCCATAGCTGTAATTATGAGTTCACGCGGTTGTCCGAACCAATGTACATTTTGTGACCGTACAGTTTTTGGTGAAAAATTTCGAAAACGGAGTGCTGCTAATGTTATGTTAGAAGTAGAAGAAGTCATTTCTAAATACGGAGCAAAAGAAATACGTTTTTTCGATGATACATTTACCATTGATCCGTATCATGTTGAAAATATATGTAGACAGATGAAAAAAATACCCATGCATACCCCTTGGACATGCCTTACTGCGGTAACAGCCGTAAATTCGGATATGCTTAAGATGATGTACGATGCTGGTTGTTGGCAAGTATTGTTCGGGTTAGAATCTGGAGAAGATTATATTTTAGAACGGCTGGGGAAGAATAACACTGTTGAACAAAATAAAAAAGCAGTTTTTTGGGCATATGAAGCTGGCTTAAGAATACGCGCTGATTTTTTGGTCGGAAGCCCCTGGGAAACAAAAGAGACCTTTATGAAAACCATAGAATTTGCTAAAAGTCTTCCTTTAGACTTTGCTCACTTTAATAAATTTGTACCCTATCCGGGTACGAGTATCTATAAGGATTTAAAAAATAAAGGGTACAGGTTTAATTTCGATAACGGTGCTTATATAAACAACCAGTGTGATTTTATATATGTCCCGGAAGCATTTACTAAAACAGAATTTTCTCAGTGCCTTGATAGGGCTTACAAAGAGTTTTATTTGCGCCCAAATTATCTTATGCGGAGGTTGTTTTCGATAAGAACCTTCACGGAATTTACGGGGAATCTGAAAGGATTTTATTCTATTCTTTCTTTATAATTTATTTTTTAAGGGTATATGCACAAAGAAAAAAAAAGACTCTTATTGCTTAGAACAACGAATAACAAAGATATAATCCCCCCCATAGGTTTACTGTATATTGCCGCTGTTGTACGCAAATACTGTACGTCTTTTGAGTGGAATATCAAGATAATAGATTTTATTGCCGATAGATTAAATCAGGATAGCCTTACAGAGACATTTTTAGAATATTCGCCGAATGTCATCGGAATCAGTTCGTTAATTTCCGAACTTCCTTTTTTCAAAAAAGTGTGTGTTTTAATCAGAAAAACCAATCCAGAAAGTGCGCTGATCGCCGGCGGACCGCTTCCCAGCAATCACTATGATCTGCTACTAAAAAACAAGTGGGTAGATTTTGTTGTTATCGGAGAAGGGGAGTCGACTATAATTGAACTTTTGGATGTTATTTGTAAAAATAAAAAATCAAAAAGTCTTTCTTTGGTTAAAGGTATTGCTTATAACAAAAACGGCAAAGTTGTTCTCACTCCGCCTCGAGAACTAATTCCAAATCTCGATGCCATCCCATTACCAGCATGGGATCTGATAAATCTTAAAAAATATAGAAGATTTCCAAATTGGAATGGTCCTTTGAAAGCTAAATATTACGCTCCGATTATAACTTCAAGAGGATGCGTATATAATTGCGTCTATTGCCATAACTTATTTGGTAAAAAGGTCAGGAAACGTTCTGTGGAAGACGTACTTTCGGAAATAGAAATGCTTTATAGAGCATATAGGGTAAAGGAGTTTCATATTATTGATGACTATTTTAACTTCGATTTAGATAGGGTTAAAAAAATATGCAAGAGAATAGTTGATAAAAAAATGAAGCTAAATTTATCTTTCCCCAATGGTTTAAGAACCGACAATATGGACCGGGACACTTTAGTTTGGCTTAAAAGGGCAGGTACATATAAAATTAATTATGCGATTGAAACGACTAATCCGCGTCTGCAAAAGTTTATAAAAAAGAACTTGGACATTAAAAAAGCAAAAGAAGTCATTGAAGAGACTTCGAAATTGGGTATTCTTGCATTTGGATTTTTTATGCTTGGTTTTCCTACGGAAACCGAAGAAGAAATGAGACAGACTATATCATTTGCTGTAGATTCGAAATTGGATACGGCTAAGTTTCTTAAAGTTACGCCTTTCAAAAATACTACACTGGCCGAATTGGTCCGCAACAAACCGTTTCTACACCTGCATGATGAGGATCGTTGTAATAATACAGATCCTTTTTATAATGAAAATCTCAATTGCAGTGACTTGCCTTTGAATGTTTTTAATGATATATTTCTGGAAGCACATCGAAAATTTTATGTAAAACCCAGCAGAATATTGCGCATATTTTTCCGGTATAAAAATTTTAAAATATTGTGGAGTTTGTTTTTAATGTATATGTTTGTCTGGCAAAGAAAACAAGACAACAATGTCAGCATAAACATTATGTGATATAATATTAAGCAACTATAAATAGTCGTAGCAATGGTGGAAAAAATATATCATGAACATTTTAGGGGTATCCGCATTTTATCACGATAGCGCTGCTTGTTTAGTCCAAGACGGAAAAATAATTTCCGCCGTTCAAGAAGAACGTTTTACCCGCAAGAAACATGATTTGTCTTTTCCAAAAAATGCAATACGGCATTGCTTGCAAAATAACAAGTTAACAGGTAAACACTTAGATATTATTGTTTTTTATGACAAACCCTGGCTTAAGTTTGAACGTATACTTTTTACCTATCTGACTTTTGCACCCAATGGGATCCGATCGTTTATTAGGGCAATGCCGTTATGGGTGAAACAAAAACTCTGGCTAAAGGAGCTTATTCGGAAAGAACTTGGTTTTGAAGGAAAAATCCTTTTTCTCGAACACCATCAGTCTCATGCTGCCTCTGCGTTTTTTGCTTCACCTTTTAAAGAAGCAGGCTTTCTGACTCTAGACGGTGTGGGCGAATGGGCGACAACAAGTTATGGTATTGGTAGAAATAATACAATAATTACACGGGCAGAGATACATTTTCCACATTCCTTGGGATTGCTTTATTCTGCGTTTACCTATTATACCGGTTTCAAAGTAAATTCCGGAGAATATAAAATGATGGGGTTGGCACCTTATGGAGAGCCTAAGTATAGGGATTTAATCCTTTCGGAGTTAATGGATTTAAAAGAAGACGGATCTTTTAAGCTGAATATGCAATATTTCGATTATTGTACTGGACTAAGGATGATCAACAGAAAATTTGAGAAATTATTTGATGGCCCATCGCGAAAACTGGGGGCTCGGATAACTCAGCGAGATGCGGATCTAGCTTGTTCTGTGCAGGAAGTAACAGAAGAAGTAATGCTGCGCATGGCCAGATTTATTCGTAAAGAAACCGGAGAGAAAAATCTCTGTTTAGCTGGTGGAGTGGCCTTGAATTGTGTTGCCAATGGAAAAATTTTGCGCGAGGGCATATTTGATAATATTTGGATACAGCCTGCTGCGGGAGATGCCGGAGGTGCTTTAGGGGCTGCTTTATTTGTTTGGCATCAATATTTGGAAAATAAAAGAATTGTCGATGATAAGAAAGATTTTCAGCAGGCCTCATTACTCGGACCCAAATTTGACAACAGTTACATCCTTAATTACTTACAAGAAAACAAGGTAGCATATGCCGAATTAGCCGATGAAGAGATACCGGAAAAAATTGCCGATTTGATTGCCGAACAAAAGGTTATCGGCTGGTTTCAGGGGCGGATGGAATTTGGCCCCAGAGCGTTAGGGTGCCGATCGATTATTGCCGATGCTCGTTCCACGGAAATGCCAGGGATTATAAACCAGCGGGTGAAATTCCGGGAAGACTTCCGACCTTTTGCTGCCTCGGTAATTGGGGAAAGAGCTAAAGATTTTTTTGAGATAGATAAAGAAAGTCCGTATATGCTTTTAGTTATTCCGCTAAATAAACAAGTATGCAAAAATTTATCCGATGCCGGGCAAAGACTCACCGGGATAGATAAATCATCAGTCATTCGTTCTCCTATTGCGGCGGTTACTCATGTGGATTATTCTGTGCGTATTCAGACGGTCAGCAAAGAAGACAACCCGTTATTTTATAAACTGATTATGAAGTTTGGAGATAAATATGGTTGCCCTGTGATTCTTAATACATCTTTCAATATAAAAGAAGAACCTATAGTTTGTACCCCGAATGATGCTTACTTATGTTTTATGCGGACCAATATAGATTATTTACTTATGGGAAATTTTCTGATAGAGAAGGTAAAAGTAGCAATTTGAAAACGAAAGTCTTTTTTGATTAAAAAATTTAATTCGAATCTGAAAAAAGTAAAGGCACAACTCAAATGCACATGAGTAATTATGAAGAAATTTTTGCATGTCCGGCATGTGAGGGGGATTTAAAAATAGCTTCCAGCGGCATAACATGTTTAAAATGTGACAGTCGGTATAAAGTAAAAGACGACATTCCGCTTCTTTATTGGCCCCGGGAACAAAAGAGCTCAAAAGAAGATATAACGGATATGATGAGAGAATTTTATAATGACAATCCCTTCCCTAATTACGAAGAATCAGAAAATATATCCGATCTTGTCGAAAAATCACGAAAATGGAATTTTGCTCGATTATTAAACGAACAACTCCCTTTTAACATAAGAGTATTAGAGATTGGATGTGGCACTGGTCAATTAAGTAATTTTTTGGGCATTGCCCACAGAGTTGTTTTTGGAACCGATATTTCTTTTAACGGTCTAAAATTAGCTTATGAATTCAAACAGAGAAACGGACTAGAAAGAGTAGGTTTTTATCAAATGAATTTGTTTAAACCGATATTTAAAAAAGAAAGTTTTTCTTTTGTTATCTGCGCCGGAGTGCTTCATCATACAGCGGATCCTTTGGCAGGATTTCAATCCCTCGCCAAGCTGGTAAAAAAAGGGGGGTATATTATTATCGGACTATATAATCGATACGGTCGGACGATCAATACTATCCGCCGTTTTATCTTTAATGTTTCTGGTGGCCGGTTTAAATTTCTAGATTCTCGTTTAAGGAGCCAAGATGTGGGTCAGGTTAAAAAGCTTGCTTGGTTTCAAGATCAATATAAAAACCCCCATGAATCGAGGCATACAATCGGTGAGGCATTAGGATGGTTTGAACATGCCGGTTTTGATTTTGTTAACAGCATTCCGAAATTAGAAGCTTTTAAAGATGTGGCAGAGCAGGAGCCATTGTTTGCTGTAAATCCGATAGGGACTAAACTTGACCACTTTTTAGTTCAAGCCTCTCTTTTATTAAACGGAAGTAGTGAGGGGGGATTTTTTCTACTGATTGGCAGGAAAAAGGAGTAGTGAATAATAGAGCAATCATGGATACAAATACGGAAAAAATTCAATTACAGAAATTTGGCATAATAATCGGCCTATCTTTGACTCTATTAGGAGGGTTATTCTTATGGTACAGCAAAAGCTATTTTTGTAGTTACTTTTTTGTTTTTTCGGTAATATTCCTTCTGCTGGGCGTTATACATCCGGAGTCATTACGGCCTGTTTACAGACTCTGTTCCAAGATGGCTTATATTTTAGAATGGATGATAACAAAACTGATTTTAATTGTTTTGTTTTGTTTTGTAATTATTCCTACCGCTGTGTTGGCAGGATTATTGAGAACAAAATTTTTAGACATAAACTTTAAAAGAAAAAAAGATAGTTATTGGATCAAGCGCAGGCAGGGCGAAGTTGATAAAAGAAAATATGAGAATAGATTTTGAAATATACTATAGTTTTTGTAGATATAAACAAACGAGTGGGTATTTATGAATAAATTGTCGATTTTTAAAGAGTTCTGGGATTTTTTGAAGGTGCGTAAAAGATGGTGGATAATGCCGATCATTATTTTTTTACTGCTTTTAGGCATGTTGATATTCGTGACACAAAGCCCTGCAGTTGCCCCGCTGATCTACACACTATTTTAGATGAATATTTTCAAATAAGGCATTATCCGATGATTTTAGCTATTTAGAGAATAAAAAACCATTATTGGTTGCGGAAGACGTTGAATATTATCGGGCACAACTTCCTATAAGGTAGGCTCTATAGGATGACTTTTAATAATGGGTATTTAGTAATCAAAAAAGAAGATCCCAGTAAGCTTGTTGTACACTCGTGTCCTTAGCAAAGTAATGCGGACTTATATCCGATCAAGGCGGATAACTGCTGGCGCCGTCAGAATAACTGATATTGGCGGTTTCATCAATACTAATCCATTTACCTGTATACTGTCCTGATAGCCTCGTACTCGTTGCGGTAAAACCTGTTGGTCCAGAAGAAGGAATCGTATATGACCAGTCGCCGTCATTTGTAGTAAAGTTAGTAAAGGATTGTAAGCTGGCGGTACTACTTGTATAGGTAGCACTATCTGTTCTATATAGGGCTTGTGCTGCCTGGATAAGACGGAGGTTTTCCATCGCCTTTGCCCCTTGTGCCTGCTCAAAAGCCTTCATATAGATAGGCATGGCAATAGTTACAAGTATTGCAATTATAATACAGGTTATTAAGGCTTCAACCATGGTAAAGCCTTTTTGTGAATGGATAACTTTAACCATAGTTTCATTATATTAGATATAATTTAAAAAGCAAGTATTATGCTAAGGATAAACCCGCCTAAAAAATAGATTTGACAACCCCGGAGAATATAGGTATACTTAATAATAGAAATAGTTAGCAATATTAACTATTAGGAGGACTAAGTAAAATGAGCGAGTACATTTCTGTAAATGAATTCGCAAGACGTTTAGTGGATGTATTCCCTCAGGTAATGAGGGGCGTTATGCGCAGGCAGACAGATGCATTGACTAAAGGGCAGATAACTGCTCCTCAGTTTCTCGTGTTGGATTTGATTTATCGATTAGGGCCTCAGAAAATGGGTGTTTTGGCAGAAACTCTTTCTGTAAGCCTGCCGGCGGCAAGCGGATTGGTGGATCGATTGCATAAGCTGGGGTTGGTAGAAAGGGTGTATGAAGAAAAAGACAGGAGAATAATCAGGATAGAACTCAAACCTCGCGGCAAATCAGTTGTAAAGACATTTCGCTTACAAAGAGAGAAGATTATTGCTGAGATTTTTGGACAGCTTAGCGAAAATGACAGGAATGATTATTTGAGGATACTAATTAAGATCAAAGACATTATAAATAAAAAATAAAAATAGAAACTAAAATGAAACCAACCAAAACTTCTTTCATCTTTATTGCATCTTTTATCTATCTTGCAACGAGTTATTTGCCGGTAATGGCACAGATGAACAATAATGATATTATCTTTGAACTGGCAGAAGTAAGGCTGTCCCTAAAAGATATTAGCCGGATTGCTTTAGAAAATAACCTGGATATCCAAATCGCAAAGTACGATGCCTCCATAAAAAGAACGGATTTATCACAAGCACAATCTTTATTTGATACTATTTTTACAGCGGGAATGTCTTATCTTGACGATCAAACGAAAAATAGCAGCACGCTATTAGGAACAAAGGCGACGACCAATGATTATACAGTTGGTATCAGTAAAAAAATCCCAAGCGGCACAACCCTGGGTCTTGATGTTGGGGATAAACGCTATTTTACCAATTCCTCATTTGCCGCCATTAATCCCTCGCATGAGGCAGCTGTAAAGTTTTCCCTGCATCAGCCTTTAGGTCAGAATTTCTTGGGATTGATCGATCGCGGCAATATAAAGGTAACGAAGATTGAAGTTGAAAATTACGATTCGCAGGCTTTAGGCAGAATAGAACAAACATTAGCCCAAGCCCAAAAGGCCTATTGGCAGGTTGTGTTGCGCAACAAAGAGTTATTAATAGCAAATGAGATGTTCAAGAAAGCACAAGTGCTTTATGATGTTTTTAAGAAAAAGAACACGCTCGGCCTGGTAGAGGATGCAGAGCTTTTTGCGGCGGAAGCCAATGTCGCAAAAAGACAAGCGGATGTATTACTTATCAGGCATCAGCTGGTTCTGGCTAAAAATGAGCTGTTATTTTCCTTGCATGAAGAAGATCTTAATCTAAAAATCATTCCTAGTGATGTATTTGAGGCTGATGCCCGTTTCTTTATAAAAGAACATAGCTTGCAGCAGGCCATAGCCGGCAGGCGTGATTATAAACAAGCAAAGAACGATGTCGAGGCAAAGAGAATCAGCCTGAGTATGAAAAAAAATAATCTTTGGCCGCAGATAGACTTTGAAGCCTCATTTTTGCATAATGGCTTAGAAATTTCGCAAAATAAGGCATGGGAAAATGTAACCCAGGAAGATAACCCGGAACTTTATGCGGGTGTTACCATGAATATACCTTTTGAAAATACCGCAGCCAGAAGCGCGCATAAAAGGGCGCGGCTAGAGAAAGCCAAGGCATTGCTTGGGCTTAGAAAAATAGAGCATAAGATTCTTATAGATATAAGTAATGAGATTGATTCCCTTAATAATAAAATACAAAAAATAAAACTTAATAATCATATTGTGGAACTGCAAACCAGAAAACTTGAGTTTGAAGAAAATCGGTTTAGCCTGGGACGCTCTAATAGTGATACCCTGGTACGCTACCAGGAGGATTTATTGCAGGCTAAACTTGCCTTGGCCCAAACTGTATTTGAATATAAACAGGCGTTGATTGATCTAAAACTGGCAGAAAATTCGCTGCTTGATGAATACTGGCAGGGGAGGTTGTAGGGGATAGGGTTTAGGGTATAGGGAGTAGGATATATGAAAATTGCTGAATTTTCCGTAAAACATTCTTTATTTATTAATTTAGTTTCGGTATTGATAATAATTGTCGGTGTATTCTCTATTTTTACACTTAAGCGGGAAGCCTTTCCGGTAATCAATTTTGATATTGTCTCAGTCACCACCTATTATCAGGGCGCGTCTGCCGAAGATGTAGAGAAACTTGTAACCTCTCCTTTAGAGAAAGAATTGAAAGAAGTTGATGAAATCGATGAAATTATCTCTGCCTCCCGAGAAGGGGTATCGGTAATCAGCCTTGAGATTAATACCGAGGCCAAAAATAAAGATAAGATTGTCAATGATATCCAAAAAGCCGTAGATAGGGTTACGGGGCTTCCGGACGGGGTAGAAGACCGTCCAATAGTTAAAGAAATCTCTTCAAAGATATTTCCGGTGATAAACATCGCTTTAGCTGGAAAACTCAGTGAATTTAAACTCCAGGAACTGGCTAATACTTTAAAAGACAAGTTTGAGGATATCAAAGGCGTTGCTTCTGTAGAACGCCGCGGATACCGCGATGAAGAGTTTTGGGTTGAGCCGGATATCGAAAAGATGCAGAGGATGCATGTATCGATTGAAGAGATCATGGAAAGTTTGCGCAGCCGGAACATAACTATTCCCGGCGGGAAGTTGAAGACGCAGCAGGAGGAGTTTAGCATTAAAACATTGGGTGAGTTCTCAACTAAAGAGGAGATAGAAGACGTAATCATCCGGGCCAATGATGTTGGCAACTGGCTTAAAATTAAAGATGTTGCCTATGTGCGCCATACGTTTGAGGAAGAGACAAGCCGCAATAAGAGTTTTGGAGAAAGGGCAATTACGCTCATCATATATAAAAAGGAAAAAGGCGATGCCATCGATGTCGTAGATAAGGCATATGAAATTTTAGAAGAATTTAAACAAAAAGCCCCGCCTGAGCTTACGGTTACCCCTTATGATGATCTGTCCTATTATATAAGGCGCCGGTTGAATGTCCTGCGTTCAAACGGGTTTATCGGCTTTATGCTTGTAATCATTATCCTGTTTACTTTTTTACATCCGCGTGCGGCTTTGTTTACGGCCTTGGGCATTCCTATTGCCATGTGTACGACCATGTATGTCATGTATATTTTTGGTATTACCATAAACCTGATGACGATGTTTGGCTTGGTCATTGTTTTGGGCATGGTTGTTGATGATGGCATTATTATTTCTGAAAATGTCTACCGTTATGTGGAATCCGGCATGCCCCCGCGGCAGGCGGCAATAAAAGGAACAAGTGAAGTCATTGCCCCGGTAACGGCAACGATCATCACGACCATTGTCGCCTTTTTTCCGCTTATGTTCATGAGCGGTTTAGTCGGAAAATTTCTTAGGTACATTCCGCTGATGGTGATTATTGCCCTGGCTGCATCAATATTGGAGGCGTTTATTATCCTGCCGTCGCATCTGGCAGATTTTGTGCGTCCGATTAACGATACAAAAAATGGTAAAGGTGTAGTACGCAAAGAATTGCCGTGGCTAAAATTCCTATTGGCAAAATATCAAAAACTGCTGGAACGGGCATTAAAATATCGTTATCGGGCCGTCATCGGCATTATCATTCTTTTTATTGCTGTGGTGTTTGCCGCTGTATTTGGGATGAGATTTGTTATGTTTAGCGGGCATGGCGTAGAGGAGTTTCAAATCCGGGCTGAAGCCAAGGTAGGCACACCTTTAGAAAAAACCAACGAATTGATTGCGCCGGTAGAAGACATGTTAAATTCTGTATCCCGAAAATATCTTAATACCTATGAGACTAATATCGGTATGATCACCGAAGGCCGCGGTATGGGAGACCCAAAGGCAAAATTCGGGTCTCATGTTGCTCAGATACATGTATACCTTACCCCGATGCAGCAAAGGGATAAAGATCCGAAAGAAATCATTGAAGATCTTCGCCCGCAGCTTAATAAAATTAAGGGATTTGAACGCCTTTATTTTCATGAACTAAAAGAAGGGCCTCCTACGGGCAGGGCGGTTGAGATAAACGTACGCGGAGAAAAATTCAACACCTTGCTTGAAATTATTGGAAAAATGAAGGCATATCTGGGTACAGTGGAAGGTGTTTCCGATGTTACAGATAGTTATGATTTGGGCAATCGGGAGTTGCGTATTGTTGTGGATAAAGAACTTGCGGCTTCTGCCTATCTTACTGTAGGTCAAATTGCCTCTGGTATCCGCAATGCTTTTG
>Ga0180009_10005353_pt1 | contig 13791 bp, 10 predicted proteins | sample OS_PC_MetaG_FD_123537 | JGI IMG/M metagenome (GOLD analysis project Ga0180009, IMG submission 123537) | Groundwater microbial communities from the Aspo Hard Rock Laboratory (HRL) deep subsurface site, Sweden - OS_PC_MetaG | ecosystem: Environmental > Aquatic > Deep subsurface > Groundwater... | reverse complement strand
TTCGTGCGTTTCGACGGGGTCAGGAAGTTGGCGTCGAAGTAGTCGATCTCGCGGACACCGTATCGCTCGTAGACCTCGTTGGCCTCGTCGACGACGTTTTCGACGCTGCGGGCACCGCGTGGCATCGGAGCGATCGCGCAGAAGTTGCAGTCGTAGGGACAACCGAGGGTCGTCAGGGCGATCGTGAAGTTCTTCTTTTGCGAGATGAAGGAGTAGTACAGCTCATTGTCGAGCAGGTGCCTGGCCGGCCAGGGGAAGGTATCGAAGTCGAGACACGCGCGCCGACTCGTGCCGACGGTGGACAAGGTGATGACCGGCTCGCCGTCCACTTTGCAGCCGACCCCCTCGATGCCTTCGAGCGATCCGCCGCCGTCCAACGCGTCCAGCACCAAAGGCAGCGAGTTGTGCGCGTGCCCGATCACCACGACGTCGACCTCGGGATGCTCCAGGGTCTCCCGCGGGTAGACGACGCAGTTGATGCCTCCCGCGATGATCGTGCACCCCAGTCGCGCCTTGATGCGCCTCGCCCACGCGAGCGTGTCGCGAAACATGTAGGTCGAGAAGTAGAAACCGACGGCGTCCGGTTCAAACGCTTCGATGGCGGCGAGGACGTCCTCTTCGGTCGCTCGTCCGAGTCGCAGCAAGGCGTTGGCGTCGAAGAGCTTTACGGTGTGGCCGGCCCGTTCGGCGATGGCGGCCGCGTACGCCAGGTTGATCGGCGGAAACATGCCGAAGTCTTCGTCGACCACATAGATGTTCTCCTCGAACCGCTTGTGGCCGTAGGGCGCGAAGACGAGCGCAAGCTTCATCGCGTGGGGACACCGCTGCGTAGGCAAGAACAAGTGGTGATCGGCACAGAACGATCCATGAGCGCACGGAGTATAGGGGCCGAGGTGCGTCCAGGCAATCGCCGCTCACGGGCCCTTCGGAACGGGTGGCCCGGCCAAGCAAGCCTTTGAGCGCCTTCCATCGTTCGCTTGGCCGTCGGTGGCGACGCCGAACGCTCTTGCCCTGCCGTCGGCGTGGTACGCTCCCGACCGTCCTTCAGGACTGCCACGGGAACGATCCAGCCTTCATGACCGCGATCTTGGGCATCTCCGCGGTCTGGAGGCGTCCCAGCTGGACTACGTAGGGTTTTACGAAAAGCCGTACCGCAAGCTCGAGCGGCGCTGGACAAGTACGTAACGTACGCGACGAGCAGGATCACGCCCCTCGCCACGAGCTGCCTCCATCTCGAGGATTCCCGAGTGATTGAGGGGGAGCCGCGCGCTTCTAGGACGTTTGACCTGCACTTTCGAGCTTGATCTTGACATCGCGCGCGAAGGTCTCCTTGTCCTGCGCCTTTTCCAGGGCGTCCTCGAGCGTGATCTTCCTTTCAAGCACCAGTTTCTCGAGCGCCACGTCCATACTCTGCATACCGTATCGTTGGCCCGCCTGGATCAGGCTCGGAATCTGGAACGTCTTGCCCTCCCGGATTTGGCTGACCACGCCCGTCGTGCCGATGAGGATCTCGTGCGCTGCCACGCGCCCCTTGCCATCAGCGGTCTTGAGAAGTTGTTGCGCCACGATGCCGACGAGGCCTTCCGAGAGCATGCCGCGAATCTGCGGCTGCTCGTCCGCGGGAAACGCATTGATGATGCGCTCGATTGTGGAGGCCGCGCTGTTGGTGTGGACCGTGGCAAAGACCAACACGCCGAAGCTTGCGAGCTGCAGCGCCAGCTTCATCGTTTCGTTCGTGCGAAGCTCCCCGATGAGGATGACATCAGGGTCCTCGCGCCCGGCGCTGCGCATGGCAGCCGCAAAGGTTGGGGCATGCACACCGATCTCGCGGTGCGTGACTTGGGCTTTGATCGATTCGTGCACGAACTCGACGGGGTCTTCGATCGTCAAGATGTGGGCGGCGCGGGTCTCGTTGATGTGGCGAATCATCGCGGCGAGGGTGGTCGACGTGCCGGACCCCGTTGGCCCCGTCACGAGGATGAGACCGGCGCGACGTTGCGCAAGCGTTCGAAGGACCTCGGGGGTCTTCAAGGCTTCGAGCGTGAGGATGTTTGTGGGAATGACCCGAAACACCGCAGCGAGCCCGGTGACCTTCCAGAAGTAGTTGGCCCGAAACCGCGCCCGGCTGCCGTAAGCGTAGGCAAAGTCGAGGTCCAGCGTGTCCACGATCTGGCGGTGCTGCTCCGGTGTCACAATCTCGTACAGCAGCGACTCTATTTCGGCTTTGGAGATGGCCTTGTCCCGGATCGGGACCAACTCCCCCCGAGCACGAATGAGCGGGGGATACCCAACGCCCATGTGCAGATCGCTCGCTTTGCGGTCGAGCATCGTATCGAACAATTCGTCGATCGCGGCCAAGGTCAATCCTTCTTTCGCCAGAGAGCGCCTGCGCGCGACAGCAGATCTTTCCCCATTTCGACGGGTTGCAGCTTCGGGCTCGCAGCAGCAGCCGGAGCCGCAGCAGGAACAGCAGCAGGCGTCTCAGCAGGCTCACGCAGCTTCCGCGCAAACTCTTCGGGGTCGACGGCGAAGGCCTGCGCGGTCTCCAAGTTGGTCCGACCGTCACGGACCAGATCGGCCAACGAATCGTCGAGGCGAACGATCCCGGAGGCACGACCTCGCTGTTGCAGGCTCGGAATCTGGTAGGTCTTGTTGTCCCGAATCAGGTTCCACAGAGCGATCGTCCCGGGAAGCACCTCCGCGGCCGCGACCAGCCCGCTTCCGTCCTTGTTGGGCAGCAGCCGTTGACTCACCACGAGACGAAGTCCGCCGGCGAGGGTCATTCGCACTTGTTGCTGATCCCCGGGGGGGAAGAGATCGATCAGACGGTCGATGGTCTTGGCTGCGCTCGGTGTGTTCATCGTACCGATCACCAAGTGCCCCGTCTCACTGGCCGACAGCGCCATACGAACCGTCTCGGTGTCGCGAAGCTCGCCCACGACGATCACGTCGGGATCCTCGCGGAGCGAGGCCTTGAGCGCCGCAGCGAAGCTCGCCGTATGCGTCCCCACCTCTCGCTGGCTGATCATGGCTTTTCGCTTCGGATGCACGAACTCGACAGGATCTTCGACCGTGAGAATGTGGTGGCTCGTCGCCTCGTTCAGCATTCCGACCAGCGCAGCGAGGGTTGTGGTCTTGCCATGACCGCTCGGCCCCGTTAGCACGATGAGCCCCTGATGATGACGAGCCGCGGCTCCGATCTCAGGGGGGAGCCCGAGCGACTCGAGCGTAGGTATGTCGCGGGCAACGAGACGGAATGCCCCCTTCAGACCGGTGCGCTGCCGCGAGATGTTGACCCGACTGCGTCCCGCTTCCGGATGGTCAAACGCAAAGGCGATGGCCCCGTCGCGCGTCAGAGCTTCGTTCAAACGGGCAGGGACGATAGGCATCAACATGCGTTCGGCGTCGGCTTCGCCAATCGGCTCGCCCGATGGAAGCAGCTCCGAGGCAATGCGCACGAGCAGAGGACGACCCGCAACGATGTGCACATCGCTGGCGTGCCGCTGCCGGGCCTCGAGCAGCAGGCGAGCGAGCGCCTGGGTGTCTCCTTTTGCACGGGACCTGGTGGAGACCGGGGCAGGCGTCACGGCAGGAAACGTGTTCGTGATCGAGGGCGCTTTGCCGAGCGACGGAATGACGATTGCCCCGTGCGACTTCCGCGAGGCCCGGCCGGCCTTCTGGACCGTTGGCATGGACTTGGGCGGACGCAGCGATCGTCTGGGACGCAGCGAGGTCCGTCCTCGCACAAGCGCCACGCGCACATGAACCTCGCCCGCGTTCTCCGCTGCGTTGATCACGACGGCCCCGACCTCCTCGACCTGCCTCTGCCATTGCACGGGTTTGACGCCGAGCGAATCGACGTACAGCAGCCCGCCCAATTCGCAGAGCCACTCACGAATCAGGTCCGATGACGGAGCCTCGCGGTCCACGGGCCGGAACCTGCCGTGGACCTTGACGCAAGGCATTCGCCCCGCGATGAGCGCGAGCTCGTCCACGTCGTCACCTTGCAGCTCCATCAGCAGTTCGAGGATCGGTTTCATTCGTGCGGCAATGCTACGCGAGCGGTGCAGCAATTCAAGATGGCAGATCAATCAACTGCAATTGTGGCGCGGGCGCTTGCCCTGCGGAAGAGATATGCGTGGCAATCGAGACCACCTGCGACTGCGCACCTGAATACTCCACACAATGCGTGCAGCGAGCCTGCGAACAACCTTCCGACTGCCCGGCTGACTCCGTTTGTATTCCAAGCAGATTCATCACCGGTGGTCGTTGTATCACCCCATCTTGCTCCTCCGATTCGGACTGCAACGCCGCGCCGCAGGGGCGCTGCGCCATGATCGTAGTCATTCCGTACCAAGCGGGAGAAACCACAGTCGGCTCGATTTCGTGCGCCTATCCGGCCAACGAGGACGGCTCCAGCCCCTGCGGAGGCAGTGAGGTTTGGGGCGAAGATTACACCAAGTACTACGTTTGCGATTGAATCTGAACGACGGGTTTCAAGGACCAAGCGCCTCGGCCACGCACGCGCCGATCATCGCGTAACCTTCTGCATTGGGATGCAACGCGTCGTCGAAGAGCTTCACCCGCTGTTCGAGTGACTTGGCGCGAAACGGCGGACGGCAATCCACCGTCTTCACGCCCGGATTCTTGGCGAGCTCGTCGTAGATCTCCGCCACGAGCGTGGGCAGACTCGGCTCGAAGCTGACCATCGGGATCATGCCCTCGATCCTCCCCGGCACATCCATCGACTTTATCTGCTCCGCTTCCTCCTTCACATGCTCATCGTTCAGCACAAAGGGGAACTTGATGAGCAACACCGTGGCGCCCCCCGCGTGCGCAAGCTCGATGAGCGATTGAAGGTGCCGGCGGAGCGCCTCATTCGGCCGGGCAAGCTCCTCAGCCACATTCGGCGAAGAAGATAGCGCCATCAGACCCCGACGAAACATCGTCCGCTTGTAGGCACTGTAGCTCACGCGGGCCAGCGAACTGCCTCGCAACAACGCCAACGAAACAGGACCTACGTCGACCACCAGCGATTCGGTGCCAAGGCTCTCCGGCTCCCAACTGCCGCGTTCCCACAGGTACGTGCCGAAGTCGTTCCAGCCTACATAGACCGTGACCACGTCGGGCTCGAGCGATGAATACAAGTACTTGTATCGCACGAGCTGATGGTAGGAGTGCGCGCCCGAAACACCCGCGTTGATCACTTCGACGCACCGGTCGGGCGACGACGCCCGCAGCAACCGCTCGGCGACCGCGGGGTAGGCCTGCTCCGTCGCTACCGTATTGCCGTACGTGGTTGAGCCGCCCAGCATCAGGATACGACGACAGCCGGGCTTCTTCTCTTCGGCGACCTCGGGGCCGCGCAGACCCAATCGATTGATGTGGGTCCCGTCACGATCGCCCGGAACCAGGACGAAACCAACCCGGTCATCGCCTCGGATGGGTGAATGCTCGCTGGGCATCTCGACCACCTTCACGATGCGGTCCTCCACGGCGACGCGGCAGAACAACTCGGACAGCAGGACCGCGACGGCGAATACGCCGAGCGAAAACATCAGCTTCTTACGTCGCGAGAGGGGTTGCCGGGTCATGCGTTTCGTCGTGCCGAAGAGATTTCAGAAGAGTGTGTAGAAGAAGGGGGCCGCGCCCGACGCGCCAAGAACGATGACGGCGCCAAACAGCGGGTTCGGTCTTGTGTTGAGCTCGATCAAGGGCATTGCACGAAGCGTAGCATCGAGGCCCGACGCCGTGAACGGCGGGCACTGGAACACCTTGGAAATGCGGAACTCGCCAACGCAGGTGCAGCCATTGCGTCGGGGATGATCTCGGGTCCCCAATTGCGCGACCCGGGTCGCCGTGATAGCCAACGGAGTGTTCTTGGGCGACCCGACATCGACGAATCGTGCAAGCGTTGCCGTGCAGCGATGCACCTCGTACGACGATTGCGCAGGCGCCATTCGAACCGTCCTCGAGGATGGAGGCTTCGACGCGCTCCGCAACAAGCGGGTGCTGATCAAGCCGAACCTGATGAAGGCGAGCGCGCCGGAAATGGCCGACGCGACGCACCCCGCTTTCGTGGGCGCCTTGACCCAAGCGCTCGTCGAACGAGAATGCGAAGTGGTCGTCGGGGATTCCTCCGGACTGCTCGGTTTCACGCGCGAGGTGTTCGAGGCCTCGGGCATGACCGATGCCGTTCGGCGAGCGGGCGGTCGCGTGGTGAGCTTCGACGCTGGCCCCTTCGAACGCATCCAGGTCGGGGGTCGGGTCGATGGGGTCGTCTGGGCACCCCGAATTCTCTTCGAGGTCGACCATGTGCTGCTCGCCCCCAAGCTCAAGACCCACACGCTCACAGGCATGTCCTGCTGCCTCAAGAACCTGATGGGCCTGCTGCCAGGCGCCACGAAGTGCGATCTGCACGTCCGATTGCCCGAAGCGCTGCTGCTGTCCCACGGTCTGCTGGACGTCGAGCGTGCGTTGAGCGCGGCGGGTGTCCGCTTCAGCGGCGCGGTGGTCGACGCGATCTGGGCGCAAGAAGGCAAGGGACGCCGGGGCGGCGCTCAGATGCGAAAGCTCAACCTCGTGCTGGGCTCTCGGGACCTCGCTGCCGCGGACCTCGTTTGCGCTTCACTGATAGGTGGGAAGGCCGATGCCTTGTCCACCGTCGTGGCCGCCCGACAACGAGGGATGGGCCCCTCCTCCCTCGAGCGCGTCGACGTCGTTGGCGACGCAGGCCTTCTCGACGCGCCACCGCTCGAGCCCGCGGTTGCGGGCCTCAAGGACCGTGCTCGACCCGCCCACGTAACGCACTACTGGCTACGCGGTCGCATCGTCGAACCATGGCACGACGCTACCCGGTGCTGCGCGGAGCGAGCTTGCGTGGAGGTATGCCCGGTGCGCTGCATCGAGGTGCGCGGTCGTCGCTTGACGATCGGGCGCGACTGCGTGCGATGCTTCGCTTGTCACGAAGCCTGTCCGCATGAGGCGATCAGGTTGCGGGTTCCCCGCGCCGCGCGTCGACTCTTCGCCAAACGCGCCACGGGTGTCGACGTTTCCAAGGTGTTCAAATAAGCGCGTCTCCTTCGACCGAGCAGGTACTGACCGCTCCATCCGCGCCGAATCCTTCTGTTACACTCTGGCATGTCCACGCTCCTGTGGGTCATCGCCCCGCTCGCGGTATTGGGAACGTTCCTGCTGCTGCGAAAGCTCGCAGGGCACACCGCGTCCCGACATCGCGCCAACGTCGTGCTGAGCCTCGTCTTGCTCGCGTACTTTCTCGCGACGGCGGGCTTGGGCATCTTCTGGGTGGCGCGCCAGCAGCTCCCTGTCTTCGAGCTGCACTACGCCTTCGGCTACGTCGTCCTGCTCCTGGTCCTGGTCCATGTGACCCTCAACGGGAACGTCATCCTCAGGACCTTCTCCCAACCCTACGAACGACGCGCCCGGCGTACCGTGCCGCAACCCCGGGAAAGATCGAGCCCCCCACAGTCGGTCTCCTCGGCGCTTCCTCGTTGGGTGGCGTGTGCCTTCCTGCTGACAGCGTTCGGCATCGGTGCGTTCACCGTCGGCACCCGTTGTGACAGGCCATCGGGTCCCCCCGTTCGCTCGACCGCCTCCCCCGTTCGCTCGTCGAGCCGCGCGGACATCGTGCGTCGATATCACGAGCTATCGTCGGAATCGCGGACCAACGCGTTCACGCGCGCGCCGGTCGTGGCCTGGACCAAGCCCCCTGCGTTCAAGCAATACCCTGAGAATCTGGCGCGAGTCGACTTGCCTCCCCCATCGCCACCAGGCAGCGCGCGTACCCTCGAGGCAGCCGTCACCTCTCCTCCTCAGCAGCTCGAAGGTGCACCGAGCCTCGACCTGCCAGCACTCTCCACGATCCTGCACCTCACTTGCGGCGTCACCCTTCGGCGCGCGGGCCTTGCCCTTCGCGCTGCGCCGTCGAGCGGGGCGCTGTTCTCCACGGAGGTCTACGTGGCCGCGCGCAAGGTCGAGGGGCTCGAGGCGGGGCTCTATCACTACGACGCTGAACACCACCGGCTGGTGCGCCTCTCCGCCGAGGTCCCAGACTCGAGCCAGCTCGGCCACCCCGCAAACCCGGCACTGGAAGACGCCCCGGCCACCGTGCTGGTCACCACGGTCTTCGCTCGAACCGGCTACAAGTACGGACACCGCGCCTACCGGTACATCCTGGCCGACGCCGGTCACCTGCTAGAGAACCTGCGACTCGCTTCCTCCGAGCTTGGGTATGGAGCGAAGATGCTGACGTCATTCGACGAGCATCGGGTGGTGGAAACACTTTCGTTGCATCGCGACGAAGGTGTCTTGGCCGTCGTTCCTCTGGTGGCGGGAGGCACGAAGGATCTTTCGTATTCGGGTACCTGGGCGCCATCGACCAGCGACGCGTCAACCGGGCCGTTCGGACCCACCGGCGCAATCCACGAAGCGAGCTCCCTTCGGGCGAGGTTGGACGCCGCGCCGAACGCCGACCAGGTTGACTTGCCCGCAGGGGACGCGTCATTGACGACGGTCTGGGATGCCATCCAGAGGCGCCGCAGCACCCGCATCTACGCTGACGAAACCATTCCCGCGTCCGAGCTGGGAGCGCTGTTGTCAGCGGCGGCTCGACCTGCCTCGATCGTTTCGAACCATGTCAACGTATGGGCCATCGCGCATCGGGTCGAGGGCATCGCGGCCGGGGCCTATCGTTACGACGTTCATCGGCACGCGCTGTCACCCGTACGGATTGGGGACCTGACCAAGGCCACCCAGTCTGCGGTGCTTTCGCAGGAAATGGCGGGACAGGCAGCGGCGGTGATCGTGCTGACCGTGGACGGTCGGGCCGTGCTCGAGGAGGGCCCCAGGGCCTACCGCCACGCTTGGCTCGAGGTGGGCATGCTCGGCGAGCGCGTGTATCTGACAGCGTCGTCGCATGACCTGGGGGTCTGCGGAGCTGGCGCATTCTTCGACGACGAAGCAGCTGCGTTGCTCAATCTCGTGGACGACCAATGGGTCGCCCACTTCGTGGCAATTGGCCGGAAGTGATGAACTTCTGCGATTCATACCTCAGCGCTTTCGGCGGTAAGCAGCGCACGCGACCGCGGCGATCATCAACGCGATGAATGGATGATGCGACGAACGGTTGGCCTGTCGACACCCGCATCCTGAATCCTCAGACCCGTCCGACGAAGTAGCCGGCGCGCTGCCAGCTGTTCCGCTCGCGCCCGCGTCCCCGCCTGTCGCCGATCCGCCGCTGCCAGCGGGTCCGCCGCCTGCGCTTCCCCCACCAGACCCCGCGGAACCGCCCGTCCCGCCCACACCCCCGTCCGGAGGCGGCGCGTCCGTGTACTCGTATGCACCCACGTCAGGCTCACCATCACGCTCCACGCCGTCGCGGTCATAAGCCACCACGTGATTCGGAATGGCGACCCCGACATCTCGAGCCGCGGAAGTCGCCGTGAGGTGGAAGTCGTGGGCGGCAGCATCCACAAACCCGACGCCCGACGGATCATCCAGGAGCAGATTGCCGCCTTCCTGCCAGTCGACGTCCCCGCCGATGCCCATCGGATTGCCGATGGATCCAACGATCAGGTTGTTCCAGGCGCTGTTGCCCTGAATGCGTGTCCCGAATACGGAGATGCCCGTGTCGCCGGATGCGACCACGGTGTTGTGCAAGAACACGTAGGACGCGCCCTGCACCGCGTCGTTCTGTTGGTCATTTGCGTAGATGCCGTCCTCCGCGAAACCGACGACGACGTTGTTGGTGACCGTGGTGTTTCCCGCGCCGAGGATGAAGATGCCGATCGTGGGACCATCTTCGAGGTAGTTGTCGTAGATCTTGCAGACCGAGGCGCCGCCGATCTGAATGCCCCGGGTCTGCACGCTGTCCGTCGCCGTGCGGCCGACGCGCCGAATGACGTTCCGGTAGACTTCGCAGTCCTTGGGGGTGACGCCCACCTGCAGTCCGTCCCAGCCGGTGTCTTCGATCACGTTGTCATGCAGGTAGACCCCTTCGTGCTCGTGAGGGTACAGCGTCACTGTCTGACCATCGCATTGGTAGTCGCGTCCGCCATACCCCGTGCTTCCCACGTAGAAGGCTTCGCCTCCGGTGTCGTGCACGTAGGTGTCGTGGACCCGCGTATCGTATTGAACGAACGTGCCCAGGTTGGAGGAGCCATCGCAGCTGGGCTCGGTCTTGAGGTTGAAGCCGGCGAATCCGGCGTGATGGACCTCGAGATGGTCGAGCTCGTAGTTCGTGCTCAAGCCCCCGGCCGCCACGCCCATGGCCGAATAGTCCGGCCCGGTACGACGCGCCGCGATGTCGAACCCGTAGAAGAACCCCGGGTCCCCGCTGCCGGTCACCTGGAAGTACGACGAGCCCGCGATACGCAATCCGTACCCTTTGTCGCTGTTGTCGATCACGACCTGTCCGCCGCAGTTCTTGATCACGATGGGAGCGGACTCCGTGCCAACGAAGGCGTCCAGGGTCAGGAACGGCCGCGCCCCCGCTTCCACGCAAACCACATCGCCCGGTTGCACGCCAAGATCCGCCCCATTGGCACTGTTGGTGTCCGGGGCGATCGTATGATCGCAATCACAGTCCTGAGCGTAAGCGGTTTCGATCAGGAGAAAGGTGGAGCAGATTCCGATCGCGATTGATAGCGAGGTCCGTGCAAAACAAGCCATGAAAGCATGTTGCGCCAATCGGCATTCAATTGCATCGACGATCGTTGGCCGCGGGTGGCACGGCCAAGCAAGTCGTTTCTTGATTCGAAGGGAGGCTTGGCCGTGGGCAGGTGACGCCGCGCCGACCGCGAAGCGCTAACCCGCCCCTACGAAGACCTCGGACCGGCAATTGATACGCACTCCTAGATGGCGAGGCGAGGGAAGTCCGGGTCCGACTTGACGGCCGATTCGATCACCTTCATCAACGCGAACACCACGTCCTCGCGATAGGGACGGGCCACCACTTGCACGCCGACGGGAAGCCCGTCACTCGCCTTATCCACCGAAGCCGCGCGACGAGCGAGTCGCCCCACGGGGTTGGTTCGGACCGTCTCATCGGGGCGGACGCGCGTGACGGGAACGACCCCCGCGGGGAAGTTCAGGAAGTTGAAGCGCATGGCGAGCGCGCCGCCGAGGGTGAAGTCGCGGCTCGCCCCATGTGGCAACGCGGGCGTTGCGTGGGGCGGGCAAAGGACCGCGTCGAGTCCGACGTCGTTCCAAGTCCGATAGACCTGCGTTTGCATGCCTCTCGCCGCGGAGGTGAGCTTCCAGTACGCCTGAACCGACTTTTCACCGGTCACACGAAGCATGTCCGGCACGATGGGTTCGCCCATCAACGACATGCCGAACGCTGCGGTTCGCTTCGCCGCCGACGGCAGCTTCGCCAGCGTTCGTAACATGCTCAGGTTCGAGTCCGCCGGTCCTCCTTGCAGCTGCGCCTCCACCGTCTTGCCCCCGTCGGAGGTCAAGCCAGCCAGATAGGTGAAGATGATGTCCCTGCACAGCGGAGGCGAGTACGGAACCATCTGCGCACCGGCGTCGCGCAACACCTCCACGGCGCGATCTACCGCGCGCTGCAACGCGGCCGAGGGCGTGACGATCCCATCGTCGACGAAGTACCCGATCCTGAGTTGTCGCACATCGATCGTCGCGGGGTCGCCCAGTGGGATGGGCGGGACACGCGGGTCCAATCGCGCGCAGACTTCGGGAGACAGCGCGCGCATCAGGGTGACGACGTCATCGACCTCCCTGCCCATGGGTCCCACTTGTCCGCGAACGAACTCCTGCCCTGGGAGCGCAGTGCCCACGCCGATTCCGCTGATGCGATCGACCGTGGGTTTGATCCCGACAATCCCGCAGAAGTGAGCGGGAACCCGGACCGAGCCGCCGATGTTGGTCCCCATCCTCCGGGGCTGCCATAAGCGGCGATTGCCGCCGCTTCACCACCGGACGAACCGCCCGGTCCCCGTTCGGAGTTGAACGGGTTTCGGGTCGTGCCGAACACGGGGTTCGAGCACTCGTGGAACAGCAAGAACTGGCTGACGTTGGTCTTGCCGAGGAACACGCAGCCCGCCTCCCGCAGTACGTGAACCACCACCGCATCGCGCTCCGCGGGCACCCCCGCTTTCGCATGGACACCAAGGGTCGACGCGAACCCCTTCACATCCAGGTTCTCCTTGAGTGTCATCGGAAGGCCGTCGAACCTCGACCTCGGTTCGCCGCGACCCCTGCGTTCGTCACTCGATTCCGCCGCAAGGATGGCTTGGTCCCGCCAGATGGACGTCATCGGCCGAATATCACCCCCCTGCAGAACATCAAGACGGTCGAGCAGGACCTGGGTGAGCTCCACGCTCGAAACCTCCCTGGCCGCGAGCGCCCGGACGATACGCGCAGCGCCCATCGTGAGGAGTTCGTTGGACATTCCGTGTTCCCTTCCCCTTGTCTCAATTCGGTGGCGCCCAGGGTACAACGCCCGTCGCCTGTTCATCCACGAACACGTCGCAGCCAGATGTCTTCCTCAAGACGGTGCGGACCAACGGCTTGGACGGCGCTATCGCAGCGACGACGGGACGCACTGTGACCGAAGGGGGAAGCGACAACGATGGTGCGACGGACGGTTCATCGACGGACGCTGCAAGCGGGGACGCCGGCGTAGCTGGAGATGGGGGATCGGGATTCGGTCCCGCCGCATCGAATGAACCTGATGCGTGTGCGTGCGGGGTGCCGGGACGTCGTCAGCGCGCACCCGACGGTCAGCTGACCTGGGTGCTCATTCTACTTCTGGCGTGGACACGTCGACGCAACGGAACGGGGTCGGTCGCGTAGCGTTCGATACGTCGGGGACGCTTCACCGAATGCTCGACAGAATCGCGTCCATCGAGTGTGGATCGAGTTGAACGAAGCGGACGCCAACGTCGGATCCACGGGTGCGCACGACTTCTGCGAGGGTGTGAACCTGTCCCGTGCCCAAGCTGACCTTGAGCTTCAGTAACGCTCCTGAGCGCATACTCGCGCGGGTACGCAGCCCGGCGCCACCCATGGATAGGCTCACGCATCGGGCTACTCGGATGGTGTCACTGGTCACGAAACTGGCCGGCGCGCTCACCTCGACCCTGTGGTGGCGGCGCCGTTCCTGGTCCGTTCCGGGTGAGATAATGCCTGACATGTCGCATATGTATGCACATATTACACCAGGGCGGACTGTGTCTCGAACGGCTGATTTTGCGGGTCGTGGTCGTTAGGTGACTACGCAAACGTTGCACGACTACGCAACAACGTTCGAATTACTTTCGCAGGAATAGCGCCCAGATCGCGACGAGCGCCAGGACGACGACGACGGCGGCAACGCCGACGTACATCGAGGTGTTGCTCTTGGCCTCGGGGGTCGTGACGGCGGTCGGGGCCGGCTTTTCGATGGCCTCCGGCGTTTCGGGCTCATCGGCGACCTGATCGGGCTTGCGCTCCGCGGCCTTCTTCTTGTTGTAGGCCTTCTTCTTCGACGCCTTCTCTTGGGCGCTCTTCTTCTTCGACGCCTTTTTGGACGCGCCCTTGTCTTCTTCGGCCTTCTTCTCGCTGGCTCTCTTCTCGGCCGCAGCTTTCTCGGCCGCAGCTTTCTGGGCCGCAGCTTTCTCAGCTGCCTTCTTGTCGGCCGCAGCTTTCTCGGCTGCCTTCTTGTCGGCCGCGGCTTTCTCGGCCGCAGCTTTCCCGGCTGCCTTCTTGTCGGCCGCAGCTTTCTCGGCCGCAGCTTTCTCGGCCGCAGCTTTCTCGGCCGCAGCTTTCTCG
>Ga0180009_10005352_pt1 | contig 13793 bp, 9 predicted proteins | sample OS_PC_MetaG_FD_123537 | JGI IMG/M metagenome (GOLD analysis project Ga0180009, IMG submission 123537) | Groundwater microbial communities from the Aspo Hard Rock Laboratory (HRL) deep subsurface site, Sweden - OS_PC_MetaG | ecosystem: Environmental > Aquatic > Deep subsurface > Groundwater... | reverse complement strand
TGGTCCATCGGGCTCAGATAGCTGTAGACCGAATAGGCAAGCCCGCGCTTTTCGCGCACCTCTTCCATCAGGATCGCCGAGAACCCGCCACCGCCGATGATGTGGTTGAGGACGAAGCCCGCCATGAAGTCGGGATCTTTGCGCTTCAGCCCGCCCATTCCGAACATGGCGACCGACTGCGGCACATCCATCTCGACGACTTTGTAGCCGTTGCCATTGACTGGCTGAACGTCGGCTACGGGAGCAAGGTTTGCTTTCTCGGGCAGCGCACCAAACACCTCGTCGAGGAACTTGCCGAGAGTCGCTTCGTCGATGTCCCCGACGGCCACGACTTTCAGGTTGCTCTTGGCGAAGTTGTTCTTCCGGAAGGCTTCAAGGTCGTCCCGCGTGATTGCGGCAATCGATTTTTCGTCACCCGTCGGCGACACCCCGTAGGCATGCCCCTTGAACGCGGTTTCATACCACGTCCGTGACGCCAGCCGGTCCGGCGACTTGGCTTCATAGGCAAGATTGGCCATCAGCTGGCGGCGGATCCTGTCCACGGCGTCCTGATCGAACCGAGGCTTGGTCAAGGCAAGTTTCAGAAGTTCGACCGCGGCGTCGCGGTTTTCAGACAGCGTCTCCATGCTGCCGTAGAACGTATCCCGGCTGTCTTCGAAGCTCATGCGCATGGCGATGTCTTCCATGCGCTCCTGGAACGTCGCCGAATCGAGATCCCCGGCCCCCTCGTCCAGCATCGCCGACATGAAGTTGGCAACGCCGGCCTTGCCTTCTGGATCCTGCGTGTTGCCGCCCGCGAAAGCGAACCGCAGCGCCAGCAAGGGCACCTGATGGGCTTCGACCAGCCAGGCTTCGATGCCGCCGGGACTTTTGACCTGTTTGATTTCCATGGCGCTCGCTGGCCGCATAAGGCTGAAAAGGATGAACAAGGTGATGAGGGAAAGAGCCGCCGCACCGAGGATTCGCGCAGTGGCTTTCGGGTCCGTCGCAACATGGGCTTGGGTTTTCATCGGTATGGTCCTCAGCCCTTGTCCGCCGGCTTCAAATCGTGCGCGCGCTGCGCCGTCGGCGGCGCGGCCTCTGGCACGAGATACCCGGTCACCGAACTGATCAGTTGCAGCGTCTTTGCCGCCGCCTCCTTCACCTGTTCCGCCGTGACCGCGTTGATGTCGTCGGGCCAGGACTCCACATCGCTCGCCGACTGGCCGACGACGGCAGCCCAGCCGTAGCGCCGCGCCATCGTCGACTGGCTGTCGATGCCGTAGACGTATTCGGCGGTGAGGCTGCTCTTGGCCCGCTTGAGTTCGGCTTCCGTCACCCCGTCACGGGCGATATCGGCGATCAGCGCATCGATCTCGGCTTCGATCTCTGGAAGTCCCACGCCATCGGCGGCGACCGCATACATCGACACCTTGCCGCTGTCATAGCCGTCGCCGTAGTACCAGCCGCCGGCGCTGGAAGCGAGTTGCTTCTCCACCACGAGCTTCTTGTAGAAACGGCTGGTCGATCCCGAAGCCAGGATTTTCATCATGACATCGAGGGCTTCGGCTTCTCCCTTCGCCGCCGTCACATAGCTCGGCGCCAGATAGAAGCGGTGCACGGAGGCTTTGCCAGCCCGCGGGTCGTTCAGCGTCAGGCGGCGCGCAACCAGATGCGGCGGCTCCTGCGGGCGCTCCCGCTTCAGCTTCATGTCACTGTTGGCGGGGATCCGCCCGTAGGTGTCCTGCGCCAGCCGCTTCACCTCTTCGACCGTCACGTCGCCGGCCACGACGAGGATCGCGTTGTTGGGCGCATAGAAGAGTTTGTAGAAATCGATGGCGTCATGCTGGTCGAGAGATGCGATCTCGTGCGACCAGCCGATCACCGGCGTACCGTAGGGATGCGAATAATAGAGCGCGGCGTCCATCTGCTCGGTGAGAATGGCGCCCGGATTGTTGTCGGTCCGTGAGCGGCGCTCTTCGAGGATGACGTCGCGCTCGGTCAGCACTTCCTTTTCCGTCAGCCGCAGATTGACCATCCGGTCGGCTTCCATCGCCATGACGTCTGCGAGTCGGTCCTTGGCGATCCTCTGGAAGTAGGCTGTAGCATCATGGCTGGTAAAGGCGTTGTCCTGGCCGCCCATGCGCGCGACGATCTTGGAAAACTCACCGATCGCGATCTTTTCCGTCGACTTGAACATCAGGTGCTCGAGGAAGTGGGCGATGCCGGAAGCCCCTTTCGGCTCATCGGCTGCTCCTACGCGATACCACACCATGTGCGTGACGACGGGAGCACGCGTGTCCGGAACGACGATGACTTCCAGGCCGTTATCGAGTTTGAACGCGCTCGCACGGGCTTTTGAATCCTCGGCGAAAGCGGCGGAATGAGTTTGAGTTGCTGTGATCATGAGGCTCAGGAGAAGGGTTGCGGCGACGTGCGGGAAGCGGCGGATGCCGGTCTTGCGCATGGATAGCGATCCTCGGAGTCCAATTGGGCCAGAATTAACGTTCCACAGGTGCAAGTGGGCGGTGAACCCGCAACGTGCAACCTCAAGCGCGCATCGCGCTGCGTAGCGTTATCCATGCGAATGATTTGGCAGGCCGCCGGTAGAAGTCAAATGACAACGGGTTCATGTGCGGCGAACGAACCCTTATGGCGCCGGCATGATTTGCCATGCACGACCCCACACCGCTCGATCCAAGTTCTTGAATTACTTCGAGTTCATCCAACCGCCGACGTTCGTCAGCGCCGATTTCCGGCAAGGTCCAAGGGGGCCTTCCATGGTAAGGGCTCCCGACTCATCGCCTCGCATCTTGGCGAACTCATAGTCCTTGCACGCAACCTCCTGCCGGCGCTGCAATTCGGCCTCGTCGACGACCCGTGCGCGGTCTGGATCGTTGATCAGGTCGAGGGCAGTTTCCGAGTGGTTGATCACCGCGGGCTTGTCTGGATCGGGCAGTTTCGACAGATCGGGCGGCACCACGAGCCCTGTGCGCTCGGAGATTTCCGGCGCATCACCCTTTTTGCCGATGTTGTTGAGGCCTGCGAGTTCGAACAGCTTGCCCTGGAACTCCACGTCGCCTGCCGAACAGCCCGCCAGACACAAGCCCGCCACCGCGGCAATGAGCGAACGGCGCAACTCGATAACGGGTCCAGCAATTTCCCCCGTAGGCATCTTGGCTGTCTCCTGCGCTTGCCGATTCGACCGGCACCGTCGAGCACTTACCCCGAAAGCAAGCCGCTAAGTCGATTTTGTGTCATCATTGCGACTCGGCCAAAGAGAGTCATACAGAAGGCCGGCAACTCCGGCAACTATGGCAATGTCAGCGATATTAAAGACATACCAGGAAAAGCCGAAACCGTGCAGCAGGAAGAAATCGGCCACCCCCCCGAGCAGGATGCGGTCGATTCCGTTGCCGATCGCCCCTCCGATGATCAGCGCGAGACTGAGCGCCATCAGCTTTCCCGTGCCTGACCGCGCCAGCCAGATCCACAGCGCAGCGCTGACCAGGGCGGCAAATCCGGCCAGACTCAACTGCCATTCGAAAGCCGCGCTGTCGAACATCGAATAGCTGATGCCGGTATTCTTGACATAGACGATGTCGAGGAACGGCATCGCCGAGAACCGCTCTCCCTCCTTCATGCCGACGCCAAGGATCATCCACCATTTGTGCGCCTGATCGAGCACCAGCGTAATCAGGACCGTCCAAAAGCCCAGCGCCGAATATCGCCCCCAGAACCAGGACCGCCCCAGTGTGTGCTCCATGCGCTGTTTCATCCGCTCGCGTTGCAACGTTAGATTAGAACATGGTGTTGTCGTTGGCCGACGTGGACGGAATAATCTGCAGGACATCCCAATGCTCGACGACCTTCCCGGCATCATCAAAGCGGAAGATATCGATTCCCGCATAGTCGTGATCCCCCGGCCAATGCTGGTGGCATTGCAAGATGACGTGGTCGCCATCCGCGAAGACCCGCTTGAACGTCACCGACTTTCCTGGATAGTCGCGCGCCATCTTCTCGAAATAGGCCACGAACGCTTGCTTTCCGTCACCCACATGCGGATTGTGCTGGATGTAGGTTTCGCCTGCATATAGGTCGATCGCCTCTTGCGGTCGGCATTGATTGAACATCAGATCGTAGAACGCGATCGCGTTCTGTTTGTTGGCTTCCACGCCCCTAACCATCACGCGGCCTTCCCGTCGATCTCACGCATGGCGGCGGCATCGCGTGCGGAAAGGTCGGGATAATCGGCATCGCTGCCGACATCCTGCGTGACCCTCCACGAGCGCGCGCACTTCGTCCCCTCGGCCCGCTTTGAGACTACAGCAACCCCTGGCACCTCCGCGAGTTTGAACGCCCCTTCCGGCGCCTCTCCCGCAACGATCTTTATACCGCTGGTGATGCAGACTTCGGCCATGTCGACGTTTCCGATCGCAGCCAACAGCTCGTTATCCGCGATATAGACGGCCGGAGCGGCTTCGAGACTGGACCCTATTCGCTTGTCGGCCCGTTCGATTTCAAGCGCGCCCGTCACCACGCGGCGCACCGCCCGCACCCTGTCCCAGCGCTCGTCGACCTCTTCGTTGCGCCACAAGCGCGGGATCAGCGGAAAATCCTGCAGGTGGACGGAACCCTCGTCTGCAGGATACCGCGACAGCCAGGCTTCTTCCGCCGTGAACGAGAGGATCGGCGCCAGCCAAAGCGTCGTCGCCTTGAAGATCTCGTCGATCACCGTCAGCGCCGCCTTGCGCCGGACGCTCGACGGCGCATCGCAGTAGAGCGCGTCCTTGCGGATATCGAAGTAGAACGCCGACAGGTCCGTGTTGAGGAATTGGCTCATCAGCGCGACGACCTTGCGGTAGTCGTAGGCCGCATACGCCGTGCGCACCTCCGGCCCGATCTCGGACAACCGGTGCAGCATCAGCTTTTCCAGTTCCGGCATGTCGGCGACATCGACCCGGTCGGCTTCATCGAAATGCGCCAGCGCCCCCAGCATCCAGCGCACCGTGTTGCGCATCTTCCGGTAGGTTTCCGAGAACGTCTTCATGATCTCGGGGCCGATCCTGAGATCGTCCGAATAGTCGGATGCCGCCACCCACAGCCGCAGGATATCCGCCCCCGACGTCTCGATGACTTCCTGCGGTGCCGTCACGTTCTTCAGCGATTTCGACATTTTCTGCCCCTTCTCGTCGAGGACGAAACCGTGGGTCAAAACAACGTCGTAGGGGGCGCCTCCGCGCGTCCCGCAGGATTCCAGCAGCGAGGAGTGGAACCAGCCGCGATGCTGGTCGGAGCCTTCGAGATACATCACCCGGTCATGCCCGCCGTCCTTGGCTCTGCGGATATCGGCAAGGCCGGGAAAGTGCTCTGGATCTTCGAGAGTGAAGGCGTGCGTCGAACCTGAATCGAACCACACGTCGAGCACGTCGCGCACTTGTTCCCATTGGGCCGGGTCATCAACCAGCCCATCAAGGAAACGCTCTTTCGCGCCGTCTTCGAACCACACATCCGCGCCCTTTTCGGCGAATGCGTCGTGGATGCGCCGGCTCAGTTCCGCCGACCTCGCGAAGCTCGGTCCGGGAATGATCTCTTCGGTTTCAAGATTGCGGAACACCGCGATCGGCACCCCCCAGGCGCGCTGCCGCGACACGACCCAGTCCGGCCGGTTGGCGATCATGCCGGTGATGCGTTTCTCGCCTGCCGCCGGCACCCACTCGACCCGTTTGATTTCGTCGAGCGCTATCTCGCGCAACGAGCGATTGCCTCCAACGCTGCCACCCACACCCTCGTCATCCCCGCGCCCCTCGCCATACCCGTCCCCGCCCCGACCCTCGTCCCCGCCCCGACCCTCGTCCCCGCCCACGCCCCGACCCTCGCCATCCCCGCGCACCTCACCGTCCCCGTCCCCGCCCACACCCTCGTCATCCCCGCGAAGGCGGGGATCCGTCCAAGCGTCCGTTTTGACGTCATCCTTGGCCGCAGATTGAGACGTGGACAGATCCCCGGCCAAGCCGGGGATGACGGTGTCGGGGAGGCCACCGATCCCGCCATCCATGCGGATGAACCACTGCGGCGTGTTGCGGAAGATGACCGGCTTCTTCGACCGCCACGAATGCGGATACTGGTGCTTGAGGCGTGCCCGCGCCACCATCATGCCGGCGTCGGCAAGTGCTTTGATCACCGCCTCGTTGGCATCACCCTTGTCGCCGTTTTCCTTGAGGACGCGCTTGCCCGTGAAGCCCGGCGCCTGATCGGTCATGACGCCATCGGCGTCGACCGTGAAGGGGATCGTCGTATCGATGCCGCGATCCCGCAGCGCCTTCTGGTTCGCAGTCCAGATGATGTAGTCGTCGGAACCGTGCCCCGGCGCTGTGTGCACGAAGCCCGTTCCGGTATCGTCGGTAACGTGATCGCCATCGAGCAGCGGAATGTCGAAATCGTAGCCCTTGCCGCGAAGCGGGTGGGCGCAGTCAAGCCAGCTTGGAGCGACAGGACCGAAAGACAGGAAAGATGTAACACCGGCCTTGTCTAAAACCTGTTCTGCTAGGGTTTCTGCTAGGACATATTTGTCGGCCTTTTTCGCCCACTTACCTGGCTCAGTCTCTCGAACTTCATACACTCGATATTTGATATTCTTCGAATAACTTACAGCTCGATTTCCAGGGATCGTCCAAGGTGTCGTCGTCCAAATCAAAACCGCAGCATCAGACAAGTAGTCAATGATCTCTTCTGGGGACCAAGCTTGATCGCTCATACCCCAACTGGCTGGATCATATCCCTGCAAATTGATCGACTTAACAGGAAACTTCACCCACACCTGATCGCTGGTGTAGTCGTGATACTCGACCTCCGCTTCGGCCAGTGCCGTCTTCTCGACGACCGACCACATCACCGGCTTCGAACCGCGATAAAGCTGCCCCGACATGGCGAATTTCATGATCTCGGCGGCAATCGTCGCCTCCGCCGGATAGGCCATCGTCAGGTATGGATTGGACCAGTCGCCGACGACGCCGAGCCGCTTGAATTCCTCCCGCTGGATATCGACCCAATGGGCCGCGAACTCGCGGCATTCCGCGCGGAACTCGTTGACCGGAATTTCGTCCTTGTTCTTGCCCTTGGCGCGGTACTGCTCCTCGATCTTCCATTCGATCGGCAGGCCGTGGCAGTCCCAGCCCGGCACGTAGTTGCAATCGTGGCCCAGCATCTGCTGCGACTTGACGACGAGATCCTTGAGGATCTTGTTCAGCGCATGCCCGATGTGGATGTTGCCGTTGGCATAAGGAGGCCCATCGTGCAGCACGAACTTGTGCCGGCCCTTGCCTGCCTCCCGCAGCTTGGAGTAGAGCCCGATCTTCTCCCATCGCGCCAGCAGTTCGGGTTCGAGCTTCGGCAACCCGGCGCGCATCGGAAATTCGGTCTGTGGTAGGTAGAGCGTCTTGCCCCAGTCGCGGCCCTCGCCTTGCGATTGCGGCGCGCCGCCACGGTCTTTCTTTGCCATCTGTCTTTCAGCCAAATCGATTTCGGAAGTGTTCGAAGCGCGTTCTACCACGCCGGCGCCACAACGCCAGCAGCCCCGCGAAAACCACCCGCGAAGCGAACAGCCCCCGCAACGCCCCTTAGGTCTCTTCGCGTTCGCGCTGTTTTGTCACGTCCGCTGCCGTCGGCTCAACGTCATGCGACGACTTCTCCCGGGCAATCCCGATCGCGCCGGGAAAGAACGCCATTCTCAGCGACCCGAAGCCTTGTTCGGTGGCGTCGTGGGCATGTTTTACCGCTTGCGTCCAAATCGGCGAGAACAACAGCGACAACACCACCACCGATATGGCGAGCTTGTAGCCGACCGGATCGAGCACGCCGTTCGCCAGGCCCACGGCCGCCAGAACGAACGAGAATTCTCCGATCTGCCCCATGATCAGACCGGCCTGATAGGCCGTCGACCAATCCAAGCCCGCAAGTCGCAGGATGAGAATATTCGCTACCGACTTCAACAGCAGCGCCCCGAGCACGAACACTGAAACCAGGCCCAGGTTCGCCATGATGAAGCCAACGTCCAGCAATAGCCCGATGGCAACGAAGAAGCACACCATCAACACGCCCTGGATCGGCTCCATGGCGCGGATCGCCTCGGCCCGAAGCGTTGTCTTGCCGATGATAAGGCCTGCCACGAACGCACCATAGGCAGGCGACATTCCCGCTACCCCGGTTATGACCGCCAGTGTGCAGCAAACCAGCAACGCAACCAGCGTCACCATTTCGACCCGCCCGAGGATCTGCTCCTGCCACGGGAAATGCAGCTTTCCCTTGGGCCCGAAGAACGCGATGAAACCGACGAGAAACGCGATCGCCAGCGCAACCGTAACGAGGGTCGAGAGTTCGAAAGTGCCGCCATTGTCGAATGCATTGGCGATGATCAGCATAGGCACGATGGCGATGTCCTGCGCGATCATCACGGCCACCACCAGCCGCCCGAGTTCGCCCCGCAATTCCCCGATATCCTCGAGGATTTTCAGGGCGACCGCCGTCGACGACATGGTGACGACAAACGCCAGCAGAACAATCTGCTCGGGCCGCCAGTTGAGTACCGCCCCAAACACCAGCATCGCCATCAGTGCGACGCCAAGCTGCCCGATGACGGTCAGCACGGCCGGCCGCAGATCGGCGATGAACGCCTTGAGGCTGATCTCCATGCCGATGACGAACAGCAGGAACAACACGCCGAACTCGGCGATCAGCGGCACGGCATCCACCTGCGGCATGAACCCGATGCCGGCGGGGCCAAGAAAGAGCCCGGCGATAATGTATCCGACCATCGGCGGCTGTTTCAGCCACGCCATGAACAGCCCCGAGAGCACGGCGGCCATCGTCACGATTGCAATCAGCAGAAGAAACGGCAGCTGCTCTTCCATGAATTCTCCTGTGGGCGCGCCGCCATCGCCAAGCGCAACAGCCGATGCGGTCAACCTGAAGTATTCTCGTGGAATGTCCCTTTAGCCCGCGACTGCCACACTAACAGTCCCGCTGCGCGTCCGCGAGTCGGCACGGCGACGCCGACTTCAGGATTTCGCGAGCCTTGTCGCAGTCCTGGGCCATCTGCGCCGTCATGGCCGTGAGGTTCTCGAAGCGCATGTCGCCCCGCACGAAGCCGACAAACTCGACGGCGATCTCCTGTCCATAAAGGTCCCCTTCGAAATCGAGGATGAATACTTCGAGCCGCGCCGGGCCATTGTCGACGCTCGGTCTCCCGCCGAAATAGGCAACCCCCGCCAACACGCTGAAAGGCTTCGCCTCGCCATCTCCCGCTTCATGGCAGGCCCCGTTGCCGAGCATGACCCGGACCGCATAGATGCCGTGTTTCAGGGACGTCCCCGCCGGCAAATCCACATTTGCCGTCGGAAAACCCAGGTCGCGGCCGAGCTTGTTGCCCTCCGAAACCTGACCGCCGACCCGCCACCAGTGGCCGAGCAGCCGCGCCGCCCCCGTCACGTCTCCCTGTGCCAGATGCAGCCGGATCGCGGTCGAGGAAAAGACCTCGCCGTCTTCGGCCTGCTGCGCCACGATGCTTGTCGTGAACCCGGCAGCTTTCCCGGCTTCGAGCATTGTTTCGGCCGTACCGCTGCGCTTGCGGCCAAAGAAGAAGTCGTAGCCGATGACGACGTGGGTGACCCCGAGGCGCGCGACCAGGATATCCTCGATGAACTGCTGCGCGCTCATGCCGGCGAGAGCCGCGTTGAAATCGAGAACCACCACGAAATCGAGCCCGAGCCCGGCCAGCAGCCGCAGTTTTTCAGGCAGCGGCGTCAACCGGAAGTGCGGTTCGTCGGGACGGAAGAACGCGCTCGGATGCGGCTCGAAAATAATCACACCGGCGGGCGCGCCGCGGCTTCGCGCCTCGCCCAGCACGTTGGCGATCAGCGCCTTGTGGCCACGATGCACGCCGTCGAAATTGCCGATGGCGACAGCGCCGCCTCGTGCCGACTCTGGAGCATCATCGCCGTCGCGCAAAATGAGCATGGTGACTGGAGGAGCCTTCGGTCGCTATTCGCCGGTCGGCACTAAAGCGGTCATGCGCGTGCCTTGCAAGTCCCGCTTCCCGGACCCGTTTCCCGAGCCGTCACGATCATGTGCCAGGTTTTACTCCGGCCGCGCCGGCACCATCATGATGGCTTCCCCATCCAGCACCACCTTGCCGCTGACGGTACAGATGCAGTCGAACCGCGCGCGCCGCTTGGCCGGCATCAGGTCGACGACGACGACGCGCGCCAGGACTTCGTCGCCGACCCTGACAGGCGCCTTGAAGTTCAGCGATTGCGCGACATAGATCGCACCCGGCCCCGGCATTTTCATGCCGAACACGGTCGAAATGTAGCTTGCCGTCAGCAATCCGTGTGCGATGACGTCCTTGAAGATCGTGCCGGCTGCGTATGCCCGGTCGAGATGCACAGGGTTGTAGTCGCCCGAGACACTGGCGAACTTCTCGATATCCTCCATCGTCACCGACTTCGACACGAATGCATCCATGCCGAGTTCGAGATCTTCGAAGTAGAACGTTTTGCCCGTCTCAACCGACAATTTGCTTCGCTCCAGGCCGCCCAGCGCGGGAGTGCGGCCGGCGGTTCGGGCGCGCACTGAGTTGGCCACACTAGTGTTCCGCAAGGAACACTAGCAAGCCTATGATTCTAGTGTAGCTTTTACATCTAACGTTTGGTCGATACGCCAGCCGCTAGTGGGTACCAAACGTTAGATTCGCTACACTAGTGTTCCGGTTCTGACATTTGCTTCCCGTTGCAGCAGGTCCAAGAGCAAATGTCGGAACCATAAGGAACACTAGCAAACCTATGATTCTAGTGTAGCTTTTGCATCTAACGTTTGGTCGATACGCCAGCCGCAAGTGGGTACCAAACGTTAGATTCGCTACACTAGTTATGGATGGTGCTGCGCACAACCGGGGCGTTAGTCCCAAGTTCGCAATTCCGCGCCAGCAATGACCAAACGCCTTGCATTCCGGGCCCTTCCGCGCTTATGTAGCAGCCTCCCTGAAGCCTCGATATCCGAATCATTGGCCTGCCGGCGTGGAATTCCAGCCGCCGCGGACCAGAAAAGAGAACCTATGAGCGATCGCAAGCCCCTGATGCCGAAGGCGACTGCCGTCTGGCTCGTCGACAACACCGCCCTGACATTCGACCAGATTGCCGACCTTTGCGGCCTGCATCCACTTGAAGTCAAAGGCATTGCAGACGGCGACGTCGCGCAGGGGATCAAAGGAATGGACCCGGTGTCGTCCGGCCAGTTGACCCGCGACGAAATCGAACGCGGCGAGGCCGACTCCAGCCACAAGCTGCGCATGGCCGAGCAGAAGGTCATTTTGCCGCAGACCTCGACGCGCAAGAAGCGCCCGCGCTATACGCCGGTTTCGCGCCGTCACGATCGGCCCAACGCCGTTCTCTGGCTGCTGCGCCAGCATCCCGAACTGAAAGACAGCCAGATCATCCGGCTTGTCGGCACGACCAAACCGACCATCACCCAGATCCGCGACCGCACGCACTGGAATTCGCCGAACCTGGTTCCGCAGGATCCGGTCACGCTGGGGCTGTGCAAACAGGTCGATCTCGACGCCGAGGTGCAGAAGGCGGCCAAGCGCGTCGAAGCCAATCGCCCGCCAGGTGCCCCGATGCCCGGCGGCGGGCTCCTGCCGGCTTCCGAGACCGTCCCCGGCCTTGGACCGCAGCCTGACTTTGAACCCGTGCGCGGCCAGTCCGAGGCCGAGGAGGAAGCCGAAGTCTTTGCCAGCCTGCAGAAGCTGTCGAGCGGCCAGGACGCGGACGCCTCCGGCGACCAGCCCGACGTCGAGTTCCCCGAATTCTCGAACGACGATGACGACCAGCCGGAAGTATCGTTTGCAGCCGGCAACGTCGCGGGCGAAACCGCCGATGAGGCAGCCCCCGGCGAATCGGCCGAAGGGGAAGAAGAAGGGGAAGTACCTGCCGAAGATTACGGCCTCTCCGCCTATGTCGATGCCGCCGACGCCGGCGTCGTCGAGGCAATCGTCAAATTCTGCGGCATCGCGTTGCGCAGCACCGACGCTTCTCTCGTTTCATGCTCGAGCAAGGACGAACTTGCCCGTGTCCGCGACAGCTTCATGAAGAAGAAGCTCGCCCTTGAGCTTGACGACGAAACGCTCGACGCGGCCATCGCCGAAGTCTGCGAGCGCATGAAGGACACCCGCCGCAAGCATCGCGTCGTGTTCTACTATCTGCTCGCCGAGAAGTTCGAGATGCTCGAAGCCCTCAAGGGCTGATCGAGACAATCCGCGCGACATGAATAGGGCCGGGTGGGGCTGCTCCACCCGGCCTTTCTTTTGTGAGGGCGCACGCTACGCCCCCATGCCGCGTCCGGCCAGCACGCCCTTGATCTCATCGAGGATCGCCGGATCGTCGATCGTTGCCGGTGTCGTCCACGGTTCGCCGTCGGCGATTTTGCGCATTGTCGCGCGCAGGATCTTGCCCGAGCGCGTTTTCGGCAGCCGCTGCACCACCATGACGTTCTTGAACGCCGCCACCGGACCGATGTCGTTGCGGACCAGCGACACGACCTCGTTTTCGATCTCCTTGTGATCACGCGAGACGCCGGCGTTGAGAACCAGGAAGCCTGCCGGCAACTGGCCCTTGAGCGCGTCGGCCACTCCGATGACCGCGCACTCGGCAACGTCGGGATGGCGCGCCACCACCTCTTCCATCTGCCCGGTCGACAGACGGTGTCCGGCGACGTTGATGACGTCGTCCGTCCGCGCCATCACGTAGACGTATCCGTCCTCGTCGAGATAGCCGGCATCCGACGTCGAATAATAACCTTCGAATTGCGTCAGGTAGCTTTCGCGGAAGCGCTTGTCGTTGCCCCACAGCGTCGGCAGGCATCCCGGCGGCATCGGCAATGGGATGGCGATAGTGCCCTGCTCGTTCGCCCCGAGGCGCTTGCCGTTGTCGTCGAGGACGTGCAGTTCGAAACCGGGCATCGCCACTGTCGGCGAACCGTGCTTGACCGGCAGCAGTCCGAGACCGACCGGGTTACCCGCAATGCACCAGCCGGTTTCCGTCTGCCACCAGTGATCGATCACCGGCACCTTGAGTTTTTCCTCGGCCCACTTGAGCGTTTCAGGGTCCGCCCGCTCGCCGGCCAGGAACAACGCCCGCAGGCACGACAGGTCGTACTTGCCGATCAGGCTGCCATTGGGGTCTTCCTTTTTGATCGCGCGGAAGGCGGTCGGCGCGGTGAACAAGGACACCACCTTGTGCTGCGCGATGACCCGCCAGAATGCGCCGGCATCCGGCGTGCCGACCGGCTTGCCTTCGTAGACGAGCGTTGTCGCGCCATGCAGGAGCGGCGCATAGCAGATGTAGGAGTGCCCGACGACCCAGCCAACGTCGGAGGCCGCCCAGAACACTTCGCCCGGATCGATGTTGTAGAAATTCTTCATCGTCCACTTCAGCGCGACCATGTGCCCGCCGTTGTCGCGCACGACGCCTTTCGGCTGGCCCGTCGTCCCGGATGTATAGAGCACGTACAGCGGATCGGTCGCCTTGACCGCCACCGGCCCTGCCTTGCGCCCGCGCGATCTCGTCAGCGCCACAACCTCCGCCCAGTCGTAGTCGCGCCCCGCGATCATCGAGGCTTCGGCCTGCGGCCGCTGCAGGACGATGCACGCCGAAGGCTTCGTCTTGGCCAGCTCGATCGCCTTGTCGAGCAGCGGCTTGTAGGCGATGACCTTCGAGCCTTCGATCCCGCACGACGCCGACATGATCGCGACCGGCTTGGCA
>Ga0180009_10005351_pt1 | contig 13793 bp, 17 predicted proteins | sample OS_PC_MetaG_FD_123537 | JGI IMG/M metagenome (GOLD analysis project Ga0180009, IMG submission 123537) | Groundwater microbial communities from the Aspo Hard Rock Laboratory (HRL) deep subsurface site, Sweden - OS_PC_MetaG | ecosystem: Environmental > Aquatic > Deep subsurface > Groundwater... | reverse complement strand
TTCCTGTTCAGGACCATAAAAGGGCTTTTGAAGGGGATTTGGGCCCGAATTGTGGAGGCATGGGCTCTTATTCTTGTGAAAACCATTTGCTTCCATTCCTAAAAGAAAAAGACTTAAAGCAGGCTCATAAAATAACTGAACAAGTTGCTTTGGCTTTAAAAAAAGAGACAGGAACAGAATTCAAAGGCATACTTTACGGCGGGTTTATTTTAACAAAAAAAGGGGTTAAATTAATTGAGTACAATGCCCGTTTTGGCGACCCAGAAGTAATGAATGTTTTGCCTTTAATGAAATCAGATTTTGTTGAAGTGTGTAAGGCTGTAATTGAAGGCAAGTTAAATGAAATTTCATTGGAATTTGAGCAGAAAGCAAGCGTATGCAAGTATGTTGTGCCTGAAGGCTATCCTTTGAATGCAGTTAAAAACCAGTTCATTGAATTCAAGGAAACAAAAGCAAAACATTTTTTTGGCGCAATAGACGAAAAAAACGGTCATTATTTGATGACTGGTTCCCGTGCAATGGCTTTTGTTGGAATTGGAGAAAACCTGGAAAAAGCAGAAAAAATTTCACAAAATGCAGTTAATCAGGTTAAAGGAAAAGTGTTTTTCAGGAAAGACATTGGCACAAGAGAACTGATTGAAAAAAGAGTTAACCATATGAAAACTCTTTTATGGTAATTCAAATTGGTTTTCTTTTCACTTTAGCCAGCCTTTTTTTTCTTGCCTTAAGTTTTCCTTGGGCAAGATGAGCCCTTAATTTTTTTCTTTCTTCTTTTTATGGAACAGAAAAAGGCACAAAAGGGATTTTAGAGCCAGTGCCCCTTTTTTTGAGTTGTCTCCATCTCCTAAAACTATAACTAATATGCATTATTTCTTTTGGTTCAATTATTCTTCTTTCAAATTCTTCTAAAAACATATCTTCAATTTTTCCAGCGATTCCTTTTCCACTTAATGTTTTAACGCTAAATTTTAATGGATGCAGAGCATCCCATTTGGCTTTTCCTGTTTTAGAATTAAGCGTCAAACGCAGGTTGCCAATTCTCCCGCCAATCTTTGGCCTAAAAAAACTCCTGTTCATTAAATTGTCTATTGCTTTTTTTATTTCTGCATTACACAAGAAATCTTTTTCTGTTTTTGAACCAAAATCAATAAATACGCCAGCTTCTAATGTATAAGGGTTGATTACAGTATAGTTTATTCTGAAACCTAATGTTTTTTCTTTTTTCACAAATTGAATAATGAATTTGTGTCAATTTAAACCTTTGGGAAGACTGAAAGCTTCTTTAAGTTTTTGGTTGTTAGTTTTAATCTGATTAAAATGATGGGTAAATGCAGGAAATGCGATAAAAGAGATGAATTAAGAGGCGGTTTATGTGAAGACTGCCAGGAAGAAGAAGAAGCAAAAAGACTCCCTTTAAATGAAACAAGAGAAAAACTATCAAAAGAAGACATAGAACAGGAAATAGCAGAAAAAAGAAGGGATAAAAAGTTCTGGACGAACTTTTAATGTTTTCCGTTCTCCAGCTGGCTTATCCTTACATTAAGGTTTAATTGCTCGTTCTCTAATTCCCTTATCTTTTTATCCAAAGACTCAATTTTTTCGTTAAATAATACAGTTTGTTTGACAATCCCAACAGGCATGAAATTCCCCCTATATAGTTATAAAGTGAAGTTATTTTAAATGGGTGTTAACTGGGTATTAGCGTGTTTTTTGTGCTATTGCAAAGGTTTAAATAAATTTTTGGAAAAGATTGTATGAATCAAGTTTAAGTGGATTAAATGGCAAAAAACAAAGCAAAGAAAAAAGACAAAAAAAAGCAAAAAAAAGCTGATCAGAAAAAGAAAACAGTTAAAGCCAAAACAAAAAAGGCTTTAAAGAAAAATATAGTTAAACCAAAAAAAGAGTTAACCAAAAAAAAGAAAGCTGAAAAAAAGAAGTCTGCCAAAAAAAAACCGGTTAAAAAGAAGAAAGCTGAAAAAAGAAAACCAAAGAAAAAAGCAGTAAAGAAATTAATTAAAGGCAAAACAAAAAATCAATCCAAAAAAAATCCAGAAAAGAAAAAGAAAGAAGCCAAAAAGAATAAAGCCATTTCAAAAAAAGAATCAACTGAAGAAAAAAAAGAAAAGAAAGAAAAAAAAGAATTTAAGAGAAAAGACGGAAAAATAATGTTTTTTGAAGAAGAAATGGACGAACAAGACAATTTGTTTTCCCTGCCGGAAGAATTCAATACATGGGACAGAGACTATGAAATGGATTTTGATTCAGAATACTAATTATTTTTTTCCATAAACTGCTTTGCCTTTTTCCTGCAAAAATTCTTCTATTCTCAAAAGCTGATTGTATTTTGAGTTTCTATCACTTCTCGCAGGAGCGCCAAACTTGCATTGCCCGCATCCTAAACCTACAACTAAATCAGCAATAAAAGAGTCTTCTGTTTCACCGCTTCTATGGGACACAACAACATTCCATGAATTTTCAAATGAAAGTTTTGCTGAATTAATTGACTCTGAAACGCTTCCAATCTGGTTTACTTTCAAAAGCAATGCATTACAGGAATTCTCATTGATTGCTTTCTGGATAAACTTGATGTTTGTTACTAATAAATCATCTCCTACAATCTGAATTCTTTTTCCTAATTTTGCTGTAAGTTCTTTCCATCCTTTCCAGTCGTTTTCTGCCATTCCATCTTCAATTGAAACAATACTGAATTTTTTTGCTAAACCAGAATAAAAGTCAGTTAATTCTCCTGCATTGAATTCTTTGTTTCCCAAAAAGTATTTTCCGTCTTTAAAGAATTCGCTTGAAGCACAATCTATTGCTATTTTGACTTCATTTGAATAGCCTGCTTCTTCTATTGCCTTTAAAATTAACTCTAATTTTTCTTCTTCGTTTTTTTCAGGAGAAACAAAACCGCCTTCATCTCCTATTAAGCCGGCTAAAGAACCATATTTTTTTTTCATTAAGGATTTTAATTCATGGTAAATTTCCACCGACATCTGCATTGCTTCAGAAAAATTTTTTGCACCCAAAGGATAAATCATTCTTTCCTGTATGTCGTTTTCTAATCCTGCATGCTTTCCTCCGTTTAAGACATTCATTTGGGGAATTGGCAAACAGAATTTTTTGTTTCCAGTTAATTCGCCTAAATATTCAAATAATTCTTTTTTTTCGGCTTTTGCCCCTGCTCTTGCTATAGCCATGCTTACTGAAACAATTGAGTTTGCCCCTAAATTTCCTTTGTTTTCTGTTGCATCTAATTCAATCATTTTTTCGTCTATTTTTTTTTGGTCAGTTATTTTCATTCCTTTGAGTACAGGAAAAATTTTTTCATTTACATTTCTTACTGCCTTTAATACGCCTTTTCCTTTGAATGCTTTTTCTTTGTCTCTTAATTCTATTGCTTCATTGCTTCCGGTTGAAGCGCCAGAAGCAACAATTGCCTTTTCAACAATGTTTCCTGCTTTTATTTCTGCTTCAACTGTTGGATTGCCTCTTGAATCAAAAACCTGCCTTGCCTTAATTAATTCAATTTTCATTTAATTTCACCTGCAATTTTTTTATTTTCTTGCGGTTTTGTATGTTTTTTTATTTCTCTATTTCTGCTTTATTTTTTTCTTGTCTTTTGGTTTTTATTTTTTTTTCTGGTCTTCTTCTAATGCCTGCAAGTCTTCTTCGTGTTCTACTTCATCTGTAAGAATTTGCACTATAATATTGTATGTTACTATGTCTTTGTCTTTTGTTTTTTCAACTAGTTTTTGGTATGATTGAATTGCACATTGTTCTCCTTTAATGTTTTGGGCTAAAATTTTTAATACATTAAAGTCTTTTGGTGCATTATAACCGCAGCCGGATTTTTCAGTCCATTCCTTTGGATCAAGCAATGGAATTCCACCTAACTGGATTATTCTGTCAGCCAGCATTCCTGCATGCCTTAATTCGTCTGCTGCATGCTGGTTTAATTCTGTTATTACTGCATCTTTCATTACTCCTTTGATTACTTTTGCTCCAATCCAGTACTGATAATAAGCTAACCATTCATCAGCTAAAGCCTCGTTTAATGATTTAATCAGTTCTTCAACATCTAATCCAACAATTTTTTGGCCTATTGTTCCCATTAAAATCCACCTCTAAACCTTTTTTTCTTTAATTATAAAAGCCCAAAAAATATTTAAAGAAAGACAACTTTACTTTATACATGAATTCAGATAAAACAAACCAAAAAAAAGGATTTCAGCCAAAACAACAAAAAACAAGCCAGCCAGTTAACTACCAACAAAAACAAAAAATTGCAATAAAAAAATTAAAAAAGACAGAAAAAGGCTTAGTGATTTCTTTCACTAAATTAAGGTAATAAATCCTTACAAAGTTTGTTTTTAAAATTATTGGTGCCTAAATTATTTGTGGCCTCTCTAAGTGGTTTAATGCAAGAAAAAGAATTTGAATTAAAGGTTTTCAGTGGGAGAGCAAACCCTAAACTCTCTGAAAGCATTGCTTCTTTTCTTGGAAAAAATTTAGGGGAAATTTCTATTTCTGATTTCAGTGACGGAGAAATAAACCTTGAAATAGAGGAATCAGTCAGAGGACATGATGTTTTTTTTGTTCAGCCAACTTCTTATCCGACAAATGAAACAATGATGGAACTCTTATTGTTTTTGGATGCAGCTAAAAGAGCTTCAGCTAAAAGAGTGACTGCAGTAATGCCTTATTATGGTTATGCAAGGCAGGACAGGAAAAGTTCTCCTAGAACTCCAATAAGTGCAAAATTAATGGCTGACTTGATTACTGTTGCAGGCGCAAACAGAGTGTTAGCAGTTGACTTGCATGCAGCACAAATTCAAGGCTTTTTCAATATTCAATTGGATAATTTAAGCGTAAAACTGATTATTGCAGACCACATAAAAGAAAAAAAACTCAAAGATTTATGCATTGTTTCCCCAGATATTGGAGGAATCAGAAGAGCAAGAGACTTATCAAAAATTTTAAATGCAAAGCTTGCTGTAGTGGACAAGTTAAGGGCTGAACCAAACAAAAGCCAGGTAATGAATATAATAGGAAAAGTAAACGGAAAAAATTGTGTTTTAGTTGATGATATAATTGACACTGCAGGAACAATGGCTGCTGCAGCAGTTGAATTAAAAAGAAAAGGCGCTTTATCTGTTAGAGCTTATGCAAGCCATGCAGTCTTATCAGGAAAAGCAATCCAAAAAATAATGAATTCCCCGATACAGGAAGTTGTTGTATCTGATTCAATTCCATTAAACGGCAAAGCAAAACAATGCAAAAAAATAAAGGTTTTTTCTATTGCAGAACTGCTTGCAAAAGCAATTCAAAACATTCATACTTCTCAGTCAGTTTCCCAGTTATTCAAATTAGACCAGCAAGTAAAGTTACTGCCTTAAATCAATCTTGTTCTATTAATCATGTTACTGAGATTAAACGAATTGCAGAACAAACATAATATAAAAAAACAAAAATATTGCTGGAAATATTACATTTATAATTAACGCCAAAATAAATGCTTTTTTTAGCATTAATTTTTTCTTATTTAATAAATAAATCAGATAAGATCCAACAGCAGTTGAAATTACTAATAAAAACAAAAGCGGCCCAAAATACGTGTCAATTTTTGTTGAAACAGTTCCAAAAAAATACTTTATTAAAGAAAAACTATTTGTAAGTATCCAAAAACTAATTATTGTAATTGAATTGGCAGCAAACAAAGAAAACAAAAAATTTAATGAAATAGAAGGAATATCCTTTCTAAAAATAAGCCATGCTGTTGGCAAAACCAAAATTAAAAAAATTATTGAAAGAAGCACAAACCAGCCAATTCCTATTACTAAATCAGTTGAAGCAAGATTTTCTGACACAATTAGCCCTGATTCAGTTACTGTGACATTAAAAGACCTGTCATGAGTAGCTGAAAACTTGAATAAATTGCTTTCCCTTGTTTTATCTGAAAAGTTAACTACAAGTTTATGGGCTGGCTCCCTATAAATGTTATAATAATAAGCAACACATTTATTTTCAGCACAATAACCCTGCATAAATACAAATTCTTTGGGAAAATCGCCTAAATACTCAGACGATTCTATTACAGAGCAGGAATCATCCTTACACGTGTGAATATTAGCATCAATTATTTGAACAGGTTCTTTTAGTTCATAATCAAAATTAAATTCAACTTTATATACCGGCTGAGGAGAGGAACTGACATTAGTAACAAAAAATAACAAAATCAAGAATACTAATAACTTTTTCATTAGTTAAAATTAGAACTTTATACTATTTAATGTTTTTGTTATGGCCTTGCAGTATTCTGTTTATTGATACAAGTTTTTTAATCCTTTTCAAACCCAATACTAATGCTTGCCTAATTATTCATTTTTTACTTTATATTTCATAACGTGATTTAAATGATTTCATTCCAAAAAGAAAAATACTCTGACAAAGAGATTTACGCTCAATTGCATCCATTGCTTGGAGAATGGTTTAAAGAGAAATTTAAAGTTTTCACTGAACCGCAAAAGTATGCTATTCCAAACATCCACAACAAAGAAAACACTTTAATCAGCGCAGTAACAGGAAGCGGAAAAACTTTGTCGGCTTTTACTGCAATACTAAATGAACTAATAATTGCATCAGAAAATAATTCATTAGAAGACAAAGTTTATGCAGTATATATTTCTCCGTTAAAAGCATTGAATAATGACATCAAAAGAAATTTATTAGAGCCATTAAAAGAAATTAAAGCAAAACATAAAGAGAAAAAAAACAAAAAAGAAAAAAAATCAACTTTAGGAATAAGAGTTGGAGTTAGAACAGGCGATACAACCCAAAGCGAAAGAAGTGCAATGCTGAAAAAGCCTCCTCATATTCTGATTTCAACGCCAGAATCTCTTGCAATAATTTTGAATGCACCAAAATTCAGGGAAAAACTCAAAGAAATCAAATGGCTGATAATAGATGAAATCCATGCATTAGCAGACAATAAAAGAGGAAGCCATTTATCGATTTCAATGGAACGTTTACAGAAACTTTCCCCTGAAATAACAAGAATTGGCTTAAGTGCAACTATTGCGCCAATACAAGAAGTGGCAAAATTCCTTGTAGGGGAAGAAAATGGAAAAACAAGACCATGCAAAATCATTGAAGCAAAGCTTGAGAAGAAGTTGAATCTAAATGTTCTTTCTCCATTACCAAATTTGATTGATGTCTCACAAGAACAAATTCATGAAAGCCTGTATTCTTTGCTTGACCAATTAATTCAAGATCATAAAACTACTTTGATTTTTACCAACACTAGAAGTGCAACAGAAAGAGTAGTTCATCATTTAAAAGAAAAGTTTCCTGCAAATTATTCTGCAAATATTGGAGCCCATCATTCTTCTTTAGCAAGAAGCCATAGATTAGGAATTGAAGAAAGATTAAAAAAAGGAGAATTAAAAGTTGTAGTTAGTTCAACTTCACTTGAATTAGGAATAGATATTGGATTCATTGATTTAGTCATATTATTAGGCAGTCCAAAAAGCGTTGCAAGAGCATTACAAAGAACAGGGCGTTCAGGACACAAACTGCATGATGAAATCAAAGGAAGATTAATTGTAATGGATAGAGACGATTTAATTGAATGTGCTGTTTTAATGAAAAATGCTTTAGAGCACAAGATTGACAGGATTCAAATCCCTAAAGCTCCATTAGATGTACTTGCCCAGCAAATTTATGGCATTGCAATAGAAGAAAGCCAGAAAGCAGAAGACGTTTTTGCATTAGTTAAACAGGCTTATCCTTTTTCTTCACTGAAAAGAAGTTCTTTTTATGAAATAATAGATTATTTGAGAGGGGAATATACTGCATTAGAAACAAGGCATGTTTATGCCAAAATCTGGTTTGATGAAGAAACAGGCTTTATTGGAAAAAGAGGAAAAATGGCAAGAATAATTTACATGACAAACATTGGCACAATTCCAGATGAAGCAAGAATCACAGTAAAAATTAAAGAATATAAAATTGGTTCAATAGATGAAGGCTTTCTTGAACGATTAAATAAAGGAGACGTGTTTGTTTTAGGCGGCCAAAGCTATGAATTCCGTTATGCTTCAGGAATGACAGCACAAGTGGCAACCGCATACAAAAGGCCGCCGACAGTTCCTGCATGGTTTAGTGAAATGCTTCCATTAAGTTTTGATCTTTCATTAGAAATACAAAAATTCAGGGAATTAATGGAACAAAAATTCAAGGCAAAAAAAAGCAAGAAAGAAATAAAAGAATTCATCAAAAAGTATCTTTATGTAGAAGATAATACTGTTTCTGCTATCTATGAATATTTTAAAGAACAGTTTCTCTATTTAGAAATTCCTACTTCAAAAAAACTTTTAATTGAAGTTTTATCTGAAGCAAATATGCGTCATGCAATTTTTCATTCTTTGTATGGCAGAAGAGTTAATGATGCTTTAAGCAGGGCTTATGCTTTTGCTTTAAGCAGATTAATTCATAAAGATGTAGAAATTTCAATAACTGACAATGGTTTTGTGTTAAGCGTTAACACTAAGCTTCCATTAGAAAAAATGCTTTCTTTGGTTTCTTCTGCTGAACTGAGAAAAATTTGTGTTGCTGCAATTGAGCGTACAGAGGTGCTGAACAGGCGTTTCAGGCATTGTGCTGTTAGAAGCTTAATGATTTTGCGTTCATATAAGGGAAGAACTAAAACTGCAGGAAGACAGCAAATGGCTTCAAGGCTTTTGATTACTGCAGTTAAAAGAATTGATGAAAAATTTCCAATTCTTGAAGAAGCAAGAAGGGAAGTGTTGGAAGATTTAATGGATATTTCTAATACAGAAAAAGTTTTGCAGGGAATTGAACAAAAGCTAATTGAAACTAAAATTGTTTTTTCTGATATTCCTTCTCCTTTTGCTTTTAATTTGTTTTTGCGGGGAAGAATGGATGTAATGAAAATCGAAGACAAAATTGAATTCATCAAACGCCTGCATAAACAAATTCAGGAAAGAATTAATAGTAAGAGCAAACAATAATATTTTATGAAAAGAAAAAATGCCCCTAAAACTAAAAGAAAAAAAGGGTCAGCATATTATGCTGAAAGAGTAAAAAGAAAAATTAATGAAAGGAAACAAGCTTTTCTTTCTCATCTTCAGCCAAAATTAGGGCAAGAGAGTCTTTGGAGACAATTTAGTAAAAACTATTTTTTTTATGATAAGTGTTTTAAGATAGGTTTTGGAAGAAGTCTTTTAGATGTTTTGAAAAAACTTCCAAAAAGCAAGAGACAACCTTTAAGAATTATGGAAGACGGGGCAGGAAATGGAAATTGTCTTGCTTCAATTAAAGAAAGATTAGCCAAATTAGGAATTAGCACAGAAACAACTGCTCTGTCTTTAACTGCTTTACCTGAGTTGGCAGAGAAAAAACAGACTGGAACAATAGATAATGTTCTTGTAGGTTTAGCTGAAGGTTTTGTTCCAAAAAAACCAGTTGACGTAATAATTTCACTTAATGGTTCAATTCATACAACAATGCCACATATTAAAAAGGATCATTTACTGAAATTTGCTCATTCTCTGAAGAAAGGCGGAATAATGCTTATACGTTTTGCCGAACCTAAAGGTTTGTCAAGGGAACCTAATGAAAACAGAAGAATCAGTGTATTAAACGAAGCAAGAGGAATTGAAAGAGCTTTTGATAAAAGAGGATTTGAGGCAAAATTTCATTATGTGCCTAAATCACTTTATTTAGATTTTGACGGTCCAGCTTTGAGAACTGATTATATATCTTTTGATGAAGTGGGTCAAAAGTTAAGTGATCATGGGCTAAAAGAAGCTGTTAAAATTGAACAACTAAAAAACCTTACATTTAAACAACTTGCATTTAAGCAGGCGGTTAATCCTGCTTTTATATTAACTGTAAGAAGAGTAAAGTAAAATGAAACAAAAAAAAATCAAAGAAAAAAAAAATTCTTCCAACCGCTGAAATCCTTGATTTGACTTTGTTTTTTCCTAAACAAAAAATTCTTGTTTTAACTGATTTGCATTTAGGATATGAAGAAGCCTTACTAAAGCAGGGAACTTTTTTGCCTAGATTTAATTTTGAGGATTCAGTTAAAAAACTCATTAAAATATTTGAAACAACAGGCAAACTAGACAAGATAATTATTCTTGGAGATTTAAAACACGAGTTTGGAGTGATTTCTCAACAAGAATGGAATGAAGTAATCAAAATGCTTTCTTTTTTTTCTGAAAACTGCAAAGAAATCATTTTATTGAAAGGAAACCACGACAACATTTTGGGTCCGATTGCGCGCTGGAAGAATTTAACTGTTCAGGATTCTTTTTTTCTTGAAAAAGAAAAAATTCTTTTTTTGCATGGAGACAAAATTCCTGTTAATAAAGAATTCAAGAAAGCAGAAACAATTGTTATCGGCCATGAACATCCTGCAGTTACTTTAACTGAAGGTGTTAAAAGAGAAAAATTCAAGTGCTTTTTGAAAGGCAAATACGGGAAAAAAACTTTGATTGTTTTGCCTTCGTTTAACATTACAACTGAAGGCACTAATTTATTAAAAGAAAAACTTTTGAGCCCTTTTTTGAAACAAAACCTTGATAATTTCGAGGTTTGGGTTGTTGCAGACAAAACTTATTTTTTTGGAAAGCTTAAAGAGTTAAAATGACTTCTTTGAACAATAATTATTATGAAAGATGAGGAATCCAAAATGGAATTAAGTGAAGAAATTCTTAAGGGAATTAAAGAAGCTGAAGAAGACATTAGAAAAGGAAGAGTTTATCCAACTAAAGAATTAAAAAAAAGATTAGGTTTTTAAAAAATTTGCATAATTTTAAGTGATGTCAATGGATTTAAATAAAATTGAGTTTACAAAAGAATTTAATTCTGCTTTTGATATTTTAGAGAAGTCAAGCCAGAATGTTTTTATTACCGGAAGGGCAGGAACAGGAAAATCAACTTTTCTTAGTTTTTTTGTTGAAAACACTGAAAAAGATATTGTGGTTTTGGCTCCGACTGGAGTGGCTGCATTAAATGTTTCAGGCCAGACAATCCATTCTTTTTTTGGCTTCAAGCCAGGAGTTACTTTAAGTGAAGCAAAACAAATTGCTTTGAATAAAAAGAAAACAAAATTGTTCAAAGAATTAGATTCAATAATAATTGATGAAATTTCAATGACTAGAGCTGATTTACTTGATTGTGTAAATGTTTTTCTTCAGACTGTTTTGAATTCAAAAAAGCCTTTTGGGGGAAAACAAGTGATTTTTATTGGAGACCTTTACCAGCTGGCGCCGGTAGTTAAAGGCGAAGAAAAAGAAGTAATGAGAAAAAACTATAACAGCCCTTATTTTTTTGATGCAAAAGTAATGAATTCTTTGAATTTAAGGTTTTTTGAGTTCACTAAAATTTTCAGGCAAAACGAAAAAAAATTTATTGAGCTTTTGAATAAAATAAGGAACAGGACAGTAACTAAAAGAGATGTTTTTGAAATCAACAAAAGATTCAAGCCAGAAATTGAAAACGATAAAGGTTTTATTTATTTAACTTGCACCAACAAATTAGCTGAAGAAATAAATGCAGCAAAACTCGAAAAACTTTCAGGAAAATTAACTGCTTTCAATGGATTAATTCAAGGCGATTTCAGTTTAAAGTCTTTGCCTGCAGATCAGGCTTTAATGCTAAAAAAAGGAGCTCAAGTAATGTTTTTGGTTAATGATTCCCAAGGCAGATGGGTTAATGGTTCATTAGGGGTTATAGAAAAAATTTTTGGCGAAAAGGTTCAGGTAATTCTTAAAAATAAAAAAACAGTCCGGGTTTCTCCTTATTCTTGGGAAATATTCAAATTCTATTATAACTCAAAAATTAATTCTATTTCAAAAGAAATAATTGGTTCTTTTACTCAACTGCCTTTGCGTTTGGCTTGGGCTGTTACAATCCATAAAGGACAAGGAAAAACTTTTGATAAAGTGATTATTGATATTGGAAGAGGTGCTTTTGCTTATGGCCAAATGTATGTTGCATTAAGCAGATGCACTTCTTTTAATGGAATAATTTTAAAAAAGAAATTAAAGGAGTCAGACATCTGGATGGACTGGAAGGTAGTAAAATTTCTGACCGGATTCCAGTATGCGCAGGCACAAAAAAAATTATCAAACAAAGAAAAAGAAGAAATTCTTAAACAAGCAATTAAAGAAAAAAACAATTTGGAAATAGTTTACCTAAAACCAAATGACACTAAATCCAAAAGAATTATTAGGCCATTAAATATTGGACTTAAAGAATATATGGGTTATGAATTTAAGGGACTGGAAGCGCACTGTTATTTCAAAAACGATTCAAGAATATTTAAAATTGAAAGAATTCTGGAGATAAATCCTGTTTCAACAATAGTTTAATTTCTTTAATTTTGTTCTTCTTTTTTTGTTATTTCAGGTTCTTTCAGCAAAGCATATTCATATGCTTTCTGCATTGCAAGAACTGCTTTAGGCAAATCATGTACTTTAAAGCTGTTTGTTCCGTGCCATTTTCCTTCACTGTCAGTGTATCTTCTTTCAAGTGAAACAGAAAAATATTTTTTTTCTTTTCCTTTGTTTTCCCATAAAGCTAATTGTATTGCTCCGACATTAAATTTTTTTACAGGCAAAACCATTAAATCACCTCCTTACTTTATAATCCAATTATTTTTGTCTAAATTCATGTTTTTCAGCAGCCATTCAGAATATTTTTTAATGAAAAACTCTTTGGTTAAACAAATTCTGTTTGCTTTTTCGATTTCATTAAAACGATTTTTCTCATAGAATTCCATCATTTTATGGTGATTTCCTTCTAATGGGTCGTTTAAGTCTGTTAATTCAATCTCTTCTTTTGGAATTGCGTTTTTTAAGAGCAAGTTAAACAAAAATTCTTTTGTGATTCCTTTTCCTTTAACCAGTTTAATTTCTTTTATGCAGTACTCTTTATTCAAATATCCCTTGAAATTGCCGTTTTCCATTAAACGATTAAATGCATGTAATTCATTAAATCCATCAAGCAGTTTTTTCAGTTTATCCTTAAATTTTTCTTCATTTCCTTTCCTTAAAGAAATTTGCGTAATTTTATTTTTATTCCATACTCCTACAACTGAAAGCAATGCTTTTTCATAATCCCATTTTCCTGTTGCAGGGTCAACAAGGTTGTTCCTGATTTCATTATCAACGATTGGATAAGGACAGTTGATTTTTGTTTTAAAAACAAGTTTTTTCATATTTATTAAAGGTTATTAAAAAGGTATTTAAAGGAAATCAGAGCTAACTGCCGGTAATAAACAATAAAAAATCAGATTATTAAAGTTAAATAATTCTTGTTATTGCAATTAAAAATTGAATTCAATCAAACAAAAAGCTTCAAATACATTTATTAATATATTATTAATATATTATTATTGTGTTTTTTATGAAAATGCTGACTGTTGAAATGGATGAAAGGTTTGTTGAGGTAATTGACAGGCTGATTAAATCAAGTGGAATGTATTCTTCCAGAAGCGAGTTTTTGAAGGATTCTATCAGAAAGAATTACGAGGAATTGATTAAGCATGATAAAGATTTGCTGAAGATTCATCAGGCAGGAAAAGAGCTGGCTGAAACTGCAAGGAAAAGAGGGGCTAAAGGCGGACTTCTTTCAAAAAAAGAAAAAGATGAAATTGCAAGAGAGTACATGAAAGAAAAAGCACATTTAATAAAATTCTGAAGGCTGAAAAACCTTTATTTTATCTGAAACTTTTTCAAAATCTTTTATATTGAAAGTTA
>Ga0180009_10005349_pt1 | contig 13796 bp, 13 predicted proteins | sample OS_PC_MetaG_FD_123537 | JGI IMG/M metagenome (GOLD analysis project Ga0180009, IMG submission 123537) | Groundwater microbial communities from the Aspo Hard Rock Laboratory (HRL) deep subsurface site, Sweden - OS_PC_MetaG | ecosystem: Environmental > Aquatic > Deep subsurface > Groundwater... | reverse complement strand
TTACAGCCGGAAATTCAAGCGGAATTAATGACGGTTCGGCAGGGTTAATAATCATGTCTGCCGAAAAAGCGAAAGAACTCGGACTCAAACCGATCGCAAAGATCATGGCAACAGGAAGAGGCGGTTGTCACCCTTCCGTTATGGGGCTTTCTCCTGTGCCTGCCGTAAGAGATCTGGTGAAAAGAAGCGGGCTGAAGATTAAAGATTTTGAACTGATAGAAGTCAACGAAGCCTTTGCCGCGCAGTACATAGCGTGTGAAAGAGAGCTTGAGTTAAACAGAGAGATTACAAATGTAAACGGTTCGGGTATCGGTCTCGGGCATCCTGTAGGTGCGACCGGCGCAAGAATTATTGTTACATTGATTCATGCGATGAGGAAAAAGGGAAAAACTCTCGGTCTTGCAACTCTTTGCGGCGGAGGCGGAGTCTCGATGGCATGCGCGATAGAATTGATCTGAAAACAGGATAAACATATTGCCATCTTTCTCAGCCCGGCAAGGATATTGGAGAATTTGTTTCACATGGAAAGGCAGCGATGCCTTTGATGTTGAGATAGTTGATTACCATTAGAGAGGTGAAAGTATGAAGAAACGTGATTTTCCTCCAATCCATCCGGGTGAAATCCTGGTCAAGGAATTTCTTGAGCCGCTGAAAATCAGCCAGTACAGGCTCGCAAAAGACATCGGAGTAACGGCCAGGCGCATTAATGAGATCGTGCATAGCCGGCGTGCGATATCAGCCGATACGGCATTGCGCCTTGGCAGGTTTTTCGGAATGGAAGCACCGTTTTGGCTGAATCTTCAGTCCCGGTACGATATGGAAACGGCCAGAGAGATACTTCAGGATAAAATTGACAAGGAAGTTCATCCTTTTTCATACGCGGCATAATCGAGCATACTTTGGAATGACAAAGACAGGAACTTTCCGGTTTTAATCCTTTGGGGCAGGCATTTGCGGTAGATAAGGTATGGCTGAATAAACAAATGCCGCCATCAGCTAAAATCATCGACTGATTTGCACCGTTATGTTTTTAATTAAGGAGTGGTATTCATCATCTTGGAAGATAAAGTTTCATGGTTGCAGGTGAAAAGATCAGGTTAAAATCGAAGATGAAATGAAACAGGCATATGAGAGGTGAATACATCATAAATCTCTTGGTGGTTACAGCAAGGCCGAGCCTCTTTTAAAGCGCGTTAGGTAAGCTGAGATCAATCTGGTAAGTCTAAGGCGATACAAAGGGCCTGATTGAGCTCGTCCATTTTTGCTGGCAACAACATGCCGACGTATTGTGTCAGGGCTGACTTGGATAAACTGACCAGTTCATCACAGTGAATACTGCTGTCATGCTTCAGGCCTTCTTCTGTGCCAACCAGGATCTGTGTCGACAGTCCATCGTGAACGGAATAGATCGGAGCGCACATCACTGTTGAGAAACGAGAATCAATTGCGACTTGGCGACTGACGATCACGAATACCCTATGCTTCCTGGGGTCTTTAGCCGAAGGATGCGCGACGCGATACAGTTCGCCGCGCTTCACAGAGACACCTGATAGTCGAGGACATCGGCGGCCTCCTGGTTGAGGTAGTCCGCCCGACGATTGATAATGGCAAGGTCTCTGGCATTCTGCTCATCGCGAATCATCTGTGCAAGAAAAGTGCGTACCGCAGTTTCTATGAAATCGGAGCGGTTTTTGAACCGGCCAGCTCGCTGGTCTATGGCTTCCAGCAGGTCTTCTGATAGTGTGACAGAGGTCTTTATTTTCATACTACGAACATACTCCTGATGAGATGCTCTGTCAAGTCTGTTTTGAGATCTGTTTTGAGATCGTCAAGAATTGACAGGCCTAACCGATAGTGTTATGGAAATACCATATTATTCAGGAAGTTGATGGGGACACAAAAATTTACCCAAACCGATGAGGCAGCTTTATATTTTTCAGACGTCTGCTTTATTTCTTGTTTCTGATTCTCCTGCTGGTTTTATCTGCTTATCCCGAAGCTTTATAAATCTCTTGGCGATTACCTCAAGGCAGGCTTTTGAAAAGTTTATGGATGGGATTTTTATCAATAGCTTCCTCCACAAACCGCAGGCCTTTAAGAAAATACTATATTTCAATTCGTAATGACCACATCTATCGCAACGCCCAACTATTCCTGAGATGCATACATTCGATCGTAACGTTTCAAAGCCTGAGGCGTACAGGGTAGAGTTGTTTGAAATACGGGCGAAAAGGCCTCCCTGCCGGAAAAATTGGTCTAATGAAGCGCCGATTTTTCAAACAGCCGACACCCGTTACACCTCTCTTCCATAATCGTCAGTGCAAGATCCCACATCATATGGAGTTATAACGCATGGAGTAAGATAGAAAAAACGCGGTTATCAATGAGATCTCTTTTATCAGAATAAATATATTGACAAGTTAAGAAAAGTTCTGTTATGCATTCAAAATGAAGGGGAGTAGCTTTATCAGTGGATATCGTCAACACGGCCTAAAAACCCGGTACCACTGGTTGGGTAAAACTAACAAGCAAGACCTTTGTCACCGAGCAATCCGTGGCAAAGGTCTTTTTTTTGGTTAACCCGAATTTGTTTACCCCGAGCAGTACCGGCGGGCTATTTATGAGGATTCCATGAGAACAAATAAAGAGTTATGGCATATGATGAGCACTGCGGAGGCGATGTCAGAGATGAAGTCATCTCCGTCCGGCATTACTTCGGAAGAAGCCGGGGCGCGTTTGCAGAGCTTCGGACCGAACGAGCTTGCGGAAAAAAAGCGAAAGACAGCCTTCCGGATGCTTTTGGATCAATTCTCAGATTTCATGATTCTTATCCTTATAGCCGCTGCCCTGATTTCGGGTTTCATCGGCGAGGCATCCGACACTGTCGCCATTGTTGTTATTGTGCTCCTAAACGCGGCTCTTGGTTTCAGCCAGGAATATCGGGCTGAAAAAGCGATGGCTGCCCTCAAGAAAATGGCTGCTGCTCATGCTACTGTGATACGCAGAGACGGACACACCGTCATTCCTGCATCAGTACTTGTGCCGGGTGATATCGTAGTTCTTGAGGCAGGCAATATTATTCCCGCTGACATGCGGATCATCGAGGTCGCATATCTGAAAGTTGAGGAGGCCGCCTTGACCGGAGAGTCGATTCCTGTTGAGAAACATGCGTCGGCGATCCAAAACGAAAAGCTTTCTCTCGGAGACCGCCTGAATATGCTTTTCAAAGGCACCTTTGTAACCTATGGCCGGGGGTTGGGTTTGGTTACGGCAACAGGCATGAATACGGAGCTTGGCAAGATCGCTGCTCTTCTCCAGCAGGAGGATGAGGGCAAAACACCTCTCCAGAAAAGGCTTGCTGTGTTCGGGAAAAAACTCGCATATGCAGTGCTCACCATCTGTATCGTGGTCTTCATCGCCGGGCTGCTGAGACAGGAAAATCTTGTCGAAATGTTCCTCGTTGCCGTAAGCCTCGCAGTCGCGGCAATTCCAGAGGCACTTCCTGCAGTGGTGACTATATCCCTTGCGTTGGGTGCAAGGAAGATGGTACGGCGCAACGCCCTTGTCCGAAGACTTCCAGCCGTTGAAACACTTGGGTCGGTGACTTATATCTGCACGGATAAAACCGGAACTCTGACCATAAACCGGATGACGGTCGAGGCCGCATATTATGACGGCCGGACAAGACCAAATGACAAGTTACAGGCAATGAACCAGCACCATTCCACGAACGAGCGCGGAATGTCTGCCGCAGACTTTCTTATGACTGCTGCAACCCTGTGCAATGACGCCCGCCGCGATTCTGACGGCAATTATATCGGCGATCCAACCGAAATTGCACTGCTTGAGTTCGCAGAAAGAAACGGTTGCGCCAAGTGCAGCAAGAAAGATCTCGACCAGACATTCCCAAGAAAAACCGAGATACCGTTTGATTCAATGAGAAAGAGCATGACCACGATCCATAAGTGGGGCGAGGGGTATATCTCGTTTACCAAAGGCGCCACAGATGTGCTTCTTGAGCGCGCATGCGCGGTCTATAGCTCCGAAGGTCCGAAGGCGATGAATGCCGCTGAAATCCTGCGAGCAAACGACGATATGGCAAGAACCGGATTACGCGTGCTCTGCATTGCCATGAGAAAATGGGATACGCTTCCTTCTGAAACACGCCACGAAGTGATTGAACAAGATCTTACCATAATAGGGCTTGTCGGCATGATGGACCCGCCGAGAGAAGAGGCAAAGGAATCTGTGGCCCTCTGCAAAAGTGCAGGTATTATCCCCGTCATGATAACCGGAGATCACCCGTTGACAGCACGGACAATTGCGAAGCGCGTCGGCATCCTTGCGGATGACGATCCGGAATCGGTTATCACAGGTGCCGAACTGGACGCTCTTTCTATGGAGCAGTTCGAACAACGTGTGGAGTACATCCGGGTATATGCGAGGGTTGCGCCCGAGCAGAAGCTCAAAATCGTGCGCGCCCTTCAGGACAAGGGCCATTTTGTAGCGATGACCGGAGATGGCGTGAATGATGCGCCGGCACTAAAGGCTGCGGATATCGGCGTCTCAATGGGTATCACCGGGACCGATGTGGCAAAAGAGGCTTCGTCCATGATCCTTCTGGATGACAACTTTGCCACTATTGTGAAGGCTGTCAGGGAGGGAAGGAAAATCTATGACAACATACGCAAGTTTATCAAGTTTCTGCTCACGACAAATTCAGGTGAGATCTGGACGCTTTTTCTCGCGCCTTTTGTCGGTCTGCCAATCCCACTTCTGCCGATCCATATTCTCTGGATAAATCTTGTAACCGACGGTCTGCCTGCGCTTGCACTTTCGATGGAGCCTGAGGAGCACAATGTAATGATGAGGCCGCCGCGTCATCCAAAAGAGAGCGTCTTTTCAGGCGGGCTTGGCTATCATGCCGTGTGGGTAGGCCTTCTCATGGCAGGCGTGGTGCTTTCTCTTCAGGCATGGGCTATCCACACAGGCGATGCGCACTGGCAGACGATGGTATTTGCCACTCTCTGCCTTCTCCAGCTTGGTCATGTACTGGCAATACGCTCGGAAAAACAGTCGCTCTTTGTCCAGGGCATCTTCACGAACAAACCCCTGCTGCTAAGCGTTGTGGCAACATTTCTCCTTCAAATTGCCACGATCTATGTCCCTTTTCTGAACCCTATTTTCAAGACTGTGCCGCTTACGATGAAAGAGCTTGGAATCGTATTGGTTCTTTCAACATCTGTATTTATCGCAGTTGAAATAGAGAAACTATTTAAACGCAAACTGAATGTGAAAACAGAGAAGTTCTTACATTGAGTGAGTAATAACAACAAAAAATCAGGAGGGTATGCTATGCAGTGTCCAATGTGCAGTGTTGAATTGGTAATGTCTGAAAGACAGGGAATAGAAATCGATTATTGTCCCAAGTGCAGAGGTATCTGGCTTGACCGGGGAGAAATCGACAAAATCATTGAGAAGTCTGTACCGTCATCGCCTGCGATGAAACAGGAGGAGACGCGCCATACTCCGCATGTTTCGGATCAATACCGCCATCATGACGATCATAATAAGTACCCTCGTGGGTACAAGAGGAAGAAATCTTTACTGGAAGAATTGTTTGACTGATTTAAGGATACCTATCCATGATAAAAATACATTAAAACTTGGGCGGATGACTTATATCCCGTCGTCTGAAACAAAAGCCGGCACGGCCAAGATCATTTACGAGTCCAAGAACCTGTCCCCGACAAACTCGGGGAACGGCCGGTCTTCCAAAACATTTGACGCCCTTTACTGGCTGGCGCAACTGACCACACATATCCCAAACCGGGGAGAACAGATAGTCAGTTATTACGGCTATTACTCGAATAAAATACGCGGCATGAGAAAAGGAATTCGGGCGCGAAAAAAACCCTACAACAGAAGCTGTTGGGTATTAACAACTTAAATCAAACGGAGGCAGCAAAATGGATGAAAGAGATGTTTACAGAGCTAAGGATGCAATGCAGTCTGCAATTAAGAAAGGACCTATGAGGGTGGCACTGATTATTGGAGCAATTCTGATATTTTTTATGTTTTTACAGCCATGGGTTCAGATTGGTGCAGGTCAAAGAGGGGTTGTCCTTAATTTTGGCGCTGTTCAGAAGGATGTGCTTGGAGAAGGGCTGCATTTCAGGGTACCTGTAATGCAGGAGATTGTCCGGATGGATGTCAAGGTGCAGAAGGCAGAAACAGCAGCGGCGGCCGCCTCGGCTGACCTTCAGGATGTTAACTCTACTGTTGCGATTAACTATCATATAATTCCAGACAAGGTAAATATTGTCTATCAGTCCATCGGCATACACTTTAAAGAGCGAATCATAGATCCTGCAGTACTGGAGGTGGTAAAGGCTGTGACAGCGAAGTATTCAGCAGAAGAGCTTATTACAAAGAGGCCTGCGGTAAGCGATGCAATGAAACTGTCCCTTACTGAAAGGCTCCTTGTGCACAACATGGCAGTTGATGCATTCTCTATCGTGGGTTTCAGCTTCTCCAAGATATTTATGGAAGCTATTGAGTCAAAGCAGACAGCAGAACAGCTCGCACTAAAGGCAAAGAGAGACCTCGACAGGATAAAGGTAGAGGCAGAGCAGACGATCACAGCAGCAAGAGCAGAGGCAGAGTCCCTGGGGCTGCAAAGGGCAAATATTTCGCCGGACCTTATAGAGCTTAGAAAGATCGAGGCCAATCTCAAGGCTATAGATAAATGGAATGGGATCCTCCCGCAGGTTACAGGCGGTGGGGCAGTGCCATTTATAGGTGTGGGAGATATACAAAAGAGATAAACGAATAATCATAAGAAAGAGCTGAATAGAACCGTGTAAACACGGGAGGATTAAAGTTCACCTGTACAATTGGTAATCTTCAATTCTTTTGAGCCAATTGCAAAAGTCTTCATTCCCGTGCAAACGGGAATGAAGAAATTTTTGCAACATATTGAAAAGACTGGATTCCAGATATTAATGCAAGGCATTGGAGTATCATGCTAAAATACTTTGTTATACTGTTTTGCTTTTCCTTCCTGTTGGGTTGCGAAAATACGGATGTAATGACTGCTACAGAAGCAGGAATAGATGCGGTAAAGGCACTGACCCTTTCTGATAAGGATGTGCAGGAGATTGCCTCACAATCAGCTCAGTATTCAGATAAAAAGCGTACCCTTGCGACACCTGAAAACAGATACGCAAAACGGCTTAATCAGCTGGTTGGTCAAAACCTTCAGGATGGTAACGTGAAGTTCGACTATGGGGTTTATATATCCCCTGAGGTAAATGCGTTTGCGATGGCAAACGGGACTATACGCATATATAGCGGTCTTATGGACATGCTCAATGATGGTGAATTGCGTTTTGTTATCGGGCATGAAATGGGGCATGTTATGAAAAAGCATATCCGAAAGAAAATACAGATTGCCTATGCTGCAAGTGCTGTGCGTAAAGGTATAGCATCCCAGAACAGCACCGCCGGTGATGTCGCCCGGTCACTGTTCGGAGGTCTTGCAGAATCCCTCATGAATGCCCGGTTTTCCCAACTGGAGGAGAAAGATGCTGATGATTACGGGTTAGCTTTTCTCAAGCGGGAAAAGTTTGAACCGCAAGATGCGGTATCAGCTCTAAAGAAGATTGCCCAGTTGGGCAAAGCGCATTCCTTTCTTTCAAGCCACCCGGATCCGGATAAGAGGGCCGAAAGATTACAGGCTCAACTGGAAGGCAGAGCCTTGTCAATCGAAGAGAATAAACAAAACATTATCGGCAAGGTTAAAGCATTTCTTGAGAACAACTTTCCGTCCCTCTACAGACAACTGAAAAAGTGGCTTCCATGGTTAGCTGAAAACACAATATCGGACTCTGCCTCATCCGGATGAGATACGGGAAATGAAAACAAATATTTACAAATTGGGCGAACACAAAATAGTTGAATCCGATACAGGTGAGTTGAGATGGGAAGCTCATTTTGGGTTAGGTGCGTTTCAAGAAGGAAGGTGCTTCAAGAAAGGTACGATCCTGTTCATAGGGCCGGCCGAAAGCCAGCGCGACGGCTTTTTAATATTAGAGTTTATTGATCAACTTAAACCACTCCCGGAGTGGTTGAAAACAAAATATTATTGCAGGGGGCTTGAGGTATACCAATGCAAAACAGGCAAAAGAGTTGCGAAAGAAGAAATGCTGTTGTGGATGCTCGATCGAAATATCAATGAAGGAGACAGGATTTATTCAGAAAAACCTGGACAGCGTTCAAATTACATATCCACTATGATTGAAACAGAAGATGTTGCTTTCAGGCTTCAACAATATGAAATAATAAAAAAAACAAGCGGTCAAATTGTTTGGAAAACAGATACGGGACAAAACACCGTCAGCGGTGGTAATTGTATTATCTTGGAAGACATTTTATTTATAGTGCCGGGGCAAAATGAGCAAACCGATCTGATCAAACAACAATTTCTTGCGAATTTAAAACAGCTGCCAGAGTGGAATCAAACGAAATATTACTGCCCTCAACTATCACTCCATGATTGTAAAACCGGAAAAAGCGCGCACGAACAAGGGAAAAAATTACCTGGTGAAAAAAGGGAAACGGAAAAATTTGATATCAGTAATGGATACAAAAACACCGCTGAATTTAAGATTCCTGACGGCACACAGCGGGGAATATTCTCCGCAAGGATAGTGCCGATTTTGGATTCGCTTGCCAACCCTTCAGCAAGGAGTGGAGAGCATGCTCGCTTTTTCCGGTTTAAATCCATAAAATCGTATATTTCGAAAATCATCGCTATTCTCCGCACTTCCGGCATCAGGAAACGGATAACCTATGCTGTTGCCCTTATTTTTTTGATAATCTCATTATTTATTGCTTTTTTGATCGGTTACCTGAAAGAGCACGATGAAAGGGGGCATTACAAAAAGGGCGATCACTCTTCCAGTCATCACGGGGATTAATAAATCTGGGGCCTGTCCCGCTTTTATTATCGGCAAAGGCAGACCGGCAAAGGTTAAAATTTAGAGAAAATACAACTTTGGATGAAGGTTGCCATGATAACATCAAAAAAATACGGAAAAATTATTTTTATTTTGATTCTCCTGATGTCGTTGACTTTTTGGCTTTTCCCAAGCTTAATAATGGCAGATGATCACGAAAAGGAATATAACGATTCCAAACAACATGAAATCAGGAAAGAACGCGATGATGAAGAAGATGATGATAAACGAGAAGGGAACAAAGATGACGAAGGCAACGAGGTTACAGGTCAAACCGCCCTATGGCTCCTGGTGGCGGCCAACTTGAACATTGCCTTAAGTATCATTATCAAAAGCGTGAACCGCTTCCTTCCTTTAGCGCCGGAAACAATAACAAAAATCAAGAGATTTAACCAGTTTCAGAAAAATTACCTGATGCGATTTCATTATGTTTTAGGTCCGATAGGTTTGTGTATAGCCATTTTTCATTTTCTATTGTCTTCTTGTCGTTCATCCACTATTCCTGAATGGGGCTTAATATTGATGTTTTTGATGGTTATTCTCGGGTTAATGTTAAAATTCAAAGTATCTCCCAAGAGAATAAGGGGATTCGTTTATCGCCTGCATACGTCGCCAGCATTTTTTTTAGCATTGATTCTGGTGCTGGTCGTGGGGCACCTGGTTGTTGACTGAGGGGAATCTGCGGTGAAAAGTGCAATTATCATTTTGGCAATCGGGTTCCTATTGTTTGAGTTTATAGAACATGTGGTCATTCCTCTGATCTGGTTCATTAAAGATCGAAAGAGAAAATCTGTTTGCGGAGTGACGGGTATGTCAGGAAAAGTAGGTGAAATTAAATACTGGAAAGAATCTGAAGGGCAGATTTTTGTTAATGGAGAATTGTGGCGAGCTGTCAGCGATTTCCCTCTGTCGGCAGGAGATAGAGTGGTTATACAAAATGTGGATGGACTCACAGTGAATGTGATACCTTTCAAGGAAATAGACAGGTGAGAGATCACAGATCTATGAATACCAGTTGCCTCGCAAAGGGGCTTCCTTCCTGCTAACAGTCCCTTGGTGCAGGCGCTATGGTGAAAAAACCCTATATTATAGAGGAACTGGGAATGCCCATAAAGAAAGTGCTGAATCGAACCGTGTAAACACGGGAAGATTAAAGTTCACCTGTACAATTGGTAATCTTCAATTCTTTTCTCTAATCCATTTCGTATAGGTAGGTGAAAGCTGAAAAATTCCTGCAACTGGCCTTTTGCCGGCGTCCTGGATATTTCCCAGCGCGCAAGAAGTCTCATAATGGTCATTTCGTTAACACAACCCCTGGCAAGCTACCGGTACGTCAGTGCTGGGCGTGCCTGGCGGGGTGAGTTCGCCTTTCTGAGCTTAGTCAGGTCCGACAGTAAACCGTTTCCGATCATCGGTGTTGTTGTACATGCTTGCGCCATTATCCACCCGATCCCCTTATTACACATCCTGCTCTTCGGCCTGACCCTGAAGCTTTCACGGCGGGAAAATCCAGGTAATTATGAATTAAAGGAAGGAACTAAGCTGCCGTGTTGGAATTAACACCGGTTCAGTGATTATCGGAAACATGGGATCGAAACAGGTTTTTGATTATACGGTGATAGGCGATGCGGTTAACCTCGCTTCCCGGTTGGAAGGAGCCAACAAGAATTACGGCACTTTTTTGATGATTTCCGAATTTACATTTGCAAACCTGTCTCCCGGCAGGTTTAAAACCCGTTTCCTGGATAACATCAAGGTCAAAGGCAAAGCGCAGTCTGTTAAGGTATTTGAAGTCGAGACCTTTACATAACGTCCCCTTTTGCCCGATTTATTTAAAGACTTGGTTTCTGGTTGCCATAGGTCCGCCACAGGCGGAGTTTGTAGTTTCCGGTTTTTTCTTTTCACCAGGAACCATGAACTATAAACCATGAACATAAGCCTTAATCATCGCCTTCCTTGTACTTGGCCAAAATGGACATTCTTCAAAGGTCTCAAGTAAGCGGATGGCAAAGATAAAGCCGCCTGCCCCGCCTTATTGCTTAATGAAATAACTTATGATATGGATGCCTGCCAGATCAGAAGCGCAAAAATTATATGAAGGGAGTCTTGGCAATGGAAAAGCCCTGGATTAAGCATTACGACAAAGGGGTTCCGGCGGTTATTGATTTCCCGATTGAACCGAAACAGTGAGCGCATTCCCCGTTGCTTGCGACGGGGAATGCGAGCGAATTAAAAACCGACGCTATTCCCTACGGTCGAAGATTCCCCGTAGCTTGCTGCGGGGAGCTTCAATATCGGATTAATTTTTTCAAAAAATACTTCAAATATAAAGAGGGTTGAATATGATCATCGGCATTCTTAAAGAGATAAAGACGGAAGAAAACCGGGTTTCCATGACTCCTGCAGGGGTCGAAGTAATGAAACAAAACGGGCATGATATTCTCGTTGAAAAAAGCGCTGGAATCGGAAGCGGGTTTGATGACTCCGCGTATGTAAAAGCCGGAGCTCAAATTGTCAAAACTCCTCGAGAAATATTTGATCGGGCTGAAATGGTTATGCACGTAAAAGAACCGATGCCGCCGGAATATGAACTGATAAGAAAAAATCAGATTGTGTTTACTTATCTTCATCTTGCCGCTGCCGAGGAGTTGACAAAAGTTCTTATAAAAAAACAATCGATAAACATTGCTTATGAAACAATCCAGAAACCGGATGGTTCTTTGCCGTTGCTTACCCCTATGAGTGAAGTGGCCGGCAGAATGGCGATTCAGCAGGGCGCAAAATATCTGGAGATGTCGCAGGGCGGGCAGGGGGTTCTTCTGGGCGGAGTACCCGGAGTTGATCCCGGAACGGTTCTTATAATCGGAGGCGGTGTTGTTGGAACCAATGCAGCCAAGATGGCCTGTGGTTTAGGCGCAAAGGTTTACCTGCTTGACAGTAATCTGGATCGTCTCCGTTATCTGAGTGATGTGATGCCGAGAAATTGTTTTCTTCTTATGTCAACGCCTGCGACTATACGGAAACTTATAAAAGAAGCTGACGTTGTGGTCGGAGCTGTTCTTATTCCGGGAGCCAAAGCCCCCAAACTTGTGACACGGGAAATGTTGAAAACCATGAAAAAAGGCTCGGTGCTTGTTGATGTTGCCATTGATCAGGGAGGCTGTTTTGAAACATCCAAACCGACAACGCATAAAGATCCGATTTACATTGTTGATGGTGTTGTCCATTATTGCGTGGCAAACATGCCAGGTGCGGTTGCTAAAACATCAACACTTGCTTTGACTAATGCGACACTGCCATATGCCGTTGAGATTGCGAATAAAGGATGGAAAAGGGCATTCAGAGAAAATGCCGAAATAAAGCTCGGCGCAAATGTTGTTCAGGGAAAGGTAACATGCAAGGGTGTTGCCGATTCATTCTGCCTGGAATATTGCAAGCTGTAGAACACACGAAACTCACCAGATAAAAACTAAAAAGTGATATTTATTGCGAGGATGTATTGGCTGATAACCTTCTCTGGGCAGAGATTGATCTTAAGGCTATTGCCCATAATATACGTGAACTGCGGCGAATTGCTGACCCCAACGCGCGCCTGATGGCCGTGGTAAAAGCAAACGGATACGGGCATGGTTCTGTAGAAGTTGCGCGTTGCGCTCTTAATAACGGCGTCGAAGTTCTGGGTGTTGCCCGGATAGATGAGGCAATGACATTAAGAAATTCAGGAATTTATGCGCCGATTTTAATTTTTGGATATACTTCCCCGCCTTTTTATAAAGAGATTTTACAATTTGATCTTACCCAGACCGTTTATTCCCTGCAAACAGCTGAGTCTCTTTCTGCTTTTGCCGTATCAAACAATAAGAGAATCAAAGTTCACATCAAGATAGACACAGGAATGGGCAGGCTTGGAATATTACCGGATTGCCTCAGAGATTACCGTGAAAACGGGATAAGGGCAGGACTTGCTCTACGTGAAGTCGAATCGATTATCCGGCTTTCAGGATTGGAACCGGAAGGAATATTTACCCATTTTTCCACGGCAGACAGTTCCGACAAATCTTTTTCAAGAAGACAGTTTGAGATATTTATGGAATTTATAAACAGTCTCAAGGGTAAAGGCATCGAATTTGGTGTCAGGCATGCGGCAAACAGCGCAGGAATCATTGATATGCCGGAAACGCATCTTGATATGGTCAGGGCCGGCATAGCAATGTATGGTCTCTATCCTTCTGAAGAAACCATGAACGATAAAGCGGTGCTTTTGCCTGCAATGTCTCTTAAATCCGTAATTATTCATCTTAAGGATGTTCCTGCCGGTTTTAAAGTCAGTTACGGGGCAACTTATGAAACAAAAAAGCCGACAACCATTGCAACGGTGCCTGTCGGATATGCGGACGGATACAGCCGGCTTCTTTCTTCACGCGGACACATGCTTGTCTGCGGACAAAGAGCGCCGATAGCCGGCCGCGTATGTATGGACCTTACAATGCTTGATGTCGGAAATATCAGCGGAGTAAAACAAGGTGACGAGGTTGTAATTTTAGGAAAACAGAAAGACTCTGAAATTAAAGCAGATGAAATCGCATCTCTGCTTGGAACCATAAATTATGAGATTGTTTCATCGCTGACGGAGCGAGTTAAGAGGGTTTACTTCAAATAATTCTTGAGGGTTTTGAATAACTTGAATAAAGCCATCTTAGGGCCGGCCCATTGAGATAGTTATACAAAGGTCTTAAAAACCATGTAAATTCCATTCTATCGAAAGGAATAAAATGA
>Ga0180009_10005348_pt1 | contig 13797 bp, 16 predicted proteins | sample OS_PC_MetaG_FD_123537 | JGI IMG/M metagenome (GOLD analysis project Ga0180009, IMG submission 123537) | Groundwater microbial communities from the Aspo Hard Rock Laboratory (HRL) deep subsurface site, Sweden - OS_PC_MetaG | ecosystem: Environmental > Aquatic > Deep subsurface > Groundwater... | reverse complement strand
AGAAGATGACGTTGATAGAATTGGAGTGTAATACAGAAGCTTCGGCGACTGTTTCAGCTCACAATTACTAAAAGCTTTATTGTAATTTTCTGTCTAAGAATCTCTGAGTTTACGAAGAGGTTTGAAGACAAAACACCGTAATGAAAGTAAGACTGATGTCTAACAAGAAATATGGGCGTTGACTGAGCGTGGAAATTTGAGAATCTTTTGAAGAATTCGAAACCTGATTAAATTCGGGAAAGAGAATTCTGAAAGAGGAAACTTGAATCAAACGCAAAGTTCATTAGTGGATTCCTTTGCGCATTGATATTTGTTGAATTCTATGATCAGATACTATAAAGAATATCTTTCTAACACATGTTCATTTTTTAAGAGATACTCTAAAGGAAGTTCATGTGCGCACCCAACAACTAAATGTAATTTATCACAATTTTATTATCTAATAATCTTCCAAAAGAATCCTAAATAAAAACGAGATCAATTAAGATTATACTTCTTCTTAAGCTCGTTGATTTGCTTTAACAACTTATTAATTTTTTCAGGGTTATGGGTCTTTTGATTTTTCATTTTTTTCCAAGTGTTTTCCAAATCAACCAACAAAGATTTCATACCCGAACCGATAATTGACATTATGGTAGTTGTCCTTGTGGTGTTGGTTATCTTTGAAAGTTCATCAATAAACTCAAGAGTGTCCAAATCAAAATTTAGGGATACTTTTTTAGTTTCTAAATTTTCCAAACTTTTTTCTGCAAGATTTCCTTTCATTTTTTATTGCTGATATTAGAATATTTCTAGACTATTTAAATATTTCGTTTTTAATTAACAGATATTCTAGAGGTAATTCATGTGCACATCCAACGATAATATGCAATTCCTCCAACCCTTTTTCACGAGCATAATCCAGAGACCTCTTGGATTCATATATATACCTTCTAACTCTAAGAGGAAGTTCTCCTCTTGGATTTTCTAATGTTCCTCCACAACCTCTTTCTATAAGAAGATTCATTCCTTGAGGTTCTCTAGGATAGGAATCAATTAATTCTTTCCTGATTGGTATTAAATCTTCAACATTCCTTAATGATTTAGCTTTTGTGGCTAAAGGAGATTTATGAGTTCTTGTAATAAACCTATTATAAAAATAATCCTTGAGTAAATTGGCATAATCTAAAAAAGTTATTCTGTTTAGATTAAAATTACCTATTTCATTAAAAGATTCTGCATTGGGTATCCATGATGCAATTCCATCTTCACAAATGGTTGAATATTCTCTAAATCTTTCTGCTAAATCCCTTTTAAATTCATCAGAAATAAAGACTAAAGGGTTCTCGTGCACAATTCCATGTATAAAAAAGGAGACTCCCTTTAGTCTTACCCTTCTTCCAGGCAAAGGATAACATTCTTCCATATTCTAAGGGTATCTAACTATAACGCAGCATCTGCAGCATAAGCAGCCATTCCTGCAGCAATGCCTGCTGGAGAAACGACCATAGTCCATACACTCTTGAAGCATCCACAGCCCATACAACTACACCCATCTATATTATATTCAAGACGTTTGCTTTGGTCTACATTTGAAGGGCTTGATTCAAGTTCTTCTAAAATTCTTGATTCATACATTCCACTCGTAGATTCTAAATCCATGTTTTTACCTCCGGTTTATTTAATTGGGTTTGATCCATATTTATTTGGTTAAGATAACCTTCACTTAATTGGGAGATTCTAGAATAAATTCCAAGGCTGACTAAAAGATTTGATTTACAACTTTTGCACATTTCTTTAAGCCCCTCCTCAGAGATTCCTCCATTAACATCCTTGGCAGATTGTATACAAGGGGAACAGATACGTTGTGCCCAACAATCATTCGTGCAAACATTATTCCTAATTCTCGCGAATTCCTCTATTGCATCATCAATTAAGATCTGACTAGTTCCTCCATTTGTGTCTCCAATAGGCATTCTCCTGCCAAACTTCTCACACATATAAAACTTTCCATCAGTGTCAACAAATAATTTTCTTTTTCCCGGATAACATGTCCCAGCAAGTTTAATCATTCCTGGAATCTTCTCCTTACTTCGCATAGTCATTAAGACAAGCTGTTGCTCGAAAAGTAATCTATATACATCAGGGACCATTTCACCCCTAGTTACATAATCTAAAAACTCAGAGGATAGACTTGAAGTCACGGAAGAAAAGGGATTTTCAAAGGTTCTATTTTTTAGTCCTTTTTGTTCTATTCCCCCGATTCTAGATACACGAATAGGAGATTCTTCCATAAAGAATTTTACAATCCTTTCAAGATCTTCTACTCTTGCACATGTTACACTAGCTCCAACATGACCTTCTAAATATCCTGGAGAGCATCTCTCTAAGAAAAAAAGATTTTCCATTATCCTTTCCCAAGTGGGATTTCCATTTTGATGGACCCTATTTCTATCATGTATCTCTCTTGGCCCATCTAAACTTACAAGTAGGTTTATTCTTCTTCCTATAATATCCTCAAAACACCCCCCTACATCATAAAAGTTAGTTGTCATAGAAAATGAAGTCTGTTTTGAGGGGTACTCTTCTTGAGTATAATCTATCACTCTTTTGATTAAATCCATATTATTGAGAGGTTCTCCCCCATAAAAAGAGATTAATGCAGGATTTGCTGCACGAGGCATAAAGAGATCTATTCCTTCTTTCGCAGTTTCAAAACTCATTGTTGAGGCACCATTTCTTCTTTCATTTGAGTAACTCCCAGAGTAGATACAATAATTACAACTAAAATTGCAACGTTCGGTCACATTTAAAATAAGTCCTTCTAAAGGGTCACTCTTTCTTCCTTGAAGTGTTTCAGTTTCAAAAATAGGATGATAATCCACCCCTTCAGTCTTACTTTGTAAACCCTCCAGTTCTGTTCTTCTTCCGGCATGTATAGTGTTAGATAATTTTTCATATAATACACTTCCATAAGGAGAATCAAAAAGCACACTATTTCTTCCTTGGGATAATCTTTCAATTTTCATGAAAAGATAAAAGACTCGGTTTTTATAAACTTTCCTTTTATGTTGTAACTCAATAATTACTAAAAGCTTTATTTGTAATTTTCTGTCTGAAAATCTCTGAGGTAACGAAGAGGTTTGGATACAAAGAGAGATTATCTAAGTGTGATTAGGGGATTCCTTTGGTTGTTGAGTGAGCGAGCCGAGCGTTAGCGAGGTGAGTGAGCGGGGTCTAAAGGGAGTTTAATGTTTAGGTTTCTAAGGATAAGTTTGGTGTGGATTTCTTAAGAGCCTCAAAGATTTCGTCTAGATTATCTTCAGTTTCTATAACGACCTCAAATGAAGGTCCCCCGTAAAATTTCTCAATACCCTCAGTATACTTCTTTAACCTATGATTTTTTATTATTTCAGATCCCTTCTCATAAGATAACATCAAAGTGAGATTAATCTTCTTCTTTTTTATATGAAAGTAGGCAATATTCTTTCCATTTCTTATAGAGACATAATATTTTTGAGGATTAAAGATTAAATTAGGAAATGATTCAATTATTCTTTCTTTTAATTTCTTATAGATATTTTGTACTACTGGAGAAGTTCCCTCTAAATGATATCCTTCAGTATATCTCGTCACATCTCCTAAATCCTTTTGTGCTATTTCAAATATCGGATCTTCCCCTACAAAATCTGGATCTAAAACATAGATATTCCCATCCTGGGATTTATATTTTTTTAGAACATGGATTCTTACAAATTTGTCCCAAGTATCTGTATATGTATTCATGATCTCTTCAAATTCTTCCTTATCTTCGTCTATTATCAAAAGTATGTTTTGGCTGTTTTCAATAGAGTCTTTTATAGATTTGTATATTTCTCTATTTCCTAGTAGTTTTCTAAACTCACTTAAAAGATTATCGTCTTCAGTTATAACAGAATATATTTTATCAACAAGTAAATTTAAGCTGTCCTGACTTTTAAAGAATGCAAGGAATTTAGTTATTTGGGGAAAAATGTGCTTATAAAAATCATGTTTAGCTAATTCAGATTCAACTAAGAAAAATTTTATATCTTCAGGATCTTCTAAATTAAAGAGAATTCCGTCAGGTATTGCCCCTCCAAGAGAAACAGTTTTTATTTTTTTCTTTACATCTAAATAGATTGTTTTTTCCCCAAAGAATTTCTTTGAGTTATATACAACTTCACGTTCAAAATCCTCCTCCAGATCAAATTTCTGCTCAGATAATTTACCCTCGTTATTGAATAAGGTTATTCCCATAAATTGAGAATATCTTTCTTACTTTTAAGAATTATTGTGATGGTTTTTTATCATTATCTCTCATTTCTCCCAGTTGTCTCCGTGCCCATCTCAGAAGAAATAGTTCTCAAAACTCCCTCGCTCTCTGCACTCGTAATTAACTAGTAAAATCATACGAGAAATTTAGTGGCATAGGTTAGTGGATTCCTTTGCTTATTGATTTGTTAATGTTTCTGATTTTTCTGGTCAATGTTTTTATAATATAACTACTAAGAGTTTTAATGAAGATAAAGGATCTTCCGGATTCGTCGAAGCCTAGGGAGAGATTTCTTAAGTATGGGCCTGAGGTTTTGAGTGATGCTGAGTTGTTTGCTATTATTTTGAGGACGGGTGTTGTGGGGGAGAATGTTGTTGATATGAGCAATCGGCTGATTAAAGAATATACTCTTGAAAAATTGTTTGACTGTTCGTTGAAAGAACTTCAATCGATTAAAGGTATTGGGCCGAGCAAGGCGATGCAGGTTTTGGCGATGGCAGAGTTGGGGAAGAGATACTCTCAAGCGAGGAAACCTGTGAAGAAAATTACCAAAGCAGAAGACGTTTTTGATTATTTTCATGAGAGACTCAAGGATAAGAAACAAGAAGAGTTTTGGGTTTTGATGCTGAATACTCAGAATAATATTATTGGTGAGGAACTAATCAGCAAGGGTATTTTGGATGCTTCGATTATTCATCCGAGGGAGATTTTCAAGCCTGCGATTAAGAATAGTGCGAGTAAAATAATCTTGGTTCATAATCATCCAAGTGGAGATTGTTTTCCAAGTGGGGATGATCTAAAAATCACAAAGAAATTGGCTGGTTTTGGAAATAATTTTGGGATAAACGTTGTAGACCATATAATAATTGCAGGAAATAATTGGTGGAATTGGAAAGGTTAGATTTTTTCTTTCAATTCCTTAATCCCTTTAATAATACCTTCTTCTAATTTTTCAATATTTGCCATAATCTCCTCAGGTTTTTCATACTCAATTTCTTCATATTCAATCTCCTTATATTTTGATATTGACAAATCCCAATCATTCTTTTTTATCTCTTCTATTGGAACAAAGAAATGTTTCTTTTTTTTATTCTTATTATCTTCTTCATGCCTCTTTTTGAAACTTTCAATTATGTCAGGAATATCATCTTTATCTTGTTGAGGTGTCCTTTTATCGTCTAAGCTATACCCATCTGCTTGCATATCATAAAACCAAACTTTTTTTGTTGGCTCTCCTTTTGTGAAAAACAAAACTGCTGTTGAGACTCCTGCATAAGGTTTGAAAATTCCTGAAGGCATAGAAACAATTGCATCTAATCTGCATTTTGTTAAAATCATTTCTCTGATTGCCTTATGTGCTTTTGAATTTCCAAATAAAACTCCATCGGGAACAATAACAGCACATCTTCCTCTTGGTGACATTGAATGAAACATCAACTCTAAAAATAATAATTCTGTTTTCTTAGTTTTAATTCTAAACCTATCACTTATTTCACTTACATTAATAGAACCCTTAAATGGAGGATTTGCTAATACAACTTCATACATATTTTCTTTTATTTTATCCTCTCCTATTCCTGCTAAAGCGTTAATCCTGTCTATATTAGGTTTAGTTATTCCATGCATCATCAGATTCATTAATGCAATTCTTGTCATAGTCTCATCAATATCAAAACCATATATACTTTTTTCATCAAGAATTTCTTTTTGTTTTGGAGTTAATTTGCTTACATGTTCTTTTTTATTTTGCTCTAAAATATATTCATAAGCATTTACTAAAAATCCTCCTGTTCCACAAGCAGGATCTAAAATAGTTTCTCCATATTTAGGATTTGCTAACTCAACCATCATCTTAATTATGTGTCTTGGTGTTCTGAACTGACCATTTTTCCCAGAGGATTGCAACTCTGATAATAAATATTCGTAAATATCACCTTGAGTATCCTGATTTTGTTCTTTAATATGCATATCATTAATTATATTAACAGCCTCAATTAAAAGCGAAGCTGTAGGAATAGAAAAATTAGCTCCTTTCATATATTGAGAATACAAAGAACCATCATCTCCCAATTCCCTCATAAACTTAAACACATTATCTCGAACATGATCTGAAATTTCTTCTGCAGGAAGATTTGTCCAATTGGACCATTTACATTTTTCATATCCATTAAAGATAGATTTATATTTTTGTCCTGTAAAATCAGCTTCTCTAACTTTTTTATCATCTTCATCTTCAAGCTTCTTCATAAAAATAAGATAACTCATTTGCTCAATAGCAAGAAGAGGATTGGTAAGTCCTCCAGACCAAAATCTATCCCAAAGCCTTCTTATTTTTGATTTAAGTTGTGAGTCTAACATTATTCAAAATCACCTACCTTTAATTGATTCCATCTTGAAACAGCTTTTAATAATTGATTTGAAGTTGAAAACCTTGAATCTCTAACCCTATCAAAATAAGTATATAATATGACTTCTTTTTTATTTTCTTTCATTTTATTCACCATTGGGACAAAATCACTATCACTAGCAAACAAAATCATTTTATTAATATTTGGAAAATTTATTATGCATTCGTACATGTCCATAATCATCAATGCATCAACACCTTTTTGGGAAAATTTATATTTTCCATTATTTAAAGGAATTTTAACACAAGAGCCCTCCCTAAAACTTATCCATTTTTTACTTTTGGCCATCCGGGTAAATTTATCATAATTTTGCTTCAGGTTATTCTCTGAGTTGGTTGGACGTGTTGATTGGTAAGGGGGTGCATCATAAATGAACAATCTTTTTCTGGTTAAGCCTTCATTCTTCAGTATATTTCTAAATGTCTTAAAAAAATTCAACTTTTTTCCAGATTGTTTTTCAAACTCTTTTTTTACTAATTTGAAGAAACCATTATCAACAAAAACAAAACAATCTTCCATCAGAATATACCTCCAGAAAGATAAAACATCCGGCAACCGAGATGATCACCGGGGATCATAAAATTAGTCCGAAAACTAATGATATATTCAAGATATTGGGATTTATAAGTTTTTGTGTGTGTGTTTGTGTGAGTCATTTTAATTTCTTCCTCCAATAAACATATGAATGATTATGTTCCCCAGACCCATTCCGAATGATGCGAACACAAGCCCCGATATAAAGAATCTCCCAGGAAATTCTGGCAAGGATAAAGAACCGAGGATTCCTCCTATGAAAAATAATCCTACAAAGATAATTGCTTTTCCCAGAGCGTTGAATTCGCTTCCTTTTTTATTCATTTTTGGCCCCTAAATTGCTAGATTCATTTACAAAGCAATTAATTTCATCTTTATAGGTAATATACCCCGTTAACCAATTAACCCATCCTATCGGAAAAATAGAAATCAAGATTCTTCTTAGAATAGATTTTTCCAATTTCTTTTGAGAATAACTATCTTTGGGCAAACACTTGGAATAATTTATTTGTGCAGATATAAAACCAGCTAATAAAATTCCAATGATTAGTATGAAAGCTACCTTAGATCTCATTTTGTTTTCTCGCTGTCAAAATAATTATTCAACTTTTTATTTATGCTTTTACTCTTGTAAGTTTTGCCTGTTTGATCCTTATACCATGCATAGTTATACTCTCTTCCCCTTAGTTTTTTAACTTCAAACCATTCTGTATGGGATTCGCCCCCCTTTAATTCCTTCGGGAGACCTGTAATTCTATTTACGGGCAAAACATTATTTTCCCCGCTCCTTAAGCCAAAAGAAGATAGATAAATAGATCTTCTGCCCGTATTTATTGCAGTAACGAATAGCATATTGTCGCTGGTTTCTGGTCCTTGAGCGGTAAATCCAAAGCTTGTGGTAACCTTAATCTTAGGTTTATCTTGGAGATTATTATAAATATTCCACCCGATGGCAATGGTTGATAATATTGCCCCGTAAAGAGCAATCGCCAATGTTGGATTTTGATTCATCCAATCGAGCATTTTAAACTAATTCTCCCCTAAATGCTTTCTGCATTAAAGCACTAAATAGGTTATCTAGTTCTTCTTTAGATTGTTTTTGTTTCTCTTTTATTCTTTCAACTTTCTCGACGATGTTTGCAAATTTCTTTTGGAGCGGGAGAGGTGGGAGGGGGATTTTGAAAGATTTAATTTCACCCATATTTAAATCAGGAACTCCAATCCCCCGAGTATGTTGTTTTGCTTGAGAAAAAACAAAATTTGAATTTAAGGCATGTTCTAGATAAATGTTATCTACCTTATCAAAGACAGGTTTTATTAAAATTAAACTATAAGATATCGTGAACTTTTTTTCTGTGTTTATTTTCCTAGCAATTCCTATTGTTCCAATTCTAGAATATAATAAATCCCCTTTTTCAGGGTTACATCTACTATTAAGTCTTATATGGTCTTCTTCAGAAATATATTTAACTTTTCTAAAATCAATTTCTCCATTTACAATATCCTTAGCAGAAAGAAAAGGGATACCTTTTTCTACTTTTTTTGGCATTTTATGTTCGATGTCGATTATCTTATTACAGATTTCATTTAAATCTTCCATCTCAAAATCCTCATTAAAAAACATCTCATTAAAAACACTCTTCAAATAATCATCCATTAATCTATTAGCTTTTTCTCGTTGCTGTTTTAGTTTTTCAGCTTGTTCTAGTATTTGGACTATTTTTTTCTGGGTTGGAAGAGGGGGGAGAGGAATTTTTATTTTGTTGATATAATTCTTAGAAATATGCTCTAGTCCTGCTCCCTTAAATCCTTCTTCTAAAAGATACAATTTAGCTCTCAAATAATAATAAACATATTTAGTTAGGACACCTTTAATTAATACAACAAGACAATCATTAGAAGATGAAAATCTTTCATTACAATAATGAATTCCTGCTTGTCCACCTGTAGGAAAAATTAAATATTCTCCATCGAAATCAAAATCATTAATTGATTTGGTCTGCTTTGTGCTAGATGTAAAAAATTTATTATCTCCCTCTTTTAATCCTTCTCCTGCTTTTCTTCCTGTTTTTGGTTGATACTCAAAAATCTCTCCCAATTCAACTTCTTTCCAGCCCATGGGTAATTGTTTAGTTTTCATCTTCTAAAAAGGTCCTCTTTCCAAAAATTTATTATGAAACTAATTAAAGGGCTCAGACATAAAAAAATAAGAACCAAAAAGATGATGGTGACAGGCCAATAAGTCTTAGGATATTCAACTAAATTAACACTTTTAACTAGAAATGTATAAATTGTCGTTAAGGCTATTATTGCTCCAGTAAAAGCAACAATTTTAGTAAAATTTTTTTGGTTTTGCATAGATTCTACTTGTATTCCTTGGAGTTTTAAAACCTCATCATTTCTTTTTTCTTCTCGCTCTTTTCTACTTTCTTCATTTCTCTTTTCAAAATCAAAAATATTTTTTAAGGAATATCCATAAGTAGGAGATTTGTCTTTAATCTTCTTTTCAATTTTTTTCAAAGTTTCATTTAAATCTTTTAGTTCACTCATCTTCCCCCACCTCCACCATCTCAACAACCCGATTCTCACTTGGGATAAAAAACTTCCTCAATTTACCTTCAACAGCAACACCATGAGTTTTATTTATCTCTTGATTAATCAATTCTCTAATCTTCTTATTAATTTTCTTATCTTCTCTTTCACAGATTCTTTTAAGTTTAACAAAATCTTCCCTCGGTAACTTAGTCATTACCACTTTATTTTCTTGTTCCCAATCATTTGTCATATGATTTTAAACCCCAAGAAGTATATAAAGATTGCTGTGCTTAAGTGTTATAAAAGTATACTTAGTTCTATGCCTTATTCTTTTTTATAATTTGTTTGACAGATAATTTTAAATACATATGTGCGCCTCATATTTCAAGCAGTAATGCGCTTCGGCGCTTCGCGATTTATCGCGTGGCAATGTTGGTCACAGCTCTTAGAGCTCTGGTTACTGCTCATTTTTTTATTATTTTTATTAACTCTATCAGATTTAATTTAACAAGATTATAATCTTTTAACTTATCTTTATCATTATTTCTAAATGCTTTCCCAGCATCATCAATTAAAGAGGGCTTTTGAAATTTTGTCTGAATAATATCTTCAAGTTTTAAAGAAGGAATTAACTTAAAAATATTCTTAAAAATCATATCTTGAATTTCATGGAAATGTCCGTCAAAATCATTACAAATCAGCATATTCACTTCATCAATTGAACCCAAATCATAAAGTGCTTTTTCAATTAATTTAATTACAACTATTGTATGAAATCTCAACCTAAATCTATTTTTCCTTTTCTTTTTAGAGTTATGATTAATATTCAATTCTCCTTTTTTAAACAGATTAACTAACTCATCTTTTATTTTTTTAGGAATATTCACACCATAAACCTCTTTTTTATTTAAAATTAAAACAATAGAATAATCTTTTTCAAAAATATCTCCCCCTGATTTATCAATTTGAAATACTGTTATTGCCATATTATACCTTACTTAATCCGTATCCCCTCAACCAACTTGATTATATGCTCAAGCTGTTCGGGACTAAACTTGCTCAAAGGATTTTCCTCTGCTAATGGATGCTCTGTGAAATCCTGTTTATTCAAATGTTTGTTTTGGGCAAAGAAAGAACTCAACAATCTAAGAAACCCTATTTGCTGAGCATTATAGTTCTTATTTTCAATTATTATCAACTTCTCAAATTCTTGTTTTATCATTTGTTCTGGATTTGGCAAACCTTGCAAATTTAATATGTTATGTCTAAGGAACATTACAAAGTCCCTTGTCTTCTGAATATTTTCAATTGACCAAGAGGAATTTAATTCTGAAAGTTGTTTTGATATCTCAAAAAGTTCTTTCCATGTAACCCCTTCATCTTTCATTTTTTGAACCAAAGGAGATTTCTTAAATTCTTCAATCTCAGGAGAATCTTTCGGCTCCATTTTTAATGACTCAACTTCTCTAACAAAATCAGGAGCATTAATTTTCAATCTTCTTCCTTTCTCTTTTTCATAAAATATCATTAAAGGGGCAATCCCCTTAATCATAAAATCAATATCTTCAAAAGTTAGTTCTTCCCAAAACTTCTCCTGCATAACTCTTTTAACTTCTTCAGATTTATTTCTCACAGCTTCCAAATTACTCTCCCATATATTCATAACCCTTTCTTCAATAAACTCTCTTATTTTATCCACACCTTCAACATCACTTTCTTTTACACACTTAAACAAATCAGTACACTTAGAAATAAAACTTTGAACTTTCCCATTCCAAAATTCAGAGAATTGCATTAAAGGAGCAATTTCCTCTTTTAGTTCTTTAACATGCTTTTCTAAATTATACTTCCTAGCAATAATCTTTTTTATAATTGGAACCTTTTCTTTAACAATAAAAGACTTCTGATCTATTTTACTAACTTTTTCAACAATATCTTTTTCAATAACTTCCTTTTCCTTTTTACTCAACTTCTTTTCTAAGAGTTCCACTTCTTTTCTAAAAATTTTAACTCTAATATCTTCTGAAAATTTCCTACTATCTGCCTGTTCTAACTGGTGTTCTTCTATATTTGAAAAATCTCCAAACATAAAATCAAGAATCCTAAAATCTTTCTTATCAGGGATCCCTTCATATTTAGGTAAATACTGTATATGTGAAGGACTAACTGCCCCCTTATTCCTTGTTCCTCTTCCAAGCATCTGCCAAAATCTTATGTGTGAAAATACTGGAACAACAAAAACCAAATTGCAAAGTTCAGGGAGATCAATTCCTGTATCTAATACGCCAACAGATAGAGCAACTCTTGGACTTGAATCTTTAATGAATCTATTAACCTCGTCCATGTATCTATCTTTATCAGAAGTTATAACTTTAACATCATCAGCTAAATTTGGATATAGATTTTTAAAAGTCCTCCAAAGTTCATTTGCATGTTGTATATTAACACAAAAGAAAATTGTCTTACACGGTTTATCATCATCTGTTTTATAGCAACGAGCCATAAATTCTTTAACAATTAATTCATTAGTTTTCTGGTCTGTAAAATACTTCGCATATTTTGTTCCTGGAACTTGAAAACTATCGGGTTCTAAATTTTGTTTAATTAAATCTGTCCTTAACTCTTTATCTAACTTAATGCCTTCAATCCCTAACCCCATAACTTCAGTACTAATCATTTCAGCATCATAAGGGACTAAAACACCATCCTTAACTGCTTCATCATAACTATACTCCACAGTTGGCTTTCCTCTTTCACATTCAAATAAATCGTAAGTATTTCTATCTTCATTTTTTGAAGGGGTAGCCGTTAAACCTATCTTAAATGAATCAAAATATTTCATCACATAATTGTTCTTATCATAATAAGATCTATGAGCTTCATCAAAAATAATCAAATCAAAAAAACCAGAACCAAACTTCTGGAATTTATAACCTCCTTCTTTTTCTTTAGCCATTAAAGTTTGAACTGTAGAAACATAAAATCTTTTGTGTTCATCAAAACCTTGTTCATTCATTAAACACGAAATCCCTGGTTCAAAGAATTTCTGAAAACCCATCTTATAAGCTTGTTGACCTAAAGCAATCCTATCAACAACAAATAAAACATTTTGCACATGTCGGGATTTAACTAGAGCATCTACAAGGGCCATTGAAACTCTTGTCTTCCCTGTGCCAGTAGCCATATTAATCAAAGCATTTCTCCTCCCCGTTGCAAAATGATTTAAGACTTGTTTAACTATTTGAATACTTTTTGATCTATCAACAATTTCTTTATTAGTTTCTATTTCGGTTAGATCTCTTCTACTATTGAATAAATCTAATTTTCTTTTTAGATCTTTTTGTGAAAAAGGTCCAGCGACTTCTCTCATTGGGTAACCTTTTTCTTTAATATACCATTTTCTACCATTCGTTAAGAAAATAAAAATAGGATGTTCTATCTTGGATTCTATATCATTCTGATATGTTGTTGCTTGAATACTTCCTTTCTCAGGATCTAATGAAAATCTTTTTGCTTCTATTATGGCAATAGGATTTTGATGCTCATCAACTAGCACATAATCTATAAATCTATCAACTCCTTTCTCAATAGAATTAGCAAATGGTTTGTATTGTCTTTTATTAAAATCTGATTTTACAGAATTAATCTCTCTTTTAATATAATCTTCTTTCCATCCTTCTGCTTTCAATGATTCATCTATGTATTTCTCTCTTGTTTCTTTTTCAGATAAATCTACCATAAAAGATTAAGTCTAAGAGCATATTAAAAATCTTCCCTCCATCTCATCAAAACTTAAAAACCCCACACATCTTTTGTTTTGGTTTGGAGGTTCTTAATTTATAAAATTTATAATATGGAGGAGATATTAAAGAGATATTTTGGTCATGAAGAGTTTCGGCCGACGCAGAGAGAGGTTATTGAGAAGGCCATGGAGGGGAAAGATGTTTTGGCTGTGATGCCGACGGGCGGCGGGAAGTCGTTGTGTTATCAGATTCCTGCGCTTAAACTTCCTGGGCTGACTATTGTTATCTCTCCTTTGATTTCTTT